>Ga0265295_1003236_pt1 | contig 24172 bp, 30 predicted proteins | sample Munlansysbiofilm_FD_192503 | JGI IMG/M metagenome (GOLD analysis project Ga0265295, IMG submission 192503) | Leachate microbial communities from a municipal landfill in Southern Ontario, Canada - Methane capture system biofilm | ecosystem: Engineered > Solid waste > Landfill > Unclassified ... | reverse complement strand
TCGGAGATGCGGACGATTACGGCATCCTCGACGGTATGATCGGCGGACGTGGGGGAGCGATCGAGCAGCTTTATGCAGACGTGGTTGTCGCGGTCCGTCGTGAGAAAGGCATCCTGGCCGTAGGCGACGCTCAGAAGCTCCGAGATGATCTCGTAGGGATAGAGCCCCTCGGACTGGTAGCTGTTCGAGTGGATCATGAAGTCGGGGATGTCCGAGTAGCTGGAGCTCCAGGAAAGGCCGCACAGTGCGCACAACTCGGCGCAGATGGCATAGAAGGTCGTATCCCCCCATACTTTCGAGACCTTGCTTGCAAAGGGAGGCCCGAGCTTTGCCGTGAGCGATCGTCCCCAGATGCCGGTTAGGGTGGAGTCGAGGGAAACGGTGTAGGTCGGTCGTTCGACGAAAAAGAGCCCCTGGCTTACCCAGGTGCTTGCCACGCGAGTGAGCACCTCGAGGGTCGGTTCATCTGGCAGTTTCGAAAAGTCGATCGCATCGAAGAGATCCGTGTCGGCCAGGTCCACCGACACTTCCCGGCAGTACCGGTCGAGGCTGCAGGTGATCTCGAAGCGCTGCTTGAGCTGAGTGATATCGACGGAATCGAGGAGGATTTTCATTCCATACGGCACGGCTGACCTCCATCGCAGAATACATGATGCTGCGGCCCAGCCCGGACGATACCGGTCTGGGTCTTGATTTCAATCGTTGCGCCCATGGCTCTAGATATCCTTGGAGACGACGTTCAGGATCAGATCATACGAGAAAATGTCGGCGTTCTTGGCCGACTTCCAGAAAAGATTCCGCCGGATCTTGCATCCATCCGGTTTTGCGAACCGGACCTTCCAGCAGTTCACGGAATCCGTGAAGCGGTATTCTCCGTCCACGGTCTCGAATGCGGTTTTGAGGGCGGCCATGGTCGCCGCCGGGATGTAGGCGTCCTGCACCGAAAGCTTTATCGCTCCGTCTTCGGGAAACGACCCGAAGTCCTGATCGACGGCGCCGCCGAGCGTTCGAATCCTCGATCCCCTTCCACTCACGCCGGCCTCCGGGTCGTAGTCCCCGAAGATCGGATCTTCATCGAAGTCGATCATCGTGGCGGGTGCCGGGGAGGCGTTCCACGGATCGAGCGTGGCTGCGATTTCTGTGCTGTAGAGCGCAAACTTAACGGCCATGGCTTTTGTCTCACGTCCTTCCCCGGGTAAGTCTCATCTTCGCGAGCTCCCGCTCGAACGCCTGCACCATCTCCCGGCTGTTGGGGCCCGGAACGATCACCGGGAGCTGCGCGTCGCCGGCGGCAAGTGTGAGCGTCCCGTAGTCTTCCGCGCCGGCCACCGGGCCGCCGGTCGCATAGGCAAGCTTCGGGATTTCCGGAACGGAAAGAGCCGACGCCGAGAGAAGCTCCCCCAGGCTGTCGAAGTTGAGCCGAAGGTTGTTGAGCATATAGAAGAGGCCCGCCCCGTATTTCTGGACGGCCTCTTTCCGAATAATGAACTCCCCGGCCTCGAGGAGCGCTCGGACCCGATCGCCTCCGCCAAACCCCGCTAGCTTTCCGGACAACCGGTTCCATCCCCCTTCCGCAAACCGCTGGACCGCACCGATCATGCCGCCCCACCGACTCTCCTGAACCGTCTGCACATGGATGATATGCGTGCTGTGGGTGACCGTCTTGTTGAGCTCGGCAAGCTTTGCGTCGACCGCCTTCGAATCGACCTGGATCGTAGCCTTTGGATTGATCGGGGTCGTATTGATCTCGGTGATTTTGCTCTTGACCTGGTCGAGCTGCTCCTGGAATTTCTGGATGTCTTCCTGACGCTTTCTTTGCGCCTCTTCCGTGAGGCTGATCTGTTCCTGGATGGCCTTCTTCTGGCCCTCGACCGCCTGGGTGATTCCGTTCGTCGCCTCGGCGGTCGTGTCGGCAAGGCTCCTTACGGTCTGATCGCCGTTTTTGACTTCCGTAGCGAGTCCGGCAAACTGCGATTCCGCCTTCTTAAAAAGCTCCTCTGCGGCCTTCGCCCCTTCCTCCGTTCCCTTGGATAACTCCGTTTGCGCCTGGGCAAGGGTCTCGTAGGCCTGGGACCTTTTGTCCATCCAGGCCTGCTCCTCGCTCATGAGCTTTCGGTTGAGCTCCCGGATTCGGTCCGCACCCTCGGCCTGGACCTCGTGCAGCCTCTCGTGGAGCTGCTTCACCTGCTCGGCGTATTTCTGCTCATCGGCAATGGCTTTGAGAAGAGCGGACTGAAGCTTCGACTCCCAATCGCTCAGGGCCTTTATCTTGGCGTCCCGAAGGCTTTCGGCGATCTTGATGGATTCTTCAGACTGCTGCCTTTCGCTCGCACCGGACGCGGCAAGGATTTCTTCTTTCTTTCTCGCCTCTTCCTGTGCCAACTGAATCATGGCATCCGCCTTGTCCTTGTAGATCTGCATGGTGATCCGGGCGGCGTCTTCATCTTTCCTTGCGAGCGCTTCGGCCTTCTGGGCTTCGAAGTCGTAGTAGGCGGATAGGCGGGTCCGGAGGCGGTCGTATTCGGAGCCGAGGTCTTTTAGGGAGTTTTGCAGGGTCTTCATCTCGGCTTTCGTGAGTTCCATCTGCCCCGACTGCTTGTTCAGGACCTTCGTTGCAAGCTCCCATTGGTTCGTTGCGTCGTTCCAGACGATTCGACCTTCGTCGGCCGCCTTGAATAGGTCCTTCATGTTGTCGACGGCTATACCGAGACGTTCGCCGACTTTTCTTGCCTGCTCGTCGGCCGCCTTCCCCGTGGTTTCGATGACTTCGTTCTTATCGGCCTCCGCCTGGCTGACCAGTCCGACGGCTTTTCTCCACTCGTAGATCGCTTTGGCGAGATTCCATATCTTGATCGCAGCCCATGCAGCAGCCGAAGCGAGAAAGACAATAGGCAGGGCTGAGATCGCGGTGCCTGCTGCAACGAAGGCAACCGTTGCCGCTTCGACGGCCGAAACGACGGTGCCAATGAAGGCGACGATAGGAACGACAACGATCTCGGAAAGCACCGCGGCGACCGGAATGAGCACCAGCTTCCACGCGAGCATCGCCGCCGTTACGGCAACGATCATCTCGAGCAAGATCCTAGTCGCCGGGTCAATTTCATTCAAGTACCGCACGAATTCCACCAGCTGCCCGATGAGCGGCCGCAGTACCGTATCGAGATCATCGCCTATCGTAATGACGAGACCCTCGATCGCACTTTTCAACGCACGGATCGCCCCGCCCAGACCGGCTTCCATTTCATTGGCGATGTCGTTTGCCGTGCCCCCTGCGTTATCGATCTGGTCGAGCAGGTCCCGGAAAGCATCAGATCCCTGAGATAAGAGCGCCGCCATTGCAGGCCCCGCTCTTTTCCCAAAGATCTGCATTACGACTCCGGCCCGGTCAGCCTGATCAGGGATCATCATGAGCTTGGTTCGAAGATCGCTCAAAATGTCGCGGAACGGGCGCATGTTCCCCGAGCTGTTTTTGATTTGCACCCCGAGGCTCCGGAGTGCATTGGCGGAGTCGGAAAGATTCACCCCGAGCTCGTTTGCATCCACCCCGAGCTTGTCCATGAGCTTGCTCATGTTCGTGGTCGGAGCCACGAGCACGGTGAGGATATTTCTTAGGGCGGCCCCGCCTTTTTCTCCCTTGTACCCTGCGTTGGCCAAAAGCCCCAAGGCCGTGGCGGTTTCGTTGAACCGTATGCCGAGCTCCTTTGCGACCGGCCCGACATAGGCAAAGGCCTGCCCGAGCTCATCGAGGTTCGTGTTGCTCCGGGTGAAGGTCTTGACCAGGGAGTCATTGATATAGACCAGGTCATCGGCGGTTTTGCCGTACCCGGTCATGATGTTGGTAAGAATGTCTGCGGATCTCCCGAGATCGACCCCGGCGGCAGCAGCGAGGTTCAGGACCTCCGGGAGGGCCTTGGTCGATTCGGCGGCGCTGAGGCCGGCCATCGAGAGATACTTCAGCGCTTCCGCCGCATTCGTCGCAGTGAAGCGGGTCTCGATGCCCATCTGCTTGGCGGTAGCCGTCATCTTGTCGAACTCTTCGGCCGTCGCTCCTGAGATCCCCTTGACCTGGCGCATGGTGTCGTCGAACTGAACGAAGGTCCCCACGACGTTCGCGATCGTGAGCCCGACCCCGGCGAAGGCAGCGGTGACCGCGGCGGCTTTGGCGGCGAACTCCGCCCAGGATGCCTTGCCCGCATCGACGACATTATTGAGGTTATCGAGCCCCTTGTTGAGCTTAGAGAGCTCCTGATCTCCGGTCGCCTTGAGCTTTACGAAGATGCTTACGACGTCGCCCATTACTTTTTCCTCATGGCTTCGCGCCTGAGCCGTTGCAGTTCGACGATGGAGTGGCTCATCTGGAAGAACCAGCCCATTCCGTACTCATAGACCGGATGACCGTTTTCGAGCAGCACGCACAGAGCGAGCTTGAAGTTGCTCAGCGCTTCACCCGGCCGACTGCGTCGGGAACTTTTGCCTTGAGCTTTTCGAAAAAAGGGGAGTTCGCCTCCACCCACGCCTCGATCACATCGATCACGTCCGACCCGCCGAGCTCCTGGAAGGCATCGGCATCGAGGCTGGTGCAGCTCTGGAGTACCCCGGAGATCGAGTCGTAGTGCTTCAAAATGTTTTGCACGACGTGCGCCGTGTCGATCTGGGCGTCTTCCTTGTACATGGAAGCCAAAAAAAGCAGGACCTGCGGAAAATGCGCCGGCGTCATTTCCTTCACGGAAACCGATCCGACATCGGCGATCTGAATCGTCTTCTGATTCCTCATCCTTCACCTCTAAGACTCAAAGGCCGCCCGGCCGTCAGGGGCTCAGGCGGCCCGCTCGATTAGCTGATGACGTCCACCCGGTAGTACTCCTGGCCGGAGGGCTGCGTGGTGTCCTTGATGACCGTGCCGCTCACGTTCAGGACCTCCGTTCCGTCGCCGAGAAGGATCATGTCCCCGTCCGCCGAGACGTTCACCCGGTGGAACGTGTAGCGCTTCCTGGGTCCCTTGTCGTCCGGGTCGGTATCGAAGGTGACCTTGCGCTCGACGGTGCTCGAAGAAAGCCCGTGAACGGTCTTCACGGTCAACGCCGGATGGTCGCACGATACGACGTCGGTCGCCGTGATGCCGCCCGTGCTGAGCTTTCGAACGAATCCGGACTTGGGAACGACCGTATAATCCGTTCCCTGCACGCGCCGAGTCGCCCCGTCCGCACTCGTCACGACCACATCCTGCTGCGTGGTAATGCCGGATACGGCCGCCGTCGCACCGGAAGTCCCGCCCGTGATCGTTTCACCTGCCTGGAAGGTCCCGGAAAGGCTCACGATTTCCACATAGGACGCAGCCACATAGGCCACTTTGCCGGTCGCCGAAGATGTCCCGCCCGTGATCGTTTCACCGACCTGAAACGGGCCGCCGGTCACGGCCCCGTGAGCGATCTTGGTCGAGAAGCAGTTGAGCTTGCCGAGATCGATGTACTGGTCATCGACCCAGGTCGGCACATCCTGATCGATCGTTCCGGCGAGCTGGTTGTTGCTCGCGATCGCGCTCGCCATGAGAACCATCTTGAGGTTCTCCTCGGTCTGCTCCCGGAGCCCCCATTTGAGCGTCGCCTCGGTCGAATCCACCGCTTCGATGATCTTCGCCCGGGCTGCGTTGCGGGTCGAATTGACGCTCGATTTGCTCACCGACTGGTTAAACGAAAAACCTTCGAGCTCCCCCATGTCCACCCCGGGGTTGCCCGATCCGACCGTTCCGGCATAGCCGATCCCGGTGCCGTTGTACCGAATGTTGTCAGCGGATGATGCAAGCATTTTTCTTTCCTCCGATTGGGAATGATGGCGTGAAAAACTGAATGGACCTCGCTACTGAGCTCTCAGCCCTCCTCTCATGCTTCCCGCAATCGACTCCAGGGCCGATGCGATGCGCTCCAGAATTTTCAGCATAGACGGTTCGGCCGGAGCCTGGTGGTCCGGGACCGTCCATGAAATCTCGTTTGAAAACCCGCTTTCGTTTCCGGCCTGGTCGTAAGCCGTCGCAACGAAGTAAACCGTACGCCCGTCTTCCGGCTGCACATCGATCGTTACCTGTTCCGTTCCCGCCGGGATATCGGCCGCTTTCTGAGCGGCTTTGTCGTACCGGGCGGACGTCCCGCTCATATAGATCCTGTAGCCGGCAAGGTCCTTTTCCGTGTTCGGGTCCCAGGCGAGCGTCACCTGTGCGGCCTGCGCCGTGGAAACGGCTATGAGCAGGATCGCGAGCACCATGAAAAATTGCCGGATCATTGCTGCACCCCCTGTGTCTGTGTCGAGCCGCTGCCCTTGAGGTATCCGATGAGCCCGCTCGTCACGGCGACGAGGATGTCTTTCGCATCCGCCTGGAGCGCCCACATGGCTCCGGCGCCCAGAAGAAAGAGAGCAACGATCACGAGCTCTTCCTTGATGTCTCTCATGGCTTGATCTCCTTGAGCCTGTCCGGGGAATTCCTTGAGAACTCGGCGAACGCCTCATCGAGCGCCTGCCGGATCTCATCCTCCGTCTTTCCGGCCATACGGGAAGCTGACGCAAACACCTGGGTCGTCAGCTTCAAGGCTTCGAACGCGAGAACGACAATCTCTGCAGCACCCATCATTCACCTCCCGCCCGATCGAGGGCCATGATCTCGAGCCGGTTCAAAAGTGCCAGAATCGCCTGCTCGGTCTCGATGCTCGGAGCCCCTCCGTCTCGAACCACCGAGGCATAGGACTGAATGAGCGGATACACCTCGATGAGCACCGACCGCTTGGTCCGGAGCATATCCTTCTGGACCGGGCTCAAATTCTGACGGTCGGCCGCGGCCTGGTAGTCGTTGTATTGGACGTTGTATGTGTCCATAAAAAGGATCGCTTTCTCCTGCGGGCTCCATTCCTGGAAAGGCTTTGTCCCGAGCTGCGTGCACGAGAGGATGAACGCCGTGAGCGCCAGCAGAATCAGCAGAATGGGAATCGGTTTCTTCGTTGTCGTCATTGGTTGGCTCCTTGATCGAATGTTCGATCCTTTGGGCTTCCAGAAAGCATTGCTCCATGAGCTCGATCTCGCGCCAGCCGAGTCTCCCGTGTCGAATCATCCACCGGCTGATCCGCTGGATCACGATCGACCCGTTCCGGATCGAATCCTGCTGGTGGAGGGTCAGGGCCATGGAGCCGGCCTACCTTTCGATCACCGCCGAATCGGGAGGAAGTCCGTGGTGACTGTGCCGTTTGAACTGGTCCCAGTTCGGTCCGCGAACGCACTTTTCGATGTGCTTCTCGCAGTCGGCCTTCTTGACTTTCGTCTGCACCCGGTCATCGAGCTTGTCTATGCGGTCCTTGACTCGATTGAACCGGTCGTCGATCTCCCTCAGATACTCGCGCTGGTTGCTCCACTGGGCAATGAGCAGGGCGGTAATCACTGCCAGGAGTCCGGACATTATCCACTCAGGATTCACGGCAACCCCCTTCGCGTGGTCTTGATCTCCCTCACCGTCACAACGGAAAAACTCACGAAGATCGGATATTCCGAATCCTGTGAAGAATTCCCCGCACTATCCAACCCGGCTATCCTGGACCGGTAGAGCGCGTTTTCAACCTGCTCCCGCATCGCTTCGGCCTGCAGCAGGCCCTCGTAGGTCTTCTTGCGGCCGTCTGTGAGCACGGTCCCGTTGACCACCCCGACCCCGAGGTAGACCGGCCAGGCGATTTCCTTTTCCGTCTCGCTGCGCAGGTGATCCGACCCGACGATCACGACGATCGGGTAATCGGACTCCGGAGGCGGGTTCGCCTCGTCGATCCCGAGGTGGACCGTAGGAGACTTCCCGATCTCGGCCTGGCACCATGCGTCCAAGGTCGAATCCGCCGCTATCGCGTCCCGTATCGCTTCGAGCACTTCCGCCGTGGTCATGCCTTCGCACCTCCGTCCCTGTAGCGCCTCACGGCCGCCCAGAACTTATTCTCGAAAACCGTCGCCGCCTTCCGCTTCCACTGCTCGTTCACCTTCCCGATCCAAGGCCGCGGAGGGGTCCTCAGCACGCTGGTCTGAGCGCGCACCGGGAACCCGATCGCAAACATCATCTTTCGCATCCGCCGGGTGATCGGCGTAGAGAATCCGGCCGTATTGAGCCGCATCCACTTGTAGTAGGCCGGCTTCGGATTGAGCAGGCCGATCTCGACAAAGAGATCCTGCGAATCGACCTTGTAGCGGATCATGCTGATAAATCGCGCAAACGGCTCAAGCCGCGTGCTCTTGCGGGACTTCACGAGCCCCCCGCTACGGGACGATCCCACTTGCCCCCCGGATCGCCCCGCGCTTGACCACCGCGTCCCGCTCGACTTATACCGCCCCTTGTACCCGATCTCCCGCTGCTTCCCGGATCGATCCCGAATGCTCGACATGATCCCCGTGTGAGGATTCAAAAGCGGCCGAAGCCTCCGCCCGGCTTTCTGCAAGTCTTCCTTGGCCTGGTAGCCGATCGACTTGAGCGCCGAAGCCCTGGCCCTCGCAAAAATCCCCGGAAGCTCCATCACCGCTTTCGTGGTCTTGGAAAGACCGTCTTCCCTCACCTGGATATCAAGCACGGAATGCACTCCTTGGCTGCGAGTAGGTTGGCTTCACGCTCTCGTGCGCCTCCCACTCGACCATGCCGCCGACAGACCCTGCCGGCCGGACCAGCTTCCAGGTTTCTCCGGATTCCGTTAAGGCGATCGTCCCGTTGTACTGGGGACTGGCCTCCGATTCATCGAAGAGCACCATCGCCTTGAGTCTGTTCACGCCCCCGTCGCTCTCCTGGCCCTCCCTGGCGACGATCACGGTAACCGGAACGGAATCCCCTCCATCCGGGCCGGTGTAGGTGCCGTCTTCTCCATAGGCGGCCAGGAGGCTTGCGTTCATCTTGGCGTAAAGCGCGGAATCCATGGCGTCACCTCCGGCTTAATTCGACGAGAAAACACGAACGAGAAGTGCAGGGCGAACGCAAATCGGCAGGATGTTGCTCTGCGTATGCAGGTCCACGCCGCGCTCGTAATCCCTGATCTTCATTTTCGCGTAGTAGGGTTTTCCGATCGTGTTCACGGCCTCGATGAAATCGGCCGGAGCACAGACGGTGCTGAAGCTGTTCATCGTGCCGACCGGGAAGGCATGCCCCTCGCCGTCCGCGATGAACTTTCGTGCCGTTCCGTTCATATCTGAGGCCACACCCCGGTACTCTTCCCAGATGATCCCTCCGAACTCGAAGCCCTTGCGAAGGTCGCCGCCGAGCATCTGCTGCGCGGCGGCATAGTTTGCGTAGGCCGCCTTCACGTTGTCATGCTTGGTGAGCGCATCGAAGAAATCGCTCGAGACGAGGGCGCGGGCTCCGGTGTAGATCTCGCCCATGAGGTTGTCCTCGATGTGGCGGAGCACATCCATGCATTTGCCTCGCACGTCTGTCGTGCTGGTTCCGAGCACGAAATCGATGCTCTTCTGCTGGATCTGGAATTCGGTGAAAAGGTTGTAGATGACCGATCCGTCCGCATCCAGAATCACCCCCTTGAGCGCTCCCATGCGCAGATGCTCCCGGGTGATGTCGTGCTTGTTCTTCATGGTCTGCAGGCGGTCGTTTACGATGCTCACCAGGCTTTCGAGCTCGTTTTCCGTGCCGAAGGCCCGTACGCCGGCGTAATCGGCCGGAAGGATCGAATCATCGTGGGGAATGTGCGGAACCGCAAAGGTCCTCACCTTGCGCTTGGCGTTCTCCCCGACGGTGCCGGGAGATCCGAGCGGCCTGGTCGGCAGGAGGTGCAAAACGCCGTTTCGCTCTTCCACGATGATGGATCTCGAAACAACTCCCCTCACCGGGAAGAGGTTCAACTGCTCGCACCTGCCGTACATATTCGGCAGGATGTTGATGCTGTGGGTCAGGGACACCAAAGAGAAGGCATCGTTTTCGAATGGATTGATCATAGGCATGGCCCTATATCTCCTTTCAGATGTGGTCCGACGCTGCGCTTATGCAGCGTCACGGACAATGATCCCCTTGTCGGCCAACTGAGCCAGTGCCGCGGCTTTCTGGGCAGCCGTCGCTCCGGTGGGCCATACCAGGATGTCGTCATTCACGACGGCATCACGCACCACGGCCACTCCGGCGATGTCCGGCTGGTAGTCGGAGCTGTCGTCGGCAATCGTTGCCACATTCGCATTGGTTCCGACGTCGAGGTTTTCACCCTCGAAGGTTCCGACCTGGTCATCGAGGATAAGCGTTCCGGCCGCATCGCCATCGGCCCATGCTCCGGAATCAAGAGTTACGCTCACGACCCGGGCGGTGGCTCCGCTCGTCGCACCGGTGACGACGTCGCCCGGCCGGATCTCGTAGGTTCCTCCTCCGTTGAAGTCGAGCGCCTTCTGAGTGGTCGGCACTTCGTTCATCCCATCGAGAATACCGTAGGCGTCCTGGAGTCCGTCGACCTTGGTGAAGTCGATCTGATCGACCTTGCCGGAGCCGGCGGCAACGGCAATGGTGAAAACGTCTCCGACCGCGAAATCCGTAGCGCCGTCATTGAGCGTGAAGTTGATCTGCTCGTTTTCGTAAGCGACTGCGACCGTCGCGTCCGGAAGCCTGGTTCCGTCTGGAGCCTTGACCTCGAACGTCCCGGCGTTCTCTGCCGCGACGATGCAGGTGAGCACATAGGTTCCAATCTGCGTCTTGGCTCCGCCGGTTACGTCCGTGCAGGTGCCGTTCCCGGTGTTCTCATCATCTTTCGTCCCGCTCGTGGGAACCGATTTGGTGATTTTTCCCAGAACGGTTCCCACACCGTGCGCGGCGCCTCCGGCAACAACCACATCCTCACGGGAGAAGCGCTTGACGTCCCCGGATTCCCACTTGACGATATCGCCCAGGCGATTGCTTTCGGTGAGTACTGCCATAGCCTACACTCCTCTCTTGTTTGCGGCTTCGGCCCTGCGCTGAGCATCGGCCAGCAGCGGATTGGGAGCCCCCGATCCGAGAGCGCCCACGGTTGACGTCACTTCCGGAGCCTCGGCCTTGCTCTTGTCGGCAATCGCCTTGGTGATCCGGTCCGATGCAGCGTCGATGGAAACGCCGTCTTTTATGAGCTGCTCGGCAAATCCTTGAGGCAGAAGGGCGGAAACGGCCGCACACTTCTCGCGGATGGAAGCGATGCGCGCGAGCTCCTCCGATCGTGCGGCCTCGACGGCTTCCCTCACTGCGCCCGCCTGGGCTTCCGCAAGCCCTTCGGCTCTTCCTTCAGCCCGAGCCTTCTCGAGGATCACATCCAGGTCCACGACTGCTTCAGGCTCGTCCGTTACGGCCTCGGGAGTCACTTTGGCTTTGCGCCCAAAAATCTTCATGCTGCTACCTCCTGACTGAGTTTGGCTCTCGATAAACTGGACGGCCTGGTCGAAGTTCATCAGTCGATCGGCCAGACCGGCCTTGATTGCACCATCTCCCTGATATATTGCGGCCTGGGTTGCGATGACCGCCTCGACGGTCAAGCCCCTGTTGCGAGCGACCGTTTGAACGAATAGCTGATAGTCCTCGTCCACCAGCGCCTGGAGCTTTGCCCGGGCGGGATCGGAGAGGGGCTCGTGCGGGTTGAAGTCGTTCTTTCTCTCCCCTGCGAATACCGGAGTGAACTTGAAGCCGGCCTTGGCATCGAATGCGGATTGATCGACGAATTGAGCGATCACCCCGACAGATCCAGCCTGACCGGTACGCGGAATGAAGATCGTGCCGGCTGAGCTGGCCAGGGCATAAGCCGCTGAAAAAGCGGCCTCGTCCACAATCGCATAGATGGGTTTGACCGATCGCGCCGCGTAGATCTCATCTGCAAGGTCGAACACACCGGAGACCTCGCCTCCAGGAGAATCAAAAGCAAAGAGAATGGCAGTGATAAGGGGGTCGGCCAGAGCCTCGCGGAACATGCTCTGGATCTCGCGGTAGCTCACGATGTCGCTGCAGACGGCGTCTTCGAAAGAAAGGTTGTAGGCGAGCGGCCCCATGACCGGGATCAGGCCGATGCCGTCCCCGGTGTATTCGCGATACCTTGGAGAACGTGAAAAGTCGGTCACCGCAAGCGGTGAGTCGATGATGCCTGGTTCGCCGAGCCCGATTCTCGGAGCGAGCACCTGGAGGATCACCTCGAGCATATCGGGTGTGATCATGAGCGGGCGGTTTACGAGCCTTCCGGCAATGTGGGTGAGGATGGCTTTACGCATTTTGCACTGTCTCCTTCACAATGGTGTCCTGAGCGGACTGCAGCGCCCCGGACTTCTGCGTCTTCCGCGGGTCTGAGTCGAAGACGAGACCGAGCTCGTCGGCCCTCGCCGCGTCTTCCGCGATCTGGCGGTCGACGTCTTCGGCGTCTTCGCCCATCTCGCCGATCACAGACGACCTGGACCGGATTCCGGCCCGAAGCTCGATGAGTGCCGCCATCGCATCCTTGAGCGGATCGACCCACGGCCAGCGCTGCGGTCTCCAGTCGATCCGGTAGTATTTGCGGCGGTTGGCCATGTAGGCCGGCAGATTGAGCAGGCCGGAAGCAAAAGCCGTATCCAGCCAGCGCCTTGCGATCGGCTGGCAGAACTGGAAGATGATGGTGTGCCACTGGAGCATTTCACAGCGCCGACGAAATTCGAGGAGTCCGGCCCGGATCGACGAATAGCTCACTCCGGAAAGATCTCCCGTGAGCTGCTCGTAGGTGACGCCCATGCCCGCCGCGATCTCGCGGAGCTGCTGGCGGATCCAGACTTCGTAGGTCTGGCCGACGTCAACGGGAGTGGAGAACTTGATATCTTCGATGCCTCCAGGAAGAAGGGAGATCGTCCCGGGCTCCAGGGAGATCACTTCGTTTCCCTGGTCGTCCCGGTCGTCTCTTCGGCCAAGAGGTGAGGTATTCGGGCTCTCGCTGGGTCGCTCCACCATGAAGCCTGCAAACATGGCGGCCGTTTTCTTGCGCACGAGCTCGGCATCCTCGTATTTGTCCAGCTCATGGAGCTTGAGGATGATCGATGTGAGCCATGGGCTCCCGCGCTGCTGCCCGGGGCGGATCGGTCGAAACATGTGAAGGATCTCTTCGGCCGGCACGCGGACCCGCTCGGTCGTGTTGGCGCCGATGAACTGCTCTCCCGGATGATCGCGGAAAAGCCAATACGCCGTCCGGCGCCATATGTTTTTATCGAACTCGATCCCCATCCGGATCGGGTTGCCGTTGGGAGCGACGGATTCATAGCTGGGATCGAGGTGATCGGCCTCGATAAGCTGGATCTGAAGGGGAACGGTCAGCATGTCTCCCGGGTAGCGGGGACGAAAGCGCACCAGCACTTCACCGTCCTGCACCATCGCATGGGAACCCAGAGCCTGCTGGCCATAGAAATCACTCAGGCCGTGCGCGTCACATTCCTCCGTCCAGTCGGCAAAGAGCTCCTGGATCTCTTGCTTGAGCGCAGGGTCATCGATCCTCCATCGAGGGATGATCCCGGTTCCGATGAGATTGGCGACGTGAGATTCCACGCCGCTTTCTGCCAGCGGGTTGTTTCGCACGAACTGCCGGCTGCGGGATCTCAAATTGGAAAGGGACCCGAAGAGACTCGCGTTCGGCCCGCTGGAATAAAGCCCCCAGGTCGAAAGCCTCCGTCCGGTCGTTGCCCCTTCGTAGGCGCCGGTAAGTGCACCGATCGGGATCTTGTTTCCCTGGTGATCCAGGACCTTGAGGTATCCAGCCATCACAGCCCCTTGCCGGTAGATGTCAGAACGAAGCGCCGGCGGGTCGTTGCGGAATTCACTTCCGCCTGCATCTCGGCCTTGAGTGCCCGGAGCTTATCGATATCCGCCTGAGCCCAGGTCGTCGTGCGATCCCTGACCGTAACCGAAACAACCCGCTCGCCGGCGGCCAGGGCAACGATCGCGGCCTCGACTTTCGCTATGTCCTCGGATGTGTAAGCCATCTTCGATCTCCGCAGTTTCGTTTCCGCCGTCGGGGCAACAAAAAAGGGAAAGGCAGCCGAGTGGTTGGGCACCCAACTGCCTTTCCCTTGATTTGTTCTTGCGTCACCCTAAGGCCCGTCGGCCGCCGGGTGAGCCCCCTCTCTACTACGATCCCTGCTTGGTTGCCTTTATGCTAGCGGAAAAAATTTCAATCGGTCAAGCTCACGCCCGCACACTCCTGCACACTCCTGCACACTCCTGCAAAAATTTCTTCATTTTGAGTGGAACTTTTTTCTTGCAATTAACGATAGCGTTAATGTATAAGTAATTAACGCTAGCGTTAATTGTGGATGGACAAACCGCATGATGACCCTGACCCGGAAAGGATGAAGCGAGATGAAGAACATAGCGATCAAAGTCTACGATCCAGAAGCGAGGGAAGTCAGAAAGATAGACGGACGGTGGAAACCGGTAACCGTTCGGAAATTGATCGATACCAAATGCTTCAGGTCCACCGATAAAGATCTAATGGAAGAAGAACTGGCGTTTTTGCATTCCGAGGGATTCGAAACGGAAATCGTGGATGATGACCCGGAATGTCGGTAAGCAGGCCGATAAGGAGGCCCAGACATGGCAAAATACGACGTTACCTGCGAAAGGTGTCAAAGTGAATTCACGGTCCAGCTGTTCGGACCACATAGAGACCGCGAATGGAAGCTGACCAACTGGACATGGATTTGCGACGAGTGCAAGGAAAAGATGAAGGTCGAGGCGTCCGAAGAGGCTGCAGCCGAGGCCGAAGCATCCGGGCTTCCGGAGTTGACCGGCACCGAGAAGCAAATCCGATGGGCGGAAGTCATCCGCCTGGATCTCATCAAGAAAATCGATGAGGCCGTCAGACGCTGGAATGTCTCTCCAGGTTCGGTCATCGAACACGCCGTAACCGGAGTAAAAGGCCAAAAGTCGGCATCATACTGGATCGAGCATCGATATGATTCGGCGAGGGAAGTACTCGAAGCCTTCGCACGCCTGAACCCTCCGCGGAAACCCGAGGAGAAAGCGCTGGAGGAAGACGCGGCCGCCGAAGCCACCGTGAGGCCGGAGCGCATTGTATCGGAGACGGTTGCCGAAATTCGGCCGTACGACGATCGCATAGCGATTCACTTCCCCGAAAAGCGTGAAGACTTTTGGAAGCTCATCAAGCACGATCTCGAATATCAATGGTCCGGCAATTGCTGGGTTCGGAAAATCGGGCTCCGGACCGGTTCGGTTGCGGATCGTGCCGCCGAAGCGGGACATAGAATCCTTGCGGCGGGATTCCCGATACGGATCTTTGATGAATCCATCAGGAACCGGGCCGTTTCCGGCGACTATGAGCCGGAGTCCAGGAAGTGGATACTCGTGAAAACGGAAGGCGACCTTGCCGGACGCTTTCTCATTTTCTGGGCCAGGGAATCCGGAGACTATTACGCGGCGGCCCGACGGCTGCCGGCCTCGCGCTATGTGAAACCGTACGTCGTTGTTCCGGCGGAACATTGGGCCGAAGTGCTGGATTTCGCAGGAGTGCACGGCTTTACGGTTTCGCCGGGTGCGGCTGCACTGGCAGAGAAGACCAGGGCGGCCAAGGACGCCATGCTGACGGTATCCGTCGATCCGGTGGAGAAAGAAAAGCCGAAGTCCTCGAAGCGTCCGACGCTGGAGGTTCCGGACGAGGTGGAGATCCCGGATGATCTTAAAGACTGAATTGCTGGAACACCAGATCCCGGCGGTCAAAAAGCTCGCTCCAGTACGGGTTGGTGCGCTCTTCATGGAAATGGGCACGGGGAAAACGCGCACGGCCATCGAGATCGTCCACCATAGGCTGAATCGTATCTGGAACGTCGTTTGGTTCTGCCCCGTGAGCCTTAAGCAGACGGTTGCGGCCGAGATTCGAAAGCATACCGATTCGGATGATTCCGATATCTGCGTATGGAACGGAACAACGAACCGGCGGACCGTTCCGGATGCTTTCTGGCATGTAGTCGGAATTGAATCAATGAGCGCAAGCCGAAGGGTTATATTCACGGCAAACCATGTTGTCTGTGAGTTTTCCATGGTGATTGTGGACGAATCCAGCTACATCAAGGGGCATCGATCCGCAAGAACGAACTGGATCACGCGCATCGCGAGGAAAGCCCGCTACCGCATGATCCTTACCGGAACTCCTCTTTCGCAGGGCGTAGTGGACCTGTTTTCCCAGATGCGCTTTTTGCACCCAAAGATCCTCGGCTATGCTTCCTTCTATTCTTTCGCCCATAACCATATCGAGTATTCCGACAAATACCCTGGACTCATTGTTCGAGCACACAACACAAAATGGTTGGCAGCAAAAATTCAGCCATACGTCTACCAGGTGACCAAAGAGGAATGTCTCGATCTCCCGGACAAGCTTTTCGAGACCAGGTATTTTGACATGAGCATTGAACAGCGGAACGCCTATGAACTGGCAAAAGAGGAGATCCTGCTCGATGTGCACCCGGACGATTTCGATTCCTACACAATCTTTCGCCTCTTTGGTGTGCTTCAGCAGATCGTGTCAGGATTCTGGCACCGCATACGAAAGGGCAAACCGGAACAGTTTATCGAATTGCGGAACCAGCGGATCGAAACACTCATGGGGATCATCCGGCAGATTCCGCATAAAGAAAAAATCATTATCTGGGCCAAGTTCAAGTACGACATCGAACGGATCGCCGAAGAACTGCGACAGGGCTTCGGGGCGGGATCGATGGCTCTTTTCTTCGGCGGTATCAATGAAAAACAGAGGCACATCGAGGCGGAACGATTCAGGGAGGGTGCACGATTTTTTCTCGCCACGCAGAGTTGTGGAGGGCATGGGCTGACGCTCAATGAATCGAGTCATGCGATTTTCTACAACAATGGATTCAAGTACAGCGAACGACTGCAGGCCGAAGACCGTTGCCATCGGATCGGACAGGATCGCCCGGTAACCTACACCGACATCATCTGCTGCGACAGCATCGACGAACGAATCATGAACGCTCTGTGGAAGAAGGGAAATGTCATCGATCAGTTCAAGGCCGAAGTGGACCGGGTGAAAGGAAGCAAATCCAAAATAGAGGGGTTGATACGATCGCTATGAGATATCTTTACGGAAAGAGCTGGGAAAAATATCCGATCGGGGACGGTGAAACGTGGGTCGACCTCGTTACGGGATCGATGGTTACCGTGTGCGACATCATCCATGGAATGCCGGAATACATGTTCGATGCCGACATGATCTATTGCGATCCGCCCTGGTCATTGGGAAATACGAACAGCTTTTATACCAAGGCAGGAAAGACGGAGAGCTATATTCACGATTTCAGCGAATTTTACAGTGCCCTATTCGCCAGGATAGCTCAAATTAATCCCAGGGCGTGCTACCTGGAAATCGGAAAACGGCACGCGGATATATTCGAACGGGAAATGGGACGTCTTTTCCCGTCGGTGGGAATCTGGGAAATTCGATACTATCGGAAGAATCCGTGCCTCCTGGTGCGTGGAGGCGAACGCCCTTCCAGTAGCTTCGATTTTACGGGGCTCGACGATACTCGAACTCCCGCAGCGGCCATAGATTTGGAATATCCCTCGTGCGTTGCGGATCTCTGCACCGGACAGGGCCTTACTGCCGTTGCAGCCTTCAAGGCCGGGAAGCGGTTTGTCGGAACGGAGCTCAATCGCCGGCGCCTGGCGGTAGCCATAGACAGAGTGAACAAGCTGGGTGGACGCTATGAAAGTGCAGTTTCTTAAGGACACGTCGAAGGCCCGATTAACGGAGCTCCCGCCCGGAACACTCATCATATACCGAGACGGGTTCGGCTACCGCATCCCACAGGTCCAGGGAATGGAATATATCGAATTCCTCGCATACCGGAACCGGTACATGCTCTTCAACCCTCCGGCCATCGTCGTGATCGGCCTCAACAGGATCATCACCCCGAGCAACCGTTGCGACATGGTGAACGAGTACCTCCAGACCATGACGCCGAACATCCCCAAGGTCTGCATCGACACGGCACCCTTCATCGGAGAACCTTGGCGGCTCTGGTTTCACTACTCCATCGCCGGCTGCGGTCGGTTCAACGTCAACTACAGCTACGCCATCGAAACGGAGTGGAAGAAATGGTTCTACAGGGAGGTGCCGGACTGCAGGCTCTCAAGGGCGAATATCCGGCTCTTCCTCTCGGATACGATTTCCGATCTCGAGCCGCTGCGATCTTCGTTCGAACTGGTGGAGATCACAAGCCACCACGAGGAGTGGTACCGGAAGGCCAAGGACCACGTGTTTGCGAAATACGATACGCCTAAGCTCCTCGTAAACAACCTCCTGAAGCTCTCGAACGATCATTTCGGTATGGACGTTTCCTACGATTCCTATCTGGAAAACCGGGCGATGAGGCTTCCGGACGTCGGGGTTTATCGGTTCATGGCCGAAGAAAACGAAAGGCGCATGGGCATCTACAACGAGGTCATCAGCTATGGCATTGAAAACCTACAAGGATAAGACAGTCCTCGAGGCGGCCAGGGAGCGCATTGCGATGCTCTTTGACAATTTCGAGAAGATCAACGTTTCCATTTCCTCCGGCAAGGACAGCTGCGTGCTTTATCATCTGTGCCTGCAGGAGGCCGTGGAGCGAGGACGGAAGTTCACGGCCTTCTTCCTGGACCAGGAAGCCGAATACGAAAACACGATCATCGTCGTTCGCCGCATGATGCAACACGAACACGTCATCCCGATGTGGTTCCAGGTCCCGATCTACATGACCAACGCAACGAGCTATTCGGAGTACTTCCTCTACGCGTGGGGCCCTGGAGAAAAGTGGATAAGAGAGAAAGACCCCATGGCCGTCCACTCCATAGGGGAGGCCTACCCGCAGCGCTTCTACGATTTTTTCAAGTGGTACGAAGGGAAGAATCCGGATGCCGCCTACCTAGTCGGGCTAAGGGCTGATGAGAGCCTTACCCGCTATCGAGCGGTAACGAAGCATCCGGGATGGAACGGAATCCGGTGGGGATCGATGGACGGAGACATCAAGACCTTCTACCCCCTGTACGATTGGACGGTCTACGATGTCTGGAAGTTCATCTACGATTACGATATCCCGTACAACAAGATCTACGACCTGATGTTTCTGGACGGCCAGAGCATCTACAAGGGGATGCGGATTTCGAACCTCATCCATGAAAAATCGTATAAATGCCTTGTGGATCTGCCGCGCTACGAACCTGAGACCTACAACCGCCTGTGCGAACGGATAGCCGGCATTGCAACGGCATCCAGATACGCAAGCGAAAAGCTCATGTTCGACAACAAGACCCTGCCGGCACATTATAAATCCTGGAAGGAGTTCAGGGATTTCTTGCTCCAAAACATCCCTGATCGGGAGCATCGAGAAAAGTTTGCTCGAAGATTCGAGAAACAGAAGGCCTCCGAGAAGATATACCAGGCCCAGGTTGGCCAGCTCCTCATAAACGACTATGAGAATGCAAGGCCTTTCGACACCAAGAGAGAAGAAAGAATCGGGAGGATAAAGGAGAAATGGGCAGAATTGCTATAGCGGGAACGCCAAATGTGTTGGGAATCGACATCGTGATTCGAGAGGCAAAGATCGTCAGTATCAATGATCTGTTCGCCAACGCCTACAATCCGAACCGAATGCCCAAAAAGGAAATGGATCTGCTGCGGGAATGCATCATTAAGTACGGTTTTCTTTTTCCGATCATCGCATCATGGGACCGTAATGCTGGTAAATACCGAATCATCGACGGATTTCACCGGTTCGAGATCCTGAAACAGATCGGAGCCAGGAAGGCTTCGATCATAGATCTTGAGCTGTCTTATCACGATGCCGTTCAGCTCACCGTGCTCATGAACAGAATCAAGGGAATGCACCAGGTCGAGCTCATGTCCGACCTTGTGGTAAAACTTGAGGATCTTGGGGTAGCCGACGAGGAGATCTGCAAAAATCTCGGAATGGAGCCGGAAGAATACTTGCGTCTAAAGCAGCAACTTGGGATAGCGCACTCGTTCAGAAACCACGAATACTCGAGATCATGGGAGTAGAGAGATGACCTTGACACGGTTTGAGGTTGGGAAGGAATTTCCGGGAGCTGTACCGAGGATCGAGGGTGCGGTAATGGAGCTATGGGGTGACGGGCTCGTCGTGCTCATTCAGATGCCCGAGTGCTCGCATGACGAGAGGAGGGCTTTTAAGGCAGGCTTCAAGCGCTATAGTTATCTGGAAGCCTCCGGACCGGTCCCTGTTGCCGTATGGATATTTGATTTTCAAAAGCCCCACGGGCCGATCGATTGCAATTTCAACTCCAGGATCGTAAAGCCTGAACTAATTGCGAGCTACCTAGGCACGTCGTCCGGCATTAAAAACTCTGTGACATTCTACCTGCTGGACGGCCGTATTATTCGCGCGATCAAGCTTGTCGGTCTGGATCGGCAAGCCGTCGAACTTTTCCATGCAACCATCAGGAAGCAGTTGGCGATGGATTATTCGGATTCAGAATACGGCAGATATCTTGCCTCACTCATGCACTACAGCACTGAAGAGCTTTTCGAGATGGGCAGGAGGTTTCGACATGGACGATAGGGTGCTCTCCACCAAAAAGGCCGCCGAAAAGCTTGGCGTCAGCGATTCCAGAATCAGGCAGCTAATCCTTTGCGGAGAGCTCCCCGCCATGAAATTCGGCAGGGACTGGGGCGTGAAAGAAAGCGATTTGCTGGAGTACGTGAACAAGAGAAATAAAATGGAATAACCCGGCCATACCCGGCCCGGTAATCCGGGCCGGGTTAATTCACGCTTCACCTTCATTCTCGGACACCTCTGCAGTATCGATGCGGTTCGACTCAAGGTAGGTTCGAATGGACTCGCTCGACACCTTGACCGAACCCTGCACCTTGTAGGCCGTGATCTCCCTCCTTGAGATCATCCGCCTTACCGTGCATTCATGCACGTTTAGCCACTGAGCGGCGACCCGTATGCTGATGAGAGTATCGACTTCCATCTCTTTCTTCCCGACAACGACCACCATATCCACCCCCATTTTGTGTTTACCCCATTTCTCGCGTCTCCATATGCCTTTCCCCTGGTCCTCGTCACGCCATCATTCGCGATTTGTAAACCACCTTCGGTCGCGGCCGCTGCAGTTGAGCCGATGGAGGTTTGAGGACCATCACGCCGCCGTCGCATTCCGGATCGGCCATCGCGGCTGCGTAGACTTCGGCATCCAGGGAGTGGTTCGCCCGGCTTCCCTGGACCTGCCAGGACACTCTGCCGCGCCTATCCTTCTGCTTCGCTTCGGCCGTCATGTGCCTGAAATAGACCTCGTCGATGTCTGCATTAAGAAAAAACTTCCCGGTATCGATCCGGCTCCAGATCGCATCCTTGATCCGGTTGGTATCGAGAATCCAGATCTTGATTCCTCCTGGTATCGGTCGCCCTCTCTTGCCCGGCATCTTGTCGATGATGCTGAGCTTCATCTTGCGGCCGCCCTCGATCTGCCTCGATGCCCCCTTGACCCCGTAGACGATCCCCTGGCCCGACGCCCTGATCCAGTCGTAGACCTGCTCGGTCATCGTCTCGTCTGAATCCTCACCATCCGTTTCCCCGCCCCCGATATCGATCCCGGCCCTCCAGACCTGCAGGGCGATTCCGGAATCCTCGATCGTATAGACATCCTCGAACAGCCACTTTTCGAGCTCCGCCCAGGTTTCGACGAATCCATGCCGTATCAGGTGCGATTCGATGGACTGCTCGATGCGCCTCCAGGCCCGTATCACGATCCACTTTCCATACTTTTGATTGTCGATCCCCGCAGTGAGCGCGAGGGTTCCGGAAGGAACCACGAGCTGCGGCCGCTCCGTGAGCAAACCCAGAAGCTCCGAGTCTTCGCGCTGCCGGGTGATTTCCTTCCACGGTTCGGCGAGCCACAGGTTCACGAACGTCTTGTACTTCTCCAGGTCGTCTTTCGACGCGAAGTACTTCGCAGCCACATCGCTGAAAGTCCTCCAGGGGGAGTAGAGAGCGCTCCACCAGAATCCGCGGTGGATGGATCTCGGCCGGGGAATCTCGACCGTCCCATCCTTTTCGATCCGATGCCCCTCCGGCACCCATGTCCCATAGCGTAGCATCCAGCGCTTGTCCCGATCGTCGATCTCTGCCCCGCAATGCTCGCACTCATAGCGACCTACCCGGTACGCCAGGATATAGTCCGGGTCCCGTCTATCCTTCGGCCACTGGCCGACCGTTTCTCCTGCATGCTTCACCTGCCAGAAGCTCAGCACCTGGTATCCCCTGCAGTAAGGGCAGGGCACCCAGTATCTTGCCTTATCCGACTTCTCGTATTCGATCGCAATGTAGCCGTCCACGGTAGTGGGCGTGCAGGTGTGATTGATCTTCCGATTCCAGAAAGTCGTCGCCCTCGCTTCCCCCATCTCGATCGGGCTCCCCTGGTCGGACACCCCGCCCTCATAGTCGTCGGTCTCATCCATGTAAACATAGCGAGCCTCGACGTTCCGAAGATCCGCAGACGACCCGGCCGTTGCAAAGTAGATCGTCATGTTGTCCAGCCGGATCTCCTGCCTCGTGAGATCGTCCTGGTTCCCCGTCAAGTGCTTCGAAAGCCTCGGACAATCCCGGATCATCCCCTCGATCCGCTTGTTCACCCTCCGTAGCGTGGTCAAAGTCGGCATCATCACGAGCGCCGGTGCAGGATCCTGATCGATCGCGAACCCGAGCGTGTTGTAAATCGACTCCGTCTTGCTCGACTGCACCGAAGCCATGATCGTTATCCGCTCCACGATCGGGTCGATGAACGCATCCATCACCTCGACCGTATAATACGGCGTGTTCTTCCATGGCCCTGGAGCCGCCGACCTCGAAGAAAGCATCCTGTACCTCTCCGCCCACTCCGAAACCCTCAAATCCTCCGGCGGCGCCCAAGCATCCCTCTCCCTCTCCGTCCAGGCACAAGCCCTCACCTCCCCAGGATCCATCTCCCCCCACAGCTCACCCTCCCCAAGGACCGGCCTCATCGATCCATCCGCCCCTCTCCTGACCGGTCTCTCCAATTCGGGCTTCTCCCTGAACAGACTAAGCTGCAGGCCTTCACGCTGGGTCATGGTCATCTCTTGGTTAGGACTTAATATCAATCTTCGTGGTCAACATATTGCCCCGAACCGAGAAGTCCATCGTGTCCCCATCCCGATTCATGGGATGGATATAGAACTCGATTCCATCACCGGTTTCTTGAGCCCTGAGAGAAAAGTCGATCACATTCCCCTTGAGATTCTCCTTGAAGTACTCCTCCAATGTCCGCATGATTCGTTCCTCCTTCGCTTTCTCAGCCATATTCAAAAAGCACCAATCCGTTTCATCCAGCTCCGAAAGCGGCTTCGCCTCCGGCCAAAACTCCCCCGGGTCATATCGCTTCATTTCACGTTTGGCCATTATCACCACCTTCCGGCTGCATGCTCGGTGGAAGCGGCCTTGCAAATCCCTCGAGCAAAGCCCTCACCGACTTCCGGATCACATCGCTCATCTCTCTCTCCGTCCTGCAGGCGATGAGCTCCGGAGGAAGAGAACGCTCGAACGCCAGAAGCCCAGCCTTCACGGAAAGAATTCTGGTCACAAACTCCTCCTCCACCCGCTTGAATTCAATTAGCTCCCCGAACCTCTTTCGAAGCTCCAACTCCCTGAGCTGCGCCTGGAACTTCTTGTTCTCCTTGTCCCACCAATCCTTACCCTGAACCCCATCCACCCCTCCGCTCTGAGCCCCACCATCCCCTTCACCGGTCCCTTCATGCTTTCCCTTGCCACTCCCAGCCCCACCCCCACCATTCACGCCGGGAGGAATCATACCCTTCTTCTGCTGGAGCCATACCTCGATCGCCGCAACATCGAACCTCCCATTCTCCATCATCGGCATTCCCCGGTCCCTCCACCGGTAAATCGTCCTCACCGACTTCCCGAACCGCTCCGCAACATCTTCGAGGCTCCCCAAAGTGTCCGAATCCGCCTTCACACCCTCGCTTGAACTGTCATTTACGGTAGTCAGATCGTCCATGTCACAACCCCTTTTCATTGACGTCAAAATCCCATCAACTGACAGATTTCATTTGACAAACTGCCACTCTTTGACACCCGAAAAAAATCTCCCCGCGTAGAAAACAATCGGGGCTTTTTGACCCCTGCA
>Ga0265295_1003235_pt1 | contig 24188 bp, 13 predicted proteins | sample Munlansysbiofilm_FD_192503 | JGI IMG/M metagenome (GOLD analysis project Ga0265295, IMG submission 192503) | Leachate microbial communities from a municipal landfill in Southern Ontario, Canada - Methane capture system biofilm | ecosystem: Engineered > Solid waste > Landfill > Unclassified ... | reverse complement strand
AAATCTCTCCATTTTGAAGTTCCTGGGTTTTGAACAGATATTCAAAAACAGCCTTACTACTCTGCCTATGGGTGGTGGTAAAGGTGGAAGTGATTTTGACGCAAAGGGTCGTTCCGACGCTGAAATCATGAGATTCTGCCAGTCTTTCATGGCTGAGCTTTATCGTCACATCGGTCCCGATACGGATGTCCCTGCCGGTGATATCGGAGTTGGTGGTCGCGAAATCGGTTACCTGTTTGGTATGTACAAGAAATTGCACAATGAGTTCACTGGTGTTCTCACCGGTAAAGGCAGAACCTGGGGTGGCAGCTTGGTACGTCCGGAAGCCACCGGTTTTGGCGTTGTTTATTTCACCGAAGAAATGCTCAAAACAAAGGGTCAAAACTTTGCTGGCAAGAAAGTAGCTCTCTCCGGTTTCGGTAACGTAGCCTGGGGCGCCGCCCAGAAAGTCACTGAGCTTGGTGGAAAAGTGGTTACCATTTCTGGTCCTGACGGCTATATCTATGATGAAGCCGGTCTAAACGCTGAAAAGATCGAATATATGCTGGAACTGCGCGCTTCAAATAATGATCGCGTAAGTGACTATGCTGATAAGTTCCCCGGCGCAAAGTTCTTTGCTGGAAAGCGTCCCTGGGAAGTAAAAGTGGATGTAGCCATTCCTTGCGCAACTCAAAATGAACTGCACGTGGAAGATGCTAAAGCCCTTATCGCTAATGGCTGCACTTGCGTCTGTGAAGCCGCAAATATGCCTTGTACTCCAGAAGCCGTGGAAGTATTCATGAACGCCAAGATCCTCTTTGCTCCTGGCAAAGCTGCTAACGCTGGCGGTGTGGCAACTTCCGGTCTGGAGATGACTCAAAACTCCATGCGTTTGAACTGGGCTCGTGATGAAGTGGACGAGAAGCTTCACAGCATCATGCGTAACATCCACGAAGCCTGCCGTGAAAACGGAACTCAGGCTGATGGCTGGGTGAATTACGTTAAGGGTGCCAACATTGCTGGATTCCTTAAGGTCGCCAATGCCATGTGTGACCAGGGTTTGGTGTAAGACTCGCATCTATCAACAATCAATTAAGGCAGGATTTCGATCCTGCCTTTGTAATTTAATCAGTACAATGTGATAATAAAGCTTGACAGTTTAGCAGGATTGGATAGGCTTATTAAACTGTTCATAGACTAACAAGGAGACATAATGAAAAGATTCCTGATGACATGGCTGATTCTGATGATCGGTCTTTCGGCTTTTGCCCAAAGAAAGGCTTTAGTGATCGGCAATGCCTCTTTCGAAAAAAACTCTATGCCCAGCAGCATCAATGATGCCCAGTTGGCAACAGACGCTTTGAAAGCCCTTGATTTCACTGTTGTGCAGAAGACCAATCTGGACTACAATCAGTTTAACGAAGCTTTGGATCAGTTCAAAAAGACTTTAAGCACTGGTGATGTCGCCGTGTTTTACTACAGCGGATTCGCGAAACAGGAATGTGGCAAGAACTATCTGATGCCTAACAGCTCTGCAATGAAGAAGAGTTCAGAGTTGATCAGTGTTGATGTAGTGCTGGAAGCCATCAGCAGGGCAACAGAATCCTTTCTGTTTCTGGAAACCAGACAAATCCCGGAATCATTCCTCAAGAATCCCTGTGGCAAGAACAAGGGCTTGGCCGCAATCCAGAAACTTGCTGCAAACCAGGGCTTTGCAATGGCCTCTGGCACGGGTGAGGAACTGAGGGCAAGAGATAGCAAATATAGCATCTTTACCCATGCTCTGTTCAAAAACATGACAGAAGAGATGCAGGATTTTGGTGATCTGATGCAAAACACGGTTCGCGATGTGAAAGCTGCCAGCAAAAACAATCAGACTCCTTATTGGAAGAGCAATCTCAAGGCACCTTTCAGTTTCTACCATCCCGAACAACCGCTAAAATTCCGTTTCAGGCTTCCCTCCTACAACAGCCTGGAAGGTGGCGGAAGCTATAATTTCTAGGAATATAACCAAATCCTGTTTCAATCCCCGCTATGCGGGGTTTTTTTGTTGGTAACATGGCTCCGGAAAGCCCTCGTAATGTAGAAGTGGCATCCTGCTGTTTTGAGTAATCAAACCAAAGGGCACCACCAAAATCCCGAATTGACGACACATGAGTCCCAGCGGAAGGTTCGAGGTACTGGGATTTCCTATTGAAACGCCGGTCCTTTTTGGTCAGCAGGCTGCCTCGTTATACAGTGTTTTTATGGAGACAAGACAAGGATTGATCGCTAATCTCAAGCTTAGAAATGCATATTCTTAAAACCAGTTATTGTGTACCCATCCCCATTATTTGTCGTCACGATACCGTTACAATGTGGTCACAAAAGTAACGACAAGGTGACCGCATCGTGACGATAACCAAGGTGAAAGAGTCATGCATTAAGACTACCATAATGGTTTGTAACAGGTATCTTGAGAGGATTGCGCAACATACTGATACATATAGCGTAAGCGCTGTATTAGTCACTTTTTTCTTGACAGATTATCCCCTGATAATCACTGTCTTCAGGTTTATAGAATTGAAAAATAGGATGAATATGAAGAGATTCAGAAAGAAGATAATCGTCACGGTATTGGCCTTGCAGGTGCTGTTAATCGCGCCCGTAATCGCTGAATCTGTGACCGGAATAGGAAGCGAAGAAATCAGTTTGGAGCAGAATGCTCTTGTCTTGGATTCTTTGCATACTCAGGAACCACCGGGAATCCAGGATACGATTCCAGCGGAGATCATGGTTGCTACTTATTATGGTGGCAGATTCCATGGAAGAAAAACTGCCAGTGGCGAAGTGTTTGATAAGAATGCTCTTACTTGTGCGCACAAAACACTTCCTTTTGATACCAAGCTAATTGTTACCAATCCTCAAAATGGCAAATCAGTAGAAGTACGAGTTAATGACCGAGGTCCCTTCAAGCGTGGACGCGATCTTGATCTATCCTTTGCCGCAGCCAAAGAAATTGAAATACTCTTGCAAGGCGTAGCCCCGGTTGAAGTAGTGGTAGTTCACCCGGAGAATGATTCACTTCGTGAGGACCTTGCCAGCCGCTAGGACCAAGAGTCAAACCATCACTTAGATACAGCAGTTTATGCCTACACAATTCCCTCTTAAGATAAGTAGCTTCGTGCGTTCAGCTATGGAGAATTATCAGCCTGTATTAGCTTTGGAATCCACTGTTGTCACTCATGGTTTACCCTATCCTCGCAACTTTGAAGTGCTTGAAGATCTGGAAGCTATAGCTATCGCTGAGGGTGTGATTCCTGCAACAATCGCAGTGATTGACGGAGAGTGTTGCATCGGTCTGGATCAAGGCCAGAAACAGTATCTGGCAGAGCATTTTCAGACTGAGCACTCTGGCCAGATCAAGAAATTGGGCATCAGGGATCTGAGTCTGGCGATGGTGATGGGATATTGCGGAGGAACAACTGTATCCGCAACCATGTTTTTAGCGCAACAGGCAGGCATCAAGGTCTTTGCCACCGGCGGCATCGGGGGTGTGCATCGGGCCTGGCAGGATGTACCGGATGTTTCCTCTGATTTACAGGCTTTATCCAGAATACCGGTGATCGTGGTATGTGCCGGCACCAAGGCAATCCTGGATGTCAGGGCAACTCTGGAAGTCCTGGAAAGTATGGCAATTCCGGTTTTAGGCTGGCACTGTGATGATTATCCGGTGTTTTACTCCCGGAAAAGTGGACTGAAGATATCAAGAATTGACAGTGCCGCCCAGATAGCTCAAGTGTATCGGCTATCCCAAAGCTCGAGCTATTTAAACACAGGAATATTGGTTGCCAATCCAATTCCTGAAGCCGATGAGATCCCTGCCAGTGAGATTGAACCATTTATCCAAAGTGCGATTCACGAGGCAGAGTTAAGAGGGATCGGCGGAAAGGAACTAACTCCATTTCTGCTATCTGCACTGGCTCAAAGCACGGCTGGAAAATCTGTGGAGTCAAATCTGGCATTACTAAGGAACAATGTAAGTGTGGGCGCGAAAATCGCCAGGGAGCTTGAATGAAAATCTATATATCAGTGGATATGGAAGGAATCCCAGGAACCTTTAACTGGGATCACGAGAAAGTGGATCGTGCCTCAGTCAGAAACTATATGCAGGATCACGTTTCTTGCGCAATCGAAGCAATTCGCGAGAGTAAAGAAAACCATCTGATCGATGAGATCGTAATTGCAGATTCCCACAGTCACGGCGATAATCTTTTCTATGAGATAACGGATCTGGACAGCAGGTTGTCACTAATCCAGGGAGATCCGCGTCCTTGCTATATGATGCCAGGATTCAGCAACAAATACAGCATGGTATTTTTGCTGGGTTATCATGCTGCAACTGGGGCTTTGCGCGGAAACATGGATCACACTTATTCCAATAGCCGGATTCAGAATATCTGGATTAACGGGGTAGCGATGAGTGAATGTCTGATCAATTCTGCCTATGCAGGGCATTTCGGAGTTCCAGTAGCCCTGGTATCAGGAGATTTGGCATTGCAGAATCAACTTAGCCAGCATATGCCCTGGATTGATTTTGTATGCACCAAAGAAGGCATTAGTAAGTTTGCCGCCAAGAATTATTCGAGACCTATGGTACGGCAGAAAATGGATGCAGCAGTTAAGAGTGCATTGGCAAAAAAGGATATTCCAACTTTGCAATACAGCTCTCCAGTATCGTTGAAAATTGAGTTTCACTCCACTGCAATGGCAGATATGGCATGTCTGATGCCCAGGGTCGAGCGTTTGGATGGCAAGACTATCATGTATCAGGATGAGAATTATGCGGTTCTCTTCGACGCGATTATGGCGCTCATTACATTAGCGGCTTCGACAACTATATAAACCGGGTATTGTAGAGAAATATCCACACAGATTGGGCAATTATCTATTGCCAGGCTAAGCGATGGTCATGGGCTATTGAGAACATAAGTCCATGCTATACAGAAGTATTGAAGAGATTCTCAATATTGGGCATTAGATATCCGAATGGAATTATTCTGTAGCTTTGGTTACTGCATCACTGTCATAAGCGAGGGAAGCTGATAAAACCATTGACACAAAATGCGCATTATGCAATTTCGGCTACGGCAACGTAACTTTAGGTTTTTCATTTTCACAAAATCTTGATTAAGCAGGGATTATGCCTTTTAGTGCGAAGTATAGCCCGGTATTGATAATTGATATCGGCAATACCAATATAGTCTGTGCCGTGTTCATAAATGGTGCTGTGCACAGGACACATCGTTTTGAAACAAGCAGCACTCGCAGCGTTGCCGAATATCATGAGCTGTTCAAAGCAGCCATGGATAAATACACTGATGTCAAATATGTAGCAATCGCATCCGTGGTTCCTCAGGTAACGGGTATTATCCTGAAAATGTTCAAACAATACAGCATAGCCAAAGTGTTTGAGGTGAATGGGCTTTCTGCCCTAGGGCTTGGTTATCTCATCGAGAATCCGGCCGTGGTTGGACCTGATTTGGTTGCCAACGCTTTTGCTGCATGGAAGTTGTATGAAGGATCAACAATTGTAATTGATTTGGGCACAGCCACTACGATACAATTGATCAGCGATAGCGGACTTTATGCCGGAGTGGTGATCTGCCCTGGTCTGAAAACTGCTGCGGCAAATTTGTTTGAAAGGGCTGCCCTACTCTCGGAAGTCAAATTGAAAGTTCCAGAAGAACTAATAGGTAACAACACACATGATGCTTTACTTTCAGGGATAATTCACGGTCATGCGCTGATGATCAAGGGTTTTATCGAAGAGATCAAAGCTGCCTACACGCAGTATTCACCATACCAGGTGATTATCACAGGGGGATTATGCTCAGTGGTGAAACCCCTGTTACCGGAATCATACCGATTGGATGAGCATCTTACTCTGAAGGGTCTGTATCTGGCCTTAGTGAGTCTTGCCGAACAGGATCAGTTTACGACATGACCCGCAAAATCCTTATCCTGGCTTGCCTGCTACCAGTAGCAATTCTGGCAAATGTATTTGAGCCAAGGCTATATCTTCAGGGATACTATCCTCTGAACAACAACATGGCCGAAATCTATAAGCTGGATAAGGGATTGAATATCTATAGAACCAAAGCCTATCAGATTCCGGGCTTGGCCATTGATCGCAATGAAGATGTGGATTTTGAAAACCAGCAGATCATCATATCCACGCTGGTTGCAGGAAAAAAATTGATTCCAGACATTCCAATCAGCTTTGATGGCTATCTGGCAAATATGCAGAAGAACGTGTTTCGCAAATCTCTGAATGCAAACATCAAACAAAAGACGCAGACTACAGAAGTGGCTGTGGGAGGTTTGATCGGAGAGTTTGTACTGGATCTTCCTGCGATAGCTATACCCAAAGCTGTGCAAAAAGTGCTGGGTAACCGGGCTGGCAGATTGAATCTGGATGGCACTCAGAAGATAACTTTGGCAGTAAGCAGCACCAAGCGCAAACAGATCCCTATCTATGAGACCGAAAACCGCAGTACCTTTGATATTAAGATGGAGCAGGAAACCAACCTCAGACTAACCGGTACTATAGGTGAGAAGATTACCGTTAATCTGAAGTATAACTCAAATCAGGATGAACAGCTCTTTGATCCCAACAATGTGAACGTAAAATATACCGGAGCAGAAGATGAAGTGGTTCGCTCAATTGAAGCCGGTAACATCACTCTTGGGCTCTCAGGTAGTAAATTCATTGCTTACAACGCCAGTTCCCAGGGACTTTTTGGAGTAACCAGTAAGTTCAAATATGGGGATCTTGATCTTTCGGTGATCGCATCCAAGGAAGAGGGTCAAAAGAACACAATGTCTTATGTGGGACAGTCTCAGGCTGATAGCGTTGTTTTCCGCAGCAGGGATTACGCTCCGCGCACCATGTATTATCTTACCGATCCTTACTCTTTGTATGAGACATATAGTGAAGAAACCATCGGCAGCAATCCTCCTGGTTGGATCAATAATGGAATTGTAACGGACGGATATGGAGCCTGGATGATCAAGAATCCCAATCTCTTACCCAAGAACGGTTCTGTTCGTCTATTTTATGACGATGCCATTTCCACGAACAACTTTGAACTGGCAGAAGGTGATACCATCTACTTCAGTGAGTATGACTATTATGTGCCTGTGTATGAAGAACTGATTGAAGGAACGGATTTTATCACGGACTATAATGCTGGATTCCTGACAGTATTGCGGACTTTGGATCGCAGGGCAACACTGGCAATATATTATGAGACTCAAAACGGAGTCCCGGTGCGGTCATCGGATTATGCCAATGAACACACCATACCCGATAATGATCTGATCTATCCCTATGTGATTCGCCGTCGTAACCAGGAATACGATCCGGATGATCCCAACAACGTTTGGCATTATCAGATGCGCAACGTCTATAACATGAACAAGACCAATATCAAGAGTGACGGGTTCCTGCTGGACGTCTATACTCTGAATGTGGATAATACCAGAAACTACAATTTGCCGGACAGTCTGAACACCGGACAATTTATCACATATGCAGATTACCTGAGGCTGGATAGTTCCGGGGATGGACAGATCAATGGCGATGACAACACGGTAAATCTTGCGGCTGGCCTGATCATGTTCCCCTTCATAGAACCCTTCCGTCCTCTTGGGGATTTAGTGTTGTATGAAGATGAGCACGAAAGCGTAAGCTATCTGGATATCAAGTTCTATCTCTCCGTAAAAGGCAAGATAGGCCGGGAAGCGATTGAGCTTTCCCAAACAGGGATATTGAAGGGTAGTGTTCGGGTCAAAGTAAATGGAGTTGAGCAGCGAGAGAACGTAGATTATCTGGTGGATTATGATTTTGGGCGGATCACATTCCTGACCGCAGCGGGAAAGGATCCCGATGCCAAGATTGAAATTGATTATGAAAACAGATCGATGTTTGATGTTACCCGCAAAACTCTTGCTGGCATGCGGGCTGATTGGCAAGTGACCGACTTTGCAAAGTTGGGGGGTACCTTGATCTATAGATCCGAGACTGTATCGGATAAGAGACCCCGGATTGGCAATGAGAATATTCAAATGTGGATGGCAAACGTTGATGGCAGTCTGGGTTTCAAGCCGGCCTTTGTTACCCGCTGGATTGATGCGATGCCCTTTATTTCCACCTCAAAGGAAAGCGAGATCACTCTTTCAGGAGAGATTGCCTACACCATCCCCAATATCTATGGAGATCCAGATTCCAAAAAGAAGATTTCCTATCTTGACGACATGGAATCGATCATGGATTCCTATCCACTTGGAGTCACTTTCTCCACTTGGATGATGGGTAGCAAACCATCGAGTGTATCACTGGCAAAGGGCAGGATGAATTGGTATAATCCCAAAAATATCCGTCGTGAGCAGATCGAAGATCCTGCAACCCTGACCGAACGTGAACGGCGTGAAACAGCTACAGTGCTCGCACTCAGACATTGGCCCAATACTCTCTATATGCCGGGCAGCGGAGTACAAAGCTGGAGCGGAGTAATGAAGTATCTGGGCAATCAATTGGATTTCTCCCAAAAGAAATATATCGAATTGCTTGTTAAAGTTGATAAAAACGCCAATGAACCACGCCCAGAAGTAATCCTGAATGTGGATCTGGGGGATATCACCGAGGATTTCTATACGGAATTTGGTGGCTTGGGAAATCTCAATACCGAAGATGATAACTTGGATGGAGTATTGACTCTTGATGAAGATATTGGTCTGGATGGCGTTGAGCATGGAGAGCCGGGGCATGATCCCTTTGATCTTGCCGATAATCAGATGGATTCCTATGGTGATTATCCCAACATCAACGGAAGCGAAGGCAACCGGGTGCTGGATACTGAAGATATGGATGGCGATGGCGTATTGGATCAATTGGATCGTTATTTCAGCTATAGTATCTCTCTGGCTGATACAACCGGGCAGAATCACGATGGATGGGTGTTATACCGCATTCCACTAACAGATCCGGATTACTATACCATTGTCAATCTTTCCAGCGTTGGTACGCCGCCTACGCTGAAGAAGATATCCTATGCCAGAATATGGTTGCAATGCGATGCGCCGGCAAGAGTGTTTATTGCTGATGCCTCAGTGGCAGGTAATAAATGGCAGGATTTCTTTGTTCGGGATGCCAATGGAACCATTCTTTCGGAATCGGAGCTTGCAGCCTATAATACAGGTTACCTGACCGGGATTGTCAATAATCAAAAAAACTCCATTCACTATACTTCACCTCCGGGAACTGTATATATTGAAGATCGACGGGAATCCAGCGAATCATCTCTTTCGGTAGATATTGCTAACTTACAGAGCTCCCATCAGGTCTTGCTTCGTCAGCGGATGCTGGATTCATACAATCTGCTGGCTTATGAAGGTTTGAAGTACTGGGTGTATCCAGAAGCAGTTGCCGGAGCTGATGCGCATGAACTGGAGGTGTTCTTCCGGATTGGGGCAGATTCTCTGAATTACTATCAGGTTACTCAGAAAGTTCCTGTGATTCCCTACCAAAGTAAAATGGACTTGAATTCCTGGATGGAACTGAATTATGACCTGGATGACATTACTGCTCTTAAAGAGTTAGAGCCTGGAGCTACATCGGATACGCTGGTGGTAGGGAATACCACTTATTTCTACAAAGGCAGACCCACTCTGACTTCAATCCGGGAAATCTATCTGGGTATCGTGAATCCACGTACTGAAACGCAAGAAAAACCATACAGCGGTACAGTCTTCTTCAACGATATGCGGGTTTCAAATCCCTATCAGGATATGGGTATCGCTAAACGTGTGAGTTTGAATACTAAATTTGCCGATCTGGCAACACTGGATCTGGAATATGAGGCTAAAAGCGAAAACTTCAATCCGGTTATTCAACGCGGCCGGCAAAACACATTTACCGAGACTGAAACGGTTAACATCACCAATAAAATCTTCTTTAACAAGCTATTCCCCAATTCCTGGGGACTGGATATTCCGCTTACCTTGCGGCGCAACTATACCACTGGCAAACCGCGATTCCGGGCTGATTCAGACCTTCTGATCGCGAATATTCCGGATCCGGAAGAGCGGAAGCGGGAACTAACTGAAACATTGGTTTATCTGGCTGATTTTGCCTATTCCTTGAGGACTCCATCCAAAAACAAGATTCTGCAATACACTTTGGGTAAATTGACTTTCTCGGGAAACCTTGAACAACGCTCCAGCCACACGGCCAAAAGCAAAGATGATTCTAATTCCTGGCGGGGTACTTTGGGCTATAATCTTACATTCGCCAACGACAAGGTCAGCTTCCCGATAATTAAGAATTACCGTCTGGGATTTTTCCCCACAGCATTCTCGAATAGTTTCACTATAAGTGATACCCGTCCTGAGAAGTATAACTGGGAATTGCGGGATGGAGTCTATGACTGGTACAAACTCACTCAGATCGTAGACACAAAGCTTTTTACCAGTGATAACAACATCACTTGGCCTCTTACCAGTGATTTTAGCGCTTCGGTACGGTTTAACACCAAGAGAGATTTGCTCCAGAAGAGCTACTTCAAGGATATCAATATAGGTAAACAGACTGAGTTTGTTCAGGACTTGGGTTTCAACTACAATCCCAATTATTTCCCGAGATTAATGCAAATCACCGCCAGTGGATCAGCTCGCTATACTGATATGATGCGCAAGTATTACGAAAATCAGGAAGGCACTCAGGTCGAGATATTCCAACGGGATGGAAATACAAACAGAAGCCTCAGAGCCAACCTTTCTTTGCAGAACTCCACTTTGCTTACCGCTTTAGTGACAAGCATGAAGAGCAAGCTTCCCAATCGTACATCTTCTGATAAAGAAGACATCAAGTATGAAGACCTCAAGGAATATGAAATCAAAGATGATCTAAGTGAAGATGAGCTAAAGAAACTGGAACAGCTTAAGGAAGAAGAAAATAAGAAGCGTGAACAGGAGAAGCTCAAAGAAGAAGAAAACAAGAAGCGTGAACAGGAGATGCTCAAAGAAGAAGAAAACAAGAAGAGTGAACAGGAGAAACTCAAAGAGGAAGAAGAGCAAAAGAAGCTCCAGGAAGAGATGAAAGATGATCAGGACAAGCCAGAGGAGCCATCTGTCGATCCAGATATGGATACAGGTGATCCAGATCAAATACAGGATAAGGAACCGATCCCAGAGGATCAACCTGTTGATGAGGAACCTCTTGCAGATGAGCCGAAACCTGATGATGAAATTAAAAAAGGCCCTTCGATCAATCCATTTATCACTCTCCTTGACTATCTGGCCAGAGTCAAGAATATCACTGCCTCATACCAGAATAGCTATACCATGAATTACACCAGGAAGTCAGACTTGCCGCCCTTCACCTTCCAGATTGGCTTACCCCATTCAGTAGAAAGGGATTTTCTGGATGCTATTGGTGACGACAATACCCTAACGCTTTCGTCAGGCTTGTTCCTGGGACGCAACCTGGACAGTACGATAAACTTTGCTCATAGCTTCAACAGACGTTACTCCAGTGCCAGTCAGCAGAATATTGCCACTACATTCCCTGATATTACTCTTAGCCTGATGGATTGGGAGCGCTGGGTAGGATTGTCCAAGTTTGTTCAAGGTGCCAGATTGAATTCAGGATTCCAATATACAATCCGGGCCAGTGGAGATATTGATTGGGCAAAACCGAAACAGGAATCAGTTACCATTGCGATGTCGCCTCTACTCGGCTTCACGGGAAACATCCTGCAAAAAGTATCCACCAACCTCAGCTTTTCCATGTCTCAAACTACAAATACCACTGATATGGATAGCTATGACATTGTCAAGGTTAGCGACACCAAGTCTCTGAATGGCAACATATCATATAGTTTCACCCAGGGTAGAGGCTTCACAATCCCATTTACAGGCAAGAAGATCCATATCAGCAACCAGCTATCCACCTCTCTTGGTATTGCCTATGAGAATAATGAAGATGTCACCAAGGGTAGAGAAAACTCCCAGGTAGATCGCTCCACTTCCAGACTGGCATTTACTCCCGGAGCTACCTATCAGTTTGATCAAAACATCAAGGGTGGACTTACTTCGAGCTATGAAGTAACTACTGACCGCAAACGCGATGATGGCTCAAGCATATTCAGCCTGGGTGTGTGGGTTGAGGTTAATCTCTAGAGCCTATCCGATTCTCAATACTTCTCAATCATTGCACATAGATACCAGCTCGAACTACGCCAGCTCGGATTCTGGTATGGGGATCAAGGTAACAACCTTTACCCGATGCATTCAGCAGGAATTCCTTCTGATCGGTTGAATAGTTTAACTTCCCAAAACCCTGCATCAGAATCAGTGATGTATCCAGATTCTCAAAGCCAGTATTAATCACTCCCTGCTCCATTGAAAGGTATTGATAGAGCATTCTCTCGTTCAAGGATGCACAAATAATGGCCTTAGGTTTGGTTTCTAATATCCCGATGAACTGCTCGTCACTAACGGCAGCGTCAAGGACCAGGATGTCCTCAGAGTTGATCTCCATTGCATCAGGTTTATCTATCCACCGCAGAATACCATACACTTTAGGTCCCCAACCAATAGATGCTTCCAGGCGGGTCGCTTCAAACACTATCTCGGCAGATTTACCCTCTTCCACAGAGCTTACTTGTCCATGCACCAAAGCTTTGTATTCATAGGCTTTATCGGGATATTGGATAGTTATTACACCGGTATTTGTGTCATAACCAATGATCTTGCCTGTGGTAGGGGATTTAACAGACATCAAGCCCCGATTGCGGTCAATCTTGCGGGCCAGACTCTCCTCTTCATAAACAAAGTCTCCCACGTGATGAAGAAGGTATTTGGATACTTGCCTCGGCTTTACTGCCAGCTTATCTGACAGATTGATCTTGTGCGGTTTGAGATCATAATCTTGAATCTCTGAGGCAACTATGATGCCAACAGCATATTCAATATGCTCCACTTTGGCCCGAACCGGAGAACGGAAGGGATGCTTGATCTCTGCCTCAGGAATGGGATTTGTCAGGATCTGATCATAGGTAATCTTTTCTCCAACTCTGACCTGCATCGCCTCCCGGATCAGTCCCTCGGATATCTGGTGATTGGTGGGAATAGCATTGATTACAAATAGACGGGCGGGATCATATTGGTTGATCCCAACGATATCCTGAGGTTGAACCACAGAGCCTTCATTTACCTGAATTGAGCCTTTGTATGGGAGATCGATAAGCCTGCTATACTTGCCCTTTAGCGGTACATTTATATTGCGGAAGCTGGCTGCCCCTGGAGTGTCAGGATACATGTTTAAAGCCCTTGCAACCTTGGGGCTATAGATGCTAGGATTCATGCGGGTATCAATTATTATCGGCAGTGCACTTTCGATTTCTCGTGCTTCTGAGCTTCCGCTGATCAAACACTTCTTGCCAGGCTTGAGGTTCAGTCTCTGCTTCGGTTCTGCAGTCAAGAGGATAAAATCATCGCTGAATACATCCTTGATCTGGCTTCCATCCAGTTTTATTTGTAATACTTTCATGCCAGTCTTGAGGGGGAAGTTTGGCCTGATGTAAAGAGCCAGCGGTTCCAGGCAATCACTCTCCAGCAATTTCCTGCTAAGTTCTTCATCGCTCTGAGAAAGCACCCCCAGATGTGGACTGATAAAGTGCTTATCGATCATGAGCTGAGTGATACCCTGAGGTTGAAAGCCTGAAATCAGCATATCAATGCACTGCCCTGTATTCCGGGCATGGGCAAAGACTCCTCCTGCACCGATCAGTATATCAATATCACTGGGGTAGAAAGAATATCTTCTTTCGTTCTCAATGTAGTGGAACTTCTCCTCATACTTATCCCGGCCTTCCTGCTTAAGTGTATCCAGATAGCCAAGTTTTTGAGTATTGTAGTGCATCTGCTGATGTTGGGCAAAGGCAAGAGTGATGGCGGCTTTGGCCAGGGCATGTTCGATTTTGTATTCAACGCTACCTACAGGATCAACCGTGGGAAAGATGGTTTTATTGCCGATGTAGTTGCGCAACTGATCCTCATTGATATCTGGAGGTAACATACTCATTAAGCTCTCAACGCCACTTTCTTTCAGTACGTTCAAGGCGCTATAACTCATACCCAGATTTGCACTTACGGTACGCTGGAAGTGATTGTTGATCCTGGTGAACACATCAGTAGTAGCTCCCCCGATATCGAAAGCTATCAGATTCTTGTCCTCCAAGCCCAGATTCTGCATTGATCTCAACAAACCTGCAGGAGTAGGCAGAATCGCTTCAGATACCAGATTCTTGATCTTATAATAGCCTGGAGCCCGCTCCATAACGTTTTCCATGAAGAGACCCTGGATTTTCTCTTGAGTGGGCTTGAGTTTCTCTTCCTGCAAACTGGGACGTAGATTTGGAAGTATATGAAGATCAAAGTCTCGTGTGATCATACTCTTGATCATATTCACAGCATCCTTGTTGCCAGCATAAATAGTGGGAATCTTGGTGCTGGTGCTGTATTTCGGTAATGGTTTTGCGATCCGCAGGATTTCGGCCATACGCAGAACAGTGCTCAAAGCTCCTCCATCGGTTCCTCCACAGACCAGGATCATATCCGGGCGTAGATTACGCATGGCTTGCATTTGTTCAACAGTCTTACGTTTATCATCGATGGCAAACACATCCAGGATCACACCTCCAGCTCCATAGGCTGCACGTTTTGCACTGCTGGCACTATCAAAGAGGGTAAGGCCGATCACCAGAATCTGCAATCCACCTCCTGCGGAACTAGTGCTCAGATAAGATATTTCTGAATCGAAGCTTATAGATTCCGGAGACGCAGACGGCTGCAGGATTGGCACACTACATTGTTGTTGAAGCTCGAGTGCTGCGTTGTACACTCCGATATTCACATCGTTGATAGGTTCTTCCACCGTAGTATCCGCATGTGATATGCCCAAAAGCTTTTGATTGTTCACATCGATCAATATGCCTTTGGTAGTAGTGGAACCAATATCTGTAATGAAACAATAAGGTTTTGATAATGCCATATAAAGCTCCTATACTGCGCTTTTGTAGCAGCCGCTACATCTAATATAGTCAATATTGAGTGATGTGGAAGTATTATTTGGAAAGAATGGGTAAAGGAAGTAAGGATGATCGAATCATCCAGAGTAACAAATGACCCCAGAATCTATACTACTCCAGCCCGGATCAGATCATGCATGTGCAGGAGCCCTGCGGCTTTGCCTTGGGCGTCAATCACAGGAAGCATTGTAATGCTGAACTGTTCCATCAGGTTCAAGGCACTGACTGCGAGATCATCGGGAAGACACGCTTTGGGATTTGCGGTCATGCAATCTTTGGCAGCGTAACTCAATATATTCTGCTGTTTCTGCTGGATATGTCTGCGCAGATCACCATCGGTGATGATGCCCATGAGTCTGCCATCAGCGTCTTCGACAATGGTGCAGCCTAGCTTCTTGGAACTCATCTCCAATATGCTATCCATTAGCGAGGCACTCTCCAGCACCCGGGGTAACTCCTGATCCTGATGCATGAGATCTTTCACTTTTAATAGCAAACGCTTGCCAATTGCACCACCTGGATGGAAGCGGGCAAAATCATTTAAGGAGAAGTTTTTGTCTTTCAGCAAAGCTATCGCCAGGGCATCCCCCAGAGCGAGCGCTACTGTTGTACTGGCTGTTGGCACCAGGCCAAGGGCTTCAAGCGAACTATCCACTTTTGTGCTCAATACGGCATCTGAGGCTTTTGCCAATTGAGATTCTGGGTTTCCAGTGAGGCTAATCAAAGGAATCCCAATAAACTTGATAAATGGGATGATCGCCAGCATTTCTGAAGTATTGCCACTATTCGAAATAGCGAGCACCACATCCTTATTATTGAGCATGCCCAAATCCCCGTGGATGCCTTCCGCAGCATGCAGGAAGATAGAGCTAGTTCCTGTGCTGGCCAGGGTTGCTGATATCTTGCGGGCAATGATGCCAGCTTTGCCAATGCCAGTAAGCACCACTTTCCCTTCACAAGCCTTGAGTAACTGGAAGGCCTTCTCTAATTGGGCATGATCGAGGCTTTCTGCCACCGTTTTGATAGCAGAAGCCTCTTTCAATAGTTCGTCTTTGATACAGGTGGTTATGCTCATAACTCAGATTTAATTGCCTGCAGGGCAGCATCAAAAGTCATTGCTCCCAAATCACCTTTGGTATGGCGACGAAGGGTAAGCATGCTCTCTTCGGCTTCTTTCTTGCCCACTATGCACATAAATGGGATTTTCTTGAGCTCGGCTTCACGGATTTTGTAGCCAATCTTCTCACTGCGGAAATCCACTTCACAGCGCAAACCTTCTGCCAGGAAACGCTCCTGCAGATATTTGGCATAATCAATCTGCGCATCTGTGATTGGCAGGATCATCATCTGATTCGGAGCCAGCCACAAGGGCAGGTTTCCTCCGTGATACTCCAGCAGAGTGGCAAAGAAGCGCTCTACTGAGCCCAAAACAGCCCTGTGAATCATATAGGGACGATGGGCTGCATTATCTGATCCAATATATTGCATATCAAAGCGTTCCGGAAGGTTAAAATCGAACTGGATGGTGGTGCATTGCCAGGCTCTCCCTATGGCATCCTTGATCTTGATATCAATCTTGGGGCCATAGAAAGCTCCGCCACCCTCATCTATATCAAAGGGCAGATTTAGCTTCATAAGTGAAGCCTTCAAGCTCTGAGTAGCCATATCCCAATCTTCTTCCTTACCCACTGACGCTTCGGGACGGGTGGATAGATAGATCATGAACTCCTGGAATCCAAAAGATTTTAGCATATCAAGAGAGAATACGATCAGCTTTTCCACTTCATCACTCACCTGCTCTGGCGTGCAAATGATATGGGCGTCATCCTGAGTAAAACCTCTTACACGCATCAATCCATGCAATACTCCGCTGCGTTCATAACGATATACTGTGCCCAATTCTGCCAGCCGGATTGGTAATTCACGATAGCTATGATGATTGGCGTTATATATACTGAGGTGGAAGGGGCAGTTCATCGGCTTGATATAGTAATCAGCACCCTCAACATCCATCTTGGAATACATGTTTTCCTTGTAGAATCCCAGGTGTCCGCTGGTTTCCCAAAGGTTGCTTCTGCCCACGTGGGGAGAATAGACCAGCTGATATCCGTTCTTGAGATGCTGATCCTTCCAGAAAGATTCAATTTGATGACGAATCATAGCGCCATTGGGATGCCAGAGCACCAATCCAGGACCAACCTCGTCGTTGATGGAGAAGAGGTCAAGATCCTTACCCAGCTTGCGATGATCGCGTTTGGCAGCTTCTTCCAGAAAGTTCAGATATTCATTCAGTTCTTTATTACTGGGGAAGCTGATGCCATAGATGCGTTTAAGCATCTTGTTCTTTTCATCTCCACGCCAATATGCTCCAGAGCTCTTCAAGAGCTTTACAGCTTTGATCTTCCCAGTGGAAGGAATATGGGGTCCGCGGCAAAGATCAATGAAATCGCCCTGAGTATAGGTGCTGATCACATCCCCATCGGGGATCTCACTCAAGATTTCGATCTTGTAGTTTTCACCCATATTGCGAAAAGCTTCTATGGCTTCAGCTTTGCCTAGCTCCCTGCGGGTATAAGGCAAATCATTTGCAATGAGTTCTTTCATGCGCTGTTCAATGTTGAGCAGGTCCTCCTCTGTGAAGGGTTCATCACGATCAAAGTCATAGTAAAAACCCTGATCGATGGCAGGGCCGATGGTCACCTGAACTTTTGGGAAAAGTTGTTTGACAGCTTGTGCCATAAGGTGGGCTGTACTATGCCAATAGAGCTGACGCCCTGCTTCAGTTTTAAAGGTGTGGATGACAACGCTGGCATCCTTATCAATGATGCTGTTGATATCCACCATTTTACCGTTTATTTCTGCCGCCAGGGCTGCATCAGCAAGGCGGGGGCTGATATCTTTCGCGATATCCAGAGCACTAACTGCGCCAGGATATTCCTTGGTGCTCCCATCAGGAAGGCTTATTATCACTGCCATAATATCTCCATTTTTTCTGATATCCATTGTAAACTCGGTTTCGCTCTCAAGCCAATCACACCAGGCTTTGCAAGGATTCACTGCTCAACCGGTTATGACCTGTTCTCTGCATAGACAAAGTCACGTTTGCAAAAATAACGATACAGCATTCTTGTCAAGCCCGCTCTTTCAACCGCAGCATTCTGAGGCTGTTAAAGATCACCAGAAGGCTCACTCCGACGTCGGCTATGATGGCTTCCCAAAGCCCCGAGAGTCCGCTTAAGCCCAGAATCATAACCAACACTTTGATTCCCAAAGCTAGAGCGATGTTCTGCCAAACTATCCGATTGGTTAAGCGCGACAGGGCAAATGCATTCAATAGCTGTTCAGGGTGATCATTGAGCAGGATTACGTCGGCACTTTCAATGGAGGCTTGAGCTCCAATCGCTCCCATGGCAATTCCGATATCTGCTCTTGCCAAAACCGGAGCATCATTCAAACCGTCTCCACAAAAGGCCAGCAGACCCTTTTTAGCTTTCATCATATCTTCAATATACTGAAGTTTGTCCGCTGGTAGCAACTCCGAGTAATAAGCATCAAGATTCAGAGCTTTTGCTACAGAGGCAGCTTTAGCTTCCCGGTCGCCCGACAACATCGCTATCTCTTCCACGCCATGTTTACGCAAACCTGTGATAGCCTCAGGCATGCCCTCTTTAATCTCATCCGAAAACAGGGCAGCCCCAATATAGCAGGCGTTCTTTGCCAAGTGAACTGCGCTGGATTCGCCACAATCAACCAGATTCAGATAGCCCAATTCCTTGAAAAAAGCTTCCGAACCGGCTGTATAATCCATGCCCTGGTATTCTAGAGTGATACCTTTGCCCGGTACTTCAATGAACGAAGTCAACATGGCCGCGTTAAAATCAAAACTTAGAGCTTTCTTAACCGCCAGGGCATAGGGGTGATTTGAGGTGTATTCACAAAGGTAGAGCGCTTCTTCGAGCTCACTGGGATCTACATCTGGGGCGCTGATTACCTGCTGCAACTTCAGATCTCCAGTGGTCAAAGTTCCGGTCTTGTCAAACACCAGGGTCTTGGAACTGCGCAGCGCATCCAAAAAGACGCTGCCTTTGAAGATGATCCCTTTACGGGCAGCTATGCCTATTCCGATAAAATATGAAAGTGGAATCGAGATAACCAGGGCACAAGGACAGCTAACGATTAAGAAAACCAGAGCGCGTTTGAACCAAACAGCCCCGGAATAACCAAGGATCACAGGAATCAGGAAGACCAGCAGCGCCGCCAGCACCACTGCGGGAGTATAGTATCTGGCAAAGCGAGTGATGAATCTCTCCTGGCGTGACTTCCGGGCAGAAGCATTCTCAATCAAGCCCATGATCCTGGATACCATACTCTCGGATTCCTGCCTCTGAACCTCGATTTCCAATAAACCGCTGTTATTTAAGCAACCGGCATATACTTCAGAATCAGGCTGTACCAAAAGCGGCTCAGATTCTCCGCTGATGCTGGATGCATCCAGAGTGCTTTCTCCCTTGAGGATAATTCCATCCACGGGTATGCGTTCTCCGGCATAAACCAGGATCCTATCTGAAACCTGGATTTGATCAAGGCGCACCTGCTCAACTCCGCTAACACCAATGCGATGGGCTTTTTCGGGTTTCAAACTCAAGAGGCTGTTAACTGATTTGCGGCTGCCAGCCAGGGCTCTGTTCTCCAAATACTGACCTAATTCATATAACGCCATCACCGCAATGGCCTCTGTGTATTCTCCCAGATACAATGCTCCCAGACTGGCAATACTCATCAGGAAATGCTCTGCCAAAAGCTGTTTGGAAAACACCTCTTTGACGGCACTATGCAGAATCCTGCCTGAAACCAATCCATACGCGATTATGGATAAGGCAATTCGCATCACTGCTGGCATGGGGAAGAGGTAACTTACACCCAACAGCACCAAACCCAGATAGATCAGATATGCATACCTGCTTCGGGCAGGTGGTTCCATACTACCCGAGTCACTGATCCGGACTCCCGGTTCGATGCCGGAAGCAATGGTGTTCAACCGTTCCAGGGCATCGGCACTATGGCTTTTGTATTGAATAACCAATCGTTTGTTCATAAAATCCAGATTCACTGAGTCTACTTCTGCCAGATTGGCAATTTCGGCTTCGATCTTTGCGCTGCAACCTGCACAATTCAGGTTATTAACATCATACTCCTTGATGGTCATTTCTGCTCCTCCAAGTGTTCCAAGGCAAGATCAAAGAGGTTCTTGATGTGCATATCATCCAGGGAGTAATAGACCACAGTTCCCTCTTTACGGGTCTTGACCAGGCGGTTGAGACGCAGGATTTTAAGCTGATGTGATACTGCCGATTGTTGCATGTTTGCCAGAGCGGAAAGGTCGGCCACACAGAGTTCGGTTCGCGAGAGAAAGTACAGGAGTTTCAGCCTGGAAAAATCTCCAAAAACCTTGAAGAAATCAGCCAGGTTTTGCATGGTGCCAGCATCAGGCATGTCCTGGATAATGCTTTGCATCTCCTTATCGGATATTTGTTTACACTTACAGAGGTCAGTCATGTGAGCTCCTATATATGAATATATGTTCATATAATAATGGATGCCGCCCGATTGTCAAGATCAATCTGCACATAAATCCAGCTTTGGTCAACTCAAAGAATATCTCCAGGAATCTGCCAGGGATTCCACTATGACGGTCTCCTTACTGGTGAATGGCTACGATTCCGATCCAATCCGGGCCCAAGCCTCACAAATGGAGTTTGCTTCAGAGATGCCTTATTATCACATTGATGATGCGGGTCTGGAAACACTGGGGATCAAGTATATGCCAGGCGTGATGGTAATCGGGCCAGATGGATTGCTGGACTTCATCGACGACGCGTCCGATTTCTATTTTTGGGATCTCGGCTATCCTTTTAAATAAAGATGCATCCATGTGTATTTCCCCATGATAACCTGGGAATCATAATAGGATTCTACCAGTATGATTTCTATTTGAACAGCATTCCTGCGGTCAGCATAAATCCACGTTTGTGCATATTTACAACATCATCTGCAATATTGCTGATACTGTAGTTATACCGAAGATCAACGATATACTTATTCTTGAGCAGGGCGTCCCCATTGATTATCGTCACGATGCCGTTACCTTCTGGTCACAAAAGTAACGGCAAGGTGACCGCATCGTGAGGACAACTATTAGGGATGAAATGTGTGAAAATGCATGTCAAGAGGGCAGCGCTGGATTCTTATCAGTCAATCCAAAGCTTGAAAAAAGGGAAAGATCTAAAGACTTTTCTTGACAGAGCAGGGCTATTCAAATCTTTTTATCCGATAAGCCCGGGTGTGGCTGTAAAATATGCTAATTTATACTCATTAAAGGAGTTTGGATAATGGAGCAATTCCGTATTACTGAGCATCCCATCCTGGAAGTACCAGAGCTTGAGATGATCGGCTTCTACTTCAATGGTAAATACTTAGAGGCCAGAAAGGGAGAGATGATCTCTTCAGCCTTGATCGCCAATGGTATTGATGTGTTTGGACATCATCATAAGGACGCCAGTGCTCAGGGGATATTCTGTGCCAATGGACAATGTGCAAAGTGTACTGTGATAGCCAATGGCGTAGCAGTAAAATCCTGCATGACCGAAGTTCGGGAAAACATGATTGTACAGAGCGCAGAAGGCTTGCCTGTGTTGCCTGAAGATGTTGAACCGATAGAGTTTCACCCTCTGAAAGAATTAGCTTGTGATGTGCTTATCATTGGTGGTGGTCCCGCAGGGATCTCAGCTGCGATAGAACTGGGCAAACAGGGGATTGAAACCCTGCTGATCGATGACAAAAACCGTTTGGGAGGCAAACTTGTGTTGCAAACCCATAAGTTCTTTGGTTCTGAAGAAGATAGCCGGGCAGGAACCCGAGGTCATCACATTGGTGAGATCCTTGCCAAAGAGCTTTCTACCTATTGGTATGTCTGTACCTGGTTGAACAGCACTGCCTTGTTTGTCTTTAGCGATCAAAAAGTGGGAATCCTCAAAGACGGAATATATAGACTGGTTAGCCCCAAACGGATTCTGAACGCTGCGGGAGCCCGGGAGAAGTTTCTGAAGTTTCCGGGCAATAAGCTTGCCAGAATCTATGGCGCTGGCGCTTTCCAAACTCTGGTAAACCGGGATCTGGTGCGCCCTACCCGCCGTCTCTTTATCATCGGTGGGGGAAACGTTGGTCTGATTGCTGCCTATCATGCTCTGCAAGCAGGGATTGAGGTTGTGGGATTGGCTGAAGCAATGCCAAGCTGTGGCGGATACAAAGTTCATGCGGATAAACTTCAGCGTTTTGGCGTTCCCATCTATACATCCCATAGCATCCAAAGTGCGAATGGCGACGAAACTGTGGAAAGCATCACCATTGTGCAAGTGAACGACAAGTTTGAGCCAGTGGATGGAACCCAAAAGAGCTTTGCCTGCGATACTATATTGATAGCGGTGGGTCTGGATTCCTTGAGCGAATTTACTCTTGAGGCAGAAGCAGCCGGGATTCCAGTGGATTCTGCTGGTGATGCTCTGGAAATTGCCGAAGCCAGCTCTGCTATGTTCAATGGCAAGATTGCCGGATTGAAGATAGCAAAAGCAATCAAGGGCGATAGCGTTGAAGACATTCCTCAAAGCTGGTATGCCAAAGCTGAAGTTCTAAAGGCACATCCAGGCGCCATCAAGAGTTATCAGGATATTGACGAAAACAAGGAAAGCGTGTTTCCGGTTATCCACTGTCTGCAAGAGATTCCCTGCAATCCTTGTACAACGGTGTGCCCTACCAAATCAATCAATACCGAGGATGGAAGCCTGATGGCATTACCCCGTTATACCGGTAAGTGCATTGGTTGTGGCAAATGCTTGTTGATCTGTCCAGGATTGGCAATTACTTTGGTGGATTATCGCAAAGACAGGGATAATCCTACGGTAACAATAGCCTATGAAATCATGAATATGGCGGTCAAGACAGGAGATCAGCGGGAGCTTTGTGATATAGAGGCAAAATCCCTGGGCAGCTTTGAGGTGACTCAGGTGCAGGATTTTCCCAAGCAGCAGATGCAATTGGTGCGCTTTAGAGTGCCAGCGGCAATTGCCAAACAAGTAGCCGGATTCCGGGTGCAAGAGCAATCCGTGAGTGCAGCGATGGAGCGAACGGTAATAATAGAGCAAACTCCTGATGATGCAATGATATGCCTCTGTGAACGTGTTACAGTGGGTCAGGTGAGGCAGCTTATCCGCAAAGGTATCAATGACTTAAATCAAATTAAGGCGATTACTCGTGCCGGGATGGGACCCTGTGGAGCCAAGACCTGTGAAGTATTGATCAAAAGCTTGCTGCGTGAGGAAGGAATCCCTGTTACGGATGTGGTTCCCAATACCAAACGACCTGTGTTTATAGAAGTTCCCCTGGCCAAGTTTCCCGATGGAGGTGAAGCATGAAGAACTATGATGTGATCATTATTGGGGCAGGCTCGATTGGTGTGCCCACGGCAATGTACCTGGCAGAGAAGAAAATGAAGGTATTGGTGCTGGATGGGGAACATGGTCCGGGGCAGCAGAACAACAAGAAGGCTATCGGCGGAATCCGGGCAACTCATTCTGATTTTGGCAAGATCTCGGTCTGTTTACGTTCCATCGAGATTCTGAAAAACTGGCAGGAAGAACGCGGTGATGATATTGGCTGGATGAGTAACGGATACTCATACCCGGCATATAACAAAGAAGATGCAGACACACTCAAAGCTCTGATGAAGATACAGCTTGGCTTTGGGCTCAACATCAAATGGCTGAGTCCTGAGGAATACAATGAGATTGTTCCCGGAATAAACATGGATGGGCTTTTGGGCAGCACCTATTCCGAAGAGGATGGCAGCTGTTCACCATTGTTAACTTCCTCTTCGCTTTATTTCCACGCTCTAAAGGCTGGAGTAGAGTTTCATTTTCAGGAGCAAGTGACCGGTTTTGAAACCCAAGGCAACCGCATCATGAAGGTACTGACAACCCGGGATAGTTACTCATGTTCAATGGTGGTAAATGCCGCAGGTAA
>Ga0265295_1003234_pt1 | contig 24191 bp, 21 predicted proteins | sample Munlansysbiofilm_FD_192503 | JGI IMG/M metagenome (GOLD analysis project Ga0265295, IMG submission 192503) | Leachate microbial communities from a municipal landfill in Southern Ontario, Canada - Methane capture system biofilm | ecosystem: Engineered > Solid waste > Landfill > Unclassified ... | reverse complement strand
GAAAGACTAAATGAGAAAGTGGTGACGTGATGTTGCTTGCGGAATTAATCAGGGACAAAACACCTGTTACAGAGCTGAATAGACCAAGGCTAACAAGGTTCATTGACCAGGATATTACTTTTTTGGATCCGATGATCACCGACAAGAAGGAGGAGGTGGGGCTCAAGGATCGTCATATCATAAAGAGCGGGAGCGACTTTCCTGCTCTGGCTGAACAGGGACAGATATTTATCAGGAATGGAACACCATACATCAAACGAGAGGAGGGATGATGGACATCAACACATACATCAAAAACAGGGCGCAGGAGCTGACGAAAAGGCACGGGTTTCTCAAAGAAGAGATAGTGCGAGTGGAAGCAGCATATAGAGAATTGGAACAATTGGCAGTAAAAATAAACGAAGAAAATGGAGGCAACAATGGCTTGGAAAGAACTGATCGATGAGAGTAAAATAGGGGCTGCCGGAGGGGTAGCCGGAATTGACTCTTCGGGGAGACTATCAATTCCTACTGGGGGATTTGATCGTAATATCGTGATAGCTGATCTGAATATCACGAAGGCGGATGTTGGCTTGGATAAGGTAGAGAACAAGAGTGCTGCGGATATCCTTGCAGAATTGACGGCGGGTGATATCCCTGATCTGGACCTTACCCAGATAACGGGTTTGACGGCTGCGTTGGGCAGCAAAGTGCCAACAACCCGGACAGTGCAGGGCAAGGCATTGTCCTCGAACATAACGCTTGATAAGGCAGATGTTGGATTGGGCAAAGTAGAGGACAAGAGTGTTGCGGGTATCCTTGCAGAATTGACGGCGCGTGATATCCCTGATCTGGAATTAATTCAGGTAACCGGCTTGGTAGTGGCATTGGATAGTAAGGTTCCGACATCTCGGACAGTGGCGGGCAAGGCATTGTCCTCGAATATAACGCTTGATAAGGCAGATGTTGGATTGGGCAAAGTAGAGAACAAGAGTGCTAATGATATATATAACGGGCTGACTACCGAGCATATTTCTGCTACTGGAGTTAAAACCTCAGATCTGATCAACATGGTCACGACACTGCCTGCAGTAGGCGATCCCGGAGAGATAGCAATGAAAGACGGTGTGTTGTATGTGTGGCGAGATTAGTCAGAGGATAAAGATATGCCTTGGCTAAACATTATAGATCAGCAGATGATTGGAACTCTGGGAGGAGTGGCAGCGAATAATCACATCCCAGTGATGATCGAGGACGATTTTGCAATCGATTCGGGAATCCGATATGTGATAGCAGATGCAGCTAAGAAGACCATAACTTTGACACTACCAGATCCTGCAAGTGCACTGGGATATGATCTTGTAATTAAAGTAACAGATGCAACAAATCAGGTGGAAATATATCCCTGCGATGCTGAGAAAATAGATGGACGCGAAGAAGCCATCAAGCTGGATATGGATTATTCATATGTGCGCTTGGTATCTGATGGGGTGGACTGGTACATTATAGGCTAAATAACATAGCAGCTTGGCGAGAAATCTCCCTGAATTGGCCAGATTTCTCTCTGAGCTGTCTTTTTTCTCGCCATTCTCCAGTGAAAGACCTCGGAAATCGAATTGAAAAATTGTTTGGCGAGAAATCTCTGTGTTCATGGCCGGGGATATGCCAAACCGCTCCTATCAAGCATCTACAAGGTTGGCTTGGAAAATTTCGGGGGGATGCGTGTAAAATTGTTTGGGGTTTAAACGTTTTAAGGTTTTAAGGTTTTAACGTTTTATCGTTTTATCGATGTAGGGGCTTGGTGTAGGGGCTTTGGGCGAAAGCCCTGGTTCTGGGGTTTTACGGTTTTAACGTTTTATCGTTTTATCGTTTTATCGTTTTAACGATGTCGGAGCCTTGGGTAGGGGCTTGGTGTAGGGGCTTTGGGCGAAAGCCCTTTCCATGCCGGGTCTTTGAACGTAAGCCCTGATCCACCTCACCACCATCATCACCTGAATATCCCTGCCCTTTTGCCCAACGCCCTACTCTGGCTTATGCAATCCAACAGTCTCTCCTCTTGCAATAAAAGTCATTGAGAGTTTTGTGTTGACATAAAAGATGGATAGGATATTATGTCTTTATGGTGATGAGATTCACATAAGCTATAAGCAAATGGACTCATCAGTTAATTAAACGCTATATATTTAAGTTAAGTAAATGTCGATCAAGGAGGTGGACATGTACAAGCTAACCAAAATCCAACCAATCAATTGTAAAATTGATATTAGCCCATTCTTGCTTGGAGTCGCAAGAATATTCGACTTCACCCAAAGCTTGGGACGTCCTGGTAAGTTAGAGCCTGATGAAGTTGACAGAGAAGCTCTTCAGAGCGATTGGGATGCTCTCGGTGATGATATGCACAAATCTATGAAAACCGTCATGGGGTGATAGATGGGAAAGCAAGACATACAAAAGGCTCTGCAGAACAAACAAAAACAACAACAAAATGGCAAGCATATATCGGCTATATCTTCTTCCTCCTATCAAGGGCCATTGCCTCCGGCTGAACAACTTGAGAACTATGAAAGAATACTGCCCGGTGCAGCCGATAGAATTATCACCACTTATGAAAAGCAGGTTGATCACCGCCATAAACTTGAAACAAGCTATTGTAATTCGGCATGTAGAGATGCAACTACCGGCCTGTATGCTGGCTTTTTTATTACTCTGATAGCATTATGCGTTTCTGGCTTATTAATCTACTTCGACAAAACCGTGGGAGGCACAATTATTGGCACCACATCACTTGCTTCTCTGGCCGGGGTGTTTGTTTACGGCTCCAGATCAAAAAAGTAAAGTTTTTTGTCTTTTATGTAAGGGCACTTGGTGTACGGCCTTTGGGTAGGGATTTGGGTAGGGGCTTGGTTGTAGGGGCTTTGGGCGAAAGCCCTTTCCATACAAGGTCTTTGAACGTAAGCCCAGATCCAGCGCCCCATCATCAACAGCAGAACCTTTCTGCCCTTTTGCCCAACGCCCTACTCTGGCTTATGCAATCCAACAGTCTCGTCAATAGTCTCTTTATCCGGGTAAATCCGTGTGATCCGCACAATCCGTGTGACTATTTCTTGCTTTACTGCACGCACCAGCTAACTTCCCTGTTTTAACTCTCATTTTTGGATGGAGAATTATGTGGAATTTGCTGCGATTATATGAAGATACAGGACAATCTGTAGCTTATCGGCCAGATCAAAAATGAAAGTCAAAACAGGTATCGAATGCTGTAGGCTGAAGCAGGAGTCCGCCACAACGCAAAAACACTTTGACAAAAACCCTCTCCCCTTTTTCTTTGCGAGCGAAGCTTGGATCCTGAGGATTTATCTACAAACACAAACAAGGAATCGTCCAAGCCCGGCCAAAAAGAGCAATGAGCAGGAATCTATCCAGCCCTTGCTTTACAAGGCCAAAGCTGATAGAGTGATAATTTGTGAGACGCGAAGCAAAGACACCCCCAATCCCAGCCCTGCCCCATTACCGATACAAGCACCAAGAATACATGTATCCCATAGGGGTCAATCCTCCCATCTTGCCACAGCAAAATACTGGCTAAATAAAATAATTATTAGCTTCTAAAATCTTGTTCATCAATGAACTATAACAGAGCAAACACCATGATCACAATAATTGGAACGACTCTTGCTTCATTGTACTGTCACATCCCCTGAGGATGCAAACATAGAAGTGAAAGACCAAAGAAAAAATAGCCCCAAAAAAAGGAGATCAAAATGGGAACACAACAAATTCTTCTCATCGTACTTAGCGTAATCATCGTCGGTGCAGCAATCGCCGTCGGTATCACAATGTTCAACAACCAGGCCTATAGTGCCAATAAATCTGCACTCGCAGCAGATGCACAAAGTTTTGGCACCCAGATCATTCAATATTATAAAACACCTACATCACAGGGCGGTAATGGAAGAGATCTCGATACAATGACTGCACCAAAAATTGCATCGTATATTGGTTGGACTAATGCGGCTGGTGAAACAGTAACTGAGAATGGAACGTATAGGATAACTGCTGCTGGAGCTAATGAAATAAAAATCAGTGGATTAGGCAAAGAGTTAAAAAGCACAAAATATCCTTTGGTTACAACAACTATCAAATTATCCACTGGCGAAATAACGTCAGTTTTAGGTGAAGCTACATTAGCAGAATTACCCGCTATAGCAGTAGCAGCAGGATAATCAGCTTAAATTACCCATTATAAAAGATGTGGCATGCCACATCTTTTTCTTTATCAATAAAGACAATGGTATCTGAATTAGCAAAATCGAGCTATGAACCTCATGACACAGATAAAATATTACCAAAACCCAAGCTTGTCTCATTATTGATACTTATATCATGCTAATGTGTCACTCAAAGGGGACGATTATTCTGACTGTTCCAGACTAATAACTGGAACAAGAAAAGATTATCAACCCTTAAGCCACTATTTTTAAACGGTTTATGACAATGCTGAAATCTGACCGAGATAATTGGAACGCCTCTTGCTTCATTGTACTGTCACATCCCTTGAGGATGCAAACATAGCAGTGAAAGACTAAAGAAAGAATAACCCACAAAAAGGAGATCAAAATGGGAACACAACAAATTCTTTTAATCGTACTTAGCGTAATCATCGTCGGTGCGGCTATCGCAGTCGGCATCACAATGTTTAACAACCAGGCCTACAGTGCCAACAGATCCGCACTCGCAGCAGATGCGCAAAGCTTTGGCACCCAGATCATCCAATATTACAAAACTCCTATATCACAGGGTGGTAATGGAAGGGTTCTCGCGAACATGACTAAAGAATCAATTGCAGGCTATATTGGTTGGACTGGTATGACTACGGGAGACACACCAACATATGATGGAACAACAACTACTGAAAATGGGAAATTTACAATAACTACTGATAAAGTAGATGCCATAGTAATCACTGGAGTAGGTAATGAGATAAAGGGTGATAAAAATCCTCAAGTCGTGACAACAATCACATTATCAACTGGCGATATCACGTCAGAACTATCAGAAGTAGCCATTCCTGTAGTCACCCCTTAAGATACAGTTAGACTAAACCTTATAAAAGATGTGGTTAGCCACATCTTTTTTTGTTAATCAATAAATGGGATCAATCTCCCCCAATTGATGGTGACATTTCTGAGGACCATTTTGGCTTTGATAATTTCTACGCCACAGCAGGAGTGCAAATTATAGATTCTTGGAGGGTATTCTGATTGGATTGCCATGTGCGGGCTGACTGCGGATTTGCAATGAGAATATCCTTTATGGGGTTTCTGCTACGGTTTGGGGAGAATTGCTGTCTTCTCGCCTTGCTCTTTAACTTGCTTTTAACATATCTTGGACTCGAGATGACTCGAATATCTAAGTCATCTCGAGTCCAAGACATTTTAAAGGCAAGATTAAGGGTTTAGAAGGTTGAGACGGTTGAGAAGGTTGAGAAGGTTTAGGGGGTAAAGATATTTCCCCCGCCATCCAGCTTTATCCTGTGTAAATTTTGGGGCTAAAAAACTTAGAAGTCCTATAGGATTTTGTGGGTTCTCTTTCGAATATACGGGAACATCGCCCTGCTAAAAAAATAGCTATATCCACGATCTGCCTGATCAGACGAAAGACGATAAGCAAATTGCTGGCTTGCAGACAAAAGCTATATCTACTATCTGCCTTGAAGGACGATTTGAACCTTTGCACTACAGGCTATTATCCGCCTTAAAAGACGAAAGGTGGGGGTTGAACCTTTGCACTACAGGCTATTATCCGCCTTAAAAGACGAAAGGTGGGGATTTTTAATCATTGCACCATGAGTTCATATCCGCCTTGAAAGACGAAAGCTGGGAGGTTGAATCTTTGCACAACAGGCTATTATCCGCCTTGAAAGACGAAAGCTGGGGGTTTCAACCCCCACGCCCGGGCTGCCATCCGCCACAAGACTTTTTCCCTGCCTTTCAAGGCAGGGCACCCGCAGCTCTATGTCTCATCTGGTATATAATCATGATTTGGCGGCAATAAAAGGATATTCGTCTCCCACTCCTTAAAATAAACCCAGCCTTGAAAGGTGGATAATAGTTTTTTGGAAAGGCGATTTCAAGCCTGTGGTATGTTTGTTCATATAGCTGCGGGTGCCTGGCCTTAAAAGGCCAGGAAATCGTCTTATCAAGAGTGGTAGCTTCATGGCGTGGGGGTTAAAACCCCCACCTTTCGTCTTTTAAGGAGGGTGTAAGATATAGGCTATCGTCATGTATTCGAGGAGGATGGGGGATATAGGCCATTGCCATGCCTTTTAGCAAATATAAAATACAGGCTATTTCCACGCCTTTATGCAAATATAACCTGTCGTTAATCCCTTTTATGGCTCTGGATCGCTCTTTGGATTATATTTCGCCGGATCGTGATATTTCAAAAGCTCTTTGTGAAAGTTCTCCAGCTCTTGATCCAGGCTACTATTCTGATGATGCTCTTCCTGACGGAAAATATATCCTTTTACTTTGTCTAACAAGGGTGGGCTTACGCTGAAGATGCTGTACCCACTCTGCCAATACAAACGGGGGATATTCTCCGAAAATTCTTTGTTATACCAATGCGAGCTGCCACCCTTCACTGCCTGCAGAGATTCTGAAATAGAGATGTGCCGGGGCAGAATGGCGAGAATGTGGACATGATCCTGAGTGCCATTGATCAGGATGGGGTTTCCCCCTTTTTCCTTGATTATTGCGGCCATGTATTGATACAGCCGCAAGCGGTAATCTGGATGAATCGTTAGCTGGCGATTCTTGGTAGAAAAAACCACGTGATACAAAAGAAAAGCATATGAATTCGTAGCCATGTTTATACTCCATAATTTTGCTTCCAAGAATACAAGGCTATGCTTATTTGTAAAGAGGAATGTTTGAGGAAGGAAAAAAGAGGCTCTATATTGTGTTTTGGAGGACTGCGGATGAGGTGGGTAATCCTTGAGCCACATAGGTTTATTAGCCCTGAAAGATGGCAGCTTATTTACCATTAACCATAAGCTAAAATCCGCCTGGAAAGACGGTTTTATCATTTGCATTGTGTGTCATGATTCGCCCTGAAAGATGTTGGATGCCGATTTTAATCATGGCACCAACAATCTAATATCCACATTGAAAGACGAAAGGTAGGAGTTGAACATTTGCACAACAGGCTATTATTTCCCTTAAAAGATGAAAGGTGGGGATTTTTAATCATTGCACCATGAGTTCATATCCGCCTTAAAAGACGAAAGGTGGGGGTTTCAACCCCCACACCCGGGCTGCCATCCGACACAAGACTTTTTCCCTGCCTTTCAAGGCAGGGCACCCGCAGCTCTATGTCTCATCTGGTATATAATCCTGATCTGGCGGCAATAAAAGGATATTCGTCTCCCACTCTTTGAAACAAACCCAGCCTTGAAAGGTGGATAATAGTTTTTTGGGAAGGCGATTTCATGCCTGTGGTATGTTTGTTGATATAGCTGCGGGTGCCTGGCCTTGAAAGGCCAGGAAATCGTCTTGTCGAGGGTGGTAGCTTCATGGCGTGGGTGATAGCTTCCTAGCGTGGGGGTTAAAACCCCCACCTTTCGTCTTTTAAGGAGGGTGTGCCGTGTGGAGTTCAAAGAGCCTTTGCTGGTTTCGAAATATCCACTGGCTTCGGGGCTCTTTGGACTTCATATGGAACTGCAGCGCTGTTTGATTCCAAGCCACTGGTCCTGCTCTTTGAAGTCCAAGCCGGCAGTATAATTAACTGTAAATGCATAGTTTATTTAGCCGGCTTGAACTTGACTGAAAACACATTTTCGCTACGGATTATGAAAGGCGTTGGAGTTCAATCCGGCTTCGATTATTTCAGTGTTAGCGTTAATAACAGGCCGGAATGGACTTCAACAGCCGTCGGCAAGATTTCCCATTGCCGCTTGAAGTCCAAAGTGCCGCTAAAGTTATGTTAAATTGATAGTTATCTTAGACACTTTGAATTCCAAGACTCACAGTTTTCATGTAAACTCCAAAAAACCGTTAGCATGTTTACAGCATTCTTTAGGGAATATCCAACAAATGAGTAGATAGGTATTTGCCTCGGGCCAAAAATTCCAAAACCGGTCATTTCGGTAGCAGCCTAATAGCAAAGCACTTAGAATCTAAGTATTTCATTTGACAAAATAGGTGTCAGGCCCGCTATCTTCTTTGGAAAGATAGACTAAGCAATCAAGAATATGGGATTATTTTTCGCCTCTGTTAATGAGATATATCGACAGACATTATAATCTTCTACCAAATTACATATCATACATTTAACAATGCAAGAATATGATTTCTACGACACTTAAAACTTCGGGCCTGCCACCCAAGACATGAAAAAACCCAAAAAATAGCTTGACCGATTTTTAGCATGCAGGTATATGACCATAGAAGCAAGAGAATTAATGATTTTATTTTATGGTTAAAAGCTGCGGTAAGTGCAAGAACTCACTTACAGAAAGGCAGCTTGTATGGAAAGTGGTTATTGCAATAAAGAGCTAGAAGAGACTTAAACATAATAGATATTTCCCGTAAGCAAAAATGCGCATAAGGAGACTTGATGACCAAGGAATATCGCTTTAAAGGAATCAGCCCAGAAGCCAAGCTGGTACAAGGCACATTCCTGGCGGCAAACAGCAAGGCCGCAAAACAGCAATTGGCCAAAGTGGAACTGCGTTACAAGCTCAAGATTCAATCCTTTGAGCAGAAGCGGGACTGGCTGTATAAGGTCTATATTCCTGGTAAAAAGGCGGTCTCCGGCCGACAAACTGCCTACTCCAAAGAAGAAGTTGCCAATGCTTTGCGCAGAATGGGACATGAGAAGTTCAAAATTTCCCCGGTGCTCTTTGATATACCCTCCAAACCCTCTCTGGCAGACGTGATGATGTTTATCAAGCTTTCGGCCACCATGCTGCGTGACAAGATGAGTTTTGGCAAGATTCTGGAGATGCTGGCAGAAGAGCAGCCCAATAGGGGTTTCAAAGACGCCCTGCAGCAGATCGAGAGTCAGCTCAAGGCCGGTGCCGAAGGGCGGGAAGTATTTATGCGCTTTGAGCATATCTTTGGCAAGTTCCCCGCTTATATGCTGGGGCTGGCCACCCGCAGCGGTAATATGGCAGAGGTTTTCGACGCTACCGGAAAATTTATCGAACGCGATATGGAGATCAAGAAAAACGTCAAAAAGGCCTTGATCTCTCCGATGTTCGCACTTTTAGCCACCATCGCCGCCATGATTTATTATATCGTGAAGATCTTCCCGGCTACAGCTCAGCTCTTTTTGAAGTACGATATGCCGCTGCCTCCACTTACGAAAAACACCTTGCTGGCCAGCGATTGGCTGAGCGCGTATTGGTGGGTCTTGCTGATAGCAGTAGCCGTGCCGATATTTGTAATCTGGCGTTGGTGGGCAACTCCCAAAGGCAAGATTTGGCGGGATAAACGCCTCGTCAAGCTGCCTATAATAGGTCATTTGCTGCACAAGTCTTCAATCGAGATTTATTTCAGAGTCTTTGGCACCATCTATGGCGGTGCGGGAGACAATATCGAAACCATCAAGACTGCAGCCGAAGCCTGTAGAAATGCCTGGATGGAGGAACGCATCAAGACGGTAACCATCCCCCTGATGCTCAAAGATGGTATGGGCTTTGTGGAGGCGATGACGGAAGCAGGAATCTTTACCAGGACTGCGCTTATGCGCATCAGGACTGGCCAGGAAACCGGTACCATCCTGCAATCCGCCCAGCAGATCGCCACGTTTTATGAAGCCGAAACTACTTATAAAATGAATAACCTGGTGGAATATATCCAGACCCTGGTGGGCCTGGTGGTAGCTATAGCCATCACCTTCCTTACCGTGGTCTCAGCAGAGATCGCCACGATCTCCCCACCGACGATGTGAGAGGCTGAGAAAAAACGATGCTAAGCAATAAATTCGCTCAATACCTGGTGGAAAACGAATTCTTCACCGTGGAAACCATGCAAAAGGCAGAGGATAAGATGAAGGAATACGGGGGCTCCTCGGCTGGCGCTCTGGCCAGGGTATTGGAGATCGAATTTGGCGCCCCGCATGATATGGTCTATGAAGCTCTTTCCGTGCACTACGCCTTCCCGGTGTACAAAAAGACCATTGAAGAGATTTCAGAAAGGCAATTGGAAGCTTGCAAAAGCGTATTGGACAGTATGCGGCGCGATAGCGATGAAGAATTTAAACGCAAACTGCTCTTTCATAAAATCCTGCCTTTCGGCTTGCAAAAAGGCAGCCGCGACATCCTCAAAGTGCTGGCTTCCGATCCCACAAATCAGGTGATCCAGGACATCACAGCCCGCACTCAATTCAAACGTATAGAGATCTTTTGGGCACCGCTGAAGACCATCGACGACATCATCGAACGCGTGGCCCCGCAAAAAAATGAATTCTTACAACTTTTGGAAGATGCCGGCCAGGTGCTGGGAGATCTGGATGAAAAAGACATAATCGAGCTGGACGAGCAAGAGCTGGATGAAGAGATCAATAAGAGCCTCCTGGTAAATCTCTTTGAAGGCGCTCTGATGGAGGCTGTGCGCAAAGACGCCAGCGATATTCACATCATTCCCAGTGGCAAGACTACCTGCGATGTTTACTTTAGGATGGATGGCAAATTGCAGCTCTGGATGCGGCAGGAAAATACGCCCCCGGAAGCTTTGATTGCGGTGGTAAAAGACCGCTCTACAGGTGTGGACCGTTTTGAAAGAGACTCGGCCCAGGATGGCTTTGCCCAGCGCATGGTAGATGAACATCTCATCCGCTACCGCATCTCGATACTGCCCATAGTATCCCAGGAATATGAACGCCGTTTTGAGAGTGTGGTGATCCGCGTGATCGATGACCGCAAAGTAGTTACGGATTTTCGCAAGCTCGGTTTTCAGAAGCAAGCCCAGGAGGAATTTATGAAGTCCATCAATACCTCCAAGGGCATCGTGATCGTGACAGGCCCCACAGGTAGCGGAAAATCCACCACCCTGATGGCGGCTCTCTACCATGTGATCCACCCCGGAGTGAATGTGCTGACCTGCGAAGACCCGGTGGAATATGTAATCCATGGAGCCAGACAGCTCAAGATCAGCCACAAAATGAGCTTTGACCAAGCGGTGCGCTCCATCCTGCGTCACGATCCTGATATCGTGATGGTGGGAGAGATCCGGGACCATATGACTGCCGAAACTGCAGTGAAGCTGGCCAATACCGGTCACCTCACCTTTAGCACGCTGCATACGAACGACGCCCCCTCTGCTATCACCAGGCTATACAAGATGGGCATTGAGACCTTCCTTTTGGCCTACTCCATCAATATCATCATCGCCCAACGCCTGGTGCGCAGGCTGTGTACCCATTGCCGCAGACCGCTATCCAAAGAAAGCTGGGAAGCGGCCATGCAGATCGGCATCACTCAAGAGGAACTGGAGAGTGGCATCATCTTTGAGCCGGTGGGCTGTCCCAAATGCCGCAATGGCTACAAAGGCCGCACCAGTGTGGCTGAAGCCTTGTATTTTTATCCGGAAATCCGCGCCGAAATCATGAAATCCGTGAGCGAGATCGATGAAGATCGCATCCGTGAAATCGCCGAAAGCAAGGGGATGCTCTCCATGCGGGAAAGCGGTTTGGAACGCATGCGGGAAGGCATCACAGACCTTTCTGAAGTGCTGTATGTGACCGCGGAGGATTAAAAAGTGAATATGATGGAAATGGTGCTGGCCCTGTTTGCAGTGATTCTTTTCTCCTCCGTAGCGCTCAGCTACAATCAGGCGATCTGGCGCCAGACCGATTACCTCTTTAATGCACAACTAGTGGTGCAGTGCAATCACCTCTGTCATGAAGTGCTGGATGAGGTGGATGCCAAGCTCTTTTCAAAGCAGCTCGGCTTCGACAATATCATAAGTACTTATAACAACAAAACAAGATCGGTAACGATAGCCAGCCAATCCGAAACTTATAATTTGCTCATTAAAGCTGCAGTCTGCGACTCCTTTGGCGTGGTGATGCCCGCTGATTCATTGAGCCTCTTTCGCCGGGTGGATGTAAGCGTTTCCGGACCGCCAGCCCTGAAACGACCTGTAAACATGTATAGGCTTTATACCCGCACGTATATGTAATCATGAGTGTACTCTTAGATATCATCGGCAGTGTTGTGATCGGCGGAATGCTGCTCATGATGCTCTTTACCTTTAGCACCCAGCTCACCGAAACCGCACAAAGAGCCATCTACACCTCCACCATGATAGACTATATGGATCAGGCCGGCTCCAAGGTCAATGCCTTGATAGCTCTGGCCGGAATCGGTATACCGGCAGATGATGTGGTGAAAACAGCCCTAAGTGACCGTATGGAGTTCAGAACCATGTGGAGCTATGACTTGGATGTGCTGACCCCGGACGAGCATATCATAGAACTCAAAGTGGAGCCGGGCATAAGCGACCTGGGCGAGGTGATCGCCATCAGACAGGATGGGGTGCTGCTCACAAACCCAGCCTATGTAGATTCCTTGACTTATGTGGAATCCGGTCTGGTAAAGTATTATGGTTATATCCTCTTTGTGGAATCGATGCGATTCAAGTATTTTGATAAGAATGATGCGATCACAAACAACAAGCCAGATATCCGCTCTGCAGGAATAGAGCTGGGCTTCAAACGCGATTCTGTGGGACTGGTAAGCAGACCTCTCAGAACCAGCTTATATATCAGATGTTTCTTCATGAATAGCTACATGAGAATGGGAGCGTAAGCATGGGTAGAGCGATGCTGATCTTTGTAATCCTGATGACCACCATCTTTGCCGGAGTACTCATCAATCTCAACCGCAATCTAAGTGACATGCCTACCGTCATAGTGCGTAATACCCTGATGCGCGAGGCCGAAAACGTAAGCGATTTTGCGCTGAGGAATGGGATTCGGAATGCAAATTCAGTTGCTTTTTTGAACTACAATTTCTCATTACAAGATACGATTGTATGGCCTTTCGTAAACTACAAGGTGGGCAATTGCACAATCGACAGCCTGAAATACAGCTATTTTAATGGAAAAACAAACTACATGGTGAGAAGCTACGTCACGGGTGAAATGCAAGGAATAAAGGTAAGCCGCTCGGCCGAATTAGCTTTTAAGTATCCCTTTGGTGATGCTGAAAAACCTAATATCCTGAACATTGATGTAGAGCGCTTGCCATTGACCATTTGGGACATTATTATAGGCGTGATCCATACGATTATCGATCTGCTTACAGGTCAAGAGGTAGGCTGTAAAACTTTCATGATGGATTCCTCTGGTAATGCTTATGATGCCATCATATATTCACGAGCCTGGAAGAGTGCCATCTCAAGTTCGGGAGGAGCGTTTAACAAATACTGCTTAATATTTTTGGGAGGATTTAATAGCTATCTTCAGGAGTCTGGGGCTACCCACATGTATGTGGCTCCAGATAACTCCGGGGTGGCAAAACCCATCAAAACTGGGAATTCATTTTCCCTGATGTGTTTTGCCAAAATCGATAAGATAGGCAATAAATTTAATCCAGACGAGCAAGGCACTTTGATGTGGGTGCCGAGCGACCCCTATGATGCCACTATGATAAACAAACCCGCCGCCGCAATCTGGTTTGACAATAGAAGCTCTAAGAAAAAGATGCACTTTACTGTAACGCGAGCAGATATGGATACGATGGAGATAGAAGTAACACACGATGGCGGCCCCTGGAATGGGACAAGAGGAGATATCTTTAAATGGGAACGATTCTTATGGATTGGTCCGTATTACCCAAAACTATTGGACCACACTAAGTATCAATGGAATTCTTACGGCCTTACCTATAGAATTGAACCCGTGGCTGGCGTGTCTAAGGGCGTCCTCAGAGCCTATATCAATGGCGTAAAAGTTGGCACCAGAATGGGAAACCCTGAACCGCAATATGTTTCGCCAGATAGCCTGGCTTATCCCTACGGATATGGGATAACTTTGGGTCGCCGCGACATCAAAACTGGAAGCCCAGGAGAACAACAATACAAGTATTTCATGGGCCTCATGGACCAAATTGCTATGAATGATGAGGCCTACGATGATGATCAGATGTCTGAATGGCACAATACAGCACTGGCACCTGCCAGAATCATGTATCTAAGAGATTAACGACGTGAAGAATGGGTAAAAAATTATGAATCAGACTTTTATGCTATCTGGAATGAGCCCTTATTGGGTTCTTGCTGCCGTGATTATACTGTGCAGCCTGGCCCTGATCATCTTTCTGGCACAGCGCAAAACGAAATACAAAGCGAAAACTGCTGCTTTAGAACAAGAAATCAACCAGTTGAAACAGGACTTAGACAAGCTCCGGGCCTGGGACTCCCTGATTCCGGAACTCCGTAAGATAGCCCATCTCGATCATGACATCAATACACCTTTGTGCGTGATCACTATGTCTCTGGGCCGGACTCAGAAAATTGCCATAGAGCAGAATGATAACATCTTGCAGGGCAACACCCGGGATATCCTGAGCGCTGTAAGCAGAATCGGAGAAATCATGCAGGCAGTGCGGGTACTCAAAACAAACCCGCTGATCTCAATCAAAGATAAAATACCAACCGCAGATGCAGGTAGGGAGTAGAATAATGAACGATTATAAGATCCTGGTAGTGGACGACGAACAGAACATCAGAGAAATCTTTCAAGCTTTTTTACGGGATATGGGTTACAAAGTAACCACCGCTATCGATGGCTTGGACGCTTTGGACAAGATAGCGATTGACAAATTTGATCTGTATATCGTGGACATTTATATGCCCAGAATGGGCGGTCTGGAGCTGATTTCGCGTCTCAAAGAGATTCAGCCTTCTGCAGTAATCATCGTAACCACTGGCTATTCCGGTTTGGATGTGGATTTTCGCAGCATCCGTCAATCCGCCTTCATGTATCTGGCCAAGCCCATCCAGCCGGATGAATTGATCCGAGCGGTGGAATCCGGACTGGCTCAGAACCAGGGCATGAAAATTGATAAACCCGCCCTGGAGGCCGTAGAGCAACCAGAAAGCGACAAACAGCCGGAGCTGCTTTTGCTGCGCGGATTTACCACAGATCAGATCCTGCACTTCAAGGGCATGGGCGCGGTGAAAGAATACAAGGCCGGAGAGTACATCCCCATGGATAAAGAAGATGGCGGCATGATCTTTGTGGAGCGCGGATATCTGAATGTTTATTACAATACGGACATGGTGGACAGCCTCAAAGCAGGTGACATCTGGGGCGAGGAAACTTTTATCAATCCCGGAGCTCTTTTTACCTCGCTGAGGGCACACAGCAACGCCGTAATCCGGTACTTCTCCCGTAAACGGCTGATTGAGTTTTTTACCTATAACGACAAAGGGCTTACAGACCGCTATATGATCAATATGATCCAATGCATGAACATCAAATGGCGGCGCAGCATCGTGAGATTGGGACTGCTGAGCAGAAACAACCCCATAGATGATGTGAAGTAGGATATAAGGCATGAGACTAAGCTTTTCAGAGGCACTGAGCCGCGAGATCCCGGAAAACTATCAGGGCGTGGAGCGTTGCGAGATCATCAGCCAATGGCTCACTCACCATGCCGAGCGGGAAACTGAATGCCGGGACATCCTGAAATACATCCTGCATAAAGCCCGTGAAGTAGGGGCTTCTGATGTGGATATAGGAGGCCCGGGCTGCAGAGAAAAAATCTGGATGCGCATCTATGGCAACAAAAGTCCAATGGAGGAGCTGGGGCAGTATTCGCTGGTAGATACCAATGCCATCATCCTCTCCTGGCTGTCGCCCATCCAGCGGCAGCGTCTGTTTATGCAAAAGAGTCTGGATTTCCCTCTTTCTTTTCAGATTGATGGGCATGAAGTCAGATTCCGCGGAACCTCCTTTTTCGATCAAAACGCTCTGGGCGCAAACTTCCGCAGCATCAATGATTCCATCCTGGAGATGGAGGAACTGGGCATCCCGGAAGTGGTGGCAAACCGCATGAACCTCAAATATGAGAAGACAGGATTGGTCCTGATTACCGGCATCACCGGCAGTGGTAAATCCACCACCCTCAATGCTATCTTGGATATGAACAACCGTCAGAATGCCGGGCATATCGTCTCCATCGATTCCCCCATCGAATATGTGCACCATTCCAAGAAATGCCTGGTGCGCCATCGCGAGGTGGGTGTGGACGTGCTCAGCTTTGAGCATGGAGCCATCGAAGCTCTGAGGCAGGATCCGGATATCATCGTGGTAGGTGAAATGCGGGATCCGCAGACCATCGCCACCGTGCTGGAAATCACCGATAGCGGGCACAAAGCTTTTACTACTCTGCATACCAGCTCCGCCATCGATAGTATCCACAGGATCATCGCCGAATTTCCCCCGGATTCGCAAGAGCGCGTGCGCAACCGCCTGGCCGATGTGCTGACGGTGTGTATGAGTCAAAAACTGGTGCCCACTGTGAATGGCAAACTCGCCCTGACCAAAGAGATCCTCTCTGTGGATCACAGCATACAGGCCGCCATTCGCAACAAAAACATCGGAGAAATCTACCAAATGATGGTGGAAGGAAGAAAAACGGGTATGTGTACCTTGGAGCAGGATTTAAAGTTACTTTATCAGAAAGGCCTGATTAGCCAGCAAACCGCAATTAACTTTGCTAATAACAAGAAGCGTATGCAACAGCTCCTGACCGTGCTGTAGAGATAATAGGATTAGTCAATGAAGAAAACAGCAAAAGACGCATTTGGAATCTATCAGGACGGACAGATCATCCGCATGGTTCATCTGCGTAAGGATGGGGCTGAAACCTATCTGATAGGAGTGGATAGCCTCAGCCTGGAAAGAGATTGGTACAAAGGAGATCAGGCAGGTTCCTCAATAGCCGAATCCGGATTTATCCCGGTGGAGGAATCTTACCTGGATGCCAACGATCTGGATATGGATATGTCTATCTCCATGGATGATCTGGATATCCAGTCTCCCATAAGCATGGACTCCAGCTTTAGCGGTCCCCGCATCGAGATGAGCCCCACCACCAAGATGTATGCCAAATTCCCTTTGCACCAGGGAGTGATCGCACTCAATATTCATGAAGAGCATATCCTAAAAGACAAACCGGGGCTAATCAGCAAAAAGGATCTCAAAGCTTTCCGCAAGAGCGTGCTCTCCCCCAGCCAGATCAAGGCCGCACAGTGGCACTCTTGTGTAATAAATGGCGAAGGTGACACTAGACACTGGCTGCACACCGGGCCGAATTTGCTTTTGGAATCTTTACAAGAATATGCTAAAGATGCCAATGCCAAGCTCTTCTACAAGCTTGCCGACGCCAATGATCTGGCACTCACGGATTATTACCTCTTTACCCAGGCCTTTGAAGGCTCGGGAACACATCTTCTGGCCTATCTGGGCCGGGAATATCGCAAGATTTTTGTCTTCCAAAATGGGGAGTGGACAGCCACTCTGCCCATCCATATCAGTCAGGATTATCCTGAAACCGATGTGATCTTTTCCAAGATCGCCCTGGCTCTGGATAGCGCTCAAGTGGGCGAAACCGAGAGCATCGCGCTGGCAGGCGATCTGGCGAATCTGCAATTGGTAAATTATATCAATTCCCAAAACGTCTCCATGAATGCCAGGCTGCTCAGTTTCTCCAATCTCACCGTAACCCACAGCCAGGAAACAGAGAAAGACGGCTCTGAAGACCAACTGCTGAGCCCCTACACCCTGGCGCTGGCTTTGGCTTACAAAGCTCTGAATAAAGACAATCCGGCCTTCCGCAAATGCAGCTTTCTGGCCATCAAAGTGCTGGACAATCAAAAAGAACTGAGGGTGGTCTGGCACGGCTTTATCGTGCTTACGCTGATCTTCGGCCTGGTGCTATATACCACCACCAGTTTCCTGGGTAAAGCGCAAAAACTGCGCCAGACAGAGCAGGATAATGCCGAGCTGAACTTCGTGCTGAACCGGCTGCGAGCAGAAAATGCCATCATCGAAACCTTGACCGCGGAAATCAACCGCAATAAAGAAAGCATGAGGATGGTGACTACCCTGCTGGAAGGCAAGAACCCATGGACAGAGACCTTTGACAGGATCAATACCGCCTTTGCCCGCTATCCCAAGAGCTGGATTACCAATATGAAACAGAGCAATGGGCGCATCGGCATCACCGGCATCACCGCCAAACGCGAACACGTGAGCCGCATAGCAGAAGGCCTGCCCGATAGCAGTATCAGACGAGTCAGCCATTCCAAGATCAAAGATCAGACTGTCTGGAACTTTGAGCTGGATTTTGCCTTTCCAGAGGTTAATTGGGATCATCTCCTGGCCAGCGAGGCTGCAGCGAACATGGAAAGTGAAAGCACGGAAAGCGTGAGCACAGAAACTGTGAGCCCTGCCTACCGTAGCAAACCCAAAACACAGCCCCAAAAAGCACCCCAAGAGAAGGTCACGAGCACCGTAAACACCTACGGCCGCCTGCCCGAGATCCTTTCGATCTACACTCCCGTCCCGGATGAGGAAGAGCTGGCACAGAACAAGGAATTTGCCCGCACCTTCCAGACCTTTATGGAATCCATCAACCGGGGTAACATGCTGGAGTATCGCTTCATCGCCTATGCCATGATCAAAAAATACCCGCAGAGCAGCCATTTGTCGCTTACCAGATGGTGGCTGGCTCATAGATTGTATCAGGAAAAAGAATACACCCTGGCCGAGGAATATCTGAATCCCAATCTATCCCAATTTGACCGCTATCATCCTGATGCCTTGCTCCTCAAAGCGAGACTGAGCTATGCGCGTTCAAAAACGGATTATAAGCAGTACTATGAAACCCTGCAAAATGAATATCCCCAAAGCAAAGCGGCTGCGCAAGCTGCAATGGATCAGAAGTATATCCAGGGAGGAAATAGATGACAAATTCCTCACGCAATACCATCGTTTTGGCCAGCCTGTTTTTGTTAACTGCTGTGGGCAGCTTTTTCATACTGAATCGCAACCAGAAGAAACTGGACGAGAGACAGAAGGAAAACTCAAAGCTCCAAGTCCAGATTAATAACTTTAGCTCCCTGGTGGCAAATCGCGATTCCCTGGAAGCAGAACATGAACTGCAGATATTCATGGCGACACAGCAGGGCAAGGTGATCTTGCAACAGGATAATCAGATAGTTACTTACGACTACCTTCTGAAGGCCTTGAATTGGCTGGGTAAAGATATTATTTACGATTTTGCCCTCTCTGGAGGAGACGAAGCCAAGACCTACAACGAATATGTGATCTCCGGGAAAAGTGACTACATGGATGTGGTGCACTTCACCCGCCTTCTGGAATATCAAAGGGCACTGATCACGTTGGAAGACATCTCCCTGGCAGCAGAGAACATCGCACACAGCGACACGGTAAGTTTCTCCATGATCCTCAGAACCCACTATTCAGATGTAGGGGTTCCGGCATCCAGTGTCTCCTACAAGCCTATGGACCGTAGTGTGCAGGAATTTCCGCTCTTCAAAGCCAAGGTCTGGGAAAATCTGCCCCTGCTGGAGGAAGAGGAGACCCGGCTGATCGATGTGGAGCTCTGCAACATGATCGGCATCAGCGAAAGCAGAGTCTTCCTGCGCGACGGACGCGGAATCATCAGGATCTTAATCCGCGGCGATAAGGTCTTGTGGGGACATCTGTGGAAGATAGACTACAGAAACGGCCTGGCTATATTTAAACTGAATAAGTACGGTTTTGAAGAGAATTACATCTTGAGCATTAACTCTCAAAATGAGGAATAAACACATGAATAAATACTACCTGATCCTACTGATACTCACCCTTTGCCTGGGCCTGTATGCCCAAGGTGAAAAGCTGGAAAAGATTTCCTTGAGCCCTGAAATGAAGCTGAATGAAGCGGTGCGGGTCCTGGAACCCCTGTTTGAAAGAGATTCCGGCAAGAAGCTGATCAATATGTCTTCCTACAATGGCGCGATCGGGGTATCTATAAACAATCTCCCTTATGACAAAGCTTTTGAGCTGATCCTGCTACAAAACTATCTGATCAGAACCGATGCCGTGGGCTACATTGCCATAGCCGATCGATCTGAGCTCACCGAAGCAGGCTTGGAAGGACGTGTTCCTACCTCTGGCGCAGGCAGCGCAGACCTCATCCTGGAGAAGCTCGATCCCAATGCCATCGATGGCAAAACTAAACAAATACGCATCAAAGCCGTGGCCATGCTGGCAGACCGCAGCTACCTGAAAGCTCTGGGAGTGGATTGGTCCACAGCTCTGAATGGAAAGGTAACCATCGATGCCGGCTATCAGGGAGCCTCACAGGTAAGCTCTCTGATGACTCTTTCCGGCTCTGGAACTGCCGATATAGGCAAGAACACCATGGAGATCAATACCTTGATCAAGGCTATAGAATCCGATCAAAAAGGCAGCATCATCGCCCAACCCAATATTCTGGTCTCCAGCGGCAAGACCGGCCACATCCAGGTGGGTCAGGATATCTCCATCAAATCTGTAGATGAAGCTGGAAATACCACAGATTCCTTCACCTCCACCGGTGTGATTATGGACGTTACACCCACCATCGTGATGGTGGAAGGAGAAGAATTGATCCATTTGGAGCTCAGTATAGAACGCTCCAGCGGCGTCCCTTCCGATGTCTCCACCATCATTACCAAGAGCTCCTCTACCACCGATCTCATCCTCTACAATGGTGAAGAAACCACCATCGCCGGACTTTTTGATACGGACGAGGTAGTAGTGCGTGCCGGGATTCCGGTTTTGAAGGATCTGCCCTGGTGGGTCTTTGGCCTCCGCTATCTCACCGGCTACGATTCCAAGGAAAAGAAGGAACGTGAACTGATTATCAGCATCCAGGCCGAAATCGTGGACAGCGCTTTGGTGCGTCTGCGCAAAGCTAAAGCTTTGGAGAAAGCCGCTATAGAATAAACTAAAAAAGGGGATTTGTATGCGAGTATCCAGTAGACTACTCATATTATTCATTGTAATCGCGATAGTTTTTGGTGGGTTCTTCTACATGTTTTACCATATCAAACATGAGGAGATGCGGCTATATCAGGAAGCTGATCTGGTCCAGCGCAAGATCACCATAGAGAGCATTATAAAGATAAACAACGAAACCCAGATGGATCAAACCCAGAATTTCGCCCTTTGCGACGAAATGATGGGCTACATACATAATCCGAATTCGAACTGGCCCCAAAGCATGTTGCAACGCAGCATCACGAGCCTGGGATATTCTTTGGTGCAGATCTATGATCCCCAGGGCAACAGCATGTTTAGTGCAGCCTGTGAGGCCTATCCAGGGCTCGCTTTGCTGCGTCTGGAGCCCAGCTATCTTGATTCCCTGGCTCACAGCCAAAAAGCCAGCTTCTTTTACGATTTCAATCACCAGATCTTATCTTGCACGATATCCGGTATCCACCGCGATGATGATCTACAGCTCAATAATCCTCCCGCAGGCTACCTGCTCATTGCCCAAGCCTGGGACTACAGCTTTCTGGGCGAAATGGCTACAGCCCTGAAATATGATATCCGCATCAGTACTGAAAAACCTGAGCAGACAAAGGATGAAGAGCAGTACAATACCAAAATCATTCGTCCCCTATTGGGGCAAGACCGCGACACAGTGGCCTGGCTCACCTTTTATAGTGCAAATCCCTTTTTGAACAGATTGCGCCATCTGGGCAATCTCATCCTCTTTGGCACCATGGGCTTTATCTTTATCTTCTTTCTGATGCAGTATTTCCTGATCCAGCAGTGGATCGCCACCCCTTTGAACCAGATCTCACAGAGCCTGAAACAAAGCATCCCTGATCCCATCAAGGATTTGACCAAGGGGAGGAACGAATTTTCGGATGTCGCACGCTTGATCGAAAACTTCTTCGCCCAAAAAGAGGAACTCTTAAATGAGATTAAGGAACGCATAAAAACCGAGATTCAACTCAGGGAAATGCAGGAGCAGACCAACAAGCTCTTGCTTACCTCACCGGAATCCATCATCGTTACCAAGCTGGATGGTAGCATCATTGATGTAAATATCGAGACCTTGAATCTGCTGCAGATTCCCGATAGGGACTCCTTTTTGGCAGGCAACCCCAATATAGAAAACCTGATCAGAAAAACAGATCATGACCAGATTCAAACAATCTTGAGCGACCTGAACAAGGGTAGCTATATCAAGAATCGCGATATCCGTTTCGAACTAGGGCCGGAACAAGGCTGCTATATCAAGAATCGCGATATCCCCTTGGAACTGATACCGGAACAAGGCTTTCCCGGACTTCTCAGCGCCTCAGTGGTTTTGGATAACGATGGCCAGGCCAGCAAGTTTATCTTTATAACCAGAGATATGTCTGATATCCGGAACCTGGAACAGCAGCTCCGGCAATCCCAAAAAATGGAATCTATCGGTACGCTTTCGGGCGGAATCGCGCATGACTTTAATAATATCATCACCATCATCGCAGGATATGTAGCACTGGCTTCGGGGAAGATCCGGCAGCCCAAGCAGGCAGAACATGATCTGTCTGCGGCATTGCAAGCCTGCCTGCGTGCCAAAAGCCTGATTGGCAAGATTCTCACCTTTAGCCGGCAAAGCGAGCAGGATATAGAAGACCTCTGTCTGAAAAACATCGTGGAAGAATCCCTGCCCATGATCAGAGCCCTGCTTCCCGCCAATATCAAGATCGAAACTAAGATCCAGAGCGAGGCCTATGCCACAGTGGATAATACAGAGCTGCAGCAGGTGCTGATCAATCTTTCCACCAATGCCTATCACGCCATGCGCCCCGATGGTGGGGAATTGCGCATCGAACTGGACGAGATTCCGGGTTTTAGACTGTTGGGACTATCCAAGGACGTCGATGGCAAAGGCAATTACCTGCATCTGTCTGTAATCGATACTGGCTGCGGCATTGCTCCCGAAATCATAGACCGGATCTACGATCCCTATTTCAGCACAAAAATCATCGGCGAAGGCACCGGCCTGGGACTTTCGATCGTGCATGGCATCATCGCCAGTTACAAAGGCTTTATCACGGTGCTCAGTGTGCTGGGCGAAGGCACGAATATCAATATCTATCTGCCCGTGAAGGAAAACCCCAAAAAGAAAATCAAGGTCGAAAAAGCAGCAGATGCCCCCTTTATCCCTGCCAGATTGCTGATCGTGGACGATGAACCGGCCCTGGTGGATATCTTCCGTGAAGCTCTCACGGATGCAGGATACACTGTGGATGCATACACAAATCCGCTCCATGCTCTGGATGCTTTTGTGAAAGATCCCCCTGCTTATGATCTTGTGATTGCTGATATCAATATGCCTGATCTGAATGGCATTGCCTTGGGCACTAAAATGAGAAACATCAAGGAATTACCAGTAATTCTTTATACAGGATTTCTGGATTCCAGTCTGCAAAAGAAGTTGGAAATAGCCGGCTTCAGACACATTCTGAATAAACCCATCATGCCGGATGCTTTGATCAAGGAAGTAAAGCTGGTGATCTACACAGAAGGAAGTGCTATCACCCGCTGATTCTGGCTGCTCTATCCCCGTTCGTTGTTGTGTAGATGACGTGTAGATAGTAGGGAAAAATACTCTTATCTACACGATATCTACACGACAGCCTATGCAGGAAGGACTGTGTAAGTCTGGAACCGTTAGCGACAGCACTACGGGAACACTTGCAGGATTGGATGCGTCCTGGCGTCCAGTAAAACCACTGACCTTTCCAGTTCTACAGGATTGGATGCGTCCTGGCGTCCAGTAAAACCACTGGCCTTTCCAGTTCTACAGGATTGGATGCGTCTCGCGTCCAGTAAGACCAAAGGTCTTAGAGAAAGTAGTTCCCTACTCTCAAAAAGAGCAGGTTCCCTGCTCCTGCAGGCGGGGACGCCTGCAATCCTGTGCTGCCAATTCGAGCTCTGCAGGAACACTTGCAGGATTGGATGCGTCTCGCGTCCAGTAAGACCAAAGGTCTTAGAGAAAGTAGTTCCCTATTCTCAAAAAGAGCAGGTTCCCTGCTCCTGCAGGCGGGGACGCCTGCAATCCTGTGCTGCCAATTCGAGCTCTGCAGGAACACTTGCAGGATTGGATGCGTCTCGCGTCCAGTAAGACCAAAGGTCTT
>Ga0265295_1003233_pt1 | contig 24192 bp, 22 predicted proteins | sample Munlansysbiofilm_FD_192503 | JGI IMG/M metagenome (GOLD analysis project Ga0265295, IMG submission 192503) | Leachate microbial communities from a municipal landfill in Southern Ontario, Canada - Methane capture system biofilm | ecosystem: Engineered > Solid waste > Landfill > Unclassified ... | reverse complement strand
TTCAAAAATACCGCCTCGCATTTTTTAAAGGCCCCCCTGTGCGGTACCCTTAGGAATCATAACTAGTTACTAGGGCGGGGGTTATAGTTCTTGAATGGTCTTTAAATAATCTTTTATGAACTCGGTATATTCATCATTATCTAATGAATATAAGTTTGTAATTGCCTTCAGTATTTTATTTAGAATGATTGTTACATCTTTTAATTGTGCAATTATTTTTATATTATGTGATTCTTTATTATTAGCGTGAGCAACCTCATGCCTCAAATCAGTGACCATCTGCCACTCATCATTTGTTAAATCGTATCGATTGCCTTCTTCAAATAATTTTCTTGCTTGTACAATTGCAGCGTGATAAAAAGTCTGAGTTATATTTGAATATGCTAATTGATTGATTGATACTTGAGTCATATCCACATTTAGATTTTCTACGGTGTTTTTGATTTTTTGATTAATTCCTTCGAGTGTCCAAATGGTCATTATGAAGTTTTCTTCTAAAGGTTTAATTTTCATAACTAACACTTCCTTGAATTGATTATACCAATCAACCAACGAAATTACCATCTTCATCAAAGATTATTTCTTTCTTTTTAAACCGTCTATGTTCCTTATTATGACAATCCCTACAAAGTAGCTCTAAGTTATCCTGATTCAAACTAATAATAGTGTCGTTTACGTTTTCAACTGTTAACCAAATCTTGTGATGGACCTCTTCACCTACGGCACCACAGCGCTCACACTTGCCTTTTGTGGCGTTTGTTTTGATATTGCGAGCAACTAGCCAAGCCTTCGATTTATAAAACCTGTGGAACTCTTTTGGTTTTCGCATAAACATCTTTTAGTTCGTTTGCTTTGGTTTCAGCTGATTCCCAGAGCACATTTAAATCTTCCCTACCACAATGTCCATACTTAGCTAGTTCTTGGAACTTGACGTTCTCTAGCTCAAGTTCTTTTCTAATGCTCTGTGGTCTAAAATCAAATGTTTGAGTAACAAGTTCTTGGATCTTCGCATCCTTTGTAATGCCGGTATTAAATGTATTTACATGTACGCTGACTGGATTTGCAATACCAATTACATAACCTAGTCCAATCTCGCAGTGTGTCGCCAAACCTGCCCTTACAACGGCCTTTGATACGAATCTGGCATAATAAGCCGCACTGCGGTCAACCTTGCTTACGTCCTTGCCAGAGAACGCGCCACCGCCATGTTTTGCGTAGCCTCCATACGTATCAACGATTATCTTTCTGCCCGTTAACCCTGAGTCAGCATACGGTCCACCAATGACAAACTCACCCGTTGGATTAATTAAAACCTCTGCTTCGCTTATTGCTTTGTCATCTAGGACTTTAGGTAACACTTCATTGATAATGATATCTTCATAGAGTTCTCTTCTTATCCAAGACTTTGTTTGAGCTGATACCACAATGGTTTGTATCTTTTTAGGTTTACCTTTTTCATAGGCTACTGATACTTGACACTTACCATCAGGACCAAAGATATGCGCATACTTTTCTTTACGCAACTTATCCATCTCTTTAGATATTTGATTGGCTAGCATAATCGGTAGCGGCATTAACTCTTTTGTTTCGTTACATGCATAACCGAACATGATGCCTTGATCGCCAGCACCTTGTTCGCGGAGCTCTGTTGAATCAACACCAAGTGCAATGTCTGTTGACTGCTTGCTAATCTTTTCTAAGACAGTGAAGTTTTCCTCATAGCCTATTTCTTTCAACTTTGCTTTTGCTATATGCTGATAGTCGACTTTTGCAGTTGTTGTTACTTCTCCAAAGACAAATACTAAATCATCCTTGATAGCTGTCTCAACTGCTACTCGTGCATTTTTATCTTGTTCTAAAATCGCATCTAGTATCGCATCACTGATTTGGTCGCAGACCTTATCTGGATGTCCACTAAACACGGACTCACTTGTAATCACTTGCATTTTGTTTTCTCCTTTAAGTAACGAGTAAAAAAGGAGCTCATCGCTCCCAACTTACTTATTTTTTTATTTCCCATGCTGTATAAACTGACCGATACGAACAGTCCCACGTATCAAGTATCACACCATCTATACAAGCTGTAATGTGTCCGGCCATTTTAAGGATGTAGGAACCTTTTGGGTGTAGTTTTGTAAAGTCACTACCCTTAATTCTTGGTTCACCTTTGACTGGTTTAAATATTAGTCTTGGATACACCTTTAAATAATCATATAAGAATTTGGTGTCCTTGTAGCTGGCATGTCCAAGTTCTCTTTTTGCTTGGTTTAATGCTCTTCTACATTCAAGATAGTCCTTGTTCGTGGTAGTTGCGACTGCTCTTACAACACAATCGCCTGTTTTAATCCCTTTAGGATGCGCATTGAATTCTTTATACATTTTCATGCCACCCTTTATTGAACCATTTGGCTAATTCTCTAGATGAGTTTGTTTTAAATACCGGTTTGTCAAATCCATCGAGTCTTTCATAAACGGTGTACTTCTCATCGTTCCACACACAATCAATTTGAACGACGAACAGATTATTATTTGTTTCTATGTCTGCAATTCTAAAATCATCATAAAGCGGACCATGCAGTGGACAGTTATTCTTAAACCAAACATAACTTGTATCAAGATCAACTTTACCACCTGGTTTGATTTGTTTAATGATGTTGCCCATTCTTTTGGTTTTATTCTTTATGCTTGTGTCTTTACAAAACCAATCATACCAACCAGCTTCTATTTGAGTCGTTTTATCAGGACTATCAAAGTTGCCTTCATTAAAATCATGAATCCACTCTTTAAGCGTTAGTTTCTTTTCCATCACCAAGTCCTCCAAGTTCTGCTTTACTCAAGTAGGCTGAGTATCTCGCGTATGCATAACCTTCTGATTGAACCAATATGCCATAGTCTACTTCTTTTGATGTAACAAAGATTGCATGCCATAAATTATCGCTATCAACATACATGAAGTCTTTGTGTGCATTGATGAATTCATAATCGCCCAGCATATCATCTAAAAATTGATTGAACTTCTCTAACGGTACTTCAACTACTTTTTCTATCACACATTCATCTTGAGGTATGATTTGTTCTTTGAATGCTTTTCTTTCAAATTTAACCTTCATTTGCCTATGCCTCTTTTCTAACCACTTTCTTGGGTTACTACTATATATCAATAAAAAACGATTAATAGCAAGTCAATTTTTCACTATAGTGACTATTAGTTTTTAGGCTTCTTGAATACCGGTTAATACATCTTTAAACTCATCAATTGAACTAAGCTCTATTTTCATTCCATCTCTAATAAGATGGCAATCACTAATAGAGCCCTTGTATTTAAGATATCTTTTAACAATGACATCTACAAACCTTTCATCAAGTTCCATGAGGTAGGATTTTCTTTGAAGTTGATCAGATGCAATCATCGTTGATCCAGACCCACCAAATAAATCAAGTACTACCTCACCCACTCTAGATGAGTTTGCGATTGCTCTACCACAAAGCTCTAGTGGTTTCATCGTTGGGTGTTCTTCATTTCGTCTCGGTTTGTTATATTCCCAGATGGTATCTTGTGTGCGGTCATCAATAAAGTAATGCGCTGCACCTTCTTTCCAACCATAAAGGATTGGTTCGTGTCTCCAGTGATAATCTTGTCTGCCAAGTACTAAAGCATTTTTTACCCAGATCAGACATTCCGCCAACTTAAAGCCTGCGTTCTTATAAGCGTTTCTAAAGTTTAAGCCTTCAGTATCCGCATGACACACATAGATTGCGCCACCAGCTTTGGTGTTATCAAATATATTCTTAAATGCATTAAAAAGAAAAAGATAGAAGCTTTCGTCTCCCATCTTATCGTTTCTTATCTTACCAGCTGTGCCTTCGTAGTCCACATTGTATGGTGGATCGGTAAAAGTTAGATCTACTTTTTGTCCATCAAGCAGTTTTTCTACATCGTCCTTCTTAGTTGAATCCCCACACATAACCACATGCTTACCTAATTGATATCTATCACCAAGTTGAGAATATGGCGTCTCGCTGATTTCGTTATCTGGATCAAAATCGTCGTCGGTTGCATTATCTGGAACCTTTGATTCTAAATCTTCAAATCCAAAGAGTGTCATGTCCATTTCAATAAGAGCAAGTTCATCCTCAAGTTTTGAAAAGTCCCATGTTGCTAGCTCTGCTGTCTTGTTGTCTGCCAAACGAAAGGCCTTTATTTGCGCTTCTGTGAGGTCATCTGTAACAATTAATGGCATGCTATATGATACCTTTTTATTCCCTAGCGATATAGATACATTGTATGTTGATTTAGGTGTTAAAGATGCTGGCACATATGCCCTTGCTTTAGAAAACTTAATAATTTCCTTTAACGACCAAGCCTATGCAATCGATGCAAACGAACAGGTTGATGTCACTTTTCACGTTCCTGGTTCAATAGATCCTGATGACGCTAACGTCGAAGTGATTGATATTGTCCCTCAAGATAATTATGTCACTTTGGACAAAGATAATACAGCGCCTGTTGTTGTTGACATCTATTTAGAAAACGATCATAACTTACCCGTTAAAGGTATCAAGATTGGTGGTGTTGCCTATAGCGAATCACAAATCACTGTTATATCTTCTACGCATATTCAAGTCACTGCTGAAATGAGTAACAACAGTTCAAATCCAAGCAATAACAGTTTATATTTTAGTAACATCTCATTTGAAAGAAATGGAGAAATAATCGTTTCTAAATTAAGTTCACATGTGAATGGATTTGTCTATCGCGTCTATGATTTTGACTATAATGGCACAGTTTCAAATGAATTTATACATATAAGTACACCAGAACAATTACTAGCAATTTCTGAAAACACAACTAAAAAAGTTTATATCTTAGATAATGATATTGATATGTCCGCATACACTTGGGAACCCATTGGTACTTATGATGATCCATTTATTGGAGCATTTATAGGTCAAGGATTTACAATTTCTAATCTCTATATCGATATGACATTGCCTATACTTCCTCAAGCATATCATTATATAGGATTATTCGGATACACCAAAGCATTTATTAGTGATTTAAATATTGATAACATGCAAATTACACTTCATTCAGATGTAGAAAATTACATCCATGTTGGTACAGTAGCTGGCTACTCAACAAGTGATTTCGTTAATGTTCATGTCATAGATTCTACGATTACAGTTGATGGTGTTATCAAAGGTGCCATCGGTGGCTTAGTTGGTACACATGAAGGAGATATCATTAGAACAAGTGCAGACACTGATATCACAAATGTTACTTTCACAAGTGCATCATCAACCATGAGATTATATGTTGGTGGTTTAGTTGGTGATAAACACGCTGAAGATATACGACGTTCATATGCTACAGGTGATATTAATATCGCTATCTCATCTCCTCAAACCATTTTTGCTGGTGGGTTAGCCGGCGTTGCCTCTGCTACAAATGCCATCATATCAAATAGTTATGCAACAGGCGATCTAAACATCACGAGTGATTATTATAGTAGAATGGGTGGTCTTGTCGGCAATAGTTATGAAACAACCATTGATAACACCTATGCATCCGGTGATGTCCACGCATCTTCTGGTAAATTGGGTGGTCTTATCGGTCAATCAGATGGATTTGTCAATTCAAGTTTTGCTACAGGTACTGTATCATGTGATTCAGGTACCGTAGGTAAAGTATTTGGTATTGGAAATACATATAGATTCGATAAGATGTATGCTTATGATGCACAAGAAGTCTTTAACGGTGATACGCCAACCGATGGATCTGATCACTATTACATCTATCTCGGTGTCGCATCAAAAGTTCAATTTAATGATATAGATTATTATACTGATTTCTTAGGATGGAGTATGCATTTCTATGATTTTGGAAATTTAGATATTGAAAATGGCATCTTGCCAACTTCAATCATGCTTCTTGCATAAGCTTATTAGTAAAAAACTATATTTTATTTATTAAACATCAATAAAACTATTTAAAAAAAGGTATACATGATTTATTCATGTATACCTTTTAATTATAGATTTTTTAAATATAATGATTTTTTATTTGGTCCCGAATAATCGATCACCAGCATCACCTAATCCAGGAACAATATATGAATCTTCATTTAATTTTTCATCTAGACTTATTAAATAAATATTAATTTGTGGATATTTATCTAATATCTTGTCAATGCCTGTTTGAACGCCTATCATGGACAATACCGTCATATCTTTAACACCTTGTTCAGTTAAAAGATCAATCGCTTTTAGTACACTGCCTCCGGTCGCAAGTAATGGATCCAAAATAAAACATTTGCTTTCTTTGATATTTTTAGGGTACTTTGCATAATATGGTTGTGGCTGTAATGTATCATGATCACGATACATGCCAACATGTGCTACCTTAGCACTTGGTATAAGATTTCTGATGCCTTGTGTCATTCCAAGCCCTGCTCTTAATATGGGAACGATAACAATATCTCTTGCTAATTCATAACCCGTAGTTTTACTTATTGGCGTTTCAATTTCAATTGGATTCAGTTCAAAATCTCTACTCACCTCATAAACCATCAATGCACTAAGTTCTTCAGTAACTTCTCTAAACATTTTTGTACTACAGTTTTTATCCCTAATGATACTCATTTTATGTGTCATTAAAGGATGTTTAAATACATGTAAACTCATTTTTATCCCCTCTTTCTTTAACTATATTTTTTTATTTGCCAATAACTATTAAATCTTTATTTAAATATACCACAAATTAATCATTGAAAAAGATACATTTGATATAAAACCATCAATGTATCTTTTAATTTAAATATTTAGATTATCCTATCGTTGTTCCTGCTTTTCCTTCAATTGCAAGTGAAGCTTCTTGAAGGGATGCAATAATAGCCTTACCATGAGGATTATGTTCTACAAACTCAACAGCAGCTTTAACTTTAGGCTCCATACTACCTTTTCCAAATTCTCCAGTTTTTATATATTTTTTTGCGTCTTTAATACTCATTTTTGAAAATTGTTTTTCATTTGGTTGATTAAAGTTAATCGATACTTTGCAAACACTGGTTAAGATAATAAAGACATCAGCATTTATTAATTCAGCTAATTTGGCACTACTAAAATCTTTATCGATAACAGCATTGACGCTTAATAATCGTTCTTTTTTTATAACCGGAATGCCGCCGCCTCCTGCTGCTATGACTATAGATCCAGATTGAATTAATGTTTGAATAGCATCTTTTTCTATAATGTCTATTGGTTTTGGACTAGGTACAACTTGTCTATATCCTCTTCCAGAATCTTCAACAAATTTTATATGTGATGCCTTTGAAAGTTGTTCAGCTGATGTTTTTGAATAAAATCTTCCAATTGGCTTTGTAGGATTTCTAAATGCATCATCTTTTTCATCCACAACTGTTTGTGTAACAATAGTCACAACATTTTTATCTATATGTCTTTTAATTAATTCATTGGCTATCGCATTTTGTAAATGATAACCAATATATCCTTGACTCATTGCTCCACATTCAGGCAGTGGCATTAAAGGAATGGTTTCTTTAATTTCATGTCCATTTTCAAATGCACTTTGAATCATTCCCACTTGTGGTCCGTTCCCATGAACAATAACCACTTGATGTCCTTCTGAAACAAGGTCAATCACACTACTTGCAGCGTGTTTAACTAATTCTATTTGTTCGCTTGGATTTTCTCCGAGTGCATTACCACCGAGTGCAACTAATATTTTCAATTGCTTATCTCCTTATACACTTTTTGCATAATCTTCTAATGCTTTTTCAAAACAAGCCATCGGAGGACTAACTAATCCTGCACCTACTTGACCAACACCGGCTTTTTTATGTGCCATACCTGTATTAATAATTGGTAAAATATTAGTTTCTACAACTTTTAAGATATCAATACCAAGAGCAGTCGGCATAAAGTCAAGCGTAGGCAAAGTAAATACTTGATGTGATCCTACAGTGATTTGATGCATTTCTTTTGAATAATCAAACGCTTTTTGAACACCACCACCAACAAATTGAACAATGGCTGGAGCTCCACCCATTGCAAATCCACCAATACCACATGTTTCAGTGATTGAACTATCTCCAATATCTGGCGCTGCATCTTCTTCTGTAAAACCAGGAAACATTAATCCCTTAACAAAATTAGCAGGTGCTGTATACCAACGATCACTATGGCTTGCTAATTGAATCCCAAAATCCACACCATTTCTGCTCATTGCAAGCACAACTGTTGAATTTTTTGTATTTCTTGCAGTATCTAATGCAACTTTACAATATGGCATTGATAAATTTAAGAAATAGTGTTCATTATTTTTAATAAAATTTATTGTTTGTTCTTTCATTTCATCAGAAAAGTCAGTTTCGACGATATATCCAGCAACTTCTCTTAAAAATAAAGCTGATGAAGCTTTACTTCTATTATGACAATCATCACCCATATGTAATGCTTGTGTTATGATTGATTTAATATCAATACCTCCGGCAATTTCCACTGCTTGATTTAATACCGGCATCACAACTTTTTCCATCATTTTTAAGCGATTTAAAACTTCTTCACTATTTGCACCATAACGAAGTACTTTACCAAGTCCTTCATTAATTGTACAGTAACTATAATTACCGTGGACTTCATTATAAAGTACATGCACTGGCATAGATGGAGAAATAATACCTGCCATTGGTCCAACAGCTTGATGATGATGCGCGCTATCAAAAGTGATTTCACCTGATTGTGCTAATTTTAAAGCTTCATCTTGATTTTTAGCCAAGCCTTCATACATTAAAGCACCAATGATTGCGCCTTGCATGGGTCCACACATGTTATCAAATGCAACTGGGGGACCTGAATGTAGAATCATATGTGATGTCATTCCAGGAATGACTTTAATGGCTTGTTTAACTGCAATAAGTTTTGCTTCTGCTGCTTTAATTTTTGAAATAACTTCTTCATTTGCTTCATTAATTAAATCCATATTTGGTCTAATTTGATTTAAAAGTGATAAAAGTTTTAAGTCTCCACCAGCAGGTGGTCGCCATTCAAGATGAACATAATCTATATGTTGTGATTCATAATCTTTTAAGAAACTTGGAGAACCCACATTAACTATTTTTAATTTTTCTTTGAATAATTTATTTACACTCATTTTGCACCTCCAATAATTGATGAAGCAATGCATGCTGCATGGGCATTAGTTTTTGCAACAATAACACCTTGATCTCTTAGTTGTTTTTCTGAACTTTCTAAGCCTTGAAAATCTTTATCAGTGCCACATACATATCCAACAAAACTAATGTGTCTTCCATCTTTTTCTGCAAGTTGTTGTGCTTTTACTATGGTATCAATCGTTACACCCACTGGATCAGCATGTGAACCTAAACCTAATTCAAAATCTAATAATATCACAGATGTTTCAGGATTTTTTGCTTCTAGTAAAATACGATCTAATCTTATTGCTGGTTCAATCATTGGGTGAGGTTTTCCTTGTGTGAACATATCATCACCTAAATCAACAATGTTATTTCCTTGGCTCTTCATTGGATCTTTCATTTTTTCTTTTGGATTTTTTGCTACATTACTTGTTAAATCATCTACACCATCTCTAAGTATACTTAACGCTTCCGCAGCTAATGTCCCACCACAAAATAAACCTTTAACTTTTGTTTGTGTTGGTTTTTTCAATTGTTGTTCTTTTTTAATTCTAGCCTTTAACACTTCGTCTAGTTCAGTTAAACTAGGCGTTTTCTTGCCAACAAGTTCTAATGCTTTTTTACCTGCATCTGTTAGGGTTGATACAAAATATACATTATCTATTTTATGATCCATTGTTGTATCTAATAAACATACAACAACTGGTTTTTTTACTGTATTCAACTTATTAAATATTTTGTCTAAAACAGTTTTATGAGGCGGTTTACTGATTAGAACAATAAGTTCTGTTTCATCGTCTTGATTTAATGCATCAATACTTTTGAGCATCATTTTCCCACCAACAGCTTCTGATAAATCACGCCCACCAACACCGATTGCTTGTGAGATACCCCCACCAAATCTGTCAATAATTACTGTAACTTCTTGAAGTCCTGTACCACTTGCTGCAACAAGCCCAATATGGCCTTTCGATACTTGATTTGCAAAACATAAACCTTTGCCATTAATAATCGCTGTACCACAATCTGGTCCCATCACAAGTAAATCTTTTTTTAATCCTAAATCTTTTAGTGCAATTTCATCTTCAACACTTACATTATCACTAAATAACATGACATGCATATCATTTTCTAAAGCTTTGTATGCTTCATTAGCTGCGTATATGCCTGGCACACTAATGATAGCGATATTGCTATCTTTTGCTTCTTTTGCTTGAGCGATTGTCTTATAGACTGCATGTGTGCTTTCTTGTTTTTTATTTTTGTTATTTAACTGTTCAAGTACTTGTTCTGCCCAATCGTTGTTTTCTTCTTCCATTTCAACGCCTAACAATAAGTCATTAGGTGTCGCATCATCAAATATAGGATCATATAGACCCACAGAATCCATCATATCCTTATTCATATCCGTACCCATGAACATGACTAAATCTTTTAGATTTAACGCTTTTTTAATTGCGATGGTTATACTCATGAGTGTTACAGAATCATAATATGATTTTTTTAACACTTTAAAATCTTTCATTATCTCTTTCGCCTGCCTTTATGCCATGCAAGAATCCTAGAAGCATACCAACACCACTAGTATCACCAATTTCCATTAATGCTTTTGCATGTTCTATTTTATTTTTATTGAATAATTCTTCTATCATGTCCACATAGATATGTGGATATATTCTTGCGTTTGTATCTTTAATATTTTGAGCACTTAATTTTGTCGTCTTTTTATCAACAATATCTATAAGATTTTCAATCCATTCAATTGGATATCCAATCGTGTTTCGCCCCATCACATACCCTACTAAAACATCGTCACCATAAGGAGTTAAACCTTGTCCGAGTCCTAAAATAAGTAAAGCATTATTTAACGTGGGTGTTTTTAAAAATTGATTAACACGATTTGTAACTGTTTTTATGATGTTTGTGTTATATTTAATAAACATTTCTTCATGAATATTTTTATCAATTAATATAAATAACTGATTGATTATATCATCAAGTTTTTTTGTTTTGACATAGGTAGAATCATAAGACTTATAATCTTTAATTGCGCCATTGTCTATTTTAAATGCCATATCTTTAATATATAAATAACTGTCTTTAATATATATAGGTTGATTCATCTCAAGTCCCAAAGTATTAAATACAATATGTTGGTTAATAACAATGTGGTGTTTTCCCTCAGGAATTAAATCTCCAATTGTAATCAATGTATTACATACATTCATATGCAAAGATTTTTTATGGGTGGCATAAATATATGCTTGATGATTTTCAATCATATGTAATATTTCTTGATCAATAGATTTAATCTTTAATCCTTTATCCATAACACTTCATCTTTATGAGTGCTTATTTTGAATCAGGAAATGCTTTTTTAACTGCATCAATTAATTTCTTTGAGTCAGTTACATTACCAAAAACACCACCTTGCATCTTGATAGATTTAATCGCAGCTAAATGATTACCGTAATCAGTTGCTCCAGTACCGTCTTTCATTAAAATACACCAGTATCCATAATCATTTGCTTCTCTCATAATCGTATGTACACAAACGTCTGTGGTAATTCCTGAAATAATCAAATGAGTTACACCAAGATTTTTTAACAACATGTGAATTGTTGAAGATCCAAATGCACCTTTACCTGCTTTATCAACAACATGTTCTCCAGGAATTGGATAAACCATTTCATGAATATCCCAATTTTCTTGGCCACGAACTAATAATCTACCTAATCCATTTTTTGGAATTTCTCCAATTCCAACACCGTTTCCTATAATTTTACTTCTTAATATCTTATTAAATGGCGCATCAGATAAGTCAGGATCATGTCCTTCTCTTGTATGAATTACTTTAATATCTGTATTTCTAATCACATCAAGTGCATTTTTGATAGGTTGCAAGGCTTGTGCTGTAAGTGATAAATCATATCCCATTACATCAACATATCCCTTTTCACCACAAAAATCTTTTTGCATATCAATTGATAAAAATGCAGTTCTTGCAGAATCCATTTCGACATAGGCTGTTTGGCCAAAATCTGGATTATCTTCAACTTCTAATTTAATGATTTTCCCTATAGGTTTACCATATAACCAAGTTGGGAATTCATAAGTATTTGTTTTTTTAAATACTTGATATGCTTCATCAACTTTCTTTAATACTTCATCTCTGTTTTTTGAATAAAATGATTCATAACTTCTAATTTTTGACATTTTTTTGTTCCTTTCCTTTATTTTTAAAAATAACTTGTTCTAATAAAACCGCAACAATAATTACCGTAATTACCGGATTTTTAAATAATGTAGCAACAAGTCTAGGTACTGATTGATAAAATGAATCAGGGAGTACACTTAATCCAAATGCAAGAAATATTGAAAATCCTACAATAAATATTTCTCTTGTTTCAAATGTTTTACTTCCATGCCAATTTTTTGCCCCTATACCAATGAGTGTTGATGCAACACCCAAAAGGACTGCTCCAGCAACTGCACTTGGCATAGCTGCCATTAAACCTCCGATATTTCCAAAGAAACTAAATATGATAAACGCAACACTCGCGATAATAATAAATATTCTAGATGCCACGCGAGTCAATAATACAAAACCTAAATTTTCGCCGTATGCTACATGACTTGGCACACCAAAGATTGATGGTATAACGCCTTCAACTAACCCAAAGATAGAAAAATATCTTTTTTCATCTTTTGGTGTTTGTGTTTGTCCAACAATGCCTGAATAACCTTGAATATTACCGTATAAATTTACTGCGGAAAAAATATTAACAATAATCATAATAATAATTAAATCAATTGGTGGGAATTCTATACCATATGGAAATATTTTAGGCACAGTGATAACTGGCATTTGTGTTACTAATCCCCAGTCAAACTGATTTGTCACGATAAAGATTAAATAACCTAAAACGATTGTAATTAATACAGGTATCGTTGCTAATATACCTTTGCCTTTTATAGATAAGTATCCACAAATAAGTGCAAGTAAAATACCTACATAAAATGCCATACCTATAGTTTCACCAGCGATTAAATTAATACCAACAGCACTTGTTGATAAACCAACCATCATAATCATGGCCCCTGAAACTAAAGGTGTCCATACTTTGCCGATTTTACTAAATACACCAAAAAACCCTAAAATTGCGACGACTATACCAGCAATAATATAGGCGTTAAAAGATTGTAATGCATATGCTTTACCTCCAACAGCAAATGCTGCAACAATTGCTAATGATGGTATAATATTCGGTCCTGAAACCATAGATAGTTTATGTCCAACAGAAACTTGAACAAGTGTCGTCACACCAATCATAAAAACAACTCTAACCATATAAAATCCTAATTCTTCACTTGTAAGCTCTAGACCTAATCCAACAATTGAATAACCCCATACAACAGGATAAAACATAATCATTATCCATTGAAGACTATATATGACCAAATCTTTTACATTCCTTGGCTTATCGTTAACATCATATATTAAATTATTATTTTCCATAATATCACCCTTCTCAAATATAGAGGAGTCTTTTATGACGGTCCACAACAAAGTTGTTTATTGATCATAGAAGACCCCTTACAAATATTTATGGCTTAATTAATTTATTTTTAAATTATAAAAGTCCAACTATGATTGCGAAAACGCCAACTAAACCTGCAGCACTTAACACAAACTTTAAATTTCCTTGAATAACTTCGAATACTGATACTTTAAATCCTTCACTTAATGCAGCAATATTAATTTGCACTGGACTAATTTGAGTACCTAACCCAGCTGAGATTGCGATTAATCCAAATGCTAATGGAGATAATCCTGGAATCAAAGCAATGGTAGGTAATAATAATGTTAATACACCTGCACAAAATGCACCTGATGGAATAGCAATAATAAATGCTAACACACATGCTAAGAAAGCAACAATCCATTTTGGTGAATTTGCAATTAAGCCTGCTAATTCAGAGAATGTACCTAAATATGCAATCATATTAATAAATCCTAAGAAAATACCAACACCAAATAGAGTTGTTAGGATGAATCGTGATCCATCAATTAAATTCTTACTAACCTTTTGTGTATTTTCTTTACAGAATATAACGCATAATACAGCAGCAATTATGACATTGATAATTGGAACAAATACGCTATATGTAAATAATCCATTTAATTTATTACCAAAAATAACTAATAATAAGAATACGAGGAATGGAATAACCATTAATCCTATTTCTTTATTTGATTTGCTAGAAATTTCATCTTGTGCTTTTTCACTAGTCGTTAAGACATTATGTTTCTTATAAACACCATAAAATGCTAATGCAGCGGCTAATATAAAGACAATAATTGTCACAGGAAGCATCATATTAGCAAATTCTCCAGTATCCATACCGGCAGCGGTTGAAGCTAATGCAGTTTCAGTTGAAGCAGGTGAAGTTGTAAACGCAATTGCTGTTGCGATTGCCATACCTGCAACTACTTCAGGAATAAATCCTACAGCAGCAAACATTAATGGTGCAATAACCATTGTATTTCCGGCACCCATACCAGCCATATAAGTGGCTAGTGCTTGGACTATAACAATTGCGGCAGCCAACCAAGCAAGTTTACCTTTTAACTTACGATTTAAAATTTCGACTAACGCTTTAATACTTCCAGAACGTGCAATCATCACAGCTCCAGCAGCATAAATAACAGGTGCTAGATATTTAGAAAGCATATCTTTGATACCACCATTAACAATTAGATTTTCAAAATCTGATGGTTGTAAACCTGTTTCTAATTTACCTGTAGCAACTAAGATCCATGAAACGGCAACTGCAACGAGCCCACCGACAAGACCTGCAACAAGCATGTGTTTCTTTCTAATTAATAAATACAAAATAACAACTAAAGGGACGAGCATTAAAATTAGATTCATTATTTCCTTACCTTCCTTTTCTTAAAACTATATTTTTTTATTTATTTATTTCTTATTAATAATTACAGCAACAGGTCCTCCACCATCAGGTCCTTGATGTTCTGCTCCACCAGAAACATAAACCATTGGGTCACCTACAACTGATGCAATCATGCCACTGACAGCTGCACGAGCATGTCTTGTATGATTAATATCAGAATCAGTTAACATGGCATTTCTTTTACCTCTAACTTCACCTGTAGAACTTGCTTCAGCTTTAGCTAAAACATTCACAATATGCTTGCATTGTTCTTCTGTAGGCAATTTATCAACTTTCATTGAGGCACTTGATAATGCATCAATAACAGCCTGTAGATCAATGGCATCTTTCATCACACTATGACCAATTGCAAGATCTGAAGCTGAGTCTTCTGAATTACCTAATAGAATAATTTCACAATTCATAATTTCTATACCAGCTGATGTTGATGCAACACTTGAATATAGTGACCAATCATGACAAATTACATCATTGGTAACTTTTTCTTTTTCTACTTCTCCCAAAGCAATTGCAACACCTAATGCTGAGGCTCCTCTTGAGTAGCCCATAGATTTATAAGTATCAGTAATCACAACATTTTTTCCTCTACTATACGCATCTTGAATACGATCAGAAGTAAGAAGCGGACATTTGATTTGTACAAAGTGAACATCTTTAGAATTGCTCAATCCAGCATCTTTCATAAGTTGCTTAACAACACGTGTTACTTCTTCAACCATCGTCACTGTACCAATTTCTTCTGGTAGAAAATCCCTTGTAAATCCTGATGAAGCAACTAAGTGTTTGCCATCTCTTTTTTTAGCTTCTACATCTGATTTAGTAAACACGGTAACATGAGGTGACATAATACCTTCTGTACCACCTGACATAACAAAAGCTACTTTATGAAGAACTTCTTCTTCACTTAAGTTGAGTTCTTTCGCTAAATAAGCTTTAAACGCTACTGTCGCGAGAGCTCTTGTAAAATCATTAACACAACCATTACCTTCAGTTTTACCTAGTACCGCAATAATATCTTTTGCAATAATTTGTTTTTCATCAATAAGTTTCTTAAATGATGACAAATCATCTGGTGCAGACATAGGGATTCTAAATACATTTATTTTTTGCATATTTATATACAACTCCTTTCAATAGTTGAATAATTATATCGATTCCTTTCTTTTAGTATATCAAAGCGTTTTCATAAAATATATGTGACTTTTTAACAACTATACTACAATTTGTATATCATTTTCATACAAACAATATCATTTTTTATTTACTTTTTGGTATAATAAAACAAAGAGGGTGTTTACGATGATTAAATTAAGTAAGCTTTTAGAGATAAATATACTCGAGTCTTATGAAGTGCTCACTGGAAAAACAAGTTTAGATCGATTTGTCTCAAGTGTTTCTGTTTTGGAAACACCTGATTTCGAAAATTATGTAATTGAAAACTCATTAATTTTGACAACTTTATATCCTATAAAGGATAACGTTGCTTTATTTAAAAAACTGCTTGATACATTAGATAGAAAGAACAGTTCAGGTATTATTGTTAAAATTCACAGATATGTGAAAGAGATACCTGAAGAAATCATTGAAAAAGCTACACTTCTTAATTTCCCTATTATCACCATTGATTACGATGCAAATTTATCAACTGTATTTAATTCAATTTTAAGTGAGATTCAGAGTAGTGAGTATAGCGAAAAACATTCATCGCCTTTTTATGCAAAATTTTTCAATCTTATCAATGCAAAACCATCCACAGAAGCACTTATTGAAAGTGTCAAAGACATCGATGATTTGGACGTCCTCATCTATAATCCCGCTTCAAAAGAACTTCATTATTCTAACGATCTCATTAAAGCTTATTATGATAAATTTTCTCATCCAGTCAATACACTTGTTAAGGATAAAAATTTTCTCTTATATGTTACGAATATTGAATATGATAATCAAACCATTTATCGACTTGCTTTATTAACCATTGAAGAAAAAAGATATTTACTATATAACTATGCAGAAATTTATAAAATGCTTGCTATGTTCATTTTCCAAAAACAAAATGAAAATTTTATGCGACAAAATCAATTTTTGCTCGGTTTTGTCAGCAATATTACATCAAACTATAATACCAATGAAGAACTCCTTGAAGTTTCTAAATTCTATAATTGGGATGTTAAGTTCCCTTTATTTCTTATGTTATTTTCAATTAAAGGTAAACACAATTTACAACAATCAATTTATATTATCCAACAATTAATATTAGAATTATTAAACATCACTAATAAAACATCAAAATATATCATTGTTGATGATTTGATCTTATTTGTAGTTAATACTTCTTATGATTCAAACATCTTAGAACTTGTTGAAACTTTATATGATAAATTAGTATTAGAAATACCTGACACTAAAATAAAACTAGCTTATTCAAATCCAATTACACAAGCACATAATATACCAAAGACATTTGCTATTCTTTCGAAAACAGTTACCAATACAGATAATAAAAATATAGATTTAACGATTTTCAATGAAAATCATGTAAGACTTATTAATCTTTTAAAATCACTTAACTATCAAGAACTTAACTCATTTTCTACAGCAATCATCGGAAGACTACTAAATTATGAAAAAAAAACTCATCTTCCTCTAATCAATACAGTATATAAGTATATTCAATGCAGATTTTCTATTAAAAAAACAGCTGATGCATTATTCATCCATCCCAATTCATTAAGATATCGATTATCCGTCATAGAAAAACTGGGATATAGAATAAATAACATCAGAACTCATTTTTTTGATTTCTACCTTGCTTTATATGTTCAGATTAATTTATTAGATGATTTACATGACGAATAAATTGAAAAAGGGTATTGCCAAAGCAATACCCTTTTCTTAATTAATAATAAATTTATTATCTTCCATATATCCATAAATTGGGGAAACTGAGATAATTGCATCTCTTTGTGTCTTAGCATCAACGACTATTAAAAATCTTGAATTTTCAATATGATAATCATAATGCATTATCTTCATACCGTTTTTGCTAATTGCATCAAATAATACATTGAAATCCTTTGCAGAATCCATCTGTGCGCCATGTGCGGCAATAAGTGCAGATTCTAACGGTTTTGCATTACCAAAACAATTAAATGGATCTCGAACATTATCAGAGCCTATAGCCATATTAATGCCATGACCATATACTATATTTTTAATGGGTGCAATCCCTCTTCTAACATTTTTTTTATCACCTTTTCCTTGCAAGTGAAGATTTGTACTTGGAAGAGGAACGATATTTAACTCTACTGATTTTGCATCATCTAAAATTTTATCAACAACTGCTTTATCATTGCTTGCTAGTGAGCAGCAATGTGCTGCAGTAACTCTGCCTTGATATCCATAGATTCTTGTTAAATCAATCAAGTCTTTAATAGTTAATGTATTTGGATCATCTGTTTCATCAATATGCCCATCTAAATCCACATCATATTTTTTAGCTAGCTCCATCAATCTTTTTAAATGCAGTCTCGGATTTGAATCAAATGCTGGTATAGCACCAACAACATTTGCTCCTTCTTTTAGTGCTTGCTCTAGATATTTAAAGTTTTCTTCATGGTCTAAAAATCCATCTTGAGGAAATGCTATGCTTTCTATAATCATTTTATTTTTATATGCTTTTCTTAGTTTATGAATCATTTTTAGACTTCTAAGTTTTATGCCATCATCGATGTCAATGTTAGTTCTTAAAAAACGTGTGCCATTTTTATATGCCATATCAATAACTTTTTTCATACGTGAGTAAATATCTTCATCTGTCATTGCTGGTTTATATCCACTCATGATATCAATAGCTTCTTCTAATGTTCCACTTTGATTTATCACTTTATCTCCAATAAGCGCTTTATCTAAATGCATGTGTGTATCAGCAAATCCTTTTAATACCATTCTTCCTTCTAAATCAATGATTTCAGCTTGTTTAAATTTAGATAAATCACCATTTAAGATATTCACTTTATGTTGATCCAACAATAAATTAACAGTTTTTTCTTCATGAACTAGATAAGCATTTTTTAATATAACCATTTACCTCACCTCTTATACTCTCATTATAATCTATGTCTATGATTAGTTCATTGTTTAATTCATACAATAATAATCATTGAATGTTGTTTTATAGCACCAATACATAATGAATCCTCAAAAAACATTATAAAAGAAATCAATATCTTAAAAAAGCCCTTCTTAACATAAGAATGGGCTTTTCTCATTTATCATATAAATTTAATACTGCAATTTTATAAAAGTCTAAAAACCACGCAACTTAAGATCATGAACGATTTCTACATAAAACTCTCTAACATTAAAATGACTTATATTTTCACGATTAAGATCAATAATATCAGCATGAGAAATTCCTCTGCCTTTAGGCGTCGTTACAAACTTAAATTCATCTCCCCATTCCATGGAATTTGCAGCAACCAGGCCATCATTTTGTCCATCAAAATGTTTAACAAGTGGGTACATGATATTCAAAGGAAATCTACCACTACTTGCATGATTCATCTTTGATCCAATGCTTTGATAAAATACCGTACTCATATCAAGGACATGTTGATTAAATTGTTCACAAGATTTTGAAGTCAAGCCTATAACAGCTTTCATAAAATCAGGTTTTTTATCACCTAATCTTGTTGCTGCTGCATTATATTTATTTGCAATAAAATTTTGAATTTTAGGCGATATTTTTTCTAACAAATAGTCTGCAAATAAACATCCGTTATGAGGTGTATTAACAGTTGTAAGGGATGCAACATAGTCTTTAGCTTCAGTATTACTTAGTGCATATCGACAATCTAATCCGCCTTTTGAATGTGCAATAATATTAACTTTCTCACACCCTGTTTCATTAACAATTACTTTAATTCTTTTTGCTATTTCCAATCCACTTTCTTCAATGGACGATGCAGATTCATGCTCTCCATAAAAAACAGTCGCGCCATTTTGTTTTAATTGTTCGGGAATTCTTCCCCAATAATTAAATAAGTTGGAATCTCTAAAAAATACACCATGAATCAATATAATTGGATACTTTGTCTGACACACTGCATCATGTGCCCTTGATGTATTGGTCAAATAATTTTCTTTTTCAAATTTTACTTCATTTCTTGTAAGCTTAATAATTTTAAATAGTACAATTAAATTAATAAATGGTATCCATCCACATAAAAATCCAAGAATCCTCCATTTAAAGCCTAACTGCACCGAATATATGTATACTCTTATCATGCCACTCCAGAAAATAATATTTCCCAAAATAAGCACACCTATAAAATGCGTAAGTAATATGTTCCAATCTAACACATCTTGTGTAAAGATATAGATTCCTGTTATAATAATTTCTAAATATAGACTATACGTAAATAATATAAGTAACTGACTGCCTTTATCAACTCTTATAATTTTTTTAGGAAAAGTTTTATCGACGTTTAGCATTATCATAGAACCCATAAACACAATAAATAACATCATAAATATATAGATATAAAAATTAAAATCAAACCACTTTGATAATAAATAGTAGTTAAAAATAATCATCCATGAAAATAGCATTCCTATGCGATATAATATTGATTTCATTACGGTCTCCTAAAATATTTCATATAACATTTGTATATCTTCTTAATTATTATAATTATATCATAATAAGGATATCTTCATTCTCATAAATATTAAAATACTCAATGTGCCATAGTATAACTAAAACGCATTGAGTTTATCTCTTATAATTTTATATATCATCAACGATCTTATTCAATTTAACATAATGCTTATGTTTGTTGAACAGGCCCTGATATTTTAAAAATTATCCTCTGACACATCTCACTAAATTATAGACATATCTGATATCCCCTTGAGGACCAAAAGATGTTGGATAATTATTTATATCTCCACTTTTTGGATCACTTCTTTGAGCACCAGCACCGTGCACATCCAATAAAGAGCCATTCATGATGCCTTGTGCTTCTCCAAATGCAATATACACTGCAGTTCCATAAGGATTAACACCATCTAAATGTGTTGTTGATGTCCAGTAATATTCATAATTAAGATTTCCATCACTATCAATAATGCTTGTTGATTCAAACAAGTCGTCAATTGCTGCAGAATTGGTCGTTTGAAGGCTTTTATTATAATCCACAATACTTTGTAACTCTTTAGCGTTTGGAAGTCTCCAATCGCTATATCCTGCGAATTCAAGATTTTCTGCATAAGCTAATGCGCCTTCCCAATCATATGTGTTTACACTATCTGTTTGTTGCCATGTTAATCCGGTAGCAAGATATATTTTTTTGTCAGCAAACACATCTATACCTGATCTTACTAATTTTGTTAATTTACTTTTTCCTAATGTTTCATAACTCCACCCTTTAGGTATCAACCCCAAATCACTCTCAACAATTTCTCCACCACTGGATTTATATGGTTCCCCATATTCATTTGGAAATTCAAAATCAACAAACCATTGCTTGTAGAGGGTTTGTGCTAACTCTTCAAGATTTTTATTGATTTTATTGTTTAGTTCAATTTTGTCATCAAGAGATGAGAGGATGTTTGCTATTGCTTTTTGTTCTTGCACACGCGGACAATCTAATTTAATTTTTCTAAGCAATTTTATTCCAATGCTCTGTCTTGTAGTTCCTGTCATATATTTTCTAACTTCGTTAAAAAACTTATCTGAAATTAAATAATAGTAAAGGTATTTGGGATCGACAACATCCTTATTTGGATTGATAACTGCTAGTGTTGGCGAAAGAGCATATCTATAATTTTTTCTTGGTTTAAGTCTAACAACTTTTCCAACTGTTGCTACTCTTCCATATCCGATTGAAAACTTGTCAATATAATAATTTTGCTCATGCTCATCAAGAATTTCTACATTCACTTTTCTAGCTTTATCAATATTGATTTCACCATTTTCATTTATATCACCAATCCCGGCGAAAGGACAACCGTTTTCTACAGCTTGTGGTGCTCTGTGGCTTGGATGAGGATCAATAACATCAGCTAATTCACCCAACTCAAATCTTCTATAACTCATAACCAATACCCCTTAAGTTCTCTTTAATCTTTTCCTCAAGAGATTTAGATTCTTCAAATAACTCTGAAAGCTCAGAAGTCAATTTTTCCATCTTTTCTTCAAATGGAATACCATCATCTTCAACTTCTTCAATGCCGACATATCTACCTGGTGTTAAAACATAATCGTGCGCTCTAATTTCATCGAGCGTTGCTGATTTACAAAAGCCATCTACATCTTCATAACCATCATTGTTTTTCCAGTTATGATATGTAGAATAAATTTGTTCCATTTCTTCTTTAGTCAATTCTCTATGTCGTCTAGTTTCCATGTATCCCATTTTTCTAGCATCCAGAAATAAGACTTTATCTTTTCTATTTTCTTTATCTTTAGACATAATCCATAAACTTACAGGTATTGAAACGTCATAAAACAACTGAGAAGGCATTGCGACTATACAGTCTACTAATCCTTCTTCTAACATGTTTTTTCTAATTTGATATTCTTCTTTTTGACTTGTTGATAATGATCCATTAGCTAAAACAAATCCTGCTGTGCCTTTAGGACTTAATTTGCTTACCATATGGCTAATCCATGCATAATTGGCATTACCTGATGGAGGTGTTCCCCACTTCCATCTTGCATCATCTGTTAAATGAGCATGACCCCAGTCTTTAATGTTAAATGGAGGATTAGCTAAAATATAGTCTGCTCTTAAGTTTTTATGTTGATCATTAGTAAATGTATCAGCATCCCTTGCACCTAAGTTACCATCAATACCACGGATAGCTAGGTTCATCTTTGCTAAGCGCCATGTTGTCGCAGTATACTCTTGACCATAGATAGAAATATCACCAATTTTACCTTGATGTTCTTCTACGAATTTAGCTGACTGAACAAACATACCACCAGACCCACAACATGGATCATAAACTCTACCTTTGTATGGTTCTATCATATTAACTAATAAATCAACCATTGTTGGTGGTGTATAAAATTGACCTTCACCTACCCCAAACTTCTTTAAGAAATATTCATATACTCTACCTAATACATCTTTTGCTCTTGCTTCTTTTCCACCTACATCAAATGAAAACATATCAATCATTTCACCTAATCTAGTTTTGTCTAATTCTGGTCTTGCATAATCTTTAGGTAAAACATTTTTCAATGTTGGATTTTCTCTTTCAATTAAAATCATTGCATTATCGATTACTTGTCCGATAGTAGCTTGTTTAGCATTGCTTTTAATAAAATCCCATCTTGCTTCTTTAGGTACAAAAAATACATTCTTAGATGTATATCCATCCCTATCTTCTTCTAAACCTGGATACTCAACCTTTATTTCTTCATATCTTTCTAGAAATGAATCAGATATATATTTCAAAAAAACCAAACCTAATACTACGTGTTTATATTCAGAACTTTCAATGTTTCCCCTTAGCTTATCAGCCATTTCCCATAATTTATTCTCAAATCCTAATATTACTGATGACATCTTATCTCTCCTTCTAAAAATAATCAAAAAAATATATCGATATTTATATTAATTATAGCACTAAAAGCGGCTTTTTGAAAGAAAAACCTTATTAACATTATACTAATAGCCTCTTTCAACTTAATTTTATAAAATTATGAATTATTATAGATTTCTTATAATCGTTAAATTGTTGAGTAATCGTTAAATTGTAAGGTAATCGTTAAATTGTAGTTGCACTTTTGACTATTAACTCTAAAAAGGCATGAACAAACACCACTGCTTCTATCATTTTAGAATATACGGAATAGGCATATAGGGAATATCGCCCTATATGCATAAAAAAAAGGCCTGATACGAATTGTATCAAACCTATATACTTAACTTGGTGCCACTGGCCAGATTCGAACTGGCACGCCTATTAAGCGCTTGATTTTGAGTCAAGTTTGTCTACCGATTTCAACACAGTGGCAACTTAATTATTA
>Ga0265295_1003232_pt1 | contig 24196 bp, 18 predicted proteins | sample Munlansysbiofilm_FD_192503 | JGI IMG/M metagenome (GOLD analysis project Ga0265295, IMG submission 192503) | Leachate microbial communities from a municipal landfill in Southern Ontario, Canada - Methane capture system biofilm | ecosystem: Engineered > Solid waste > Landfill > Unclassified ... | reverse complement strand
AGCTTGGTATTAAGTATTTGCGTGGAGGAGCATACAAAATGCGCACATCATTCCATAGCTTTAGAGGACTAGGTGATTCTGGAGTTATTCATTTAGAAAAAGTGGGTAAAGAACTAGATATGATTACCGTATCTGAATGTACGCAAATTGATAAAGTGGAATATATGGCTCAACATATAGATGTTCTGGTAGTTGGCACTAGGAACATGCATAACTACCCTCTTTTAGAAGCACTGGGGAATATCGATAAACCGATTATCCTTAAAAGAGGAATTGCCGCTACATACGATGAATGGATGGCAGCAGCAGGATATATAATTGATAATGGAAATGAGCAAGTAATACTCTGCGAAAGAGGCATCAGAACATTTGTAAGGGATACCCGCTATACATTTGATGTATCTGCTATAGCCGTAATGAAAAGAAAAAGTGGTTTGCCTGTAATAGCCGATCCGTCCCATGCTGCTGGCAATAGAAATCTGGTGCCTTCACTCGCATATTCGGCAATTGCGGCAGGAGCAGATGGCCTTTTGTTAGAATGTACGACAAATCCCAGTGAAAACATTTGCGACGCAGATCAAACAATAGAACCACAAACTCTTAAACATATTATTGATGCTACCCCGAATCTTCGGCGGCATCTTCTAGGAACCAATTAAAAATGAAGTTTTATATAGAAACCTATGGCTGTCAAATGAATGTAGCAGATAGCGAATTAGTATATTCAATTCTGCAAAATGCCGGCTATACTCCGGCAAACAGTATTGATGAAACCGATATTCTGCTTTTTAACACTTGCTCGGTGCGTGAACATGCAGAACGCAGAGTATTAGGCAGAATATCTAATGAACGTCATCGCAAAAAAGAAAAGCCTTGGTTTAAAATTGTCCTCTTAGGTTGCATGGCTCAGCGCATAGGGCGGATCTTATTGGAAAAAGACATTGGGATAGACTATGCTGTTGGAGTAGATCAATACAAAGATCTTCCCGTTTTACTTTCATCAGATATCCACTCGGCATTGGAATTTAATCCGGTTGAAATATATGATGCTATAATGCCTGTTCATCAGGGTAAACACTGTGCTTATGTAACAATTATGCGTGGATGTAATAACTTTTGTTCTTATTGCATTGTGCCCCATGTGCGCGGTAGAGAGCGTAGCCGCCCATACAATGATATTCTATGCGATGTTAAATCTGCACTTGAATTTAATATGCTGGATATTAGCTTATTAGGACAAAATGTAAATTCCTATCATTATCAAGAACTAAGTTTTCCTAAATTGCTGCATAAGATAAGTGAAGATGTTCCAGAATTAAGACGATTACGTTTTGTGACATCACATCCTAAAGACTTATCAGACGAGCTTGTAATTCAAATGAGAGACAATCCAAAGATATGTGAGCATATACATTTACCCATGCAAAGCGGTAGTGACGATGTTCTTTTTAGAATGAATCGTTCCTATAGTTATAATAAATATCTCGAAAGAATTAACAAGCTTCGAGATGCAATACCAAATATTGCGATTACCACAGACTTGATTGCTGGATTTCCCGGTGAAACAGATCAAGAATTTGAAGATACGCTTAGTGCAATGGAGAATATTGAATTTGATTATGCTTTTTGTTTTAAATATAGCCCACGAAATGGTACTTCTGCAGCTAATTTTGAAAACCAGATTCCAGAAAAGATACGATTAAAACGGCTTCAAACAATGATTGAGTTGCAAAGAAAGATCACACTCAAAAAATTTAAGGCTCAGGTAGGCAATATTGTTGAAGTGTATGTTGAAGGATTTAGTAAAAAAAGTAAGCAACAGGTTTCCGGAAAAACAAGAGATTTTAAAATTGCAGTACTAAACGGTAATGAAACTCATATAGGAAAAATAGTAAAAGTATACGTAGAAGACGCAACGGCAGGCACATTGCTATGCGGTGTGCCATTGTAGTTTTAAGACATGTTATGTAAACTTGCCTGTGCGGTTATAATGGCTTGTGCGGCAAGTTCTTGTCCCCCACAATAAATCATGGAGATACTATGAAAAGTATGACCGGTTATGGTAAAAGTCAAATTAGCAGAAACAACATAGATTGCAATATAGAGATTAAAAGCGTTAATGGCAGATATCTGGACGTAAAATGCTATCTGCCAAGAGAAATTAGTTTTTGGGAATATGAGCTTCGAAAGACTACCTCCAAATATGTCAACAGGGGCTCGATCGAGATCAAGGTATATATAAATGACTATCGTGAACCAAAACTGCGCTTAAATGAGCTAAAACTGCAAAAATACTACGACATTATTCGTCAAGCACAGAAATCCTTGAATATAACTAGCGATGTATCGTTAGAATACTTATTGAATGAACCTGGTGTGGTTGAATCTATGAATAGTTATGATGAAGATACTGATTTGATAGCTCTAATCAACGATTGTCTGGAAGAAGCACTTAAGATAATTGTCTATTCAATGGAATTAGAAGCTAAAAGCATGAAGAGCATACTAATGAGTTCATTTACAAGGATTCAAAAAGCATTGAATTACATTGAAGAAAAAATTCTACCTTTTAAGGAAGAATTATTCTCTTCTATGCATAAGAGAATAAATGAGATTCTTAACAGTTACAATATAGAAACTACTGAACAAAGACTAATGCAAGAACTTGCGATATATATAGATAAATATGATATACAAGAAGAGATAACTCGCTTAAAATCCCACATACAGACCTTTCTTGACACTATTAATAAGGATGTAGAAAGCGGAAAAACGCTAAATTTCATTCTTCAAGAGATGCAACGCGAAGCAAACACTTTAGGTTCTAAGTTTTCTAATAGTAAGACATTCTCTGATATACTAACAATAAAAGAAGAGATAGAGAAATGTAGGGAGATTATACAGAATGTATCGTGAGCCAAAACTTAGTTGGAAATCCTGGCCATTTGCAGAAAGACCGCTTGCCTCTTCCCTACTCCTTTTATTCTTAGCTTTTCTAACAATATATTTGTATAAGATGGCTGTGCTTGATTGGCAAATGCCATTATTCTACTTTCTGGGCTTGTTGTTAGTATATGGTAATCTGTTACCCTATTTCATTATCACTGAATATTATCTATTTGATGATGAGATCTTGGTTCGCTATCTTTTTATTAAAATTAAGCGGCCATGGAGCGATTTTGGCTGTTTCTATAAAGATAAAAGAGGAATAATGCTCTCTACTTTCAAGATGCCTCGAAGATTAGATCCTTTTCGTGGACAATCACTTAGGTTTTCAAAGAGCGGTGAAGAAACACCTGCTTTGATAGCCTTCCTAAAAGAGAAAATTGGTAAGCAATACTAGGATAATAATATGAACGACATAGATATAGAACAACGCATATTAGCTAAACTCACAGATGTGTATCCCAATGGTTTAACATACAGTGAAATATGCTCATATATTGGACTTACAAAGAAAAACAAATCTTCTGTTAGTCAAATCCTATCAACTCTGTTATTGGCTGGGAAACTGCAAAAAGAAAGAAAACGATACAAGTTAGTTTCTAAACCTCATAGAATGGAGACAGTCACCATCAATTCTTCCAAGAAAATAAATGCTAATAGTACACCAAACTCTCAACTTATAGAAGGAATTTTTGATGCAACTTCTCTGGCTAAAGATAGATCCTTTGCATTTGTTAGATCTACAGATAAAGACTATTATATTGATAGTGAAGACACATTGAACGCATATCATAATGATGTTGTGATGATTGAGGCCTCCAAAAGTAGTAGAGGTGAACATGGTATTGTTGTGCGTATTGTTAAGCGCGCAAATGAGAACATACCAGGGGATATAGCCAAAGTTAAAAACAAATGGATCTTTTTACCATCCAATCCGAAAATCCATAATTGGTTTAACATAAATGAGCTGGGCACGGCTAAGCCAGGCGATAAAGTAATGTTGACAGTTACAAACTGGGGTGATCACAATAGCGGCAATTTACCTTGTGGAAACATATCAGAGATACTTGGTCCATCAGGAGATCCGCAAGTAGAATTATTGGCCGTTATACGTCAATATCAGTTACCACTTGAATTTCCTCCAGAAGTTTTATCTGAAGTACAAAAGATACCTTTAGAAATTGGTAAAGAAGAGATTAAACTCCGACGTGACCTGAGAAAACTATATACATTTACTATTGATCCTGCTTCAGCAAAAGATTTTGATGATGCCATCTCTATAGAGTATACATCGAATGGTGGTTGGCGCTTGTGGGTTCATATTGCAGATGTTGCTCATTATGTAGGTTTGAATTCACTTACTTTTAATGAAGCTTCTGAACGAGGTAACAGCTTTTATTTTCCAAAGAGAGTTATCCCCATGATACCGGAGAGGCTTTCTAATCAAATCTGTAGCCTAAGACCTGATGAAGATAAATTGGTTATGACAGTCGAAACAGAATTTGACCGCAATGCTAAGGTGCGAAAGCAGAAAATATATGAGGCAGTAATTAGATCCGATGCCAGATTGGCATATGAAGAGGTAGACGATTATTTTGATGGAAAAACCAGTAAGCTCTCCCCTATATTAAAGAAAGCTCTGGATTGCGGTAGAAATCTTTCTGCATTACTTAGCAAGCTTCGCATTGAAAATGGATACGTATATTTTGATCTACCAGAAATTGAATATGAGTATGATAATGATGGTTTTGTGCACCGATTAGGCATTGCAGAGGAAACAGAAAGCCACAAGCTTATTGAAAACTTTATGCTAGTTGCTAATGAATATACTGCAAAAGAGCTTGCAAAAAAGGCTTCAACCTCTATATATCGCATTCATGAAGATCCCGATTATGATAAAATTGAACGCCTTGCCTATATCTTGGATTTTTACGGTATTCATTTTGTGGAACAAGAGAATTTAAACAAGACGGTTCAATTTCTTCTCTCGTCGTTGCCAAACAAAGATTATCACCGTGTTTTTGACCGTATTATCTTAAGAAGCATGAAAAAGGCAAAATACTCAACACAGCACATACGTCACTTTGGCTTATCGTTAGAAAACTATACTCATTTCACTAGTCCTATCCGTCGGCTTTGTGATCTTGTAGTGCATCACTTATGTAAGATTCATCTTTTAAACATTGCTAATACAATCGTTAGAAAAGATCAAATAGTGAGATGGGCTGCACATGCTTCCGAACAAGAATTACAAGCGGATTCTGCAGAAAGAGATATTGAAAAAGTCTATAGCGCTACGTTTATGCGTGATAAAGTAGGCGAGACTTTTACGGGGTTATTGATCTCTACAAACAGCTCAGGAGCTTTTATCAGACTCAATGAACTACCGGTCACTGCAAAATTACAAAAAGATCAATTTGGTAAGGGTAAGTGGGAGTATAGGGATTCTGAAATGCGTTTTGTAAATACAAGCAGTCATGAATCATTTGAGCTTTTGGATAGTGTGAAAGTTAGAATAATGGAAGTAAGTGATGATATATATTTGGAGCTTACGGGAGAAAAGGACAGTCATATCCATTATCACAGCATAAAGAGAAACGAAAAGACAAATTTGAAAAATAGGCTCAGAATTAAGGTTGACGCCAAAGCTACTAGAAAAAATAGTGTTAAACATAATAGACGCAAAGGCAGGAATAGACGATAATGAAAAAACCCATTGGCATATTTGATTCGGGAGTTGGTGGTTTAACGGTTTACCGCACAATACGAAATGCCTTTCCGGAAGAAGATTTGATCTATTTTGGAGATACTGCCCGGGTTCCTTATGGGCCAAAATCTCCCAATACCATAGTTGAGTATTCCATACAAAACGCAAGATTTCTTTTACAACAAGGCATAAAGACTCTAATTGTAGCGTGTAATACTTCTTCTTCGGTGGCTTTACCTCATTTACGCCAGCTTACTAATATACCAATAATTGGGGTAATAGAACCAGGAAGTGAAGTAGCGGTACGTACAACTAATTCAGGAAGAATTGGCGTGATAGGCACTGAAGGTACCATAAGAAGTAATGCATATGTAGATGCTATTAAAATTCATAATCCAGATGCAGAGGTTTTTTCTAAAGCATGTCCCCTATTTGTCCCTATTGTAGAAGAAGGCTGGCAAGATCATCCTGTAGCAAAACAGATCGTACTGGAATATCTGTCTTCCATGATTAAATTAAACATTGACACTTTGGTGTTAGGTTGTACACACTATCCCTTACTTACCAGTGTTATACAGAGCGTAGTAGGAGATGAAGTTAATTTGGTAGATAGCGCCCAAGCTATTACTATGCATCTTGGGAGATTAATCCCGTCTGAACATGATGGAAGGCATGGTGAGGATTCATTCTTTGTTAGCGATAATGAAGATAAATTTGCCTTTATTGCTGAAAGAATATTACGCCAACCACTTACAAAGTTGAAACGGGTTAAGCTTTTTGAAAGCTGGTTTATCGATTAAATTAAGAAACTATAGAGGAATAAGATGAAACCGATTATTTTAACTGCAGCCATTACTGGAGCTGAAACTACCCTAAAAGATCAGCCAAATTTGCCGGTAACACCTTTAGAACAGGCAAATGAAGCCAAGGCATGTTTTGAGGCTGGTGCTAGAGTAGTTCATCTTCATGTACGTGAAAACGATGGCTCACCTAGTCAACGTCTTGAAAGATTTACAGAATCAATAACTGCTATTCGGAAAGCTGTACCAGAGATGATTATTCAGATCAGCACAGGTGGTGCCGTTGGTGAAGCTTTTGAAAAACGCCTTGCCCCACTCGCACTTAAACCAGATATGGGTACCCTTAATGCCGGCACGCTAAATTTTGGTAATGAGATATTTATCAACCACCCCCAAGATATTGTGCGTTTGGCAGAAGCATTTAAGCAATACAATGTAGTTCCTGAAGTTGAGGTTTATGAATCTGGAATGATAGATGTAGTAGCCAAACTCGTAAAAAAGGGAATTATTACTCATAAGCCACTTCATATACAATTTGTGTTAGGGGTGCCAGGAGGTATGAGCGGAAAGCCCAAAAACCTTCTTTACATGGCGGAGCATTTAACTGAAGAAATTCCAACAGCTACATGGGCTGTTGCTGGGATCGGAAAATGGCATCTACCAACGGCTATGATAGCGATGGTTACTGGTGGACACATTCGTTGTGGGTTTGAAGATAATATATACTATCACAAAGGAATTGTTGCAGAGTCCAATGCTCAGCTAGTGAAACGATTGGCAAGAATTGCAACCGAAATTGGCCGCCCAATTGCTAGCCCCAAAGAAGCTCGCGAAATTCTAGCATTGCCAAGTTAAGGAGTTAGGATGCATCTTAGTGAAAACGCACTTATTGTGCTACAGAAGAGATATTTTAGAAAAAACGAACAGGGTGAATGCATTGAGGATTGGAATGAACTTATTAAGCGTGTAGCAGACAATATTGCAGATGGTGATTCGGATCAAAAGAATAAATTTTATAAACTCCTTGATAGTGGCGATTTCCTGCCAAATTCACCCACTTTAATGAATGCCGGTGCAGACCTTCAACAGCTCTCTGCATGTTTTGTCTTACCTATTGAAGACAGCATGGATAGCATATTCGAAACAGTAAAGAACGCTGCGCTAATTCATAAAAGTGGAGGAGGAACCGGCTTCTCATTTAGTCGACTTAGAGAAGCTAATGCTCGTGTTCGCTCCACCAATGGAGTTTCCAGCGGGCCAATTTCTTTCATGAAAGTTTTCAATGCCGCGACAGATGCCGTAAAGCAAGGTGGAACAAGACGCGGTGCCAATATGGCTATCCTTAATGTTGACCATCCTCAGATCCTCGATTTTATTACGTGTAAAAAAGACCCTAATGAACTAAACAACTTCAATATTAGCGTGGGACTAACCGAAGCTTTCATGAAAGCTGTTGCAGAGAATGGTGAGTACAATCTTGTATCTCCACACACCGGTAAGGTTGTAAACAACCTTTCGGCAGTACAAGTGTTTGATCTTATTGTGGATATGGCTCATAAAAACGGAGAGCCTGGGATAATATTCCTAGATCGTATTAATGCAGCAAACCCAACTCCCAAAATTGGCTATATCGAATCTACAAATCCTTGTGGAGAACAGCCATTATTGCCAAATGAGGCATGCAACCTTGGGTCCATTAATCTTTCGGGAATGATCCAAAATGATGATATAGATTGGGATCGATTAGGCAAGGTTGTTCGAGATAGTGTAGATTTTCTTGATGCAGTTATAGATAGAACTCAATTCCCATTACAAGCCATCGAAAATATGGTAAAAGCGAATAGAAAAATTGGATTAGGAATCATGGGTTGGGCAGATTTATTGTATCAACTGAAGATACCCTATACCAGTAACGAAGCAGTGGACTTAGCCGAACAAATAATGGAAACTATAGATTTTGAGGCAAAAAAGAGAAGCATGGAACTAGCCCAAGAAAAAGGTAGCTTTCCAAATTATGAACAAAGCATATATGCTACAGGAGAATTACCTCGTACAGGAAAAAAATGGGCTGAGTTAATTGAGCAGATTAAACATAATGGAATTCGTAACGCCACTCATACTACAATAGCTCCTACTGGCACAATCAGCATGATTGCCGATACTTCCAGTGGCATAGAACCTCAGTTCTCACTGGTTTACGTTAAAAATGTAATGGATAATGATAGATTGCTATATGTAAATAAATGGTTCGAAGCAGCTTTGGAAGAATGGGGCTTACTAACACGGGAATTACTTGAGGAAGTAAGTGAAATAGGTTCTATTGCGCATATCTCAAGCATTCCAGATGAGCTAAAAGATGTTTTTCAAACAGCACATGATATACCCCCAGAATGGCATATAAGAATGCAGGCTGCCTTTCAAAAGTTTACTGATAATGCCGTTAGCAAAACCATCAACTTTTCGAATAGTGCCAGCGTAGAGGATATTAGGCAAGCATACCTACTAGCATATCAACTAGGGTGTAAAGGTGTAACTGTTTATCGAGATGGCAGTAGAGAGAATCAAGTTCTATCTGTAGGTTCTGCAAGTATCCCAAACAATACATCCAAAAAGGTTGCACCTCGACAGAGACCAGAAATAACGCATGGTATAACTCAGAGACTGGAGACTGGATGTGGTCATATGTATGTAACGATAAATACAGATTCTCATGGAGCTTGCGAAGTATTTGTGCAGATGGGAAAAGTGGGTGGATGTGCTTCAGCCCAACTTGAAGCAATAGCAAGGCTTGCTTCTTTGGCTTTGCGGTCAAGCATACGCATTGAAGCTATTATTAGACAGCTTAAAGGGATTAGGTGTCAATCTCCCATGTGGCACAAAGGAAAGATGATAACATCTTGTGGAGATGCAGTGGGACAGGCATTAGAGAATTTCCTTTCCATGCATGCCAATAATGAACTCAAATCAATTCATGTTAATACTCAAGTTGATTCACATATTAGTGAATCTCTACCAAAGTCTAAGGTGGCAACCTGTCCTGATTGTGGATCTACCATCGAGCACTCTGAAGGTTGTCTCAAATGTCCATCATGTGGATGGTCAAAATGCTAAGGAGCATTAATGCGTTGTAAAAAATGTAATGCCAAACTAGCTGAACATGATCTATGGTGTGTCTCTTGTGGCGCTCAAAGCCCCATAGTAAAAACAGAATTATCCGCAATAAAAAGCCTGAAGAACACAAGGCATAATTTAAAGAATAAGATTTCTGAACTAGTTCCAGCTACAGGTTTTTGCATAATTCTTGGGATAATACCAATTGCTATGCTTGCATGGATGTTTCACAATTACATTCATACTGATGGCACACTTCAACTATTGTTAAGTATGATAGTTAAGTGTGTTTTGTACAGTATATTTTTACCGTTTATTTTTCTTCCCTTTAGTGTAATTAGTTCAAGCAGTAATTACGAACTCAAGTTTAAGGATTTAATTCACAATCTGCACGCTTATTTTCGATACTTTGTTTTCGGCTTGTTAAATGCGCTTTACTTCATGTTTATTTATATCATTTGTTTTGGATTACCTGGATTTGCCAGCGATCCCATTTTAAGACTGGTTTGGGTAGTGCTGGTGAATTACTGGTTCGCTGTAATGCTTCCTGCCCCAGTTCTAATGGAACGACTTAAGGTTAACCCATTTAAAGCTATTAAACTTAGTTATTGCCATTTTCACGATCTGCGATGGAATATATATTTGCTTGTGATACTTTTAATTATCTTAAATTTTGTCTCTTTCTTCGCATTGATATTCCCTTTGCTTTTTAGTCTTCCACTCTCATTCTTTGCAATTAGGGACTATGTTATTAAGCTGGAACAGTATGAATTACTTGAATATAGGATATAATATATGACACGAAAGGAAATCATCTCTCTCTTAATACTCATATTGATAGTCTCTTATGGAGCTTATAAATATATTAATCGTGAATTTAGCGAAATTCGCAGCAAGTATATTCTGGACACCATTTTAGAAATATCAGCCACCTCAAAATCCAAACAAGTAGGATCGGAAATTGAAGCTGTATTTAACTATATCAAAGAGCTTGAAGATAAGCTTAACGAATTTGACGATAACAGTCTGATATATAGAATAAACAATAGTGAAATGGAAGAATTCCCGATGGATGATGATCTTTATTCACTTCTACAGCTTGCAGACAGTTTATGGCAATTAACTCAAGGAAGTTATGATCCAACTATAAAACCAGTATGGGATTTATGGAATTTTAATAGTGAATATCCTGTTGTGCCGGATAGTCTTGTTCTCAAAACTACATTGGAAAAAGTAGATTTTTCAAGGATTAACTATACCAAAAAGAAACTCTACAAACCTAAGGAAATGCAGTTAACGTTTGGAGCATTGACAAAAGGATATATATTAGACAAAGCACTTTCTAACATGAAGTCTCGGGGTTTGTATCGTGGGTTTATAAATAGTCGGAGTTCAATGGCATTCTATGGTTTCAAAATTGCCCCACTAGTTTATATTCAACATCCTCGAAAGCCAGATGATAGTATAGCTAGTTTTCGTATTAATAACCTAAGCGTTGGCACCAGCGGAGATTATCAGCAATATTTCGAGCTTCAGAACAAACGCTATCACCATATCCTAAATGCTCATACTGGAAAACCAGTGGATGGGGTGTTTTCTGTAACTGTAGTTTCTGATAATACTGCTTTTGCAGATGGTTTATCTACTGCTTTGTTTACTATGAATCCAGATGAGGCATTGGAATTGGTTAGCAAAATGCCCCAAACCAATTGTGTTATTTACTGCAAACAGAATGATGCCATTGTATCTTTGAAGACTGCTGGTATTCGTATGCTTGAGTTTAGTGAAAAGCTATGACTATACCTGATCTCCAAAGTCAAAAAGATACGCGTAGAATAGCTATAGATAAGGTTGGCGTTAAGGGTTTGCGCTATCCAATTTTAGTTGAAGATCGTGCAAACAAAGTACAACACACTGTGGCAGATTTAAATATTTACGTTGATCTTCCCCACTATCTTCGCGGTACGCACATGAGCAGATTTGTTGAAATTTTGCATCATTACCATAAGGAAGCATTAATTGGAAACCTAGAGCCTTTTTTAACTGAACTTAAAGCATCATTGAAGGCAGAAGCTGCATACATAGACATCAACTTTCCATATTTTATTAGCAAACAAGCTCCCATTTCGAAAATCTCCTCTTTGCTCTGCTATGATTGCGAGTTCAGCGCTGCGCTGAAGAATTCATTTGAGCTTACTATTGGTGTTATTGTTCCTGTTACAACTCTATGTCCATGCTCAAAAGAAATTTCCATAGCTGGCGCTCACAATCAGCGTAGTAATATTACTATTAAAGTAAACTACCAAGGCTTTGTGTGGTTGGAAGAGCTTATTGAGTTAGCTGAGCAAACCGCATCATGTGAAATATATTCATTACTAAAAAGAGTTGATGAAAAATACGTAACTGAAAAAGCTTACGATAATCCAAAGTTTGTAGAAGACATAGTACGTGAGATAACTCTTAGATTGAAAGCCGACAAACGTATAACTGGTTTTCACGTAGAGAGTGAGAATGCCGAATCTATCCATCTTCACAATGCATATGCTTCAATATCGCACCCCAAGCAATGAACAAACAACACATTCCCAGTATTTCGCTGCAACAATACACAGCTCCCAATTCTTTACGCCTTCTTTACGCAGTTCAAAAGAGTAATCCTCTTGTCTGTTTACAATTGTACATCCGTTCAGGATCTGTTCATGAAGAAGAACATGAACGAGGTTATGCACATTTTTTGGAACACCTTGTTTTCAAAGCAACAAACCGTTTTCCCAATAATAATCTAAGTTATGCCGCAGCCGAGATAGGGGCAGTGTTAAATGCTTTTACAGATTTTGATACAACCTGTTTCTATCTAACTTTGCCAGCGGAATTTATAGAAACTGGTTTGTTGATACTTTCGGAAATGGCTATTCATGCCTGTTTTAGCACAAAAGATATAGAGTTAGAGAAAAGCGTTATTATTGAAGAGATCCATCAATATGAAGCAGAACCGGAGATGAGTTTCATAGAATATGTGCAGACTAGATATTTCGATAAGAGTCCCCTAAAATACCCTGTATTAGGCAATGCGTCCTCCCTAAAAAAAGCTACACAGAAAAGTCTTTTTGGATTCTATAAAAAGCACTATCGTCCGGATAATGCTTTTCTAGTGGCAACTGGTGATTATGATGAAACAATGCTTAAGATTCTGTTTCATAAGTATTTCGGCGAATGGAATGCAGATAGAATACCTCAAATTAATATATCATCCCCCCTACCCCATAGCTTCAGAGTTTTTAACCTTGCCGGCAAAGGCAGAGACTTGATAGCAATAGCTATACCAGAATTGAATGAAAGTCATATGGATAGTGAAGCCTTACACATTGCCATTCGATATATGGCAATAGGCAAGTCTTCATTATTATATAAAAAGCTAGTTGAAAAAGAAAAATTATGCTCTTGGGTAAAGGTAAGCTCTCTTAGTGGATTGTTACCAGGTGCCAGCGTAATCCTGTTTGCTCCTGTTCATACAGATTTTTCTACCAGAATTGTAGAGTATTTCTTTACGGCATGGAAACAAATTTTGGAACACGGTGTTCCTAATGAGGATTTATCTCTGGTTAGGTCTGATATAGTTCATAATTGGTTATACAGTTTTGAAGGTGTGGAAAATCTTGCAAATCTAATTGCTGCGGAAGAATTCAATGGAGATTTGGCTCGTATCTACAATTATGGAGCTTATATTGAGTCCATCGATAACAATCAGTTGATCTTTGCAGTTCGCACACACTGGCAATTCGATAGAATATCCGTTTTCCTAAAAAGTAAAATTCCCAAGCTTGTCGAGATAAGATCTCTATGTAATAAGATGCGTGGAACTCCGATTAAACCAGTCAAAATAAACAGAATTATTCCCAAGCGAGAAAGTGCTGTCTCAACTGATATGGTAAACCATAATACCAAGTCTCAGTTTTCTTCATTCCATATATATAATTTAGATAATGGCTTAAAAGTAGTTTATAACTATCAGCCGGGAAAAGACATCTGTGGATTTGCATTATCGTCGGCACATTCTCAACTTAATGAAGCAAAACCAGGACAGAACTACTTTTCTTCTACACTTATGTTGTATGGAACTCAGAATCGCAGTCATGAAGAAATAATGCGATTCTCGCGAAAACATGGATTCAATATAAGGGTTCTACATCATTTAGATAGCACCTTATTTAGGGGGAAATGTTATAAAGAAGACCTTTCTGCCGTAATGGAACTACTTGGTGAGATTATCATGTATCCAAATTTTGATAAGTCTTATCTACAAATATTAAAAAATGCGGCGGCAGAAAGCATCAGAAGAGAACGTGATTATCCTGTAAGTGTTGCCTATAAAACATGGTTTCATCAGCTTTTGGGAGCTAAAAACAATCTGTTTAGTGCTACTGGGAACATATCGAGTATTAAAGCCATTACCTTAGATGACTGTGAAGAATGGTTCAACAATTATAATCTAGGGGAAGAATTTACTTTGTGTGTTGTTGGTTCTTGTGAACCAGAATATGTTTCAGAACTCTCTCATCGCTTTTTTTCGATGCAAAACAACCATAATACGGTCAAAAAACATAATTTGATCTATTCAACTCAAGAACATCGTATTAGCAAACGGTATTACAAACTGGATCAATCAATTATTCACGTTGGTGGCTTAGCCTGTCCGGCAAATAACAGAGAAGAAAACTCTGCCTTTCATGTTTTGGCGCATATTCTAGGCGGTGATCTTTCTTCAAGAATTTACAATATCCTAAGAGAAGAATTAGCTTATGCCTATCAGACCGGATTCGATTTTTCATCTATTAACGATCTCGGTTTTTGGTATGCATATGCATTTTGTGATGCTAAAGATCATGTCTCATGCTTACAATCACTACTTAGAATATTAGCTGATGTGTGCAAAGATGGTATATCTAAACAAGAGCTTGAAAGTGCTCAAAACTATCTTATTGCAACCTCCAGAATAGATTCTGAAAGTGTTTCATTCAAAGCTTCAAGCATTGCTAATCTTATTTCCTTAGGCTACGATCTGGATTACTATCTCAATCGGGAGCATCGGATTAGACAAGCTAGCACCGAAATGTTAAGACATTTAGCAGAAAAGTATCTAAACACACAGAACCAACAAATTCATGTTTTGGTATAAATATGTATAAACTCGGAATTGACATAGGCTCTCGAAACACCAAATTGCTTGTTTTTGATAATACTCTAGATCAAATTGTATATAGTGCATACACTGCAACGCAGATATCTGGCAAAGAAACTGTAGAATCATTACTAAAAGATATGCAGCAGAAAATTGGTAATATCCACATTGATTCTTCATGTGTAACCGGCTATGGCAGAAAGCTATATAACGAAGCAAATAGGATAAAAAGCGAGATAACATGTCACGCAAGGGCTTGTAATTATCTATTTCCAGATACAAAAACAGTAATCGATATAGGTGGTCAAGATTCAAAAATAATTACTCTTAATTCAGATGGAAGCGTAAAGGATTTTGCAATGAACGATAAATGTGCGGCAGGAACCGGTAGGTTTCTTGAAATGACCGCTATACGTTTAATGTGCAGCTTGGATGATCTTTCAAGATTAGCATATAATTCAAACAAAGATACTTTGCTTAGCTCTACCTGTGTTGTTTTTGCAGAATCTGAGATTATCGGCTTACTTGCGGCAGGGAATAAAGTAGAAAATATTGTGCGAGCTGTGAATATGAGTATTGCTAAAAGGATTTATTCTCAAATGGCACCACTTCATTGTGAATCACCAATAGTATTTACTGGTGGCGTAGCCCAAAACGAATACCTTGCTTTTTGTCTTAGCCAATTATGTAAAACAGAGGTGTTACTCCCTCCCGATCCTGAAATAACCGGCGCTCTTGGAGCAGCATTATTGGCATGATTAAACACGATTATCATCTTCATACTGAGTTTAGCTACGACAGTAGGATAAAAGGAAGCGATCTTCTTAGGAAAATGATTAAGCTTGGCTTCAAAGAGATCGCTATTACCGAACATTTGGATCTTTTACCTCAAGAACTTAGCTTATATGGCTTGCCCTCTTTAACCAAGTATCGTGATTATTGTAAAAAGCTTCGTGAGAATTATCAAGAGATATCTTTGCATATGGGTATTGAAATTGGAGATTACCATAAAGTATATGGGTTCGCTACCAAATTAATCGAGGGATTCGGTTTTTCTCCAATATTGGGATCGGTACATTTTCTTAGTGATCATACCAATGTTGCGATTCCGTTTGCTCAACCGCTCTCTCTCTTGCAGATCAAAGATTATTATATGCAAAATTTGGAACTCGTTAAACTATGTGATATTGATATCCTTGCCCATCTTGGAGTATATAAACGTTATTATACAGAAAAACCAGATGAACTACCAGTACAAGATATTATTGATGAGATCTTTACAGTTATGATAAAACGGAATATTGCTTTGGAAATAAATCTTAGTAGCCTTCGCAAGCCCTATAAACAGGTAATTCCAGAAGTTGATATGATTAATCGATATAGAAAAATCGGGGGAAAACTAATCTCTTTAGGCTCAGATTCTCATTTGATCAATCATGTAGGTCCCATTCCTCATTTTATCGATGAACTATGCCAGGGTTTTGAGCTTCCCCTTCTTACATAGTATTAGCTCTCAATTTAGAAATATCTATATTGCTTAGCTACTAAACTGATATATATTAAGATAGTTAAACATACAGAATTCATAAAACAGGTGCCTTTATATGGAGCCATGATGAGTTCTTCTTATAATTATTTTTAGCAATAACTGTAATGAGACCGTTGTACACCCATATATAGCAGATAGTTATGCACGAGATAAAGGTCTTGTGGGCTTTTTCTGATAGTAGCTATGCTCACCCACCACCCTTGCAGTATGGAGCTCCTCCCCATGCCCCAGTTATTCAACGGCCTTGTAATGTAAACCTCCTTCTTGATATTATAACGTAGAGTTAAGGCAAGTTTAGGCTAACATCATCCTGCCGATAAGGGAGAATCTCGGGATAAACCCTCGCTATGTATGGCTTGAAGCAAGGGGATAAGATCAATGAATAGTCAAAATACCGTTGCACATAAAAATGGACAATAAGTAGATATAACAAATAAATGGTGTAATCAGGAAATAATAACGTTAAAAATAATCGGAGATGAACTCAGCTAAACTCAGTGGGTTATCTGTTAAACGATCTTATATGGATTTCAGTTAGTACATATTATAAATATCTTATGAATGCTTTAGCTGTTTTCCAATTCAGCTAAGAATTCACGATACTTTTGCTCTGCTTGAGGAATATCTTCTTTAGAAAGCACCCAAATTGGATCGGAATAAGTAATCATCACTTTGGCAAACGGCTTGGGAAACCTGAATCTATCCCAAGTATTAAACACCCACTCTCTATCGGTATTACAGGCAATAGCAACGATTGGTAATTTGGCGAGAAGAGCCAACTGAAACATTCCGGGATGGATTGTACCGGCAGGACCTTTGGGGCCATCTGGAGTTATTGCCAAAGATTTTACTTTTGAATAGCGCAACATTCCCTTCAGAGCTTCAGATCCCTTCCTAGTACTTGAGCCTCGTACTAAACTGTAGCCAAGTTTTGTTAAGGGTCCGGCAATCAATTCTCCATCTTTGGAAGATGAGACCATAACAGCGATGGGATCTCCTGCGCGTTGCAATGCGCAGCATATAATATTCCGATGCCAGAATCCATATACTACGGGCTCTTTTTGAGGCTGATTGGATACAACAATATTCAAGCTCAGTTTTATCAATCTAAGAAGTGCAGCAGCCAGTATACTATATAAATATCTACTAATTTTCACCATAAGTACTTAAAAGGTTGTAAATTATTTTTGGCACCTCTTTACTTGGCTTTTTCTCGCCCAACATAGCCTTTAATTTACGCAATTCTAAAAGCACAACATCACGTCGATTGCCCCCAATAAGCATTTCGCTTATTTTTGCTTCTATCATATTGGGAGATGCTTGATTTTGCACCAATTCTGGCAAAACGTCATTATCTAAGATAATATTGGGCAAACCTATATGAGAAACTCGGATAAGATGCTTGCCGATGATAAAAGAAACAGGGTTTGCCTTATAACAGATGACGGTTGGTGTGCCAATAAAAGCCGCCTCCAAGGTTACAGTACCAGAGGTGCAGACGAGAACCTCGCAATGACGCATCATGTCGTATGTATAACCATCTACAATATGTAAATTACCCATTCCGGTTCCTGACACCATGCTCATAAATAGATCATGATCTACGCCATGAGATTTTGAAATAAGAATTTCGTACTTATTTGCGTCCCATTTTCGTGCAGCGCTTAAATAAGCAGGCAGCATTCTTTTAATTTCACTATTTCTACTCCCCGGGAAAAAACCAAGCCATTTCTTTGTAGGATTTATTTGGAAAAACCTGGCAAAGTGGTCTCGCTCCAACTTGAATTTAATCTCTTCAGCTATAGGATGCCCCACATAACTGCATGTAACATTGTGTATCTTTAGTAGTTCTTCTTCGAAAGGCAATATGCAAGCAGTATGTTTCACACTCGCCTTAAGTTTTTGCACTCTTTCATGTTTCCAAGCCCAAAACTGTGGACTGATATAATACAATACAGGAATACGATGCTCGTCTGCCATATGTGCTATTCGCAAATTTAAGCCTGGATAATCTGCCAAAATCGCAATATCCGGTTTGTTTTCTTTGAATAATTTACCGATACGTTTCTCGACCTTGAAAAAGAATCTTAGATGCTTAACAACCTCAATAAATCCCATAACGGCAAAGCGATCAAAGGGAAATAATGCCTTCAACCCCATCGCTTGCATCCTTGACCCTCCAATTCCAATGTGACGATAGCGTCTGCCATCGTGTGCCAATGCCTTCATTATAAGTTCACAATGCAGATCTCCGCTATTTTCTCCGGCAAGCCAAAACACAGTAATCTCTTTATTCATTAGTGTACAGCCAATTTCCCCATCAACGAAAGCGGTGTTACTATTGCACTTGCCAAAAATACACCTATCAAAATATAAAGCATCGATTTCCAAAATCCTATACCAAATATTCTGGCAGCCAAAGCTCCCGTCCAACCCCCTGTACCAGGTAGTGGAATACCCACAAAGGTTGTAAGACCGATGGCTTCGTACTTTTGTATGGCTTTACCCTTACGGCGGGTACGAGTAAATATCCAGTTCGTAAATCGTGCGCCAATAGGTATCTTGCTCAATATTGAAAAAAACCATTCAATTAACAATAGAAGGAATGGTATGGGGATCATATTTCCAATTATCGACAGGCTTACTGCTTCAATCCAAGACATCTTGAAGAGAATAATTGCAACCGGGATGCTTCCGCGTAATTCAATTAGCGGCAACATGGATATGATTAACACTATCCAGTTGGGACTTAAGCCTTTATTATTCAGCCATCTAACCGTAGTATCGGAGAATGATGAGGCGTGCAAAACTACACATGCTGCTAACATCATCACGATCGAGATGGCAAACTTTAGATTTATTCTGTTCAAATCATGCTCCTATATACTAGCCACTGTCCTCAAATATATTATGCAAGTTTTCTGACTGTATTATCAGCAATCAGCGGTTGTGAAGTATAACAGTAAGCGTTAATACAGCGAAATAGATCCAGATGATCATGAGCTTCAAATTCATATTCTACTGGCTTTCCCCAATGGGACATAACTTCGTTAAAGCTTTGTTTTTTTACCACTGGCACCGATGCATCAGGAATATTGGGTTTGGTAAGTAACCGTTTTCCTATCTCTTCATTTGAATGATTCAGCTCTTTAGTTAAATCTTTCATTCTTGCAGCTACATCCGTCATATCAGATATTTCTATGCTGCAATCATCTCTAGATGTTATCTTTGCTGCTATTACCTGAGAAACTCTATTCTGATGTGATCTTAGTTTATCGATATCAAATTGTAAGCGACGATGCTGTTTATAAACTACTATAAGTTTGTCCAGATTATCTTTCTCATTCTTCGCAATAATCGCTTTGCATATTTCTTCCGGGTTATACCAAATGTACTTGATATCGATCAATATTACTCCGTATTATTCAAATTATCCAACTTAGTATGTTTGCTATTGCATCGTTAATAAACCTATTACCAGTGATTACAATGAGCTTATTGCGTCAAGATATTTTCTCTAGATTCCGAACATGGTATCAATGAATCTTAACCCTCTAGAGCCGTTAGAGAAGTTAAATAATAATGATGGTGCTAGAATACAGTTGAGCTAGTAAGAAAATTATGCTTGACTCAATTATGCTTATCATCTTGAATGGTGTTTAAATGAATAATTTAAGTACATAAACCTAAGATTTGGGAGAATCCATGAAAAAAGCCTTTCTATTAATCGGAATACTCTTTGCCCTTTTCCATTTATCTGCATATGTAATTGAGACGGGATCTTTAGAAAACTTTCTGATTCGCAGCGAACCAGCTTGTGAATATGACAATTGGGTATCGCATATTGCAGAAGGTATCGCAAGTCCTAATTACAATCTTTACGCACCCTACGACAGACAAACAAACGGATTTGGCAATTATGTTGTACCCACAAATACCGATCTTATCACTTGGGGCAACATCATTGATCTATTTTTGGATGGAATGTTGGAAGAAGCTCAGTTTGTTATTGATTCTGCCGGGTATCCATATCAAGTTGTAATGTTTAATGATACTAATACACGCAGACAGTATTATATGCTACGCGAGACACCAAATTTAGCTTATACTGACGATAATGGCACTGCAGACACTTATGATGATGAAATTGGCGCATTTCATTATGGGTGGGGTCTATACATCTACAATCCTACTGCGAGTCGCCCAATTATTGTTACTGTACCACATCCTAATGATGATTTCCCTACCCCAATTATGGGTTATGATGCTTTTACACTTTGGGAAGCATCCTATCTAATGATTAGTGGAACTGGAAGGGAAGTACGATGGTCTAATGTAGGCTCGTATACGAATACAAAATCCATTTCAGATCCCACCCGTTCCGAATCTCATCCATTTAACGTTGCTTACAAAAAATTCGCAGATAAGATCAGAGACGATTTCGAACAAATTGAGTTTTCTTTTCAAGTGCATTCTTATGATTGGAATCGTCATCAGGGATATACAGATAACCAAATATCTGCTGGTAACAACAAGCTTTGCCCAAATCTGCCAATTCGTGATCTTAGCAGTTTGAGGCAAGACATCATCCATCGTGGAGATCATCTCATGATTCCTGCCAACACCATCGGAATTCATCAAGATGTATACCTTAATCAATACTACTCAGTAAACTATAGTATTCATGATTTCACATTTACTGATGGAGAAGTTGAGTATCCCGTTAATGACATGGTAGATCTACCGGCATATTCTTTAAATCGGCAAATGCTATATACTCTAAGCGGATGGAACGACTATGATAGTTACGAGCCGTTTATGCATATTGAAATGGATGAACTGCCTAATATGTATGAAGAAACAGAAAATACATATAAGTGGTTCTATGGTTGGGATGAAGATGCTCGGATGTGGGATTTCGATAATCTCTTTGAGTATCCTAGACAGTATTATGGACGTTGGGTGCAAGATCTTAATAGTCTTTTTGACGATCTCTTCAATATGGATGATGGAATGGATCCCACAACTCCAGAAAACCTAAGCGTACTAAATAACTCCATGCAATATGTAACCCTACAATGGGATCGGAGTGATTCTTATGATTTCGACAGCTACGAGATTCTATACTCTGTAAATCCCATAGATGAAGGTGAGTATAGTGTTTTCGATCGTAACAACAATTCTTTTCTTGCTTCGCAGGCTTGCACTTCTATTAACGTTACAGGATTGAATAGCAATTATAACTACCACTTCAAAATTAGAGCAAGAGATAAGAATGACAACTATTCTGAGCTTTCAAACGAAGTAATCTCTGCTCCCGCACCGGCATCTATTAACAGTTTTTCTGCGCATGGCCTGGAATCTTCCGTAAGACTAGCCTGGAACGTTACCCCCTCAACCGGTTTTGCTGGTTTTAAAGTATATAGAAAGAATGAAGAATCAGAATGGCATATAATTGATTCTTACACAGATAACCCATACTTAGAATCTGGATCTTACAGTTATGAATATTGGGATCTTAATGTTGAGAATAACGAACACTATACATATCGTATAAGCATTTTTAACAATAACGAAATAGAATCCATTCATAATGTATTGGCATCGGCTAGTCCTGCCATCATGCATGAACTTGTGCTAACCAATCATGCGGGTACCTTAATGGATACAGCAAACTTTGCCCAAAATCCTTACGCTACAGATGGACAAGATCAATATTGGGATACAAGCAAAAGTAATCCTTCTTCAAATTATGTATGGGTATCTTTCTACGAGCAGTATTGGTCGCAGAATGGTATTTATCTTTCTCAAGAAGTTAAGGGAGGTTACGATCCTACCCTAGATATGAAAACTTGGGTTATTCGAATACGCTCAGATCAATTAAATGTGCCCTTATACCTCGCGGTACCAACCGTCCTTCGTTCCGAAAAAATGTATATCTATGATAACGGAACCGGAAATTGGCACAATTGTGCAGATGGGGTTTACGAATTCATGGTTAGCAGTAGTTCATATAGAACTATGACGCTTTATTGGGGTAATATGCAACCCACCGTTAATCATGGAGCGTTACAAAATAAAGTGATACAGGGCGGCAATAATGTTACGTTTTCTTGGACAGCTCAATATCCATTTCTGATAGATCACATGAATCTTTTTTTGCGAAATGCTACTGATTCATTGATGGTCTATTCAAATATCCCTTCTACTGTATCAAGTTACAATTATATCGTTCCTCAGACCTTAGATATGCCCGAAACAAAAGTATTCTTGGAAATGGTAGCTACCGATGGTTTACGCAAAGAATATGTATCTTCACATACTTTAGCTTTTGTACCGCGCCTAAATCAGATTTTTACCAGTCCAGGTTGGGCAACAAAGAGCAATCCATTTGTTATGGAAACGTTTAATATAGCTCAGGATTTCGGAGATGGCTCAACGGGCTATATTTATGATACCGAATGGATTGAATCAGACGAGTTTTCTTTCGGGCCAGGCTACTTTATGCATGCAACAGATTATACTGTAAATGCTAGCACCTCAGATGTGTTAGGCGATGCTATCAGCATCGAACTTGAACCCGGCTGGAACTTTGTGGCAAACCCTCATGTATGTGCTTACAATATCTCTTCTTTGAGGTTTTATGTAAATGGCACCCTATACAGATTTAGCGAAATGATTGCTCAAGAGCTTATTTCCAGAGCAATTTATGTGTATAGAAATAATTCTTTTGAGCTTACAAATAGAATTGAACCTTATGAGGCATTTTTTATAAAAAGCTATGCAAATATAGGTAATAGTGTTAGTATCAACTTTTACCCTTATAATTTTGGAACAAACATCATTCCTCCTGCTCCTTTATGGTCCATTACGGTTAATTCTTCTTTGAGCGATAACGATCAAATAGTAATAGGTTCAAACCCAATTGCTACAAGCGGACACGATTTCAAATTAGATTTACCCAAATCTCCACAAAGGATTCTTTTTGCCTCAACAGAACTCTACCTAGATCGCAGTGACAATCCAGAATTTATAGATCCCTATTTGCGTGAGGAATACCGAGAAAATTTTGCCTTCAATGGTGAAGAAGAGATGGTATTTAGTTATACACTAGAAGCGTCTGAGGCTGGAACCATAAGTTTTAATTTTGTCCTAAATGGTTTACCAAGCGAGTGGACATCAAAGTTTAGCTTTAACAACTCTGCTCTAAGAACCATTACAGACGAATCACAATTTGAGTATTATATTGACGAAGCCGGGGTTTATCACGGCGAAATTGTGGTTTACAACCACTTTGTTAGCAACGAAGATTTGGTACATTCTCCGATTATAAATGTTAAAGCTTATCCCAACCCCTTCAACCCCACGGTAAATATTTCGTTTAATTTACCCTCTAACCAGAGTTGCAAGGTTGAAGTGTTCAATATTCGCGGTCAGAAAGTAAGCACCTTACATAGTGGATTGTTAGCAAAAGGAAATCATCAGTTACAATGGAATGGCAAGGACTACAATAATCTTAATGTGGCAAGTGGTGTATACTTTGCAAGAATCAAAACTGGCAATTTTAGCAAGAATGTTAAAATGATGCTGATGAAATAGTATCTACATAAGAAAACGAACCGGGTATTGCTTTTTGCATATCCGGTTCATTTTTTACTTGGCGGGAATAGTGAAATTATCAATTCTTAACCAAAGTATTTTTGCTCTCCCCGATGTTCAAAATGTGTTTCTATGCATATTCGCGAACAAAGTGTTAGTATTCTTTTAGCTTTCCTGTGCCGTTATTAATATTGCGTTTTTTGATCTTAGTGTTATTGAGAATAATGTTACCAGTACCTGTTTCCATTACTGCTGTATGTATGGCGCTATTATAAGCTTCCAAATCTCCTGTTTCCGATTTTGCT
>Ga0265295_1003230_pt1 | contig 24204 bp, 18 predicted proteins | sample Munlansysbiofilm_FD_192503 | JGI IMG/M metagenome (GOLD analysis project Ga0265295, IMG submission 192503) | Leachate microbial communities from a municipal landfill in Southern Ontario, Canada - Methane capture system biofilm | ecosystem: Engineered > Solid waste > Landfill > Unclassified ... | reverse complement strand
TTGCGGGCTGAACAGAGCCAGAACAATTCCTGCAAAAGCCAGAGCAGGCATCAGGTAATGTAGTTTGCTAACAGTTAACTTTCTGGTTGAGTTGATTCGTTGATTCGTTGATTTGGTTGAGGGCTCATTTTTTCCTCTGCTCTTATTGTCTTCCTGTTCCCTAATCAGCCAGGCCATTAGAGTAAGTATGCAGGAAACCACTACGAGGCTCCAGGCTTGTCCGGCCAACGGGATCAATACAAACGCGGCTACGATTGGTCCTGCCACGCTGCCGATGGTATTCCAAAACATTACTTTACCCACGCTTTGTCCAATTTGAGCCTGATTGTGGTTGTATAAAGTGCAAATCAGCGGAAAAGCAAAGCCGGACAACAGGGTTACGGGCAAAATTACGAGTGCTGAAGCAACCAATGGAAGGGTGATGATGCGTGAAAAGTAGGCAGCACTATCTGACGCAAGCGGAAAGATAATCATTTGAGGCAACCGAAGTAAAACCAACAGCCCCATCACCGTGGCCACTGCAGTAAATAATAACGTTCTGAACAATATGCGTGGCCCGTTGAAAGTCGGTTTAAACGTCCGAAGGAAAATAGCGCTGCCGGCAAACAAGCCAAGAATAACCACTGATGAAATTAAGGCAAAGGAGTAACTGGTATTGGTAAGGTAGGTTTTGAAAATTCTGATCCAGAGTATTTGCAAGGCCATTACCGAAAATCCAAAAATAAAAGTGGCTGCCAATAATAATGAGGTATTGATGCTGCTTACATTTTTTGTGGCAGTTGGGGATACTTTCTTTTCTGTGATCGGGGGAGGTGTTATCTTATCTTTCACCAAAATATAGAGGATCAGGGCCATCGTAAGGTTAATGGCTACGGCAAGTATAAAGGTAAGCTGTTGCCCCAACAAGCCAAGAAAGATGAAACCGGTAAGCAGTCCGCCTGCCACGCTGCCAATGGTTTCGGCAGTGTAAAGTTTGCCGATAATCTTATTGTCCGGCAATGGGCTGTTCTTCAATAATGCGCTGCCCACAGGCAAAATGCCACCGGTGAAAAATGCCGGAATAGCCATTAAAATCAGTGCCACAACTACCACCAGCGAGTTGAGCAAACCGGTATTGATTGCAAAAGGAATGGCATATAGCTGGAGGATAACCGGCTTAAGCAGAAAGTACAGGATTAGATTTGAGGTAGCAGTGGTGAGAAAAAGGCCGGCCAGCATAAGGCCCAATGATTTTTTGCGGGATGTTTTATTACCCCAATACCCGGCTCCTATGCCTAAACCGGCCATAAATCCTGCCAATACCACCACCGAAGCTTTGGTTGTGGCTCCCAGCAGTAACGACATCATCCGAAACCAGGTAATTTCATACAGCAAGGTGGTAAAGCCGGCCATAAAAATAACTCCGGTAAGTATTAGAACCAGTCGTTTTGAGCTTGTGAATCCGGTGGATGGGTTAATTTTGGTGTGCATGCAGGCTGTTTCGATATGAAAGTGCATACAAATATACAGTATTCGGTGCATGTACTCCTATCATTGGCTGTATTTCACCAACCGTTGAAGTCTGAATTTGGTTTGTGATGCTTATTGATGCTGTTTTTTTTACCCATATTTCCTATACATTACAGCCCTTCTTAACCGAATCAGTTCCCGAAGCTTATTTTAGCTTAATTTTGCAGTAGTTTTCAATGCTGCCGAGATGACTGATATTGATCTTCTGTTAAAAAAAGACGCTTTAAACCGCGACGACCTTGTTTATTTGCTTTCCACAAAAGGGGAGGAACGCAAAAAGCTTTTTGCCCATTCGGCAGCCGTTAAGGAGAAGAATGTTGGCAATAAAGTCTATTTCAGGGGTTTAATTGAGTTTTCTAATATTTGTAGCAAAAATTGCTATTACTGTGGCATCCGCAGAGACAATAAAAAAACCCATCGCTATAACCTGAGCGATGAAGAAATACTGGATGCTGCCCGTTTTGCTTACGAAAGTGGCTATGGTTCCCTGGCCTTACAGGGCGGTGAACTGGAATCTGAATTTTTTACAGCACGCATAGAGCATCTGCTTCGCGAAATGAAAAAGCTTTCGGATGGCAAATTGGGCATTACCCTTTCAGTGGGGGAACAAAGTCCCGAAGTATATAAACGCTGGTTTGAAGCCGGAGCGCATCGTTATCTGCTTCGCATTGAATCGTCGAGCCGGGAGCTCTATTATAAAATTCATCCCCATGATGGTATTCATCGTTTCGAACGCCGGCTTCAGGGATTGTACGATTTGAAAGCCGCAGGTTATCAGGTAGGTACAGGGGTGATGATCGGACTGCCCTTTCAAACCCTGGGCGATCTGGCCGATGACCTGCTGTTTATGAAAGCTTTCGACATTGACATGTGTGGGATGGGTCCCTACATTGAACATGCAGACACCCCATTGTGGGAGTTTCGCGATCAGTTGTTGCCCCTGGAAGAGCGGTTGGACCTTGCCTTCAAAATGATTGCTTTGCTGCGCATCTTAATGAAAGACATCAATATCGTTGCAGCCACTGCGCTTCAGGCCATTGATCCGACAGGACGGGAGAAAGCCCTGAAAATTGGGTCAAATATTATTATGCCCAATATTACACCCGGGAGCTACAGAGACGATTACAAGCTTTATGAGAATAAGCCCTGTACCAATGAAGAGTCGGAAGACAGTAAAAAGAGCCTCGAAGGCAGCATTCATAAGGCAGGCATTGAAATTGGCTACGATACCTGGGGCGATTCCACGCATTTTAAAAAACGAATCGGGAAGGATTTACCCTTAGAAGATCAGGAATAAAGCCGGTTGCATTTTTGCAATAGCTAATTGGCTGAATGTTAAAAAATTTAATTTGTTTTTGAAATTACCATGAAACAATACCACGACTTACTCAAACAGGTGATGGAACATGGGGTGCGCAAGGATGACCGCACCGGCACCGGCACATTGAGCATTTTTGGCCATCAGATGCGCTTTAATCTGGCAGATGGTTTTCCTGCACTTACCACCAAGAAACTCCATGTGCGGTCTATTATTCATGAGCTATTGTGGTTTTTGAAAGGGGACACCAACATTAAGTATCTTCACGATAATAAAGTGAGTATCTGGGACGAGTGGGCCGATGAAAATGGGGATTTGGGCCCCGTTTATGGCCACCAATGGCGCTCATGGGCTGCTGCCGATGGGAAAACCATCGATCAGATTACCCAGGTGGTAGAAATGATTAAAAAAAATCCCGATTCGCGCCGCCTCATGGTTACGGCATGGAACCCCGGCGACATTGACAAAATGGCCCTGCCACCCTGCCATGTGCTGTTTCAGTTTTACGTGGCCGATGGGAAGTTGTCCTGCCAGTTATATCAGCGAAGTGCCGATATTTTTCTGGGCGTTCCATTTAATATTGCCTCTTATTCCTTGCTCACCATGATGATGGCTCAGGTGACCGGATTGAAGCCCGGGGAGTTTATCCATACTTTTGGGGATGCGCATATCTATCTGAATCATACTGAGCAGGTTGCCCTGCAGTTGAGCCGCGATTTCAGGCCACTGCCCCAAATGAAAATCAATCCGGAAGTGAAGGATATTTTCGATTTTACATTTGATGATTTTGAATTGACGGGCTATGATCCTCACCCTACCATAAAAGCACCCATTGCGGTGTGATGCATTCAGCCCAATACTTTTTTTAATGGATAATTTCCGGTTTACTTTTGATGCCTTTATTTATGAAAACCATCTCTATTATTGTTGCCATTGCGGATAACCTTGCCATAGGTAAGGACAATCAGTTGTTATGGCATATACCCAACGACCTGCGTCATTTTAAGAAGACCACTACCGGCCACACCATTATTATGGGAAGCAAGACGTTTAATTCCATGCCCTTTAAGCCTTTGCCCAACCGGCGCAGTGTTGTAATTACCCGTCAGGAGAACGGGGATTTTCCGAAAAGTGAAGTGGCACACTCCATCGATGAAGCTATTGCCTTGATGGAAGAAGACAGGGAGAATTTTGTAATTGGAGGTGGCAGCATTTATGAGCAATTTTTGCCGCTTGCTGATAAATTGTACCTTACCATTGTGCATCAGTCCTTTGATGCCGGGGTGTTTTTTCCTGAAATTAATTGGGATGAATGGCATGAGGAAAGCCGCACCCGTGTGGATGACGATCCGGCTACCTCGTTTTCATACTCTTTTGTTACTTTAACCAGAAAACAAAGCGCTTAACTCTACTGGAATGGCACTGCTTTAATTCTGGAATTCATTCCCGCGAAAACGCCCAATCCGCCCTTAATGTTACTAAATATGGGTGTGGGTTCGCTAAATGGATTGTCGTCCTGGAAATTATTTATGGACTGAGCATACTGGAAGTAATTATCGTCTATGAGTGAAAGAGATACCCATACGTTATTCGCGTCCAGGTATTGCAGAACTATCGGGTAAGTCCTGTAATTAAAATAGCCGCCATCGTTCAGTTTATCGCTAATTAAAGGGTTGCCTTGTTTAAAAAATGCAGCATAACTATATGTTTCTTCCATCCATGGATCATAGTTAATTACGGATGCATACACCAGATAATTGTGCCCAACACCCGGTATATCCTTAAACCTGAATTCAAAATACCATTCCTCCATGCCTGTTTCTTCAGTCAACCCTGTGCCGGTAATTTCTATGTCCGGGGGCATATGATCCGGAACAGTGCATTCAGCAAAAACCTGAGAGAAACCAGGAGCCATTACTTTTATTTCATAATAACCCCCCATTTTGATATTGATAGCGGATTGATCAACGCGGTAAGCCTCATATTCTTCATCGTAGGGAATAGTCACGGATTGACCTTCACCGTTTAACATTACTGTGGCATTGATTACCGGAGGAAATCTATTATCGTAGGACTGATAGTTCACAATGCTGAAAAGTGGATTACTCTTGTGAACCTTAACTTCAATGACTGAATCCTGAGGGGAAATAACGGAATAAACCACCAATTGGGGCTCTGAAGACGGGGCATCTATTTCGGTGATAAGTTGTTCGCAGGATGAAAAAAAGGCCAAAGCCACCAACGATAGGAGAAATGTGTGTATATTTTTCATCGTCTTAAAACTTAATATTGTAAGATATTGAAGGAATGATGGGGAAAATGGAAACCTGCTTGAGTATACTTTTCGATCCGTTTCCGGTATAGACTTCATCTATGAAATAAAAGAACGGATTTTTCCGGCTGTAAGCATTGTATAAACCAAATTCCCAGGTACGTTCCCATCTTTTCATCTGTTTGTGAAACTGAACCGAGAGGTCAAGACGGTGATAAGCCTTGATTCTGTATGAATTTACGTTGCCATAATCAGTAACTGTTTGGGTGTAGTTGTAGTAATCACTAAAATGACCACCCAGTAAATTTTCAATGGGAAGGGTTGTAAAGGCCGGAAACTCTGCCTGGGGCAGGGTGATGGCATTGCCTGTGCCATAAACCCAGGTACCTGACAAAGTGACCCGTGGATTGATTTCGTAAATGGCCACAACCGACAAGTCGTGCCTGCGGTCGTATTTGGCCCAGAAATATTCCCCAAAATTAATCTCATCGAATTTTAGTTTAGTCCACGAGAGGGTATAACCTATCCATCCGCTGAAGCGGCCTGATTTCTTATGAATCAGCAACTCGGCGCCATAGGATAGTGCCTTTCCGGCAGTAACATTATCCTGCCAGGTGAAGTTGCGGGCATCGCTGGGGTCATCTATCAGCAGGAAACTGGCTCCGGGCTTATAACCCAGTATGTTCTTACTCCATTTGTAATAGCCTTCCAGGGTTATTGAGAGACCGGGATTATTCAGGTCGCGTGCCAGGCCGGCGGATATTTGCCGGGAGTTCTGGGGTTTAACGCGCGTGGTGGAAGGTACCCACAAATCAGTTGGCAGCCCGATGCCGGTATTGCTGAGCAGATGGATATACTGATTCATCTCAGCAAAAGCGGCCTTGGCCGAAAACCCTTCACTAATTATAAAGTTAAATGACACGCGGGGTTCAGGGCTCAGATATTGCTCTCCATCCACCGCGAAATGGCTGAGGCGAATGCCGGCGTTAAGCTGGGCTTTTCCTCCGAAATTAAATTGATTTTCAGCATATAGGCCCGATTCAAAAGAATCGTAAATGGTTTTTTGGTCGAAGTTTTCCAACGCTTGCGAATCTTTTTCAACAACAGCACTTGGCGTAAACCGGTGTTGGGTAGTTTGAATACCCGTTCGCAAGGTATAGGTAGGCGTGGCATGATATTCAAGGTCGTATTTAAGTGCGAAATCCCGTATGCCTGAATAATACTTCAGAGAGTAAGTGCCACTATTGTCTTCTTCTTTGTCATAAATAGTAAGGTTGTATCGGCTGAAAATAGCGGAAGTATTTGCAAAAACCTTGTTGTTGAACAGGTGGTTCCAGCGAATGGTGGAGGTGGCATTTTGCCAGTATAATCCTGCTTCGGAGGAGTACCTGTTTTGGCTGTACTCGTCATAATAGTTGTCGCGATCAACGATGCTGAACTTGTCCCGGCCAAAATAGCCGCTCAGGTAAAGTTTGTCCTTTCGTCCAAAATCATAATTAACTTTGGCATTCAGATCATAAAAATAATAGCCAAACTTCTCATCTTTTGGCATCATAGGCCGGATAAGTGCATCAATATAGGTGCGTCTGGCCGACACAATAAAGGAAGCCTTCTCCTTAATGATCGGGCCTTCCAAAAGCAGTCTCGATGAAATGAGCCCTATGCCGGCTTCCCCCGAAAGTTTGGTTTTGTTGCCATCCTTCATGGTTATTTCAACCACCGATGACAACCTTCCGCCAAAGCGCGCGGGAAAACCACCTTTGGTGAGTTCTATACTTTTGAGGGCATCGCCGTTAAATATCGAGAAGAAGCCAAATAAATGGCTGGCGTTATACACCGGGGCATCATCCAGAATAATGAGATTTTGATCAGGGCCTCCGCCGCGAACATACAATCCACTGCTTCCTTCTGAGCCTTTTTGTACGCCCGGCATCAGTTGCAACGCCTTGAAAGCATCCTTTTCACCCAGCAAGGCCGGTATATTCTTGATTTGCTGCACCGGCAAAACTACCATACTCATCTGGCTGTTTTCGCTGTTACGGGTAATTTCTTCGGCAGTAATGGTCACTTCGCTTAGCGTAATGGTGCCAACAAGACTTATATCCAGTTCCCTGTCCTGATCAAAGGAAAGCTGAAGAGATACGGTCTGGTAACCAATGTATGAGAATATAACATCGTAGGTACCTTCCGGCAGGCTGAGAGAGTAAAATCCGTAATTGTTAGTTACAGTTCCGTTGCGTAAGGAGGGAACATAAATGTTAACCCCCGGAAGCAGCTCATGGGAACCCTTTTCGCGCACATAGCCACTCAGTGTATGTCGCGTTTGTGCATTAAGCAGGCCTGTGCCGGTAATCAGCAGTAGAAATACACTCAGTGTTTTTATCATAAAAGAGGAGTGGGGGGATAAGTGTCAGGGAAAAGTCTTAGGTCTTTTGTTTTTTCTTTTTGGCAGCCGGAAAAAGTACGTTGTTCAGTATTAAGCGGTAACCGGGTGAATTGGGAAACAAATTGAGGTCAGTAGGTGGATCGCCCACCAGATGCTGATAATCCTCCGGATCGTGCCCGCCGTAAAACGTCCAGGTGCCTTTGCCAAACTCACCATGAATATATTTGGCTTCACCGGCTGCTTTATTTTCGCCCATAACCACTACATTGGGTTTAACCATACTTTTATTAAAGGCAGTAGTTTGTCCCATAAATCCTTTAATTACCTTTTCGTGATTTTGGGTGAGCATGGTTGGCACGGGGTCCCACTTTGCAGAGAAATCAAACAGCGTGAAAAAATCATTGGATGCGCTTACTTTGCGGGTGTTGGTTACGTCAATGTTCGATATTTCGTACTCATAAGGATTTGTATTTACCTTAAAGTTATAAAAAGCAAAGCAGTTGTCGTAATTCAAATTTTCATTAATGTTTTTATCGGCCGGGTCGCCATCAAACATTACATCACAAATATCAAGGTGGTCGGTGGCAAGCGCAACATCATAACTATCCGGAGCGGAGCACATGGCAAACAGATAGCCACCGCCCGAAGTAAATTCCCTGATTTTATAGGCCACTGCTGTTTTAAGGTCCGACACCTTGCTGAAACCGAGGTTTGCTGCGGTACGTTCGGTATTGGCTACATCCTGCTGATACCACGCTGCATTGCGGTAGGCATACCAGAATTTGCCATACTGACCGGTAAAATCTTCATGATGAAGATGAAGCCAGTCGTACATCGGTAACACGCCTCCGATTACCTCTTCATCATACACCACATCGTAGGGGATTTCGGCAAAGGTAAGGGCGAGGGTAACGGCATCGTCCCAGGGTAATTTGCTTTTTGGAGTATAAACAGCAACGCGCGGGGCTTTCTGCAGTTTAACAGCATCTGTATTGGATTGTGGGTCAGCTATTTCGAGAAGGATAGCATCCGCCTGGACGTCGGCTATAATTTGATAGCTTACCCCCCGAATCATACATTCTGATTCAAGTGCGGGATAGTGCCTGAACATAAAGCTGCCTCCCCGGTAATTGAGCAGCCAGCTCACCTCTACATCTTGTTGTAAAACGTAATAGGCTATTCCATATGATTTCAGGTGGTTTTTCTGTGTATTGTCCATAGGCAGCAATATAAACGCTGCCTGAACATGCAAGGTTACCACAAGTAAAGCAATAAATGTAATCAGTTTCCTCATTTAATAGTATTATTATCAGTCATAACGCAGTTATGCATAGATTTATTATAACCATCTGCATCAATACAATAGTCCGTTAATTTCCTGCCTCACGCAAAGACGCAAAGACGCAAAGGGTTGATTTTGAATGACTTGTGATTTTATAAAAGATTACGTAATGCACTGACAATAAGGCGTTTAAAAATTATTAACGGAGTATTGTCAATAACAATGTCTGCAAAAACATAAGTACCACCATACCTGCCTGCTTTAACGGACATTCCTTTTGCAGAGGTTCTTTCTATCCACTGCCCAACAGACATGATAAATCTATTAACCCCAGCTTCTTGTTCAATTACACCGAATTCGGGGTAATTAAAATCAGGGTTATTGATTTTCTCCCAAATACCTAAATACTCAAGTGTGTTTTTATTGGTAATCCACTTTCCAATTAGTCCACTACCTTCTTTAGCACCACTGGTCATATCTGTAAGGCTGAAGAAATCAGTATCATCTTGAGCGTATATACTTATCTCTCTGCCTTGAACATCTATTTTCTTGTTTTTTGCCATAGCATATTTATTTACTGTTCCACCAAATCAACGGTTTAATCCACGGATATTTCTCAAACGTCATCTCAGCAAATGCCACTTCACTGCCATCTTCAAACACCACTTTGACTTTACTAATAGAGCTTTTGTGTTTTCCAAAATAAGGCCACATCATCACGGTCTGAATAGACTTTTTCGTAAAGATTTTTATGAATTTGTGAGTTGGCAAAAAGGACGGTTCCTGTTTCATAAAGGTAGCAATCAAAGAAGTTAAAGAGCTTCTCAAATAACTCTTCACGGTATTTATCTTCTATTTGTTTATTGATTTCAGTTTTAATATAAGGCTCAATTTCCGCAAAATATTGTGCTTCCAAATCCATCAGGTTCACATAGCCTGATTTTCCTTTTATCAGATGCCCAATGAAAGAATCTTTCTGGGCTGAAAAAAATCGTTATTCGTGGATATTGCTCAATTAGTAAATCTTTGACTTTTACATCAAGGATTCCATCTATCTCATAAAGAACTTCAAGTTTTGGTTGATGCTGGTGTGCAATCTCTTTTCGTTTTTTTTACTGTTAATTATAGTTGTGTGCCAAACCAGATGTGGCAGATTGTGCACCGGGTTTGCAGCATGTAGCACAACCGTTTCTAATAGGGTAAAGATCCTGTCGCATCATCGTCATTATTCATTTTTGATGGCAGGGTGTAAGTGTTGACGCTGGAACCATTGTCGAAATTGGTATTGGGCGCAATGTTTTCATTGTCAGCAGTCAGATTATCGGGATCAACAAATTTCGCATAGCGTGCAATAAATTTCAGCTTTACTTCGCCCAGGGCGCCATTACGGTGTTTGGCAATGCTTATTTCTGCCTCACCCTGTACACTTTCGCCATCAGCACCAGCCGTCTGATTATAATACTCCGGACGATAGATAAACAGCACCATATCTGCATCCTGTTCAATGGCACCCGATTCTCGTAAGTCGGAAAGAATGGGCTTTTTATTGGGACGGGTTTCTACCGAACGGTTTAGCTGTGACAGTGCAATAACGGGCACATTTAACTCTTTGGCCAATGCCTTGAGCGAGCGGGATATGGTGCTGATTTCCTGCTCACGATTGCCCATATTGCGGTCAATGCCGGCTGTCATTAACTGAATATAGTCTATAATAATAAGCTGAATATCGTGTTGTGCTTTAAGACGACGGCATTTAGCCCTGAGTTCGAAAACAGAAAGTGAGGGGGTATCATCTATGTATATGGGTGCATCAATCAGCGTATTGATCTTGGTATTGAGTTGTTGCCATTCATAACTTTCAAGCTCACCTTTTTTTAGTTTGTCGGCCGGCAATAGCGCTTCAGCAGAAATAAGCCGCGTTACCAGTTGGATGGATGACATTTCCAGGGAAAACAGGGCCACCGGATGATGAAAAATAATGGCAGAATTTCTCGCAGCAGTAAGTACAAAGGCAGTTTTTCCCATACCGGGGCGCGCTGCAACAATAATCAGATCAGAGGGTTGCCATCCTCCTGTAAAACGGTCAAGAACGGTAAAGCCTGCCCTTATCCCGCGTTGTTTGCCATCCTGGCTTTTGGCAGCCCCAATCTGCTTCAAAGTGTCCCGGATAAGGGATTGCATATCCACATAATTGCGACGCATATTGGTTTCGCTTACGCTGAAAAGCTGATTCTCAGTTTTGTCGAGCAATTGAAAAACATCCGTAGTTTCTTCGTAAGCATCGCGGATCACATCGGAACTAATCCGGATAAGTTCACGTTGTATGAACTTTTGAAGGATGATGCGTGCATGGAATTCGGTATTGGCGGCTGAGGCAATGCGGTTGGTAAGTTGAGCGATGTAAAACGGACCACCTACCGTTTCTAACTCACCCATGAACTTTAACTCATTCGTAACAGTCAGTATATCAATGGGTTCACCTTTGCCAAAAAGTCGGGTAATGGCCTGATAAATCACCTGATGGGCATCCTTATAGAAAGCTTCCGGTCTCACCACATCGATTACAGCGGCAAGAGCATCTTTTTCGAGCATGATGGCGCCCAGCACGGCTTCCTCCAGCTCCACGGCCTGTGGCGGAATTTTACCATGCTCATAAAGTGCAGTTGTTGACGATGACTTGACCAACCTTTTTTTACGGGTATCGCTGCCCGCATTTTTTATCTCTTCCATTGCTCAAAATTAGGTAAATGTAACCACAGTTTGCCCCGTTAAACCGATTAAAGTTTTCAACAATTGCACAAGGACTTAACACTCAGTGATAATAATGGCCGGTAAAAAGTGAGTCACTGTTTTACCGGCCATTATCTTAAATAACTGGTTTGAAAAGCAACAATGCTGCGTTGCTAACTATTGATTTTATTCTCCGATGGAGATAAGCTCCACTTCAAAAATGAGGGTAGAACCGCCAGGGATGGGTCCTGCACCACGATCGCCATAAGCAAGTTCCGACGGAATATAGAATATATATTTAGAACCCGGAGTCATCAGTTGAACCCCTTCTGTCCAGCCGCGAATTACTCCGTTTAGCGGGAACTTTATGGCTTCACCGCGTTCAACCGATGAATCGAATACGGTGCCATCAATAAGTTTGCCTGTATAATGAACTTCTACCACATCTTCGGCAGTAGGGTGGGGGCCTTCACCTTCGGTAATCACTTCATACTGCAAGCCACTAGGCAATTCAATAATGCCCTCACGTTCTTTATTGCTTTTCAGGAAAGCTTCTCCGGTTGCACGTGCTTCGGCAGATTCAAGTTTGCCTTTATCTTCCTGCTTATCCATCATTTCCTGCTGGAACTGAGTCATAATCTGCTGGGTGGCTTCAGGACTGAAAATAGTGTCAATTCCCTGGAGACCGTCTTTTAATCCGGCATACATCATCTCGGGTGTTATTTTTATATTATTTGTCACCATATTTTTGCCAATATCATGACCAATAATGTAACTGATGCTGTCCTGCTTTGAGGTCATTTTTAACGGAGCCGGAGTCTCCGTTACGGTTTCTGAGGTCTTCTTCTTTTTCTGGGCCAATACCGGTACACTTATCAATACAGACATCAACAGCATAAGCGCGGTGGAAATGTTCTTCTTCATTTATCTGATTTTTAGAATTAAAAAGCAAAAGTAGGGAAATAGCAATGATCTCCCCATTGAATTAATAAAATTTAACGCAATCAGGCTAGAATTATGTTTTCATCCTCAATCAGAGGCATGCCCTTATAGCGCAAAAGTAGTTGTACAATGGCCACCACATCTTTCTGGCAATAGGTCGCAATACGTTGTAAATCATTGTCCTGCCAGTAGGTTTTTGCCACCTGACTGCCATCAATGTCGTCTTTCGGCGTAGGAATATCAAAAATAGCCGTAAGCAGGTTGAGGGAGGTGTAGCTTTTGTAATCTCCGAATTTCCACATCTCCATGGTGTCAATGTGCTGCACTTCCCAGGGTTTACGGCCGGAAGTGTCGAGCACGAGCGGCAAGTGAATGCGGTTAATCAACATTCGCCTGCACAGGTAGGGAAAGTCGAATTCTTTGCCATTGTGTGCACACAGCAAAACATCGGGGGTGCTAAAACTTTGATTCAGCAGATTGGCAAAGTCAGTAAGCAGGATAATTTCATCATCGTGGGCGAAAGATTTGATTCTCAGTTGCTTATTTCTTATAAAACCAACCGAAATACAGATTATCTTCCCAAATTCCGCATAAATGCCTGCCCGCTCATAAAGCGATTCCGGGGTATCGGCGTCGGCATTGGACAAACGTTTTGCCTTGTGATCCCAAAGTTTTTTAAACTTCTCGGGAACACTTTCATAGTCCCGGTATTGTGGTACAGTCTCAATGTCCAGAAAAAGCACCTTTTCCATCTTAATGTGTGTAAGCATATAATGTTTATTTTTGACGGATAAAGATAGGGAATTTCCCCAAATACTACAAACTCAAAATATTTTTTGTGCCCTCTTTACGGACTATGTCCATTATAGTTAATAATTCATTGCATATCAAAGCTTTAATTGGTTTTTCATTCTTTCTATTGCTTGTTGCCATAGTTTCCTGCAAGAAGGAAAAAACATTTACCGAGCCAGATATAGAAGTGTTTCAGCCCTCCTCAATGCTTGTTTATGGCCTGGGTGATACCATCCCGGTTCATGTGATCATTAAGCATAAATTGAAGCTTGATTTTGTGAGCCTTTCCCTGGAAAGTGAAACCGGGTTTCCCTTTGAGCCTGCCAGGCAATTTGATGTTGACTCTACTTATTTTGAACTGAAATCATATATTGTGATTCAAAATGCGTTGATTAAAGGTGGCGTAAACTATGTGCAAATTTCAACCCATGACGAGAAGCACCACAACAGCTCATTTTTCCTTCCGGTGAATATTGCCGAAGTTCCCCGTCAGTTGAAATCTGCTGTTTTCCTGGTTAAGCAATTTAATCAAACGGTAAAGGTGCAATCGCTTACGCCTTCGGGAATCATTGAGGAATTATTTCATCTTGGTGGTTCGGAAGATGGTGACATCGCACTTTCGGCGCACAATCATCTTATGTATTATGTTGATGGGAAGGGGCGGAGTTTATCGGCCTTTGATATGGTGTCAAGGGATAGGATATGGGCCATTTCTGAAGCGGAAAATCCGGTTCAGCCTCCATTTCAGTCGTTATACTCGGATGATACCATAGCCTATGTGTTTAAGGCGCAAGGATTTATCAATGGATATAACAAGGATCAGATGGTGGTCTTCCATACCGAAAAATATGAACATGGCTCATTTACACACCTTACCCGGTTTGGAAGATTTGTAGCTGCGGGTTATAAACCGTTTAATACTGGACTGACACGACTGTACCTTTTTAACTCGCCCGGAGGCACGGTATTCAGGGAAATCTCTTTCACAGGTAAGGTGTTGTACCTTTCGGCTTACGACAAAAACCGGATGATTCTTTTTTTGAAGCAGGACGATAATATCAAAATATATCATTTTGATATTCAGCTAAATACACTGGTATTTTCCATGGAATTGCCCTTTGGTGAAGCCGGAGAGATAACAGGTACAGGCAAGGGTCATTACTTCGTTATTCACCAGGACGAGCTCTGGTGGGTAAGACCGGAGATCAACAGTGCGGTGAATTATCTGCAGCACCCCGGCCTCCGCAATGTAGCCTACGATGCCCTGGAGAATTATCTTTTTATTGCTGCTGACGCGAAGGTGTGTTTATATCAGTTGCCTGAAGTGGTCCCATTGTTTGAATATTCCACCGATGGTCAAGTGACCGGCTTAGACCTATTGTACAACAGATGATTACTAAAATTCAGATCATACTTACTGAAGACGGCTCTCATACCCTGATACATCTGGAATTGGATGAGTCCTATCATTCGGTGCACGGTGCCATTCAGGAATCGGAACATATATTTATTCAGACCGGTTTCAGAGAAGCAGCCCGCAATAATAAAGCCATATCTCTGCTCGAAGTTGGTTTTGGCACCGGGTTAAATGCCCTGCTGACGTTAAATGAAATCATTGACACTGACACTGACATTGATGTTCATTACACAGCGCTGGAGCCTTTCCCGATTTCCGAAAATCTGGCTGCTGATTTAAACTACCCGCAACTCATCAGCAATGCGGCACTTGAATCGGAATTCAGGCTGATGCATCATGTGAAAAAGAGTGTTCAACTGAAGTTGAATCCAAGGTTTATGCTTGAAAAACATAGAATGCGGCTTCAGGATTTTGAAGGTGAACCAAATTCGTTTAACCTCATCTATTACGATGCTTTTTCACCCGAAAAGGCACCCGAAATGTGGGAAGCAGCAATTTTTAATCAGTTGTATCAACTGATGCAGCCAGGTGGAATACTGGTAACCTATTGTGCCAGGGGAGCGGTGCGTCGGGCCATGCAGCACGCCGGTTTCGTGGTTGAGCGACTTGCCGGCCCTCCGGGCAAACGTGAAATTTTAAGAGCAATCAAATGAATGAAATAAAACCTTGTTTTCCTTTTAATATCCGTGTTTATGGATTGATTGTTTATCAGCACAAACTGCTGGTAACCGATGAATACCGGCTTCAACAATACATGACAAAGTTCCCGGGTGGTGGACTGGAGTATGGCGAAGGAACCCTGGACTGCCTCAAAAGGGAATGTCTGGAAGAAATAGGTCAGGAAATTGAAATTGTAAAACACTACTATACCACCGATTATTTCCAGCCTTCGCTCTCACTTCCGGTAGCTTCTCAACTGATAAGCATTTATTATGTGGCCCGATTGACAGGCTCTCCTGTTTTTCCCACCACTTTCCGGGTATTTGATTTTGACCCGGTGGATCAGGCTCAGGCGTTCAGATGGGTTGCTTTACAGGAATTGTCTCCGGGCGACTTTACCTTGCCGGTTGATCGCAAGGTGATTGGTATGATACTCAAAAATCCCGGAGAACTATTTGATTTGGAATAAATTATGATGGGATAAAGGCGCTTCCACCTGCTTCACTTCGCGCACATCGGCATGCCCGGGCCCCTGTCTGCAATGATGAAGCAGGATTTCCAATGCGGCTACCTCACCTTCTGCTTCAACATACACAGATCTGTCGGGCATATTCTTTACAAAACCACGCAGTCCCAGTGCCAGGGCCTCCCGGTACGCAAAATACCGGAACCCAACCCCTTGAACCCGGCCGTAAATCTGTATAATATATTGTTTTTCCATCAGGCACTGAGCCGTTTGGTGATCAAATCATCCACCACGGCAAATAGTTGCCGGGGAGACAGTGGCCTCCAGTTGATGTTATCCAGTTTTCCACCGGTGGCCAGGTAGTAATCAAGCCGGTGCTGCCGTATTTCCTCCAATACATGCTTCCTGAAATTGATACAGACAATCCAGCCCTCTTCTATGTCGTCAAACCATTCCTGATAATAGGAATCGTCATCACCATGGAATTCCAGTACATTTTCGCCTATCAGTATAAACTTATTTATCCCGGCATCCAGAAGTATTTCAGCAACATTGCGCTTCAGATACATGATGTCGTTATACAAAACATCGTTCCACTCGCCCATGAGTTCAATAATACAATAGCCGAGGCTGTAATCCGCGAAAAGGATTTTCAGATAGAGGGTGGCCGAACCCATTTCGTCCCATTCGGGATGTATGTAATAATTGTAGATGGAATGTATGCACTCTGTTTCACTGTATCTTTCGCCATAGAAGGGTGAATTCCTGTCCAGTGCAGTGTCGTATAGGTTTTTCCAGATTTGTGTCGGCTCAATTTCGTGCATGCTTAACAGTTTTATGCTTTTTATTAATTAACGGACAGCACTGCCGATTTGTTGAAGTCGGTTTGAAAAATATCGATAAATCAGACGATGATATCAAAAGTATTTTTACGGGTTTTATTGTATATTTTCTTGCTAAAAGTGTAGTATTGGGCAGGTTTGTGTGCCACCCCTTTCTCTTTTTCATCCATGGGCACCACATAAGGCATATTGGCGACTTTTTTCCTAAAGTTGCGTTTATCCAGTTCAATGCCCATAATTACTTCATATAACTTTTGTAACTGGCTGAGTGTAAATTTCGAGGGGAGTAACTCAAAACCAATGGGATTGAACCGCAGTTCGTTTCTCAGCGTTTCAAGTGCATCATTCAGAATAAGGTTATGATCAAAAGCGAGTTCCCCGATTAAAGAAACCGGTTTCCATTTGGCTCCCTCCTGAAGCTGAAACCGGTTGATACGGTCCTGATCAATATTGATGAGTGCATAATAAGCCACCGTTACCACTACCTCCTCAGGATGACCGATTTGTCTGAGCCATTCCATATCGCGTTCCTGTCGGGTAAGCCGGTCGGGCGTGCCTATGGCTGCAAACTGTTTGAGGTAAATATTTTCAAGGCCGGTGAGTTCGTTGAGCACGCGTGCCGCTGCAGTATCCAGGTCTTCATCTTTTCGCACCAGATCGCCCGGCAGCTTGCAGTCTGTATATTCTTGCTTATTAAACTGCATTTTACGCTCCAACACCAGGGCATTGAGTTGCCCAAATTCAAAGCCAAATACCACGCAATCCACAGATACGTGATAATTTAACTTTGCCGAAAAATCCCGGTTATGCATGTTGGAACATTAAGATGAAATAGATTGATTTGAACCCTGATTTAGTGCAGTAAAATTACACGAATTTCGGAAGGAGACCAACGATTTGTCCTTGTTTTTTTTGAGCTTGCCTTGAATTTTTAATTTTCAGACCCGATGATTTTTTACACTAATGCTTAAAAAGGTAATTTGGTGAGCACCTCCGGCAATAATTTTATTTTTCTGAGGTAGCTACTGTTAAAAAAAAGCCGGCCTGTTGAAGGACCGGCTTTTTGAGCTAAAGACTGAATGAGAAATCTACGGAAGCACCGCTTTGATAAAGTTTGCCGCATTGTTTTCAATAAGGGTCATGTCGCTGGTATCCACCACCCCGTCTCCATTGGCATCGGTGGTTAAGTATCCTGAGGCAAAAGTGGCGGCATCATTGTCCACCAGGGTCATATCACCGGTATCCACCACGCCATCCTGATTTATATCTCCGGCAAAAATGAAATAATATCCATCATTGGAAATACCCAGATTGCTCCCATATACCTGGGCCGGATTAAGGAAGTTTACATTGATGGTACTGCCCGAGAAGCTGATTGGCCCAGCCGAAGTTATTTCTACGGAATTGCGGTGTCTTACCGTAACATAGTATTCGCCGTCAAATGTGGCCGGAACCTGAAGGGAAGCATTTCCATCTACAGCAAGTTGCACACCGCCAATGTTAGCTATCTTGTTTTCGTAATTTGCTGCGTCATGCAGTTCAACATTAATCACATCGGCTATGCCCGCTTCAAAGTGCGCGCCATTTTCGTCCAGGGCCTCGCGCATTGAGCCATTTTCATCATACAAAGCCTCAAGCAAAACCTGTAAATTAAGCATTTTATTTGCGTCGCCTGTCGGGGTAACATCTGCCCAGCTCAGGCCTACCCGGCATTCATCCATTTCGAGGAATGGGGTTTCAGTATTGCTGTCCTGACGGATAAAGAACTGGCTTATCTGAGTAAGATCCGTTCCTTCCGTATTGGTAACGATTGCAGATGCTTCAGGGGGTGTTGTGCTTCCAAGAGAAGAAGCACCCGGATTTACCCATATTTTCACGATGTCGTTTCCGGTGGCTTCCACAAACTCGTAAGAAACAACAACTAATACCTCGTCATTCAAGGTTTGGGTTCCATCAATCCAGATCATATTAGTAGTTGTTGATGTCCTTGGATTGATACCAATTTTGTATCCTTCACCATCCAGCCCGGTCCAAACGGTGGCCCCGAAGGTTGTGCCATTTGATGCGAGGCCGGTAAAATATCCTCCGGTAGCGTTCAAGGATCCGAGATCAGTTACTTTCATGATAAATGAATAGTAAACGGTGTTGCTGGTTTGAGGAACAAAGGTCATGTAGGCATCAATTCCTGCACCGGCAAATGCTATTTTTTGTCCCTGCGACGCTTGGAGACCGGCATAGGATAAGTTTCCATCGGCAACGACTATATCATCTCCTGAATTTACGGCCGTCCACCCAAGTTGCGTCTGCAGTGCCTCGCCTACCGGATAATCAAAGCTTTCGTAAACCAATGCACCGGCAGGAATTGCAGTAGTTGAAGCCATTACTTCCGGAATAGAACCATCGGTCTTAAAATCAATGGATGTACCTTCATTGGTATAAGGGAAAATCTTAAAAAAGTAGGGAGTTTCGGGGGTTAGCCCGGTGAAGGTGTAATTCTCCATCCCAAAGTCCACATTGTGAATCAGAGCGCCGTTTGCTTCGGGAGTACCATCTGTAGGTGCGTTAATATCATCAAAACTTACGGCACTTCCTTTAATCAGATAGGCTGCCGGCAAAACCCCGCCAATGGCATCCGTCCAGGTAAGTGGAATGGTAGAGGCAGTAACTGATTCAGCCATAAAGTTAGCAACATGATTTGAGGGTTCTGCAGAAAGTACACTTCCGCTGCAAAGCACTTCTGCTGCTGCCAAAGCCCCGCCACCGCTGTTGGTGATGGCTTCGACGGTATAGGAACCAGCGGCCAAACCAGCTTTCATTCTTACATAAACAGGTGTAGCTGTAAGCGTAGCTGCGGAATAGGGTATGCCGGCAGTGGTGCCGAAGGTGATATCATCACTGGATACTTCAAAACTGGAACTTCCGCTTACTGCAATTACGCCGGGAAAGCCTGTGAGCTGACTTCCACTCAAATCATAGGCTTGTGAAGCCGAAGGCCCATTACCTTCGCTATATGTAAATCCTGACAAGGTCGTTGGATTCGTAACAAGTGCCGGACTGCTGCCTGCTTCAAAGTCGGTGAGACTTCGCGGAATAAACTGCATGATACTTCCAAACTGAAGCACCATACCCGTAATATTAAGTGAAGTCACAGGAATGGCAGTTCCAATGTAATCCAGATCGCTATATTGGGTCCTTAAGATTCCGGTGCCGGAAGCATCGGTCAGATTATAATTTGTGCCAACGGCAAAATTCCCCGTTTCTGTAATCGTCGTATTCAGAATTTTAACCAGTTTAGCCTGATAAGCTGGTTCAAGTTCAGCAAGCGTAACCTCTTCGGGTACAATGGCGTTGCCACTGCTACTGGCTGTGCCTGGATCCGCAACCGGTGTAAATTGCAGCATATTCTGGTAAAGACCCAGTGTGCCAATGATTCCGGTAATTCCATCGTAAATAGAATAGACAGTGCCAATCTTTCCTGCAGGATCATCAATCAATATTGCCCCACTAGCATCCTGAATGTATTTGGCATTTCTCACGCTCGTCTGATAAGTGAGGACAGCTTCTCCTAACAGGCGGTAAGTTGTACCATCGGTCAGTCCGGCCCGCAATGCCGCAATGTTGGCTACGTCGTTAACAACAGGAAAAGTATAGCTAGCTGAACCAATCGCACTGGGATCGTAACCCGAAGCATAGGCCCTGGCTTTGAGGGTTTGATTTGTACTCACAGAAATCGGTATGGTGTATTCTGTTGAAGTGTTGTCGGGGTCGCTGCCATCGGTGGTGTAGTAGATGGTGGCATCCGGAGTGGAAGTAGAAATGGAAACGCTTTGCGTTGAGTAATAATTACCTCCGGCAGGCGTAAATAATGGCGTAGCAACCACAGGAGTTCCTGAGTTATAAGCCGTCCATTCAATATTATCAACAATCACTTGTTTCGAAGTAGCATTTGTTATCTTAATAACTACATCGCCACTTGTATTAATTCCATTAACTTCAAAAATGTGTTCAGCAAAATCATCAAAAGGAGTAGATAAACCTTGTGAAATGTCATTAATAAACAATTCTACCTGACGATCCCCACCCCCGGTAAAACCTTTATAAAGTTTAACGCTGAAGTTTCCAATTCCCCCGCTAATGGCTGATGAGGTAACGGCACTATTGTCTGAATTCCTTCTAAGCATAAGCGCCTTTCCATCGATTCCAGAACCATTGGCGTCACCATTTTCATCTCTTGAGGCCACATAAGTCCACGTAATTCCATTATTCCCAACAAAAGAGTTGTTCCCGTAAGATGAGGTTGCATTTGAATTTGTAAAATCTTCTAAGCCTTGCCCCCATCCGACCCAGGGGTAGAGCATAAACAAAGTCAGTAGTGCTGCAAATAATTTGTTTTTTTTCATGTTGTAAAGGTTTTTGATGTTTACTCGTTTATATTGTTAAGTGAAGTCCTTTTAAATGATGGGAAGTTGGATTAAGGTGTAATCTTCCCCACAAACACCGCCGCATTGTTGTCAACTATGGTCATATCGCTGATATCCACCATGCCGTCTCCATTTATATCACTAAGCAGATAACCTGAGATAAAGGAGGCCGCATCGTTATCGACGGGGGTCATGTCGTCTATATCCACCGTTCCATCCTGGTTTACATCGCCACTGTAAATTACCCACTTGCTACCCATAAGTTTCAGGTTATTTCCATAGGCCTGACTTTGGGCAGCGCTAAAGTCATAACTTATTATCAGATTGTCAAAGGAGAGGGGAGAGGCATTCCAGGTTTCAAGGCTGTTGCGGTGCTTAATGGCCAGGTAATAGCTTTCTCCCAGTGCCGCGGGTAAGGAAATGCTGGCGGTGCCGTCGGTATTTACTGAAATAGTATGAGCAACATCAACCAGTGCATAAGGCGGCGATGCATGATGCAATTCAAGAATTATCTCGTCAGCGATATCTCCGCCAAACTGGTCTCCACCGCCATTTTGAACTTTATTCATGTTTGTCCCGTTAAACAGACCTTCCAGGAACAGGGTAAGCATCAACTCCCTGTTTTGCGGCAATAGCCGGATATTGTAATCCTCAGTTTCACCGAAGGAGTAAGTGGCGCAGGGGTCTTGATTGGACTGTCCGTAAACTTCCCTTACACGCATACGAGTATTGCCATTTCCGGCATCAGCCGGTACGGTAAAGAGAATATTCCCCGTTGCAGGCATGGATCCCAGGGCCACATTGCCCAGTTTTTCGGCCTCAGAAAACACCCCGTCAATATTGAAGTCAATCCAGGCCGAAATATTGTTTGAACTGTAACTGCCGGCGCTTACGGTTAGGCTATAGGCTGATCCGGGAATCAAATCGGTGCTCAGGTTGCTAAAGTATGTGTAATATGGGCTTGGCGCAGCACCGCTTGAATTCGCCATCCCGTTCAGTTGAACCAGCGAGATGTAATCGCCATCACCAGTTCCGGTGCTATATACCGGAGTACAATATACAAAAGGAAGTACCTGAATGTAGTTTTCCTTAATTTGGGTATTGCTTCCATTTGCATTCGAAGCGGTGAGACTTATGGTATAGGTTCCTGTTTCTGTAAAGACTAAAACCGGGTTTTGACTGCTGCCTGTGCTGCCGGGTGCATATTCAAAAGTTGCCGGTGTAATGTTCCAGAGCCAGGAGGTGGGAAGGTTTGTGCTTAAATCGGAAAGTTGAACAGTTTCCCCCAGGGCTACCGAGATATCTGATGCCACAAAATCGGCTACAGGGGGCATGTTGGTATTCATACAGTCAAAAGAAGCCACCCAACCTGCTCTGTTTAACGAATTGTCAGAGGTAAATCTGAAAGTCAGCGGACCGGTTGAGGAAGAATAAGTACCCGGCAATGCGGTGCCTGTCAGTGTGGCCAATAAGGTATTGGCCACTGAAGGCCCGTCATATATGTATAGTTTGTCATAATTGTTCTCAAGGTTAAAAGCCGAAAAGCTCACCTTCATCAAATTGCCATTTCCCTGAGGCATTACGGTTAATACAAGGTTTTCGTTATTGGAATAATTGGCATTCGCTCCTCCGGAATCATAAAAGTCACCGGTACATGTGGTAATCGTACCGTTTTGCATATTGAAGACCGGCGGTAACACAGTGATGTAAGCGGATCGGAAAATATTGTCTGATGCCCCTGGTTTTGTGATAACGAGAGATACATCATATACTCCTGTCTGATTATATGTAATAGGCGATGGTATTTGTCCGTTATAAGTTGCCGGAATACCTCCTTCAAAAGTCCAGTTCCATGTTTGAGGGTCGCAGGCCGATGCATCCGTAAAAGTGACCTGATTGCCTACGATTATAGAAGTAGTTGAAGCACTGAAATCGGCAATAAGATCCTCAACCATTATGTAATTATTTCTGGTAAGGGTATTCACTTCGCTGCCATCAGATACCGTAAGGGTTACATCAAAAGAACCACTGCCTAAATAGGTTATTCCTGATGGGTTTTGCTGTGTGGAGGAAGCGGGTGAAGCTCCCGGGAAGCTCCAGTTCCATGAGGTGGCTGCAGGCTGGGATAAATCGGTAAAATCCGTGCTGCCTCCTTCACACAGGATGGAGGGCGTTGCACTAAAATTAGCAGTGAGTTCGGGTGGGGCAAGTTGAAACACCCCAACGTAATTTTTTCTGCCTCCCGAAAATGCCTCACCAATGGCCCAAAAGGTAGCATCATCAACCGGATCAATGGTCATTTGGGCATAATCCCCATAGCGGCTCGCAGGATTTATCTGGGTGCCATTGAAAATCACTTCTTCAGCATAGGTCATGTTTCCCGGTGGATCAGAAGCCAGGCGGCCGGTATATCTCAGGGCCGGAAAAAGGGTAGGACTCACCGTTGTATAAGAAAGGGCAATATTTCCATTGGCATCCATACACATGGCACCGCAAAATGCACTGTGGCCATCAGGTTGAGCATAAGTGCCTTCCTGATAAATACTCCACGGTGTTCCCGGACCTGTCTGTCTGAGCTCATACCAACGAATGCCCGACAAGTTGTCGTTTCCATTCAGGTCAACTACAAAATTGAATACCACTGAATTGTAATTGCCAAACTGTCTGTATTGTGCCATGTACATTATGGTAGCCTGCAAAGCATCAATGTCAGAACCCGAAGGCTGTGGCAGGTTTGAAAATGATCCCCCGTCAAAAACGCCGTCGAATGGAGTAGTATTGATAATTTGTGGTGCAGAAATAGTTGAACTGGCCGGGGTGGTCCAGTTTACATTGATGTTCCAGATTTTAAGATGATCATTGGAAATCCCACTCCAGGAATCATCCTGCATATATACTATGGGTGCATTGCCCGGCGGGGGAAGGTCAGGCCCATTACAATTGAACCCCAGCGGGCTGTAAAAGCCGCTGGTTACCACTCCCGTAAGGGGAAATCCCAGCATTTGTACTGTTGGATCCCCGGTTATCATTTTATTGCGATCAAGCGCGAAAACAACCTGACTGGTACTTGCTGAACCTTGATCCTTATTTGCTGTAATATAATAGCCATCGCTCCAGACCGAGAATTTTGGGTAATCGGGAAAAGTATTGGTGTTGAAACGATAAAC
>Ga0265295_1003229_pt1 | contig 24205 bp, 19 predicted proteins | sample Munlansysbiofilm_FD_192503 | JGI IMG/M metagenome (GOLD analysis project Ga0265295, IMG submission 192503) | Leachate microbial communities from a municipal landfill in Southern Ontario, Canada - Methane capture system biofilm | ecosystem: Engineered > Solid waste > Landfill > Unclassified ... | reverse complement strand
ACGACTTGCATGTGTTAGGCACGCCGCCAGCGTTCATTCTGAGCCAGAATCAAACTCTCCAGTTACGTATAACTATAGAGCAACCTTGTTGCTCATAAAACCTTAATTCAAGTTCTATATGCTCCAAACTCGCTATTTATTTGTCAAAGATCCTTTAGCCTTCCGGCAAGAGGAAACGTCTCTATCGACTCGCATCCCCACCGTCAAGCGCTTTTTTCAAGCTTTTTTCAACTTGGCCCGCAGACTGTTCTGCATCATGGCCAGGCGCTCATCTTTCCGCGCTGCGGTTCAGCAGCGCAGAAAAAGGCTTCTATGTGGGCCGCACCCAGTTGTCAACAGAAATATAAAATTAATTTTATGATGTTTGATCTCAAATGGTTATGAAGATCAAAACTCCAGATGCCGGGGGGTTCTGGGGAACGGGATGACGTCGCGGATATTGGCGATGCCGGTCACCAGCATCAGCAGCCGCTCAAAGCCCATGCCGAACCCGGCGTGCGGCACGGATCCGAAACGGCGCAGGTCCAGATACCACCAGTAATCCTCCTTGGGCAGGCCGAGTTCCTCGATGCGCCGCTCCAGCACGTCCAGGCGCTCTTCCCTGGCGCTGCCGCCGATGAGCTCTCCGATGCGCGGCACGAGCACGTCCATGGCGCCCACGGTTTTGCCGTCGTCATTGAGACGCATGTAAAAGGCCTTGATCTCCTTGGGGTAGTCGAAAACGATGACCGGCTGCTTGAAGTGGTCCTCGGTCAGATAGCGCTCGTGCTCGGTCTGCAGGTCCATGCCGAAATCCACCGGAAACTCGAATGTGCGGGGAGCGCTCTTGAGAATGGTCACCGCCTCCGCGTAGGGCAGACGGATGAACGGCTTCGCCAGGATGTTATCGAGGGTGGCGAACAGGCCCTTGTCCACGAAATTGCCGAAAAGCTCCAGGTCGTCACGGCAGTTGTCCATAAGATGAGTGATGAGCCATTTGATGCAGTTCTCGCCCAGATCCATGTTGTCGGAAAGACTCGCAAAGGCCATCTCCGGCTCGATCATCCAGAACTCGGCGGCGTGCTTGGGCGTGTTGGAATTCTCGGCCCTGAAGGTCGGGCCGAACGTATAGACCCGGCCCAGGGCGCAGGCCAGATTTTCGGCCGCCAGCTGCCCGGAGACCGTAAGCGAGGCTTCCTTGCCGAAAAAATCCTGGTCGAAGTCGGCCTTGCCGTTCTTTTTCGGGACATTGGACAGATCAAGGGTGGTGACCTGGAACATCTCTCCCGCCCCTTCGCAGTCCGATCCGGTGATGATGGGCGCATGGACATTGAAGAAGCCCTGCTCGCGGAAAAACTGATGCACGCCGTAGGACAGCTCGGCCCGGATGCGGTTCAGGGCGCCGAACTTGTTGGTGCGGGGACGCAGATGGGCAATGGTGCGCAGGTACTCATCCGTGTGGCGCTTCTTCTGCAAGGGATACGTGGCATCGGCCTCGCCAAGGACGTTGAGCTCGCGGGCCTTCAGCTCCCATTTCTGACCCTGGCCGGGGGATTCCACCAGCGCTCCGGTCAGACTGACGGCAGCGCCGGTGCCGATCCGATCCATGAGTTCAAAACCCACGGTAGCGGCGTCGACGATGGCTTGCAGATTCTTGAGGCACGACCCGTCGTTTATTTCCAGAAACACGAATTCCTTGCTTTCGCGTTTGGTCCGCACCCAGCCCTGCACCACCAGTGATTCAACTTCCGCCTCGGACAACAGGATATCGGCCACTCTCAAGTTCTTCATAGCATCCCCTTACGATATTCGACGGCTAAAGCATGTCCATGGGATCGAGATCCACGGAAATGCGCACATTTTTTTCCTTGGCCAGCATTTTGCGCATTTGGGCGTAAACGCCCCGGATGGCCGGCCACGTATCGGCTTTGAGCAAACACTGAAAACGCTTGCGGCCGCGCAGCACCGAAAGCGGCGCAGGCGCGGGCCCCAGAAGTCGCACTCCGGCCGCCGGGCACACGAGGCGCATGCGGCTGCCGAAAGCGGCCAGAAGCTCCGCTTCGGGCTGGTCCAGAGGCATCGAAATCCGCACCAGCGCAAGCTTGACGAAAGGCGGGTAGCCCATGGTCTGGCGCAGGGCGATTTCGCGGGCGAAAAACCCTTCGTAATCGTTCTCGCGCACGAACTGCCAGCAGTAGTGCCCGGGATTGCGGGTCTGGATCAGCACCCGGCCGTTCTTTTCCCCACGCCCGGCGCGCCCCGCCACCTGCACCAGCATCTGGAACGATCGTTCCGTAGCCCTGTAGTCGGGAAGATTCAAGCCCAGATCTCCGTCCACGACCACCACCAATGTCACGCCGGGAAAATGATGCCCCTTGCTGAGCATCTGGGTCCCGACCAGGATCTGCGCTTCCTGCTGGGCAAAGGCGGACAGAGTCTCCTGCATGGAGCCGGCGCGGCGGGAAGTGTCGCGGTCCAGACGCAGGATTTTAGTGTCCCGGGGCAGGTCGTCGCGCAGAAATTCTTCGAGCCTCTCCGTGCCCGCGCCCAGTGGCAGGAATTCGTTGCCCTTGCATCCGGGGCAGGACAGGGGAAATTGCAGCGAGTAGCCGCAATAATGGCACAGCAACAGCTCGCGCCTCTTGTGCAAAGTCATGGAGACCTGGCAATGCGGGCATTTGACGGGTTCGGAGCAGGCCTCGCAATAGAGCACGGGCGAATAGCCGCGCCGGTTGTGCAGGATGATGACCTGCTCTCCGGCCTGAACGGCCTCCACCAGGGCGTCGCGCACGGAGGTGGCGAAAGGCCCGTGCTCCGGCGGTTCAACGCGCAGGTCGACCAGCCGGACTTCCGGCAACCGCGCCTCGCCCACCCGGTTGGACAGGCGATTGAGGGCGATACCTCCGTTTCTGGCGGCGTGGAAGACCTTCACGTCCGGAGTGGCCGAGCCCATGAGCAAAAGTCCCCCGCTGCGGACAATCCGCCCGTAGGCCAGCTCGCGGGCCTGATAGACGAGCCCCTCGTCCTGCTTGAAGGACGCGTCGTGCTCTTCGTCCAGAATGACCAGCCCTGGCTCGATGGGCAGAAAAAGGCTGGACCGGGTGCCGACGACAATGCTTGGCGGGGCCTGCCCTGAAAGTTCCAGGAAGGTTCTTTGCCGCTCGCCCGCATTGAGGTAGCCGTGAAAGAGGCGCAGCTCTGCCTCGGGCAGGGCCTCGCGCACGTCCCGGTAAAGCTTGAGGGCGATGCCCACCTCCGGAGCCAGGAGCATGACATGCTTTCCAAGGCAAAGACAGCGTCTGGCCAACTCCAGATAGACCGCCGTCTTTCCGCTTCCGGTCACCCCAAAGAGAAGCGCCGAGCGCGGGTCGGGGTCCGTCAGCAGTTCCCAGAATCCGTGCACCGCCTCCCGCTGCTCCTCCGTCAGACAAAAAGCTTCGACCGCCGGAGCGCAGACCTCGTCGGGCTGAAAGTGGGATTCGACCTCGCGGACCAGGCCCTTCTGAAGAAGGCCGCGCAGGGGCTGTGACACATTTTTCCCGAAATGTGCGCTCAAAGCCTTGGCGGACGAGACCCCATGCACGTCCAGGTAGCGCAGCACGTCAAGCTGCGCCGTGGCCTGCGGGCGCACCGGCCACGGGGGCTCCGTGGTCAGGGAAAAGAGGCGCTCCTGCCTGCGCGGACAGACGTGAGGCGCGAACCGGCCAGCCAGCCAGTCCGCCGCCAGTCCGGCGCGCGCGTCCGGAGCGCTCAGGTCTCCAAGTCTGACGGCCCGTCCCTCGCAGGTCTTGAACAAGGGAAGGTCGCGAAGCGGGGCAGGCAGCACGCGCGCCAGGATCTTTCCTGCGGCGTCCATCTGGCGGATGGAAAGATCGCGAATGAAATCAAGATAACCCGCGCTGAAAAAAGGAGCCGCATCCACCGGCCAGAGCACGTCCTTGCAGACGCAGCCTTCGGGCTCGTCCGCGTTGTCCTCCATCAAGACGCCGACCCGGAACGACTTGCCCAGGGGCACGACCACGCGCGCGCCGACATGCCACATCCGCCGGGGCAGATCCTCGGGCAGGGCGTAGGTCAGCACGCTGTAGGGCGACGAGAGAAGAAGGACGGAACAGAATTCGCGCATGAATCCTCAAAAAAAAGGGAACGGGTCTCCCGTTCCCTTGGCAAAGGCCGGCAGGTTGTTAGCGGGAAGGCGGAATGAGATCGCGCAGGCGGGCGATGAGGTCGTAGCGCAGATCCTCGTCCTGCAGGGCGAAATAGATGTTGGCGGTCAGGTAATCGACCCAGTCGCCGACGTCGAAGCGCTGTCCGCGCAGCTTCACGGCCAGAAGACGGTTGTCGCGGGCCATGGACTGCAGTGCGTCGGTCAGCTGGATTTCGCCGGTCTTGTCGGGCTTCACGCCTTCCAGATGGTCGAATATCTCCGGGGTCAGCACGTAGCGCCCCACCAGCGCCAGCCTGGACGGCGCGCTTTCCATGTCCGGCTTCTCCTTGACCCCGCGAATGCGGTACAACCCCGGCGCGAACTCCTCGGCATCGATGATGCCGTATTTGCTGACCTTGTCGCGAGGCACCTCCATGACGCCGACCACGGGCATGCGCTCGTTCTTCCAGACCTCAAGGAGCTGGTTGATGCCGGGATCGCGGTTGAACATGAGGTCGTCGCCGACCATGACCGCGAACGGCTCGTCCTTGATGACCTCGCGCGCGCACAGCACCGCGTGTCCAAGGCCCAACTGCTCCTTCTGACGCACGACGATGATGTTGGCCATCATGGCCACCTTGCGCACCTCGGCCAGCAGATCCGTCTGCCCCTTGCGTTCCAGCAGCTGCTCCAGGGCGAGGTTGTAGTCGAAATGATCCTCGATGATGCGCTTGTTCTGGTTGTTGACGAATACCACGTCCGACAGGCCGGAAGCTATCGCTTCTTCCACAATATATTGAATGGACGGCTTTCGGAATACCGGCAAGATTTCCTTGGGCACATTCTTGGTCGCCGGAAGTGATCTGGTTCCCCACCCCGCCACCGGAATGACAACTTTACGTACCTGCATGCATGGCTCCTTTTTTTATCCCACAGGGAGGAAGGGCTCGCCTTTCCTCCCGAAATCTCATGTCTTCAGGACAGACCCGCCTCGACGGCCTCGGCCAGAGCGGCGCACAGTTCGTCCACCAGGGATTGATCCCGGGCCTCGACCATGATCCGGGCCAGGGTCTCCGTGCCCGAGTAGCGCAGCAGCACGCGCCCGGTGCGTCCGAGCTTCGCCTCGGCGTCCCGGACGGCACGCTCAATGACCGGGACATCTTCGAAAGGCACCTTTTTCTTCACTTTCAAGTTGACGAGTTTTTGCGGATACGGCGTCAAAAGGCCCGCGATCTCGGAGATGGGTTTCTGCCTGCCGACCATGATGCGCAGCAGTTGCAGCGCCGCCAAGGTCCCGTCACCGGTGGTCGAGTGCTCCATGAACACCAGATGCCCTGACTGCTCTCCGCCCAGAAGATAACCGCCCTTGCGCATTTCTTCAACGACGTATCTGTCCCCGACCTTGGTACGGAGCAACCGACCGCCGCGCTCCTGCATGAAGACCTCAAGGGCCATGTTGCTCATGACCGTGGCCACCAGGGTGTTGCCCGCGAGCGCGCCCCGGGCCATCATCTCGTCCGCGCAGACGGCCATGATCTGATCCCCGTCCAGGACACGGCCGTATTCGTCGACCACGATGAGCCTATCGGCGTCGCCGTCCAGGGCCAGGCCGATATCCGCCCGGTGCTCACGGACCTTGGCCGCGAGCACGTCGGGGTGCAGGGAGCCGCAGCCCTTGTTGATGTTGAGCCCGTCGGGCTCGACGCCCAGGGTGATGACGCGGGCCCCGAGCTCTTCAAAAATAAGCGGGGCCACGCGGTACGCCGCGCCATGCGCGCAATCGAGGACAATGGTCAGCCCGTCCAGGGTCATGCCGACCGGAAAGCTGTGCTTGAGGTCGACGATATAGCGCCCGGGGCTGTCCTGGATTTTCCGGGCCCTGCCAACCTGATCGTGGGCGGGGTAATCCCAGTTGAAACCGGGGGCCGCGACCATGGCGGCGATTTCATCCTCCACCGTGTCGGCCAGCTTGAAGCCGTTCTTGTCGAAAAACTTGATGCCGTTGTCCATGTACGGATTGTGCGAAGCCGAAATGACCACGCCCAGATCGGCGCGCATGTTGCGGGTCAGAAAGCTGATGGCCGGGGTGGGCAACGGACCCACCAGAAACACATCCATGCCCGCCGCGCAGAAGCCCGAGGTCAACGCCGACTCGAAGACGTACCCGGAAAGTCTCGTATCCTTGCCGATGACGACCCGGTGCCGTTTGCTCCCGTTACGAAAATACTGTCCGGCGGCCAGCCCGAGCCGCAGCACCAGTTCCGGCTGCATGGGATGGCTGTTGACGCGGCCGCGAATTCCATCTGTTCCGAAAAGTCTGCCCATCCATCCTCCACTTACGGGGTCAATTCGTCGTTGCGCTGCACCACTATTTCAATTTCCGAGGGTTTTGCCTCCAAAATCCTGACCCCTTCGGGAAAACGGGGGACCGGGGGGATCACGCTCTGCCCTATGACCGGGTTCGAGCCCGGATCGATCATCAGTCGCAAGGAGTCGCGCCAGTCCTTGTCCTTCAAAAGACGCACCGGCATTTCCAGCCTCACGCGCACGAAGGTCGGCTCGAAAGTGTAGCTGAACGCGCTGTAGCGTACCGGCTCCAGATTCATCTTGACCCAGAGTTCCTGGGTGGTCAGGCCGAACTGAAGTTCATAGCTGACCGAGGACACCGGAGTGCGCACATCCTTGGGCATGAGCAGGCGCGTCCTGCCTGAAACCGACAGGTCCTCGTCGGGAGAAACCTGCACCAGCGCCGTGGAGATGGCATCCACCGATTCAAGCGCGCTGGCGAAGCCCGTGACCGTGACCTGATCGGGAAAGACCGTGGCGTTCTTGAACTGCACGTCGTCTCCGGGCAGGCCCGTCCAATCCAGACGCACGGGCACGGTCTTGGAGACCACGACATCGGCCACGAGTTCAAGCCGCGTGGGGCTTATTTCCACCACCTCCACGGCCGAGGTGATGGTCATGCTTTCCGGGACCAGCGGAATGACGTTGGTTCCGACGCTGATCTTGCCCAGATCCAGCTTGTAGGCCAGACGCCCGACATTCAGGGAGCGGACCTGGTTGCTCGTGCCCCGGATGCGGACCTGCAGCTTGCTGACCAGACCGGAGGTGATCTCCATCTGGGGGGGCAGGTTCACGAACTCCAAAGGCACCTCAAGCCAGGTCTCGACCTTTTCCTGCCCCGAGACCACGTACCAGCACGCCACGGCCAAAAGAATGGCCAGAACCCTGTATTGCCAATTATTCCACATTATTTCCTCAACGCAGCGGCAAGGACTTTCTTCAAACGGGCTTCATTCAGGCTGCTGGTGATCCGCCCGCCCACGGCCAGGGAAATGCTGCCCCGTTCCTCGGACACGATGAGCGCCACGGCGTCCGTCTCCTCGGTCACGCCGATGGCGGCGCGGTGCCGGGTGCCCAGGGAGGACTCGTGCTTGAGACCGGCGGCCAGGGGCAGGATGCAGGCCGCCGCTGCGATCCGATTGTCGCGGATAATGACCGCGCCGTCATGCAGGGGCGTGTCCGGGTGAAAAATGGTCAGGAGCAAGTCCTTGCTGAATGCCGCCTGCAGCTCAATGCCGCCGGAGACCACGTCCCCCATGGGGATGTTGCGCTCAATGACGATGAGCGCGCCGGTCCTGTTCTTGGCCATGTGCACCAGGGCCAGGATCAGTTCGTCCAGCACGGCGGACTGCACAGAATCCTTCTTGAAAATCGTGGTCGCGCCCATGACCGCCAGGGCCTTGCGGATGTCGCGCCTGAACAGGATGATGACCACCAGAAAGATCGACCCCAGGAAATTTCCAAGCAGCCAGTTCAGGGTGTACAGACCGAACTGGCCGGCGGCGAAGTAGGTCACGATGATGAGCAGCAGTCCGTAGATGACCGAAACGGCGCGGGTGCCCTTGATCAGCAGGATGATGCGGAAAAAGATATACCCCACGAGCAGGACATCAAGGATGTCCCGCCAGGTGATCTGCAGATTGCCCACGGTAAAGCTCAGCACCCTGTATCTCCCGAAGTTCCATTTCCCAGCAGACCGGCGACGCGCAGGCCATCCACGATTTCACGCACCTCGTGCACGCGGTGGATGCGCACGCCCCGTTCATAAAGCGCCACCGTCGCGGCCAGGGTGGCGGCGTTGCGGTCCCGGCCTTCACGCCCGAGCAGACGTCCCCACAACGACTTGTTGGAAAGGGCCATGTACACGGGCCTGCCGAATTCAAATAATTTACAGATATTTCTCAATATTTCAAGATTATGTTCGTCTGTCTTGCCAAATCCGATGCCGGGATCGAGCACGACGCGCGACTCGGGAACCCCCGCGCGCGAAAGCATTTCGAGCTTGGAGGCGAAAAAACGCAGGAGCGCGTCCATCACGTCGTCGTACCGGGGCTCAAGCTGCATGGTCCTCGGACGGCCAAGGCTGTGCATGAGCACGTATCCGGGACGGAAACGGCTCACGACCTCGAGCAATCCCGGGTCCACCTCCATGGCCGAGACGTCGTTGACGATCAGCGCTCCGGCCTCCAGACAGACGCGGGCCACGGAGGCCTTGGTCGTGTCCACGGACAGGACCGCTTCCGGCCTGGCCTCCAGAATGCCGCGCACGACCGGCAGCACGCGCGCCAATTCAACCTCCGCCGGAACGGGTTCGGAAAACGGGCGCGTGCTCTCGCCGCCAATGTCGAGGATGTCGGCTCCCTGGTCAAGCAGGGCGAGCCCCCTGCTCACCGCCGCATCGACTTCGGCGCACTGTCCGCCGTCATAGAAGGAATCCGGGGTCGCGTTCACGATGCCCGCAACAAAAAAGGGGGCAGGACCCAAGGTCCTCCCCCTGCACACATCCCAGGAGACGCTGTGACATCTCTCCCGGGTCATGGGTTATTCTCCAGCCTTGTCGCCGCTGTTCTCCTCGTCCAAGGTGAATCCCTCCTCGGGCGAGTCGCTTTCCGGGCCTGGAGCCTGCGGGGCGGCGGCGGCCTTGTTGCCGTTTTGAGCCGGGGCCAGGGTCTCGCCCTGGATGATCTTGACGACCTCCTCGCCGGTCAGGGTCTCGCGGTCGATGAGCGCCAGGGACAGGGAATGCAGCAACTCGATGTTGTCCTGCAGGATGGTCTTGGCGCGGTTGTAGGCGTCGCCCAGGATGCGTTTGACCTCGAGATCGATGAGCTTGGCGGTCTCGTCGCTGTAGTCCTTGATGTGGGCCATGTCGCGGCCCAGAAAGACCTCGTCGTCCTTCTTGCCCAGGGCCATGGGGCCGAACTCTTCGCTCATGCCCCATTCGCAGACCATGCGCCTGGCCATGGCCGTGGCGCGTTCGATGTCGTTGCCGGCGCCAGTGGTGATGGAGTTGAAGACCAGTTCTTCCGCCGCGCGGCCGCCGAAAAGCACGGCCAGATTGTTCTGCAGATACGTCTTGGAATACGTATGCCGATCGTCCACGGGCAGTTGCATGGTCACTCCCAGGGCGCGTCCGCGAGGAATGATGGAGACCTTGTGAATGGGGTCCGTTCCGGGCAGGAACTGGGCCACCAGTGTGTGCCCCGCCTCGTGATAGGCCGTGGTCTTCTTCTCCTCGTCGCTCAGGATCATGGAGCGGCGCTCCTTGCCCATCATGACCTTGTCCTTGGCCTCTTCGAAATCGATCATGGTGACCTTGTCCTGGTTCAGCTTGGCCGCATGCAGGGCCGCCTCGTTGACCAGATTCTCGAGATCGGCGCCGGAAAAGCCCGGGGTTCCCCGCGCCAGAACCTCCAGATCGACCTCCTCGGACAGGGGGGTCTTGCGGGCATGCACTTCGAGGATGCGCTTGCGTCCCCGCAAATCCGGATTGGGAACCACGACCTGGCGGTCGAACCGGCCCGGACGCAGCAGGGCCGGATCGAGCACGTCGGGGCGGTTGGTGGCGGCGATGAGGATGACGCCCTCGTTGGATTCGAAGCCGTCCATCTCCACGAGCATGGCATTCAGGGTCTGTTCGCGCTCGTCGTGCCCGCCGCCGAGTCCCGCGCCGCGCTGACGGCCCACGGCGTCGATCTCGTCGATGAAGATGAGGCAGGGAGCATTCTTCTTGCCCTGGATGAACAGGTCGCGCACCCGGGCGGCGCCGACGCCGACGAACATTTCCACGAAGTCCGAACCTGAGATGGAGAAAAAGGGCACCCCGGCCTCGCCGGCCACTGCCCGGGCCAGCAGGGTCTTGCCCGTGCCGGGACCGCCGACCAGCAGCACGCCCTTGGGGATGCGACCGCCAAGCCTAGTGAACTTCTTGGGGTTGCTCAGAAAATCCACGATCTCCTGCAGCTCGTCCTTGGCTTCGTCCACGCCGGCCACATCGGCGAAGGTGACCTTGGTTTCCTCCTGCGTGACCATCTTGGCCCGGGAGCGGCCGAACGACATGGCCTTGCCCCCGCCGCCCTGCATCTGGCGCATGAAAAATATCCAAACGCCGATGAGAAGCAGCATGGGGAACCAGGAGATGAGCACCGTCATGTACCACGGGGCCTCTTCCTGGGGTTCGGCCTTAACCTGCACGTTGCTCTTGACCAGCGTGTCGACCAGGGTCGGATCATCGGGAGCGTACGAGGTGAAGCGCTGGTCGTTGACCATGACTCCGGAGATGCGCGAACCCTGGATCTTGACGCTGGCGACCTCGCCCTGGCGGACTCTATTGAGAAATTCCGTGTAATTGAGGTCATTGGTCGAAACCGGCGGCTGATTGAACAGGTTGAACAGAACAATCATGACCATGCAGATCCCGGCCCAGAGAACCAGATTCTTGGAAAAACTATTCAAATGAAAAAACCTCCATAAGCCAGGTTGGAAAGCGCTCCTTCCACCGGCCATTTTGCTTCACGTAACGAACGAACCCGTAGCGGAACAAGAAATCATTGTTAAGGTCAGTTTGCAGAATGACAAGAAAATTTTCATCAAAAAAAAGCTTTTTTAAAAGGTCCCCGGAAAAACTTGATCATTGCCCAAGGCATTGATAGATACGTGCCTCTTCGCAGAGGGGGAAGCGTATCGTCACCGGTGTGGCGCCCGGTCTTCAAAACCGGTGGAAGGTCGAGAGGTCTTCGGTAGGTTCGACTCCTATACGCTTCCGCCACAATGCTCCACAAGGCCCCGTCGCCGTGGCCGCCCATCGCAACGCTTTCCACGCCGCATCACCGTTCTTCCAAATCGCCGGGCACCACCGACCAGGCGGCCCGCTTTCCGACCTCCAGGCTGCCGTAGTCCCGATCAAGTCCAAGGACGCAGGCGGGATTGAGCGTCATCATGGACACGATCTCCCCAAGAGTCGTCCGGGAGGGCAAAAGACTTCTCACGGCCCGCGCCTCGTCCCAGAGATCGAGACTTCGCACCGAGGCCAGGGAGTCCGTGCCCAGACAGAGCGGAACCCCTGCCGTGCGCAGGGCCGCCGCGGGGGCGTCCCCGACCCCGATGCCCCGGTTGCTGCGCGGGCACAGGCAGACGAAAGCGCCGCTTTGGGCAAGGATGCGCATATCATCCTCCGCCACCTGAACGCAATGCACGGCCAGGGTGCGTTCATTCAACAGGCCAAGCTCCGCGGCAAACCCGACGGCGCTCATTCCGGGGGCGGAAAACCCCCTGGGCAGGATGCGCCGCTCGCGCAAAAAGCCGGCGAAGGCGCCGTCGCCACGCAAAAAAAGTTCGTTCTCGCCCGGCACCTCGGCCAGATGCAGGCTGAAGGGCAGGCCGCGCTCGTCACACCAGCGCTTGACCGCTTGCGCGAAGCCCCTATCCGTGGAGTAGAGGGCGTGGATTCCGGGACTCCACAGTCCGGACAGGGGCTGGGGGTCGAATTCCCGGTTTCGGCCCGAATACTCGCGCACCAGCAATCCCTCCAGGCCCAGCCGCGTCAAGACCCGCCGCACCAGATCAAATTCGCGCCCGACCACGTCGGCCACGCAGCAGGTTCCCCCGGCCTTTGCCTGGCGCGCGGCCCGGTCCACGCTGAACTCGTCCGGACGCCCCTCGCGCATGGCGGCGAACAGGGCGTCCGCCCAGCCCATGAAGCCCAGCCCCAAGGGCACGCGTCCGGCCAGATGCGACAATTCCAGATGCGCGTGGGCGTTGATGAGTCCGGGCACGATGGTCACCGCCCCCAGGTCGCGCCGCACGCCGCCCCCGGCCACTTCTTTCCAGGGTCCCACGGCCAGGATGCGCCCTTCCCGGACAAGGAGCCCGCCGTCAAAAATCTCCGGGCGGTCGGGATTCATGGTCAGGATGCGCCCAGCGCGGATCGCCTCCGTCATGCCGCGCCCCTTTCCCCGCCGGACAAAGGATAAAAAAAGAGGCGGTCGGCCCGCCTCTTCAGTTTGCCTGCGAACAGCCTCTTATTCGTAGACCTTGTCGGCATCGCTTCTGATTTCCTCGGGCACCGTCACCCCAATCTTTTTCGCGGCCTTCAGATTGAGATGCAGCACCAGCTCCTGCTGGGTCTCCACGGGCGTCTCGGACGGAAAAGCGCCGTCGACCATGATGCGCTTGGCCATCAGGCCGGTCTGGTACCCATGCCGGTAGTAGTCGAAAGCCAGGGCCGCTACAGTCCCGCGCTTGACGGAATCCACGTCGGCGGAGAACAGGGGCAGTTTTTCCTGCTCGCAGACTTTGACCACGGACTCCAGGGCCGAAATGACCGTGTTGTCCGTGGGCAGATAGACCGCATCCACCTTGCCGACCAACGACTTGGCCGCCTGATAGACGTCGCTGGTCTTGGCCACCGTCGCCTCCACCACCTCGAAACCGGCCTTCTCCCCTTCGGCCTTGACCATGGCCACCGTGGTTCGGGAATTGGCCTCGCCGGCATTGTAGATCATGCCGATCTTCTTGAGGTCCGGCTTGAAGCGGCGCAGCATGGCCATGTGTTCCCGCACGGGCAGCATATCGGAAACGCCGGTGATGTTCTTGCCGGGTTTTTCCAGATCATCGACCAGTCCCGCTCCGACAGGATCGGTGATGGCCGTGAACAAAAGCGGGCTTCCGGCCAGGATCGGCGATTTCTTGGTGGCCACGGCGCAGGCCTGGGCCGAAGGCGTGGCGATGGCCAGCACCAGGTCGGGGTTTTCGCCCGCGATCCGGGTCGCGATCTGGTTGCAGGTGGCCATATTGGCCTGGGCGTTGTGCACGGTGAACTTCGCTTCCACCCCTTGCGCCTTCAGGCTGTCCTTGAATCCCTTCAAAACCTCATCCAGGGACGGATGCTCGACGAACTGGTTCACCGAGACGTTGTAGGTCTTGGCCAGTCCCGGGCAGGCCACGGCCAGAACAAGGAGCGCGGTCATGACAAATCTTTTCATATCTTCATCCTCTTCTGTTCAAAGGTCTAGCTGATGCGAAACATCTGCACGAGGCCTTTAAGCTGTTCCGAGAGGGCGCGCAACTCCTCCGCATGCTCCCGAACCCTTTCGCCGTTGCGGCTCATGTTCGAGGCGGATCCGCTCACCTCCGTGATCTGGGAGGTGATTTCGCCGGCCACGCTCGAAGTCTGCGTCACGTTGTGGTTGACCTCGTCCAAACCCTGCGAAGCCTGGCCGATGTTCTGGGCGATGTCGCGCGTGGTGATGGACTGCTCTTCCACGGCGGCGGCAATGGTGGCCACGATGGTGTCGATGTCGTTTATGACCTTGGTGATCTCTCCAATGCGCCCGACCGTCTGATTCGTCGCGCCCTGGATGCCGCTGATCTTGCTGCGGATCTCATCCGTCGCGTCCGCGGTCTGGTTGGCGAGCTCCTTGATCTCGTTGGCGACGACGGCGAAGCCCCGACCCGCCTCTCCCGCCCTGGCGGCCTCGATGGTGGCGTTCAAGGCGAGCAGGTTGGTCTGGGAGGATATGGCGGTGATCGTCTGCGTCACGGAACTGATCTCACTGGCCATGGCACCGAGACGATCCACGTCGGTGGATGTGGCTTCGGCCACGCTCACGGCCTGGGCCGTTATTTCCCTGGCCCGGCCGGTGCTCTTGGATATCTCGTCGATGGTCGCGCTCATTTCCTCCGACGCGGCCGCGACGGTGGAGATGTTCACCGTGGCCTGTTCGGTGGCGGCGGCCACGGAGCGCATGTTCTGGCTCATCTCCTCCGCTGCGGAGGCCACGCTGTTGGAGCGGGCCTGATTGTCCCTGGCCACCTCGGCCACGGTCTCGGACACGGAGGTCAGCTGCCCGGAAGCTTCCGCCAGGGTGCCGACCCCGGAGATGATCTCCTGCATCATCACGCCCATCTGGCCCGTCATGGTGTTCACGCTCTGGGCCAGCCGACCGATCTCGTCCCGGCTCCTGGCCTCGACCCGCGCGGTGAGATCACCGCTGCTTATCCTTTCGGTGGCATGCGCCACCTCATTGACAGGCTTGAAAATCGCGATCCGCATCAGAAACGCGAGGCACCCCAGCAGAACGACCATCCCGGCGGCCATGATCAGGCCGGACTTGATCTGGCCGTCGACGAGGCCGCCCATCTGCCTGGAAATGTCCTGCTTCATGACCAGCACGCCGAGCACCGGCTGACTCGAACCGTGGCAATGGTGACAGGTCGGCTCGTTCAGAATGGACTTGACCTCGACATAGGCCGGCGCGCCTTCGATTTCGGTGATGGCCTGGCTCAGTCCGTCGGTCCTCAGCCGCTCCTCGACCATGCGGGTCAGCTCGGGCGCCCGGACGGCATCACCGATTTCAGCGCGCAGAGAATCCGCGTCCGTGGAGTAGGTGATGTTGCCCTTGAAATTGGTCAGATGAATGTCGATGTCATCGTAGCGCCCGCCCATGTCGTCGAACTTTTGCGTCGTACCGGCGTTGTCCCCGATGGACATGGGTTCGCGGATGGCCAGAAAAAGCATTTCGGCGGTGCGTTCGGCGGTGATCTCGATCTCGTGCAGCGTGCTCGCCTTCTGCATGAAAAAGGTCGTCCAGAACAGGATGCCGAAAAACACCACCAGAATGAGGGCCGTGGTTCCAAGCATCTTGGCGGCCAGGGATCTGCGGAAAATGTCCATCACGACCTCCTAGTGCGCCCCGCCGTAGAGCAGCGGCTTGAAGTTGAACGCCTTGACCCGTTCCTCGTTGTGGCAGCCCACGCAGTCGTCCATGGTCAGCTTGCCCTTGATCAGCTCAGAGTCTCCGCCGCTCTCGACGTGTTCATATCCGGGACCGTGGCAGACCTCGCAGCCCGCATCGGCCAGGTGAGGGGTCTTTTCGTAGCTGACAAAGCCTCCCGGCTGCCCGTATCCGGTGGCATGGCATCCGTAGCAGCCCTCAAGCTCGTCCTCGGTCAGGTCCGAAGCCATGATCTTGATCGATCTGTCGGAATGGGCCTTTTTGGCGTATTTGGTAAAATTTTCATGCTGCTCTTCATGGCAGTCCTTGCAGGCGGCAGTGCCCACATACGAATTATCAGCCAGTGCGGAAAACGGCCACAACACGCACGCCACCAACAGGGCATGCCAAACTCCGAGCACGAGTCGACCCTCCATCCCCCCTCCTTGAGCTGTTACGTCCTTAACGACGCCGGCCTGGCAAGACACTTCAAAAAAACGCTCTTTTACATAAAACTTGAACGGCTTACATACAATATTACAATGAGTCAATATTTTGTCCATCATCTCACAAACGCATCTACTATTTAGTATGTACGGTGACGCGTTGTTCACGCAGAAATAATCCAGACGTCGGCGTATCGGGGTTTGCGTTACCCTTGCACCCGGGGATGATTTCCGCGCAGGCCGAACATCAGGGCCCCGTTTTCGCGCCGCGCCCGCCGCGTTCCCCGCGAAAGAGCGCGGGGCGGGTATTCGCCGGCAAACTGGAACTGGCGCGAGGTGGCCATTCATGGCGACCTCCGGGGCGAAACGCGCCGAGCTTGACGGCCCGGATTTGTCCTGCGTCCGGTTCAAGACTGATCTGTTCATGGTTCCACCTCCAGTAAGAATTTTCCCTTGCACTTTATTAGTTATCTATGTGGAAAACAGATGGCCGCGAAACCGGTTTAAGTGTGTATTTTTTCAAAACAAAAGTAAGTATTTTTGTCGCGCAAGACGTTGCGTCGAATACATATTTATACGTATTCTCCGACAGAAAACGCTGCCGTCGCGGACTCCGGCCGATGGGCCTTTCCGGCCATGAAAAAAGCCCCCGCCAGTTTCCGGCAGGGGCTTATCCATGTATTTCGAAGCGAGGGAAGCAAAAAGCGAGGAAACCTACGACACGGCATTCAGCCAGGCCAGGGCCTCCGCGATCTGACTTTGCACCGAACCGGGCCCCGTGCCTCCGGGCACGTGGCGTCTGGCCACGGCATTTCCGTAATCCAGGACCGCGAAGACATCGTCCTCGATATCGGTGGAGAAACGTCGCAAGTCCTCCAGAGAAAGATCTTCGAGGCCCAGGTTGCGTTCTTCGGCGAAAGCGACCGCCGCGCCGGTGATATGGTGGGCCTGCCGGAAGGGCACGCCCTTGGCGGCAAGGTAATCGGCCAGTTCCGTGGCGTTCAGGAATCCGGCAGCAAGAGCGCGGGCCATGCGCTCACGGTTGAAGCCAAGCTCGGAGAGCATGCCGGCCATGATGGACAGGGACGGAGCCACGGTGTCGTGGGTGTCCAGGAACGGCTCCTTGTCCTCCTGCATGTCCCGGTTGTAGGCCAGAGGCAGGCCTTTCATCAGCGTCAGAAGAGCCATCAGGTCGCCATAGACCCGGCCCGTCTTGCCGCGCATGAGCTCGGCCACGTCGGGGTTCTTTTTCTGGGGCATGATGGAGGAGCCCGTGGAATAGGCGTCGGGCAGGCGCGCGAAGCCGAACTGCGGGTTGGCCCAGATGATGATCTCCTCGCACAGTCGTGAGAGGTGCATCATGACCAGGCTGCCGCAGAAGGTGGCTTCGAGCACGAAATCACGATCCGAAACCGCGTCCATGCTGTTGGCGAACGTCCCGCCAAGACCGAGCTCGGATGCGACCCGGGCCGGATCGAGGGGATGGGTGGTCCCGGCCAGGGCCGCAGCTCCCAGGGGGGAAATCCTGGTTCGGGCCAGGGCGTCGCGGACCCGGTCATGATCGCGGCGGAACATCTGGGCGTAGGCCAGCAGGTGCTGGGCCAGACTGACGGGCTGGGCGGGCTGGAAATGGGTGCAGCCCGGCAGGAGCACGTCGACGTGTTCCTCGGCCCGCCCGACGAGCACCTGTATCAGCACGCGCAGGCCCGAAGCCCACTCCTCCAGGCACGCGGCCACGAACAGCCTGAAATCCAGGGCCACCTGATCGTTGCGCGAGCGTCCGGTGTGCAGCTTCTGGCCCGGAGTGCCGACCAGCTCGGTCAGGCGGTGCTCGATATTCATGTGCACGTCTTCGAGGTCCTGACGCCAGACAAAGACGCCGTCCTCGATCTCGGTCCGGATCTGTTCCAGGCCCTTGTGGATGGCCTCGCAGTCCGCGCGGGTGATGATGCCCTGCGCGGCGAGCATGGAGGCGTGGGCCATGGAACCCGCTATGTCCTGGGCGCAGAGGCGCGAGTCGAAATCGACGGAGCAGGTGTAGCGCTCGACCAGGGGGGCGGTGTCGCCGCTGAAGCGTCCGCCCCACAACTTCTTTTCCTTGGATGCCGCGCTCATGACCTAGCCCTTGATCTTGTTCAGGAAGGGCTGGCGGGCTTGCAGGCGCAATCCGTGCAGCTTGATGAATCCGGCCGCGTCAGCCTGGTTGTAGACCTCGTCTTTCTCGAAGGTGGCCAATTCGGGATTGTAAAGCGAATACGGAGATTTGCGGCCCAAGGGATAGACCCCGCCCTTGTAGAGTTTGAGACGCACCGTGCCGGTGACCGTTTCCTGGGCCTTGTCCATGAAGGCCTGCAAGGCTTCGCGCTCGGGAGCGAACCAGTAGCCGTTGTAGACCATCTCGGCGTAGCGGGGAATGAGCGTATCGCGCAGGTGCAGCAGTTCGCGGTCCATGCACACCCCTTCCAGGTCGCGATGGGCGCGCTGCAGGATGGCCCCGCCCGGCGTCTCGTACACCCCGCGGGACTTCATGCCCACAAAGCGGTTCTCGACCATGTCCAGGCGTCCCACCCCATGCCTGCCCCCCAGCTCGTTCAGAGCCGCGAGCATCCTGGCCGGAGACAGGGCCTGACCGTTCAGGGCCACCGGGTTGCCTTTGTCAAAATCCAGGACGACGACCTCGGGCGCATCGGGCGCGTCTTCGGGATTGACGCTCATCAGATAGGTGCCGGGGCCGGGCTCGGACCACGGGTCTTCCAACTCCCCGCCCTCGAAGCTCAGGTGCAGGAGATTGCGGTCGCAGGAGTAGGGCTTCTCCTTGGTCACGGGCACGGAAATGCCGTTCTCGGCGCAAAAGGCGAGCAGATCGGTGCGGGAGTTCAGGTCCCACTCGCGCCAGGGCGCGATGGTCCTGAGGTGCGGGGCCAGAGCCAGCGTGGAGAGCTCGAAGCGGACCTGGTCGTTGCCCTTGCCCGTGGCGCCGTGGGCCACGGCCTGGGCCCCTTCGGCCAGGGCGATCTCGACCATCTTCTTGGCGATGAGCGGCCTGGCGATGGAGGTGCCGAGCAGATACCCGCCCTCATAGACCGCGTTGGCCCGAAACATGGGGAAAACGTAGTCGGCCACGAACTCTTCCTGCAGGTCCACCACATAGGCCTTGGTCGCGCCGGTGGAGAGGGCCTTGTCCTCCAGGCCGTCCAGTTCCTCGCCCTGCCCCAGGTCGGCGGTCATGGTGATGACGTCGCATTCGTAGGTCTTCTTGATCCATTTCAGGATGGCCGAGGTGTCGAGCCCGCCGGAATACGCCAGTACGACTTTTTCTATCTTGCTCATGAAAGTGCTCCGTTATGCAAAGCGGCCGGGCCGCATTAGCTGTAAATCCATTCCAGAATGGCCTTCTGCATGTGCAGACGGTTTTCGGCCTGATCGAAAATGATCGACCGCGGCCCTTCAAACACGGACTCGCTGATCTCCTCGCCGCGATGGGCGGGCAGACAGTGCAGGACCTTGGCGGACGGATCGGCCAGGGACAGCAGTTCCTCGTCGACCTGATATCCGGCGAACGCCTTCTCGCGACGCTTCTGCTCCGCTTCCTGGCCCATGGAGGCCCACACGTCGGTGTTGACGAAATGGGAACCGGCGATGGCCGCCTTGGGGTCGTCGGTGACAAAGACCTTGGCGCCCATCTTCAGCGCGCGCTCCAGCACGGCGGTCTTGGGAGTGTACCCCTCGGGGCTTGCGATGTTGAGCTGGAAGCCGAAATAGACGGCGGCGTTGATCCAGGAATGGGCCATGTTGTTTCCGTCGCCTATCCAGGAAATGACCAGGTCCTTGAGAGCAGAGGTCCGCTCGTAGATGGTGAGCATGTCGCTCATGATCTGACAGGGATGGTACATGTCCGTCAAAGCGTTGACCACCGGAATGCTGCCGAAGCGGGCCAGGTCCTCGACGTTTTTCTGGGCGAAGGTGCGCACCACCATGCCCTGCACGTAGCGCGACAGCACCCGGGCGGTGTCCTTGAGCGGTTCGCTGCGGCCCAGCTGGGAGTCAGCCGGGGTCAGAAAGATCGTGTCCCCGCCCAGGTGGCGGATGCCCACTTCGAAGGACACCCGCGTGCGCGTGGATGCCTTCTCGAAAATCATGGCCAGAGTCTTGCCGGCGAGCAGATCGGAACGGTAGTCCCCGTCCTTCATTTCCTTGGCCCGCAGCACCAGATCCATGGCCTCGGTGGCCATCAGATCGTTTATGGAGAGAAAATGCTTCATGATATCACCCGACCATCCGGCGAACCGGTTTGCATGTTATGCCGACTTCGCAAAAAAGATGATTTCTACAGAGCTTCTCCCCTGTTTGTAAAGAGCACGACAACCACCTGAAATAAAAAAGCCAGCGCACGGCACTGGCTTTCGAATCGCTGCTGGGGGAGTGGACTACTCTTGTCCGGCGTGACGGGCGAAACCGGCGGCCATGCTCTCGGACAGGGTCCGCATCACGGCGTAGGTCGGGTCCTCGGGCAAGCGCCTGGAGCTGCGAAAGAGCGCGAAATCCTTGTCCGGGGCGCTTTCCATGGTCGCGGCCTGGGCCGCGGACCAGATCAGGCTCCCGTCCGGCACCCAGTGGATCTCCACCGTCACGCCGATGGAAGTCCGCCCCGTGCGCGCGCCCTCGAAGTACTGGGACACGTTGCCGCTGACCAAAATATTGGCGCCCCTGGCCTGCGCCAGCGCCATGGCCTGCCCCAGGCCGGGCCAGGGCCTTGCGGAATCGTACTCCATGACTTCGAACACTCCCCGGCCAAGCCAGGCCAGGCGAAAGATGTCCGCCATTTCGCGCCCCACGTCCTTGCGCACGGCGATATCCTGACGCAGCGCAAAAGGCAGGATCAGGGCCCGCAGACCTGTTTCCGGCAGCGCCCGTGGAGTCACCGCCTCGGCCAGCCCGCTGAGCACGACCGGTGCGTCGTCATGGTAGCGGATCTCGCTCAGCCCGACATCGACCGGCGAATAGGCGCAGCCGCAACACAGCAACAAAAGCAATAGCATGCAAAATTTCATGACAGGATCTCCTTGGCAGTCGCAATCAAGCAAGATAGGTACCAAGTTCCCCACAACCGCCCCAGCAGGAGAAAACCGTGACCCGACCCGGCGCATCCGCACCTTTTCGCTACAGGCTGGCCCATCAGGAAAGTCTGCTCGGCGTGGCCTATTTCACCCCCGCGCCTGCCCAACCCCTGACTCTTGAACAGTGTCTGGAGCATATTCGGAACTCGCCCAACGACGAATTCATGCGCGCCCACGTCCGGCCGCTGCTGGCCGCAACCGGTGCAAAGGCCTTGTCGGCCATGTACGAAGATGCCGTCCCCGCCATCCGCGCCCTCATCCTGGAGACAATCCTCCTGACCCCGGCGCTTGGCGTTTTGTGGGACCGGATGCGTAAAGACGCGGACGCCCTGGCCGCCTCGACCCCCCAGATATTTCTGAACAGCGCCACCCTGCCCGACCACGAACTCCACGCCCGGGCCGGCAGACTGTTGGCCGAAAACATTTTCCAGCACCGGCCCCTGCCTGCCGACATCGCCACTCTGGGGCTTGAGTCCGAGGCCGAAGCGGACAGCCTCGACCTGGCGGCCATCCGGGCCTCGCTTCCGGCGGTGCCGCCCCGCCCCCGAAAGCCGGCGCGCCAGACCCTGGCCCTGGCCATGGAACGCCTTTACGGACTTGGCATCCTGGACGGCCCGGAGATGCGCCACCACGCCTCCCTGGCTCCATGGGGCGTGCTGCGCCGCTGGCGGCTGGACCGCGCGACGCGCTGCGGCGGCTTCAACCACCGTCTGGAAGGACTCATGACCAGTTACGGTCGCGGGCTCCGCCAGGAGGATGCGCAGGCATCCCTGGCCATGGAGATCGTGGAGCGATACAGTTCCTTCGCCGACATCAGGGATCTGCGCATATCGGGCAGCCGGGATGACGGGGAAATCCGCGTGGCCGCATACGACGAACTGGACGCGCCGGCCCTGGATCCGAACGCCATGCGGCTGGAAGCCCCCTACGCGGGGCAACCCCTGCACTGGATGACGGCCAGCGACAGCGGCGGAACCAAGCATCTCGTTCCGGTCCAGGCCGTGTATCTCTTCACCAATCTGGACGAAATCCGCCTGTTCAGCGGGCTGGGATCCACGGGTCTGGCTTCGGGCAACACAGACGAGGAAGCCAAGGTCAGCGGGTTGCTCGAAGTCATCGAGCGCGACGCCGAGGCGGTCAGGGTGTTCGACCCGTCGCGCTGCTTCCGGGCGCAGAGCCGGGACGCGGAGGTGAGCGACCTCTTGGAACGCTACCGGGAGCAGGGCATCGATCCCGTTTTCCAGGATCTGACCACGGAACTCGGCGTGCCCTGCTACAAAAGCTTCGTGCGGCTGAAGGATGGGGGATTGGTCAAGGCCACGGGCGCAGGCTTGTCGGGCAAAAGGGCGGCCATTTCGGCCCTGACCGAAACCCCGTTCCCCTTTCCCGGAAAGGAGGCCTCGGCTCCCGGCCCGGAGGGGCTACCCGTGCGGATGCTCGAAGACCTGCCCGACCATTCCACGGGTTCGGCCGAAGGCGACCTGGCCCTGCTCGAAGCGATCCTGAAGGGCAGGGGCTTCTCGCCCCTCTACGCCGACCTGACCAAGCGGGAGCTGCGCCTGCCGGTTTTCCGCGCCATTGTGCCGGGCCTTGAGATCGTTTCGGACTTCGACCGCTTCACGCGCATAAGCCCCAGGCTTTGGCGGGACGTGCTCAGATCGAGGGAAAAAGGCGCCTGAGCGATTCCTCGGCGTCGAGGCGGATCGAATCCACGGCCAGTTCGGTCAACGCCTCCATTTCCGGACCATGGTCATGGCCCATGAGGTGCAGCAGGCCGTGGGCCAGCAGGCGCACCGCGTATTCGTAGGGGTCCTGATTGTAGATCCGGGACTCCCGGACCAGGGTGTCCACGGAGAGCACCAGATCTCCCAGCCAGTCGCCGTCGCCTCCGGGAAAGCTGAGCACGTTGGTCGGCCCCAGACAGCCCATGAAACGGTCATTGAGCTCGGCCATCTCGCCGTCATCGACGATGCGCAGGGACAGTTCCCAGGCATTGAGGCCAAAGGCCGCGGCCAGGCCTTCGAATATCTCCATGAGCTCCGGGCCCGACAGGGGGAAACGCGGATCCACGGGCACGGACTGGTCCAGGTGCAGCATCAGCCCTCCCGCTCCGGCGCGGTCCGGCGGCTCCGGGCCGGCCGGGCCTGGCCGGACGGGCCCATCCCGGCTTCCAGGGCCAAGGCGGCCTGCCGGTGCCGGTCATAGGCGCGCACGATGCGACCTACCAGGGGATGACGGATGACGTCGGCCTCGGTGAAATGCACCATGGCCACCCCCTGCACGTCCTTCAGGACCTCCATGGCCTGGACCAGGCCGGAGCCGATATGCGCGGGCAGGTCGATCTGGGTGATGTCCCCGGTCACCACGGCCCGCGAGCCGTGGCCCAGGCGGGTCAGAAACATCTTCATCTGTTCGGTGGACGTGTTCTGGGCCTCGTCGAGAATGACGAAGGCGTTGTTCAGGGTGCGGCCGCGCATGAAGGCCAGGGGCGCGATTTCGATGGTCCCGGCGGCGATCATTTCCTGGACCTTGGCGTAGTCGAGCATGTCGTGCAGGGCGTCGTACAGGGGGCGCAGGTACGGATTGACCTTTTCCACCAGATCTCCGGGCAGAAAACCGAGCTTCTCGCCCGCCTCCACGGCCGGACGGGTCAGGATCAGGCGCTTGACCTTTTTCTGCAGAAACAGGGACACGCCCACGGCCACGGCCAGATAGGTCTTGCCCGTGCCCGCCGGCCCGATGCCCAGGGTCAGGTCAAGCTCGCGCAGGGCGTGCAGGTATTCGCGCTGCGTCACGGTCTTGGGACAGACCGTTTTGCGAGGCGAGACCGTGAACAGGGCTTCCCGGTAATAGCTCTTGAGCGGGGTGGACGGATCGCGCAGCATGATGCGCAAGCTCTGCTCGATGTCGCGCTCGAACAGTTGGTGGCCGCCACGGACCAGGTCGTAGATCTGGGCGAAATACCGGCAGACCAGTCCGACCATGACCGGATCGTCCCCGGAAATGGAAAGCGCGTTGCCCCGGCTTTCCACCCGAACGCCCGTCATGGCGGTCACGCTCTCCAGATGGGCATTGCCGGGCCCGAAGACCTCGCGGGCGAAGTCCATGTTTTCAAAGGCTATATCCTGAATCTCCATGCGTTTCCATGCTCCGGGTGATGTGTTTGAAACTCCGTACCCGCCTCCTGTCCCGTTTGCAAATCCTCACGGACTCCCGTAGAAGTCGACCTTCGATCAACCGCAATTCGACCAGCGTAACGCATCGCTTTTCACGGTCCATCAGGGGCCTAATATACTATGAGCACAAAGAGAAAAGAAGAAACCAGCCAGCTGCCGGCCGTCAGGCAGGAAACGCAACTTGCTTTTCAAGAAGCAAAAAGCATGGTGAGGAAAGCTTTCGTGACCGCAATCAAGACCAATCTCGCATTTTTGGCCTGTTCGGGCATGTATGCCTACC
>Ga0265295_1003227_pt1 | contig 24222 bp, 17 predicted proteins | sample Munlansysbiofilm_FD_192503 | JGI IMG/M metagenome (GOLD analysis project Ga0265295, IMG submission 192503) | Leachate microbial communities from a municipal landfill in Southern Ontario, Canada - Methane capture system biofilm | ecosystem: Engineered > Solid waste > Landfill > Unclassified ... | reverse complement strand
TGCCGACTCGCGTGCCCGTGGCCGAGGCCGTAGGGCGCAAGGCCCTGCACGACATGACCCGCATTGAGCCCGGGGAAAGCAAGGGCGCGGAATTTCTGGCAGGACAGACCATCACCGCAGGCGATGTCTGCCGGCTGCAGCAGATGGGACGTAACAGCGTCTACGTGCAGGACGAGAGCCTGCCCCAGGGCGAGTTCGTGCACGAGAACGACGCGGCAGTGAGCTTTGCCGCGCGCATGGCCGGAGACGGCATCGGCTGTTCGGGCGAGCCCCGCGAAGGCAAGATCGACTTCCACGCGGCCAGGTCCGGCCTGCTGCAGGTTGACCTTGAAGCACTGGAGCGCTTCAACCTGACCCCCAATGTCATGTGCGCCACGCGTCAGCACTGCGCCCTGGTCGAAGAAGGCCGCCTGGTGGGCGGCACCCGCGCCATCCCCCTCTTCCTTTCCCGCGACAACTTCAGCCGCGCCCTGGCCGCCCTGGGCGACGCGCCGATCATGTCTATCGCACCCCTGCGCCAGGCCAAGGTCGGCGTGCTGGTCACGGGCACGGAAGTCTTTCAGGGGCTGATCGAGGACCGCTTCGCGCCCATCATCCGCGCCAAGGCGGAAGCCCTGGGTTCCATGGTCGTGGGCGAAGAGTTCACGCCGGATGACCGTCTGGCCATTGCCGACGGAGTGAAAAAGCTGCTGGACCTGGGCGCGGACCTGATCGTGACCACGGCCGGGCTGTCCGTGGACCCTGACGACGTGACCCGCAAGGGTCTGGAGGACGCCGGTATGACCGACGCCCTGCACGGCGCGCCGATCCTGCCCGGGGCCATGACCCTCATCGGCCGCATCGGCAGCGTGCAGGTCATGGGCGTGCCCGCCTGCGCCCTCTTCTTCAAGACCACGAGCCTCGATGTGCTCCTGCCCCGACTGCTGGCCGGCGTACCCATCACCCGCCGCGACCTGGCCCGTATCGGCGAAGGCGGCGTGTGCCTGCAGTGCAACACCTGCACCTACCCCAAGTGCACCTTCGCCAAATAACTCATTTGCCATCAGAAAATAGACGCCCCCGTTTGCCGAAATTGGACAAACGGGGGCTCTTTTTTTTCATACCCGAAAAGCGCGGCCAAAGACCTTGCCCGGCCGAAAGCCATCGATTATCGAGCAGGCATACATCTCGGAGGAATCATGATCAGTCTCGACCAGCTTCTCGTCTTCAGCCTGACCTCGCTTCTACTCATCTTCACGCCGGGGCCGGACATCATCTACGTACTGACCCGGGGCGTGGCCCAGGGGCGAACGGCCGCCCTGGCCGCCGCCCTGGGCTTCAGCCTGGGCAACATCGGGCACACGCTTTTTGCGGTCTTCGGGCTCTCGGCCATCCTGGCCTCGTCGGCCACGGCCTTCACCCTGGTCAAGGTCGCGGGAGGCATCTACCTGCTCTACCTCGGCTTCAAGCTCTGGACGGCCGACCCGGCACTGGCCCTCTCCGCGCAAGGAGAAACCAAGACGGCCCGCGTCATCTTTCGCCAGTCCATCTTCGCCAACCTCCTGAACCCCAAGGTCGCGATCTTTTTTCTGGCCTTCTTCCCGCAGTTCGTGCGCCCGGCCCAGGGGCATCCGGCCATGCAGATGATGATTCTCGGGCTGACCTTTGTCGTGCTGACCATGTTCGGCTTTGGTCTGGTCGCGCTGGGCGCGGGGGCTCTCAACTCCCGCCTGGCCGCGCGTCCCGCCCTCTCGGCCTGGCTGCACAAGGGCGCGGGCGCCATCCTCATGCTGCTCGGCCTGCGTCTGATCTGGGCCGACCGCTAGGCCTGAAAAAAGGCGGGCCGCATCCGGTCCGCCTTTCACCTTCTTTCTCCGAAAAAACTACATCCAGCGTTTCCTGGCCAGCAGCAGCCAGGCGAGCAGACACCCCCCGATGGCGATCCCGGAAACAATGCCGAAGGCATGCGGCGAGCCCTGAAACGGCGTTGCGATGTTCATGCCGTAAACGCCCGAGATGATGTTGGGAATCATGAGGATGATGGTGAAGCCCGTCAGGAATTTCATGACCATGTTCATGTTGTTGGAGATGATGGAGGCGAACGCGTCCATGGTCCCGGACAGGATGTCGCTATGGATCTTGGACATGTCGATGGCCTGCCGGTTCTCGGTGATGGCGTCTTCCAGCAGGTCGGACTGATCCTCGGTCAACTGGATGGTGCGCATGCGCAGGACCTTGTCCATGATGATGTCGTTGGCCTTGAGCGAGGTCGTGAAATAAACAAGGCTCTTCTCGATGCCCAAAAGCTCGATCAGCTCCTCGTTACGCATGGATTGCTGCAGCCGCTGCTCGATCACGTCCGAACGCCTGATGATGTCTTTCAAAAAACGCAGGTAGATGAGCGACGTGCGCTGCATGAGGTGGATGGCGAAACGCATCCTGTCCGCCGTGTCCACGATGCGGGTGCGACCGTTCAGAATCCCGGTGACCAGATCCTGCGGAGAGCGGCAGACCGTGACCACGGCCGTGGGCGTGATGATCACGCCGATGGGCTGGGTAAGGTAGGGAATGCGGTGATCGGAGACATTCTCCACAGGCACGCGCAGGACCAGAAGCAGCACACCGTCCTCCAGCTCCAGACGGGCGCGTTCGTCGACGTCCAGAGGATCGGTCAGATGGTCGAGGGGGATGCCGAGCAGAATGGACGTACGCTGCAACTCCTCTTCGGAGGGGTTGATCAGGTTGACCCAGCAGTCGGCGTCGAGGTGCTCCTGCGGAGACAGAATTCCATCGATGGTCTTATGGATTGTGATCATATCGTGAGTCCTTCAAATGGTATGAACAGGCAGAAAAATACGCCGGGTTCATGAACAACCCGAACGTGGCCCAAAACCGATTTGCAGAATCACGAGTACGGGTCCGCGCAACGGTCCGCGGCCCGGGGCAACTGCCCGGAGCGGACGAAACGGCGGTAAAAGACCGCACGGGAACGAAAAGTGTGGGAAAGCATGATCCACCTGCCGCAGCGCCGAGGCTCCGTCAGGCGGCCTGGTCAGGCGCGATGAGGACGGGGAGCTCGACGAATAAGTTTACGATGTCGGTAGCAGGGCCTAGGGCCGCAACTGTCGCCAGAATCCACTTTGATCTCCTTTGCATGTCGCCCGGACACCATGTCCGGGACACAAAAACGATGGACACCCACCTACGCGCGACACTTTCAAAAGGCAAGCCCAATGCCGTAGTTTATATTGCAAACGTCCAAAAAAGCTCTTGAAATCCGCACCTGACGCGTTGCCCTTGAAAGAATTTTAACGTAAGCGCAGTTAGTTATTTCACAGTGGCCCCCCTTTTTTCATGACCTCGGGGACGCATCCCCTTCAGAGCGCCAGGATGAACCATGATTTTCGACAACATCCGGATGAAGCCCAAGCTCCTGTTCCTCTTCATCATGACCGGAATCGTTCCTCTGGGCATCGTGGCCCTCATCGGCAGCTATTCCGCGTCCAACGCCCTCCTCGATCTGGCCTTTGAACAACTCGGCAGCATCCAGGCCATCAAGCGCGACAAATTACAGACCACTCTGACCGAACGCATAAACGGACTCAAACTCATGGCCGGGCTGAGGCAGACCCAGCAGGCAGTGGACGACCTGAACACGCTCGGGCAAGAAGACCCGGCCCAGCCCTACCCCATCGAATCCAGCGCCTATCAAAGAATCCACGGCAGATACGACTCCCAGCTCAAGGGCTACATCGCCGTCAACGGCTTTGAAGACATCTATCTGATCGACCGTAGCAGCGGCAACGTCATGTACGCCGCCGGCCAGGGCGAGGAGCTTGGCACCAGCCTGGCCACCGGACGCTACCGGCACACGGCCCTGGCCAGGCTCTGGGAGAGGGTCCTGCGCAGTGGAAACGTGGCCTTCGAGGATTTCAGCACCTACGAACCAAGCGCGGGAAGTCAGGCCGCCTTCATCGGATATCCGGTCCTCGACCTGCAGGGCGGCGTGGCCGGAGTCATCGCCGCGCGCGTTTCGGGCGAGTTCATCAACCAGATCATGCCCTCGCGGCAAGGCCTGGGCAAGTCAGGCGAATCCTATCTGCTGCGCTGGCTCGAATCCCAAAAAAAGTTTGAGATGCGCAGCGATATCCAGACGATGGGCAATGGCCTCTACGTCATCGGCTACACCCTGCCCCGCACGCCGGCGTACTGGCATGACGCCGTGGTCAAGGGTTTTGACGGAGGAGGCGGCACCTACGAAGACAGCGCGGGCACTACGGTGCTGGTGGCTTTCAATACGCTGGACGTGCTGGGCACCAACTGGATTCTCATTTCCAAGATCAACAAGGGCGAAATTCTGCGCCCCATCTGGACGTTCCTGCTGATCATCTGCGTCACCGGCGCGGTGCTGGCCCTCATGATCGCGCCCGGCGCCTACGGCCTGGCCAAAGGCATCAGTCAGCCTCTGGAACAGGGCGTGAACTTCGCCGAGGCCATCTCCGCCGGAGACTTGAAGGCCCGTCTGGATCTGCGCCAAAAGGACGAGTTGGGCATGCTGGCCAAAGCCCTGAACAGCATGGCCCGCAACCTGCGCGACATGGACTGGCTCAACCAGGGCAAAACAGGCCTCGACGACACCCTGCGCGGTGAACACAGCCCGCAGGATCTGGCTCGGCTTTTCATTTCTTTTCTGTGCAAACATCTGGACAGCCAGATCGGGCTCTTTTTCCTGCATGATGACGGCGAACTGGTGCTGACCTCATCGTATGCCTTCACCAACCGGCAAGGCCAGTTCTCCCGGCTGCGCGTAGGCGAAGGACTGGTCGGTCAGGCTGCGCTGGAAGGGGAAATTCTGACCTTCGCCCGGGTCGAAGATGGGGCGCCGCCTTTTCATTTCGGTCCCGGCGAAATTGTCCCCGCCCATTTTCTGGCCGCGCCCGTGTTCATGGGCAAGGAATTGCTCGGCGCATTCCTCATCGGCCGCGAGTACGCCTTTTCGCCCCTGCACAGACAGTTCATAACCGACATCTCCAAGAACACGGCAGTTCTCTTCAACATGGCCACCTCGCGGGGCATGATCGCGGACCTGTTGCGACAGGCGCAGGAACAGCAGGAGATGTTGCGCGTGGCCAACGAAGAGCTCGAAGAGCAGACCAACATGCTTAAAGAATCCCAGAGCGAGCTGCAGGCCCAGCAGGAAGAGCTGCAGGTCACCAACGAGGAACTGGCCGAGCAGACCCGCGCCCTCAAGGAATCCGAGCGGCGGCTGCAGGATCAGCAGAACGAGCTGCGCTCCGTGAACGACAAGCTCGGCGAACGGGCCATGGAACTCGAAGAACAGAAGAGCGCCATCCGCCGCAAGAACAAGGAGCTGCTGCGCGCCCAGGAGCAACTCAAGCTCAAAGCCCAGGAACTGGAGAGCGCGAGCAGATACAAATCCGAATTCCTGGCCAACATGTCCCACGAGCTGCGCACCCCGCTCAACTCCATCCTCATCCTGTCCCAACTGCTGTCGCACAACAAGGAAGGCAACCTTTCCCCGAAACAGACGGAAGCGGCTTCGGCCATCAACTCTTCGGGCGCGGACCTGTTGCGCCTCATCAACGAAATTCTCGACCTGTCCAAGGTCGAAGCGGGCAAGGTCGAACTTCATCTGGAAGAAATGCCGCTGACGTCCATGATCTCGGATCTGCAAAGGGTCTTCAAAGGTGTCGCGGTGGAAAAAGGCGTTTCGCTTCTCGTCGAACAGGATCCGGCTCTGCCCGAGACCATGCTCACGGATACGCACCGGCTGCAGCAAGTCCTGCGCAACCTCCTGTCCAATGCCTTCAAGTTCACGGACCACGGCAGCGTGACCTTGTCCATCTCCCGCCCCGGACCGGAAGTCGATCTGCCCGAAGGCATCCCCTCGGCCGACGCGGCGATCTGCATCGCGGTCACGGACATGGGCATCGGTATCCCGGAGGACAAGCAAGGTACTATCTTTGAAGCCTTCCGTCAGGCCGACGGAAGCACCAGCCGCAAATACGGCGGCACGGGCCTCGGGCTATCCATTTCCCGGGAGCTGACCAAACTTCTGGGCGGAGAAATCCGGCTGCGTAGCCAGGAGGGCAAAGGCTCGACCTTCAGCCTGATCCTGCCTTTACGCCATCACGCCGACGCGCCCACGGACGAAATAAATCCCCGGGTGCCCGCGCCCGAGCCAAAAACGACGCTCCCCCAACCTGCAAAGGCGGCAGCCGAGGCGCCCATTTCCTATCTGCAGGACGATCGCGCCAATCTGAAACCCGGCGACAAATCGCTCCTCATCATCGAGGACGACCAGCATTTTGCCCGCATCCTGCGCGACCAGGCGCGGGATATGGGATTCAAAGCCCTGCTGGCGGCTGACGGCGAAACCGGCCTGCACTTTGCCGATTTTCATGGTCCGAGCGCCATTATCCTCGACAACGTCCTGCCGGGCATGAATGGCTGGACCGTGATGGAACGGCTCAAAAACGATCCCAAGACGCGACACATCCCCCTGTCCTTCATCTCCGCGGAGGATCGCAGCCTGGAAGCCATGCGCATGGGCGCGCTGGCCTTCCTGACCAAACCCGTGGAACTGGAAACGCTGCGCAAGCTGCTCGAAAGGATTGACTCGTTCATCAAGAAACCCATGCGCAGACTGCTCGTGGTCGATGACGACGCCCTGCAGCGGGAGTCCATTCGCGCATTGATCGGCAATGGCGACGTGGAGACCGTGACCGCGGCATCAGGCGCGGAAGCTTTGGGGCTGCTCAAATCCCAGAACTTCGATTGCATGATCCTGGATTTGGGGCTTAACGACATGTCCGGCTTTGACGTGCTGCGGACACTGCGTTCCGGACCGACGCCGTCCGTCCTGCCCGTGGTCGTCTACACCGGCCGGGACCTCAGCGAAGAGGAGGAGCGCAGGCTCTCGCGGTACGCAGAGAGCATCATCGTCAAGGGCGCACGCTCACCCGAGCGCTTGCTGGAAGAAACAACGCTCTTCCTGCACCGCGTCCAGGCCAATCTGCCCCAGGAAAAGCAGCGCATGCTCCGGACGGATACGGAGCCCGAATCCGTGCTCGACGGCCGCACGGTGCTCGTGGTCGATGACGACATGCGCAATATCTTTGCGCTCACCAGCGTCCTCGAAGAAAAAGGGATGCAGGTCGTGGTCGCCAGGGACGGCAGCGAAAGCCTGACCAAACTGCATGACAATCCCGAAATCGATCTGGTGCTCATGGACATCATGATGCCGGTCATGGACGGCTACGAAGCCATGCGTGAAATCCGCAAAGACCCCAAGCTCAAAGATCTGCCCATCATCGCCCTGACCGCCAAGGCCATGAAGGGGGACAAAAACGCCTGCATCGAGGCCGGGGCCAACGACTATCTGGCCAAACCCGTGGACATGGACAAATTGCTCTCGCTGCTGCGTGTCTGGCTGTACCGGAAATGAACGTCCATCCCGAGACCGAGCGCATCGAACTGCGCCTGCTGCTGGAAGCCATCTACCTCAAATACGGGTATGACTTTCGCAATTACTCCATGGCCCATCTCAAGAGGCGCGCCGAGTACCGACTCAGCCTGTCCGGGCTGGCTTCCATCTCGCAGTTGCAGCACGCGGTTCTGCATGACGAAAACACGTTCCTGATTTTTTTGCAGGATCTGTCCATCAACGTCTCGGAGATGTTCAGGGACCCGCCGTTCTACAAGGCGCTCAGAAACGATATTCTCCCCATGCTGGGCACCTATCCGTCCTTCAGGATATGGCACGCGGGCTGCTCCGCCGGCCAGGAAGTCTATTCCATGGCCATCCTGCTGCACGAGGCGGGAATGCGAGAACGGGGGCAGATCTACGCCACGGATTTCAACCGCGCCATTCTGGAACAGGCCCGGGAAGCCGCCTTTCCGCTGGCGCAGCTCAAGGACTACACGACCAAATACCAGCAGGCGGGCGGGGAAAACTCTTTTGCCGACTACTATGCAGCCAACGACCAGCGCGCGGTGCTGCGACCGTTCCTGAAGGATCGGATTTTTTTTTCCGAGCACAACCTGGTCACGGACGGAGTTTTTGGCGAAATGCACCTGATCGTCTGTCGCAACGTACTTATCTATTTCGACCGCGAGTTGCAGGAGCGGGTGGTGGGCCTTTTTGTGGACAGTCTGTGTCCAGGGGGTTTTTTGTGCCTGGGAAGCAAGGAGAGTCTTAAATTTTCCAAACATGCGGACAAATTCGAAGTCGTGCGGGAAAAGGAAAAAATATACCGCAAGCGCAGGGACGCATGAAAAGAGCGTTCAAGGCGGTGGTCGTCGGAGTCTCCTCCGGCGGTCTCGAAGCCCTCAAGATTTTTGTCCCGGGACTGCGCAAGGATCTGGCCGTGCCGGTCCTCATCGTGCAGCATCTCTCGCCGCAGGCGGACTCCTATCTGCCGGCGCGTCTGGACGAGGTCAGCGGGCTCACCGTCAAGGAGGCCGAGGACAAGGAGCTGTTGCAGGCCGGCGTGGCGTATGTGGCGCCGCCCGATTATCACCTGCTGGTGGAGGCGGACGAGAGCCTGACCTTGAGCGTGGACCCGAAAGTGAATTTTTCACGGCCCTCGGTGGATGTACTGTTCGAGACCGCGTCCGACGCTTTCGGAGCCGCGCTCATCGGCGTAATCCTGACCGGGGCCAACCAGGACGGAGCCAAAGGACTGGCCCGCATCAAGCGCCGGGGAGGGGTGGCCATCGTGCAGTCACCGGAATCGGCCCAGGCAGACGCCATGCCAAGGGCCGCCCTGGAGTCCACCAACGTGGACCATGTTTTGCCCCTGCGCGACATCGCCCCCTTTCTGAACAACCTGATTGGACCGAGCCATGACAACACCACTTGATATCCTGATCGTGGACGATCGCCCGGAAAACCTGCTGACCCTGGAACACCTCCTGGAAAACCCGGAGCTGAACATCGTGCGCGCGGGCTCCGGCCAGGAAGCCCTGGCCCGCCTGCTCGACCACGATTTCGCCCTGGTGCTTCTGGACGTGCAGATGCCGGACATGGACGGATTCGAGACGGCGGAACTGATGCGCGGCAACAAGCGCACCCGGCACATCCCCATCATCTTTGTCACCGCCAGCCATACCGAGCATCAACACATATTCCGCGGGTACGATTCCGGGGCCGTGGACTATCTGTTCAAGCCCCTGGACCCGCAGATGCTCTACTGCAAGGTCCGAATATTTCTGGAAATTCATCGTCAACGTCAGGCCCTGCAGTGCAAGACGCGGGAGCTTGACGCCAGGATCGCCGAACTGAACCTGCTGCAGGCCGAGCTGGAAGAAAAAAATCGCCAGCTGCAGCTCTTGTCGTCCCTGGACGGGCTGACAGGCATCCCCAACCGGCGTCAGTTCGACGAAATGCTTTCCCTTGAGTGGAGCCGCATGGCGCGCGAAAAAACCCCCCTTTCACTCATTATCCTGGATGTGGACCATTTCAAGCTTTTCAACGATCGCTACGGCCACCTGGCCGGAGACAGCTGCCTGCGTCGCGTGGCCTTGGCCCTGGCGACCATGCTGCGGCGCCCCGCCGACATGGTCGCGCGCTACGGCGGGGAAGAATTCGCGGCCATCCTGCCGGGCACCAGCCTTGAGGGAGCCCAGATGGTGGCGGAGAGCATGCGCCAGACCGTGACCGAGCTTGGCATCGAGCACATGGATTCGCCGGTCCAGGGCGTGCTCACCGTCAGTCTGGGGGTGAGTTCGGTCATCCCGATTCCCGGCTGCATTCCCGCAGACCTGATCCAGGCCGCGGACCAGGGACTCTACCAGGCCAAGCAGGAAGGCCGTAACCGCTGGGTCCGCGCCGATTGCGTGCCCTTGTCCTGCCGGTCGCCCTGGAAATAGGCACTTCACCCTGCAAAAGCCATTGCATGGTGACAGCGGAGCACATGAAATGACGACGCCGAACTCATCGCCCCCCAACGCCTACTGGATTCTCGACGGGCAAGGCCATGGCGCGCTTCAGGCCTGGATGCCGGGACACGACGTGCCGCGAGCCAACGGCCTTGCATGGTTCCACCTGAACTATGCCGACGCAACAGCCCGAGACTGGCTGCTGCGATCCGAACTGCTGAGCATTCCCGTGGCGGAGTCCCTGCTGGATGAAGAAACACGCCCTCGCGTACTTCATCACGGCGAAGGGCTGCTCTTGACGCTGCGCGGAGTGAACCTCAACCCCGGCGCCGAACCCGAGGACATGGTCTCCATACGAATCTGGATCGAGGAAGGCCGGATCATCTCCACGCGCAAACGCCGGCTCAAATCCGTGATAGCTGTCCAGACCTTGCTCGAAGCAGGGCGCGGTCCGCGCAGCAGCGGGGAATTCCTGGTGGTGCTCCTCATGCTCATGACGGACAACATCGGAGAGGTCATCGAAGCATTGGAAGACAAAATGGCCGAGGTGGAAGAGAAGATCGTCGAACATCACGGAGCCACGGCCCGTGAGAATCTGGCGGATCTGCGCAGACAGGCGATCGCGCTACGCCGCTATCTCGCGCCGCAGCGCGAAGCCCTGTCACGGCTGACCACCGAGCAGGTGCCCTGGATGAGCCCGGACGATCATTTCCGCATCCGCGAAACCACGGACGAACTTATCCGACACATAGAAAATCTTGACGCTGTTCGTGAACGGGCGTCCCTCGCCCATGAGGAGTTTGTGAACCATGCCACGGAACAGTTGAACCGGCGCATGTTCATGCTCTCCGTGGTGACGGTCATCTTCCTGCCGCTCGGATTTTTGACGGGACTTTTCGGCATCAACGTGGGCGGCATCCCCGGAGCCGGGAGCCCATGGGGATTTGCCGCCTTCTGCCTGGGTGTCGCGCTGGCCGCGGCGGGCATCGTGCTTATTTTCAAGCGGTCCCGCTGGCTATAAAAAAAGACGATTGATCATTCCAAGCATGGATTACAGCGCAGCGCCACCATGGCACGTACGCAAAGGATCTGATCAATCGTCTTGAGCGCTCTCTAGCATCCCGGCGCGCTCCTCTGCAAGAAAGGATTACGTTTCACGCTCATCGTGTACTCTGTCGAAATATCCGCTCAATCGGGGCACGCTACGCACCAGGATGCGTGGAAAACCTGCTGCACGAAGCACATGTTCCAATGCATGGTGCAGGTGGGATGAATCAATCTCGCGGCCAAGATGCAATTCATAATCTCCTGTAGCGCAGAGTCGCAGCCGAAAGGGGAACTCCGCATATCCGGCCTCTTGAAGCCTCTCTTCCACAACCCGCTCCCCTGCGGCCAGACGCGCCAGCAGTTGCGGGTCCGGAGTCCGGGCATACGGCAGACGCGTGAGCAGACAGGCCCGGGCCTGCTGATCCGGACGCGCAAGGCCCGTCCGCCTGGCCAGGTCACGGATCATGTCCTTGGTCAGCCCGGCATCGGCCAGGGGAGAGCGAATGCCCAGTTCGAGCAGCGCCCGCCGGCCAGGGCGAAACTCCTTTGCATCCGAAAAGTTGGAGCCGTCACAAACAGGCGCTGTGGCGACGGACAGGATCTGCTCGAAAAGAAAACGCTTGCAGGCATAGCAGCGCTCCTTCGAACCGGCCGCGACTTCGGGCAGATGCAAAGGATCAAGCCGCAGCAGTCTGACGCCCAGCCCCCTGCTCGCGGCCCAGGCGAGGGCGTATTCAGACTCTTCGGGCGCGACATGAGGACCGCGGACATGCACCAGTTCCACCGGCACCCCGGCCTGCAACCCCGCGTGGACCAGGAAGCGGCTGTCAATCCCTCCGGAACAGGCCACGGTCAAAGGGCCTATTTCGCCTAGCAGTCCGATCAGATCTTCCCAGGCAAAATCGTCATTACGCATCGGCAGTGCCGCTCCTTATTTCAAATGGATCTTTCTTCAATGTTTCCTCTTCCCTGCCCGTCAAAAACACCGTAAGCGACCGCCATGAGCCACTTCAGCGCAATCCACGAAATTGACGCGGGGGAATTTTTAGTCCGTAGCGTCTTGATTCGAGGCACCCGCTTTTGCCTGATCTGGGACACCCTGACGAGCCCGCGCGACATGACCCGCTTCGCCGAAATCTGCGCCGGGCAGCAGTGCTTCGTTGTCTACAGCCACGCCGATTGGGACCATGTGCAGGGCACGGCGGCCTTGGAAAGTCCGATTATCGTCGGCCACGTGGACTGCGCCCATCGCTTCGGCATCGAGGCCCGGCAGACCCTGGCCGACATGCAAGCCCGCGAACCGGGCAAATGGGACGAGGTCAAACTCATCCCCCCCCACATCACCTTCGAGCGCCGCCTTGATCTTGACCTTGGGGGCCTCACGATCCAGCTGCACGCCCTGCCTGGGCATACCCCGGATACCATCGTGGGATTCATCCCGGAAATGGAACTCCTGCTGGTCGGTGACGCGGTGGAGTCGCCCCTGCCCTGCGTGCCCGCAAACTGCGACCTTGATGCATGGATAGAGGCGCTGCTCCGCTGGCGCAAGCACGAAGGGGTCGGCACGATCATTCCATCCCATGGTCCGGTGGGCGGCAAGGACATTGTGGGCAGCACCATCGACTATCTCGACGGCCTGCGCCGAGGCGAAAACAGGCTCTTGCCTGAAGGGCTGTCTGCGTTTTACGCCATGACGCACCTGGACAACATGAAAAACCGTAGCATCGGCACCGGATCGTAACCCGCTTGTTTCCATTCAACTTTCAATATCAACCGAGGAGATCTCGATGAAGGTCGTCTTTCACCTGGACCTGGACGAAGAAAAGGTTCTGCGCATCGCCCTGACCAACATGGAAAACCTGCGCGCCGCCAAACCAGGCGCACGCATCAATCTGCTGGTCAATGGACCTGCGGTCAAATTTTTCCGTAAGAACGGCGAGGATGAATTCCTGGAGCGCATCAAAAACCTGATCCAGGCCGAGGTAACGGTCTTCGTGTGCCAGAACGCCCTGCGCGCCTTCGACATCCCCGAAACAGACCTCTGCCCCGGATGCGAAACCGTGCCCGCCGGAGTGGTCGCCCTGATCAAGCTGCAACAGCAGGGCTGCGCGTATATCAAACCGTAGGGGCGGTCCTGCGTGACCGCCCTGCCTTCGGTCCTACGTGACCGCCCTGCCTTCGGTCCTACGTGACCGCCCTACGGTCCTACGTGACCGCCCTACGGTCCTACGTGACCGCCCTGCGGTCCTACGTGACCGCCCTGCGTGGCCCTGGCAATCCACGCAGCATATCCCGCATCCCGGAAATGCCTCTGAAAAGGGCAGACACGCAGGTCTGCCCCTACGGTGCATTCGTCACAACCACGACCGCATCCCCCCGCGCATAACATTTCGCAAAAAAAATTAATTCATTACGACTAACTTTTTTGTTGACTTCTCGTCTCCCGCTCGCATAATAAGTTCACCACGACAAACACCATTCGGAGACGATATGAATTTTGATCTGCTCATCACCTTAGGCATTATAGCCGTCGCAGCCATCTATCTCCTGCGGCGCCATTTCAAGAAAGACAACCCATGCTGCGGATGTTCCGGTTGTTCGGGCACGCTCGAACCAAAGCCCCGTCAAGGCTGCGGTCCCAAAAAAGACTGACCGGACGCCTCGTTCTTGTCGACACTCCTCTGCCAAGAGGTATTTTTTTACCCACATGATTAGACATAACTAACTTGGAGCCCCCATGCAACAACCCATCACCCTCAGATCCATGCAGGCCAATCAATCCGGCATCATCGATTCCATCAGCGCTTCCGGCGAGCTCGGACGGCGCATTCGCGACATGGGAATTATGCCCGGAACCCAGGTCACCATCATGGGCCGCGCCCCACTCAAGGATCCGGTGGCCCTCAGGCTGCGGGATTTCACTCTGACCTTGCGCAACAACGAAGCCGACCTGATCATGGTCAACGTTAACAAAAGCGGAGAAAACTGTTAATGAATGCCACCATGGCCCTGATGGGCAACCCCAATTCCGGCAAGACAACCCTTTTCAACAACCTGACCGGCGCGCGCCAGCATGTGGGCAACTATCCCGGGATCACCGTGGAAAAACGCGAAGGGCGCCTCAAGATTGAAGAGCTCGACATTACCGTGGTCGACCTGCCGGGCACCTATTCCCTGACCGCGTACACCCAGGATGAGCTGGTAGCGCGAAATTTTCTTATCGAAAAAAATCCCGACGCCGTAGTATCGGTACTAGACGCCACGAATCTGGAGCGCTCGCTCTATCTTGTGCTCCAAATCCTGGAGCTTGGCACTCCTGTCATCGTGGCCCTGAACATGATGGACGAGGTTCGCCGCAAAGGCGTAATCATCGACACGGGGCGTCTTTCAAAGCTCCTGAACACGCCTATTCTCGAAATGGTGGCACGCACGGGAGAAGGCCGCGAAGACCTGCTGAAAGAAGCGCACAGGGCCGTGCTTGAACGGCGTCCCGCGCGCACGGAGCTGCGCATCTCCTACGGCCATGACCTCGACGAGACGTTGGACGCCATGCAGGCCTTGATCGAATCTTCCAATTTTCTGGGTGGACGCTACCCGTCCCGTTGGCTCGGCCTCAAATACCTGGAAAACGACGCCGAGGTTCTGGCTCTGGGCCAATCCACACCGGACGTGCATTCGCGTCTGCTGGAGATGACCGCCACCCTGGCCGAACATTGCCGCAAGACCCTGAACACGGAGCCGGAGAGCCTCATTGCCGACTATCGGTACGGGTTCATCACCGGGCTCTTGAAGGACGGGGTCGTGACCCGGCCCACCACCCAGGCTCGCTTCGACCTCACGGACAAGCTCGACACCGTGCTGACCAACCGCCTGGCCGGCCCTTTTCTCATGTTCGCCATCATCTATCTGATGTTCGAGCTGACCTTCACCTTGGGCGAGGTGCCCATGGGCTGGGTGGAATCCTTTTTCGGCTGGCTGAGCGAGACGGCCTCCGCCATTCTGCCCGAGGGCCTGCTCAGCTCGCTCATCGTCTCCGGCATCATCGACGGCGTGGGCGGCGTACTCGGCTTCACGCCGCTGATCATGATCATGTTCTTCTTTCTCTCCTTTCTGGAGGATTCGGGATACATGGCGCGCATGGCCTACATGCTCGACCGCGTCTTCCGCATCTTCGGCCTGCACGGCTGCTCGGTCATGCCCTTCATCATCTCCGGCGGCATCCCCGGCGGCTGCGCCGTGCCCGGAGTCATGGCGGCGCGCACCCTGCGCAGCCCAAAGGAAAAGATCGCCACGGTCCTGACCGCGCCGTTTTTAAGCTGCGGAGCCAAGGTTCCCGTCTTCCTGCTCCTGGCCGCGGCCTTTTTTCCGGGCTCCGGAGCCAGCGCCCTGTTCTGGATCACCCTGGGCGGCTGGGTCATGGCCCTGCTTGCGGCCCGGCTCCTGCGTTCCACCGTGATCAAAGGCGAGGCCACGCCCTTTGTCATGGAACTGCCACCCTACCGCATGCCCACCTTGAAAGGCATGTGCCTGCACACCTGGGAGCGGGTCTGGCAGTACATCAAAAAGGCGGGCACCGTGATCCTGGCCGTCTCCATCCTGCTCTGGGCGGCCATGACCTTCCCCGGCCCTTCCGAAGAGCAGAGCGCACGCTTCGCCGATGAACGCGCCGCCATCCAAGCCATGAGCTTTGATAACGACCAGGCCCAGGAAGAAGCCCTGACCGAAATCGACAACGCCGAGGCGCAGCAGGCCCTGCGTTCCTCCCTGGCCGGCATGGTCGGTACGGCCCTGGAACCCGTGTCGAGGCCCGCGGGCTTTGACTGGCGCACCAACATCGCCCTTCTGGGCGGGTTCGCGGCCAAGGAAGTCATCGTTTCGAGCCTGGGCACCGCCTACTCCCTGGGCGAAGTGGACCCGGAAGAAAGCACCGGACTGTCCGAAAAACTGCGCACCGACCCGGCCTGGAACATGTGGGTGGCGGTGAGCCTGATTGCCTTCGTACTGCTCTATGCCCCGTGCTTCGTGACCGTGGCCGTCATCGGACGCGAGATCGGCTGGAAATGGACCGCCTTCTCCGTGGGCTTCAACACGGTCCTGGCCTACGCAGTGTCCGTGACCATCTATCAGGTCGGCATGACCCTGTAGAAACGTTTTCCCTCAATCCCCTCCTCCCTCCCGGAGCGGCAGAGCATCGCCCTGCCACTCCGGACTTTTTTCCGGCGTCATGCCGGCACGCCTCCCCCCGCCTCCCTCACCAATGCAAAGACCCCGCGCAAAAGCACAGGGTCGTCATCGGGCGTTCTTATAACGCAGGTTATCTTCGCAGGCGGCTTGATCTCAAGCCGGCGGCATCATCCTACCGAGGAAAAAACCATGGCGGCATGCACGCCCACCACGCAGGCGGCGACCACAAGACCCAGGATCAATCTCTTACCGAAATCTGCAAGCATTTCTGTTCCTTAAGATGCATGTAAACAAAATATCGCCCTTGCCGAGGCAGCGAGGATGGGACACTTTCTACCGACCAAGACGTAGTTACCTAGCGTGAGCACGTAACACTGTCCATGAGATTTTATAATCGTAAAAAGCCCTTGCCGAAGCAATCCGGCAAGGGCTTGAGATATCACGTTGAGGCGAAGTCATCCTTCACCTCGCGCGAGCTAGCGAATCATTCTTCAATCTGAGCGGCGGGATCCTTGTACAGGGCCGGGTCAACGCCAAGAGCGGTGATCAGGTTGCCGGACAGGGCCAGAAGCTTGTAGGCCGCGATCTGCTCATTCACGCTGGAAGTGACCAACTGACTGGCAGACTGGAACACTTCGTTTTCAGAATCGAGCACATCAAGCAAGCTACGCTGTGCCACGCCGAACTGCTCCAGGTAGATCCCCTTGGTGTCGCGGTTGTACTGCACTGCCTCGGTGTATTCCTTCACTTCGTTCAGCGAGGATTTGTACTGCGCCCAGGTGGTCTTGGTCTCGTTCTCGACGGCCAGGGTCAGGTCGTACTTGTCGGCTTGGGCCTGGCGCTTGCGGGCCTTGGTGGCCTTGTGGGCAGCCACATCGGAACCGCCGTTGAACAGATTCCAGTTGAAGCGGACCATGGCCGCGTCGGTGCGCTCCCAATATTCCTGATTTTCAACGCCGTCCGAATAGGAGGAAGACAGTTCGGCATAAACGTAAGGATGATAATTTGCCTTGGCGATGTTGATGCGCTCGGTTTCAGCGTTGACGTCTTCACCTGCGGCATTGATCTTGGGATTGTTGCCGATGGCCTGGGCAGTCATTTCATCCAGGGATGCGGGAATGAGGTTCTGCGGGTAGGGAGCCAGGGCGATCTTGCCGGGCAGGACTCCGGTCAGACGCTGGTATTCATTCAAGGCGGCCTGCAAAGCCGAACGGGTCTTTTCGATGGAAGCCTGGGCCATGGACAGGCGGGCCTGGGTCTGCTTCACGTCGCCCACGCTGCCCGCGCCGCCCTCTTCTCGTTCCTGCAATGAAGAGAGGATGTCGCGATGGGCCTTGGCGTTCTCTTCGGCCAGGAAAAGCAGTTCACGCTGACGGAAAACTTCCATATTGGCGATGACCGCATCCAGGGCCAGGGACTCGGCGTTGTCGAAGACGCGATAGTCCAAGGAGGCCGCACGTCTCTCATCCAGACGAATCTGACTGAAACCCTCGCCACCGTCATAGAGACGCTGACTCAGAATCGCGGAAACCTCTCCGCGGGAATCCCAATCACTATCATCAGGGTTGTTTTTCTGGTCGTATGAATCCGTTCCATATCCGCCACGAATGTCGAGCTTGGGATACCAGCGGCCCTTGGACTTGTCCAAATCATGGCCCACTGCTTCGCGGTTGTGTTTGATCATTTCCAGACGCGGTGCATAGCGCAACGTGTCGATAACGCTTTTCTGGAGGGTGATGTCATCTTCGGCCACAGCCACTCCGGCCGACAGCATCACCGACAGGACAAGAGTAAGGCTCAATTTTTTTACATTCATAAACTTCCTCTCCTTGCTAGGGTAAAACATGAACTTACTTTGCTTTCTTCTAATGATCGCAGTGGGGCTTGTAAATGAAAAAAGGGAGATTAGCACTCCCTTTCTAATAAAAAAACTAACGTCCTACCTGTATGTAAGACACATCATGATTGACACGAAGTTTTGATCATCTGCTCAAGTACATCAACCGAGAATCCGGCAGCATCCCCGGACAAATCCAAATCCGCGCCGGTATCAAACCCCATAAACTCCGCTGCAGGGCCATGCGCATCCACGGACAGTCCCACAATATCCTCCAGAGCCAGGATGTCATCCATGGACCAGGACTGAAAATCGGGCATGGTCTCTTCCGGGGCTTGTTCGCCAAGGGCGAAGGTGCCAACCGAGGAGGTGCCGTCGAAGAAATCGACAACATAACTAAAGTAGGTATCAACTGAGGCTTGATCTACCATAAATGGCCCCTCAAAAGCATACACTCCGTCAGGCCAGACTGTCAGCATCCCCCCGCCCGGAACAGACAGGGTAAGACCGTCTCCAGATACCGGGTATCCGCCAAACTCGGTGACCACAAAACCACCAGCATCATTCTCCTGAATACCGGGGTCGCCCAAAGGGTGAATTCGACATAATTGTGACGGAACTTTCATTCAAACCTGCTCGTAGAAAAGAGGCTGCACATTCGCTGGAACAAAAACTGGACCAGAGGAGAAGGTTCTTCCTCCTCTGGTCCGCTACGGGACATTTTATACGTTATCAATCGGATTTTGCAACATGATGTTCAATACCGAGGTCGCGGAATCACCGTCGGCGTCTGTCAGTGTGTAACTAAAGGACTCCGTAGTTCCGGGGTCCAAGCTTTCCACATTGACACTATCGTTCAAATGATAGTCATAGCTGTTACCGCTGACCGTGAGTGTCCCATAATCACCTTCGATAACATTGTTTCCGTCGTCATCGCCATTCCAGACCAAACCATGGTCGGTCGCCGGGCCGTCTGCTCCGTAGTGGGTTAAGACCGTTCCGGACAGATCCCCATAGTCGGATGTTGCAGAGACCTCAGCCACTAACTTGGCAGAAGTAGAGGCGTTTTCCTGTGTAGTGATGGAAGAGACGGGGTCACCGTCCTCATCCAGGAACGCAAACTTGATAGTGTAGCTGACCCCATCGATGATTCTTACTAACTGGGATGAACCAGCATCAATAGAAACAATGTCCGGAGCGGGGTTCGTCGTCTCATTATGGTCAAAAGTGATCGTGTGGGCGATATTGACATTTTCGCCACCAATCAGAATCTTGAAATCAACCTTCAGGGAAGCCTCGCTAATCGATGAGCCGGAATCAATTCGATAATTATTGTGAGTGAATGTGCCAATGTCGAACACTGAATCTACTGTGACATCCTGTCCACCAGGAGCTTTCAGCAGCGTATTGTCAATAAACTCGTAGCTGGACCTCCCATTGCCATTTCCCCAATCAATCTTTTCATAGTAATCATCCGAATCTGGCGCTATGTGGATCATATGATCAACATTGGCGTGGAATGGTGCAACCCAGCCCGCCTGCAAGGCACTTACATAGAAATCCGTCGGTACATCCGTCAGCGATATATTATTCTCGACAGCCTTAGGCATATCGTCGTCAAAGACAATCTGGAGGTCGCTATGGGCTGAATCCCCGTCTCCGTCCTTGACCGTGTACTTGAGCGTCACTGTTGCATCGTTCTCGTTGGAAGTATCGAAGACAATCTGTTTAACATTATAATCGCTGTTGTCTCTCACTCCGGTTTGATCTGTGCCTTCGATGGCTACAAAACGAATCTCGTCAAAACCGTTTACAGGGCCGGTAATAGACAAGACATAATTACCGCTATCATTATTGGCATAGAAATCGGTCGGGCCTTGCACACGCTCACCATTAAGATAGAGCTCATACGAACCGCCCTCACGACCGACCCCATTTTCATCCCCATAGAACTCCGACAACTCAACAAAAGCCGAAGTGGCGATCTTCCCATTTTGCAACTCAAAAACCATCCCCTCTGATCCAGTGGCATTCCCAGACAGGGAGTAGTTTATTTCATCGAACCGTCCGCCGTTGCCGCCGTCAACTGAAGACTGAACGCCCATGGCTCCGTCATTGACAAGAATGCTGGCGGCGGCGTCACCGGCAGCAAAAGCACTCACCTTCACTTCGGCCGATGATGCATAGTTTCCGGCATTGACCACGATCTTCTGGGGAGCTTCGTGCAGCACATTGTCCAGCAACGTAACTTTGTACTCGCCAGTAGCCTCGTCAGTCACCTTAACCTGGAACAGGTCGCCACGTGGGCCACGTGCGGTAAGCATGTCTGCCCCTCCGTCCCAGGAGAACTTGACCCTCTCGGTCCCGACCATGGCCCATTTACCGTCCATTTCCCCGAAACTGATGCTGCCGGGACCGTCGGCGCCAAAATCGAAATCCAGCTTGCCAACGAATGTAGCCTCGTTGTTGTCTAAATCCGGAGTGACCACTAGATCGCCAGCGCCGCCTTTGATGCCGCCAGCCAGGCCTTCATCATCTACGGACGCATACGAAGTATTGTTGATTTTCGGCCCATCATCGTAGAACTTCAAGGCCTTGCCAATTGAAATCGTGGCTGAGTCAGTATCGGAATCGCCATCTTTGTCGATAACCGTTGTCTGTTGCTGTAGTTTGATAAAATGAGAATCGGAGAGAGTGGTCGAATCATTCGGATTATTTGCCTTCCCGTGCTCAATAGCCAGGAGCTGATTCAGCGTGACCTGCCCTGTGCTGTCCACGCTCACAGTAAATGCGACGTCTCCAGACGCATTGCCAACACGACCTTCAACAACCCCATTATTCACATACAATCTAATATTATTTCCAGTAGCAACATCATCTACCCCGCTGTCAACACCCCGGGAATGCACACTCAAGGAATACGTAGTGCTGCTACTAGATAAACCGTCAGCGCCAGGCAGAATCGTTGTTTTGAAGTTATCCGCGAAATTCGCGCTCGCGTCCACGCCCATGCTCGTTTCGTCAACCACCAAAAGGTCGGCAGAGCCCTTTGCCTCTACAAACACACGCGGCTCATCATCTATCACTTCCACGTAGAAGTCGTTGTCAAGAGTTATGGTGTCGCCATCATAATCCTTGGCCACAATCACTGACGACAGGTTGAGCACAAGGGAATTTTCGCCGTGACCGGCAGCATGATCCAGCGGGCCCTTCAATGTAAACTTGAAATCACCATCGCTTTCCAGCTTGAGGGTGAACACTTCGATTGAGCCAGCCTTGGCTGTCAGCGTATCGCCAGAAATTGTGTACTTAACCTCCACGCCGCCGGAAGTAAGCTTTGCCAATCCGTCAGTATTGCCAAGGATGAAGGTTCCGACATCGTCTGCGCCGAAGGAAACCTGCGAGACCAGAGAACCGGAAACCGTCACCGGGAGGCTTGACCCTTCCTGATTGCCGCCAGAAACCGACTCCTCCTCCACAATCCTGTACACTTCATCGGAAGCCACCTGAACAGGAGCGTCGTCAGTCACATTGATGGTAAAGCCGCTCTTCAAATTGAGAACATCGCCGTCCTTGTCGATCGCAAGCAAAACCGAAGACAGGTTGATTGGCAGATTATTCTCAGCCAAATTGACGTTCATGGGATGATCCAACTGATCGTATAAACTGAATTTGTAGCGACCATCAGACTCCAGATCGAGGGTGAAAACGGTCCTTGTTCCGGCCGTGGCGACCAGCGTATTCCCGTCCGCAAGTGAATATTTAAGGGCAACACCCTGGGACTTAAGCTCCTGTGCATACAACCCATAGAAATTCGAAGAAAGTGCAAAAGTTCCGTCATCGGCACCAAAGCTGACAAGCGCGGCAACAGTCCCCGAAACGTTGGCGGGACCGCCATTTGCATTAATTGGATTTCCTGTAAAAGATCCGTCTCCATTACCGTCATCAGAATCATTTCCCTGAGAAAGAACGGGGTAGGGATAGTAACTGGATTTCGAGATGTCGTCTTCGTCGACCATTTTCGATTCTGTTGCTCCCTTGACTGCGACAGGAACGTCGTCCTTAACCTTCAAGTACACCATCACGTCGACCTTATCGCCATCACCATCCTGAGCCGTGACTTTGACCTGGTCTAAAAGATTTATCTGCTCGCCCTGAATGTCCTTGCCCAAAAGCATGTTTTTCAACAAATGAAAGTAGTACTCGCCAGTTTGAAGCACCACCAAAGACGCCGCAGCGCCCTCGGGCAAGGGACTCTCGCCATCACCTTCTGCATTGTAGGACCCCAGGAATTTGCCTGCCTGATCCCAATACACAGTTGTCCCAACGTCAAATTCTGTAGATCCAACGGTGAACCCAGTCGCTCCACCAAACTCGTCAGCGCCCCAGGCTACATTATTTCTGATTGACCCACTGGCATCGTCATCCAAATCATTTTTAACCCAATGCGGGTCGGATTCAGTGCCAATATTATCCCACCTCTCAGGGTTGCCGTCGTTCATTGCCTCGTCTTCGACTATTACGCGATCGGAACCCCACATTACGCGCGGAACGTCGTCCTTGACTTCTAACCTCACGCCTACCTGAACAGCATCGCCATCCTTATCGACGCCCGTAACCGAGACGTCCGCCAGAAGATTTAACTGCTCACCCTGGTCGGTTTCGTCACCAAGGAGCATGTTATTCAAAAGTTTGAAAACATACGTGCCATCGCTCCTGACTTCTAGATACGCAGCAGGGCGAACCATTTCGGGGCGCTCGCCATGCGCATAATCCTTGTATCCGCCTTCGGAATATTCTTCATTACGAGGCTCCAGAATATTCCCGTACTGGTCCCAAAATACCGTCGTACTACCATCGGGCTCAACCGTGAAAATATTTTCGCCGATGCTGAATCCGGTAACGCCCCCAAAACCATCCGCGCCCCAGGCTACATTATTTCTGATTGACCCACTGGCATCGTCATCCAAAGAATTGAAAACAAAATGCGGGTCAGATTTAGTGCCAATATTATCCCACACTTCAGGATTGCCGCCGTGCGTCGCCTCGTCTTCGACTGTTGCTCGATCGAAAGCCCGCACTACGCGCGGTTCGTCGTCCTGGACCTCCAACCGCACGCCTACCTGAACAGCATCGCCGTCTTTATCGACGCCCGTAATCGAGACGTCCGCCAAAAGATTTCTCTGCTCACCCTGATCGGTTTCGTCACCAAGGAGCATGTTATTCAAAAGTTTAAAAACATAATTGCCATCGCTCCTGACTTCTAAAGAGGCAGCAGGCAGGACCATTTCGGGGCTCTCGCCACGTGCATAGGACCTGTCATCGCCTTCGAAAGGTCCCTCATTAGGGAGTGACAACATATTGCCATACTGGTCCCAATAGACCGTTGTGCTACTATTAGGCTCGACCGTGAACACATTCCCGCCAATACTGAATTCGGTAACTCCATCAAATTCGTCAGCGCCCCACTTCACATTGTCTTCGATGGTCCCTTCGAAGACACTCTTCAAACCGTCACGCTCATCCGTAAAAAAACGCCCCAAGGGACCCTGCATCTTTTCGTCTTCGACAATGGCCGTATCAGAATTCATTTCTGCTATAATTTCCGGCACATCATCCTGAACGCTCAATGTCAGCGGAATCTCAACCTCATCACCGGTCGTGTCGGCACCAACAATCTGCACCGTGCCCAACACGTCGATCTGCTCACCCTGGACTCCTTCACCAAGCAGCACATTGTCCAACAACGTGAACGTGTATAGGCCATCGGCACCTACAACCAGCGAAGCGGCAGCGCCCTCGCCGGAGGTTCCCAGAAATGTGCCATCCTGACCCCAAAAAACCGTGGAACCGGCAGAGAAGGATGCTCCTCCAACATTGAAACCAGTCACCTCACCAAATCCATCGGTACCCCAATCCACATTATCGACGATGGTTCCGGTCACCGAACCGACACCACCATCGTCTTCGTTATTGCCTTCAGGAAAAAGAGCCTCATCCTCAACCAGGACTCCGTCAGGGCCAAGCAGGGTCGGGATGCTGCCGTTGGCTTCCAACGCCTCCACGGAAAAAGCCGAAAATGCCCGCGGTCCGAGCACACCCAGCTTGTCCACGCCACCAAGCAAATCGCCGGCATCATCCTGGTACTCACCCACGCCGCCACTGCCGTCAGCGCCGCCCTCGGGTCCGGCTGCGGGTTCGATGTCTTTTTCGCCCAGGGAGGCCAAAAATTCCTGCACGTTCAGAATCGTGCCGTCAGACATGACCACATT
>Ga0265295_1003226_pt1 | contig 24233 bp, 16 predicted proteins | sample Munlansysbiofilm_FD_192503 | JGI IMG/M metagenome (GOLD analysis project Ga0265295, IMG submission 192503) | Leachate microbial communities from a municipal landfill in Southern Ontario, Canada - Methane capture system biofilm | ecosystem: Engineered > Solid waste > Landfill > Unclassified ... | reverse complement strand
TAAGGATAATTAGTTTTGGTTAAGTGCGCATTCATAATGTTGATCCACTAAGACTTCTTGATTATATATTTGGAGCATAATTGGTGCTCCGACTACTTCCACTTTGACTAATTGATGGTCGACTCTGACTTTAATCAGACTGTCATTGATCGTCAGTTTGAATGTATAACTCTTCCATCTTTTAGGAATTGAAGGAGCGACCTTAAAGATTGCGCCATCACTTCTAAATCCACCAAAACCGTAGATGATATTCATCCATGCAGCCGCCATGGAGGTCAAATGAATTCCTTCATCGGTATTGTTATTATAGTCATCTAAGTCAAGTCTCGATGCATACCCAAAGAAGTTAATCGCTTCTTCATGTTTGCCTAATTCACTAGCAAAAATGCTGTGGATTGAAGGCGACAAGCTAGATTCATGAATTGTTTTCGGTTCATAAAATTCGTAGTTCGCTTTCTTTACGTCGCGATCATAATAAGAATTAAAAAGAAATAAAAACATTAATACGTCTGGTTGTTTAATCATGTCACCACGATATATACGATCATAAGTCCAATGTGAATATAGTGGAAATTCTTCACGCGGGATCGACTTTAAATCAATATGTGGAAGATCAAAGAAGCCTTCATTTTGTTCAAATAACTTGCTTTCTTCATCGTACAAAATATGCATCTTCTGACTACGATCTTTCAGTGTCGCAATGAAGTGCTCACTAATTCCTAATTTGGTTTTAATTTGCGCCAGTTGTGGATCTTCTTCGAGTTGGGCGAGAAGTTTTAGCATAAAATCAAAACTAAATTTGGCCATAATGTTTGTATACGTATTGTGGTTAACCATCATTTTGAATTCGTCTGGCCCCATCACGCCATAGTAACCAAACTTCGACCCATCTTGATTGAATTGGCCTCGATCAATTAGAAACTGATTAATCTCTTTTAATAACTCAAGCCCATATTTTTTAATAAAATTAAGATCTTTACTAATGTTGTAGTAATGAAACAGCGCATAAGAGACGCCAGTTGATGGTTGAAACTGTAGGGAAGCATGTTGCCATAACGTACAACCTTCTTCGCCGTTAATCGTTGCAATTGGAAAGCAAGCACCGCGACAATCCAAGTCAATCGCTCTTTTACGAGCGGCATCTAAGGTATGATAGCGGTACATTATCAAATCTCTTGCCGCTTTAATGTTGTTAAAAAAGAAGAATGGGAGGCAATATGTTTCTGAGTCCCAAAAAGCATGTCCTGAATAAGCTTCACCAGTCAGACCTTTCGCTCCTAAATTGTTCATCTCGTTATAGCCGTGGTAGGTTGAGTTAAGCATAAAACTACAATATCTAATTCCTTGGAGGTCTTCATTATTTCCTTCAATTTCAATATCACTCTTGGCGAGTAAACCAGCATAAAAAGTCTCGTTTTCTCGTAAGAAACCTTCAAAGCCTAGCGCTTGGCCTTCATCATGCTTTTGCTCTATCATTTGCAGGGCTTTGGGATTAGTTCTTGCTTCACGTGAGGTAATTGTCGTAATTAATTTAGTGAAAACAGCAGGTTCATCTGGTTGCAAAATAAAACGATATTGTTCGCTTAAACCAGATCTAGTCTTTTTAGTTTGTGCCGCAGAAAGTTGACTTAACACACTCATCTTTGTCCAAATCTTTTGTTTGGTGAAGGTCGTTTCACTCTTTAAAATTTTGGCTTTACTGTCGACACTAACGGTGTTTAGGTAACTCTTTCCCCCCCATTGTTTGAGATCATTATCAAGCGCGAGTGTCAGGACAATTTTGGTCATTTCGTCTGCAGAGAGTTCAATTTTTTGGAGGGCGTGATGAACCTTAGTCATCGAAAGCAGGCGAGAAATTTTAACACTGACGCGTTTGCCACTAGTTAACTCCCAGACAAAAGCGCGCGTGTATAAACCATTGAGAAAAGAGAGTTCACGGACAAAATCGCTAAACTTTACATTACTAAGATCTAGTACTTCGCCATCGGCTTCGAGTTTCAGTTTAAAAATATCAATTGTATTGATCATAAAGTGTGTTCGTTTAGCAATACCTTTATAGCCTGTTGCTAAAATTTCGCGACTATAGTCATAAATTCCATTGAGATAAGCGCCTCTTAAGGATTTAACTTGCGAGACCTCTTCATCAAAGTAACCTCTAACTCCGGCGTATTCATTTTGCAAAGTGAAAAGTGATTCACTAACTTGATGACGTTCAGGGTGATACCCTCGTTCAATAATTTTATATGGGTCTACTTCTAAGTAACGTAGTGATTTCTTTTTCATTATTCCTTTACTCCTCCTTCAAGACTTCCACCAGTAATTTGTTTTTGAAACACTAAGAATATGAGAATTTGTGGGATTATCGACAAGAACAGTGCCATTAGTAGCATGTCTGGGGTATAACCGGCGACTGTTCCCATCGTTGCATTAATTGAGAACAATTTGACCATTAGTGTGAAATTACTATCATCCATTAAAACTAATTTTGGCAAGAGGAAGTCTCCCCACGCCGCCGAAGTCGCGAGAATCGCGATTGTCCCTATAATTGGTTTGGAAATTGGCAAAATCAATTTGAAGAAGATTTGGAAATCTCCACAACCATCAATGCGCATTGATTCAACTAGTTCGGTTGGAATTTTATCAAAGTAATTCTTAAAGTTAATGAAGTAGAAGGCATTAGCCCCAAAGGCAAACCAGAGCGGAATAAATGAGTTAATTAATCTAAGATTTACAATCATTGCAAACAAAGGAATAATTGAAAGCACGGTTGGAATCATGTAACTTCCCAAAATCAGTCCGTAGACAAGAGGACTTCCTTTTGGTTTGACAATACTAACTCCATAGGCGAGCAGACCATTAAAGATAATCGAACTAAATATCGCCCCAATAACAACAATAATTGTATTAAAAAAATAAACTCCTAAGCCTGAGACTTGCCAAACATCAATAATCTTACCTAAGTTAAAACTCTCCGGCCAAAAGTTAAAGATATTACTATTAATTTCAGTTGGCGTTTTAAACGATTGGACGAATAAATAAAACAGTGGGAAGACAGCAACAAAAAGCGCGATAACAAGGAAGGCAATCATTAATAAGTAAACAAATTTAAAACGTTTATGTTTATATTCGACAAAATTTAAGATTCCCGCTTGCTTGTATTTCAGTGTAGGAAAAGAAAAGTTTCTTCGACTCATACTTTATATCCCCGTTTCTTTAAAGCTGCCACAAGGGCGAAATAAACGAGGGACAGACCAAGAATGATCATAAAGAGAATTAGTGTTGTCGCACTGCTTAAATCAGCCCGTCCGTCTTGGAAGGCATATTGATACGCAAGCAGTAACAAAGACAAGCTGCTACGATCGGCTCCTCCGCCATTAGTCATCACAAATGGTTCAAAAAAGACCTGCATTACACTAATAATTTGTAGCACAAACAGCACGCTTAAAGTCGGTAAAATACTTGGAAGCGTAATGTTGGTAATCCGTTGCCAAGTATTGGCTCCATCGATTCTTGCGGCTTCATAGTAGTTGGTATTTATTTGTTGAAAAGCACTAAGGTAAATAAGCGCAGTCGCGCCGGCCCCGCGCCAGGTCATCGTCACGACAATTAAAGGAATTACTAAATCCGGATCTTCAAGCCACCCAAGTGGGGCAAATCCTAACCATTTCAGAACATTATTTAAAAAACCCGTGGAAGAGGGATCAAAAAGAAATGAAAACAAAATCGCAATCGTTAAACCCGCAATCGCGGAAGGCATATAAATACCAATTCTAAATAAACCCTTTAAATGTATTGTTTCTGATAATAACAATCCAATCACAATCGGAATCACAAATCCAATTAATAACGACCACGCTAAATAGGAGAAAGTGTTTTGAAAAGCTTTTTGAAAGTCGAGATCCGCAAATATTTCTTTGAAGTTGTCTAACCAGACAAATCCTTGGATTTCAAAGCCAATCGTCCGTGTAAAAGACATGATTAATGCAGAAATAAGTGGGAACCATACAAAGAATGCAAAAAGAATGACACCTGGGAGCATTACTGCCCAGCCACTAATATTACGCCTTATTTGACTATTGCGTTTTAAAAGATAATCATGGGTTTTTACAAGTGGTTTATTCATTTTTACCCTTAATTAAAATACCGGTTAAATTGGCTATTTAGTGTCACCAATTGATTCATGATTTCTTCACCACTGCGATATGGAGTTTTTAAACTTTCTAGTACCGCTTGATCAAGAAAATCATACATCTCTTGAGCGAAGAAGGGTTCTTCTTGGTGCTTTAGTGCGTCAATTGTATTGTAAAAATCTTTAAAATATTCCATGTTGATATTGACGTATTGTTCATCAAGTTCATCAGCATAAGTGTTATATGTTTGATTTGTCCATGGGCGAATTGAAGGGAGAATTGGTTCGTTTTTTGCTTTCGCTGTTTCCTTGCCTTCGACCATTGCTAATTGCGAATGTTCACTTAACTTTGGACTACGGCCCATATATTCTAGAAACTTGAGGGCGCCTCTAACTGCTTCATCACTGGCATTGCGAGCAAAAACAAATGGCGTTCCGCCATAAAGTGAATAGCGACCTTCTGGTCCTTCAGGCATTGGAATAAATGCTAAATCCCGACGATCAATTTGTGCTTGTGTGACAGCGTTTTGAATTACATCGTTACCCGCAAAGACAAAACCAACGCGTGATCCTATGTAATTATACCAGTCGTTATATGTGAAGACGTTTTTATCTTGAGGTAAAGCCCCGCTACTTTTTAAATCTTGTAAATATAAAAGTGTATCAACTAGTTCTTGGGTGGCAAGATTACTCCGCCATTTACCGTTCACCTCAACTTGTAACTCAGCACCGAATGCCCAGCTTAAGTTTGATAATAACCATCCGCCTTGACGGTTAGCACTATAAAATATTGTGCCATTAACCGAGCCACCGGAAACATCGGTTAGGGAGGCGCCTAAATCAAGTAATTCTTGATAGGTCGTCGGATAAAGTGGGTTTTGCTCATCGTCATAAAGTTTATATTCATGTTTAGTATAGTCGCCTTCGATGAGACCATAGAAATTCAAAGTTTTGAGGTTCATTAAAACTCCAAACCCATATCCATCGCGGGGAACTCCATACAAAAGACCATTATCATCTTCTAAGGTGGCGCGCATTGAGGGTTCCATGTCGTTGTAGTAGTCTAGTTCTTTAACAATATCCGTGACTTCGCGGATATAACGGTTCTTAATTAACATTGTTGGTTCAGTAAAGTATGTTTGAAAAATTGTCGGCAAGGTGCCACTCATCGCATTAGCGGCGACCGTTGTTTGATCATATTGATATGGTTGGGCCACAATTTGATACTGAGGATTATCAGCTTCAAAACGCGCTTTCCAAATGTTAAACATTGCAACATCTTGCGTTTGTTGAGTTTCTGGCCACATCCCAATTGCAACACGGGTGCGATCATCATCTCCACCACAACCTGCAAGCGATATTAATAATGGTAATGTGCAAAAAATTGTTAGTTTATTTTTCATGTCTTTTACCTCATCTTTATTTTAGTAAACATCTAGGGTTTCATAAGATAAACAATCTTGTTAAATGGTATAAAAAACTGCTTTAGTATTGTAATATATATAGGTAAAACATAGTTTTAATATAAAGAGAGAGAAAATGGAACAATTTAGCGGCGCACGGAAGAAATTAATGAAGTCAATTCTTATCCCTTTAACAGCGATGCTTTTTTTAGTCTTCATTGTTATCTATACAACAATTACAACCATTGGCTTTGCTAACTATCAAGCTTCGGTTAAAAACGCAATTGAACGTAAAGTTGATTCTTTCAATCTTACTTTGTCGCTCCAGGTGTCATCAAATAGTACAATCACAAAATCTCTTGACGTCATTGCCTATGCCCAGGGTGATAACGAGCATGAATCAAGTGTTCGTGGTCTGTTATCGCAAAAGTTATCGCAGTCACCCAATCTTCTTGGCAATCAAATATATTTTATTGATGATCTTGTCGAACAAATTTCGTCTTACTCTGTAAGCGGTATTCCAACGAGTTATGAAATCACCTCACTTGAAGTAGTATCCCAATTTCTTAATCAGGAAGAGGACTATCGCTTTACAATCAGACATGAATTTATTGCAAACACATATAACTTTACGCAGTATCCTAAGCAATACGGGATTGCGACCTTGTTTGAGAAAATCTACGACGACAATCATAATGTCATCGCCCTTTTAGCGAGTGATTACTCTTCACAAAAACTCTACGATGAAGTGTTCGATTTTGCATATCACGCTAGTCTTAATGATGCTGAAATTCAAATAAAATCCACCGCGGGCTTTTTGAAATTAACGGCCGCAACCACAGAAATCGAAGGGGAATTTCGCGAGCCCGTTAACGCTCAAGGCTTACTAACGAATATATATCGCTATGACCTTAGTCCCGAAGTGTTTGTACTCATTAAGCTATCACTACAAAAGCCCTTAACGACGAACATCCTTTTCTTTATTATCTTCCTTTTAACAATGCTGATAATTGACATTTTTACATTTTACTTAATTCGCTCAAGTGTTAGGAAAATTATTGACCCAATCGAGGTTATTAATCAAAACATTAAAGATGTTTTGGAATAGTAACTTTCACTATAGTCCCGATCCCGACTGTAGACTCAATAAGTAGGTCTGCCTTGTTTCCATATTCTAGGTTGAGTCGTTCACGAACGTTTTTAACCCCAAATCCGTTTTTACTCTCACTTAGTTCCTTAAAAATATTAATGTCAAAACCACAGCCATTGTCGTTGATTTCAAAAACAATATTATCGCCAACTTCGCGAGCACTTATCTTAACTTGACCCTTATGGGCAATTCCATAAAAAGCATACTTAATGATGTTTTCAACAAATGGTTGGAGAATGAGTTTTAATGATAAATAATCTGCAATTTGCGGATCGATTTGAATTTTGTATGTAAATAAATCGGGGAACACTTTGGCTTGGATATCGAGATAATATTTGATAATGTCAATCTCTTCGCTAACTTTAATGTATTTGGCACCCTTATGAAGCGAGAGGCGATAAAAGCGCGCAAGGAGGATAACAAATTCTTCAATGTTCTTATTGTTAGCAATTTTACTCATCCACGCAATCATATCAAGTGAGTTGTATAAAAAATGGGGGTTGACTTGCATTTGTAAACTATCTAATTCTAATTGACGTTGCGTTTCGTTATCCTCTTGTTGTCTGCGCATCAAGTCTTGAATGCGCATAATCATACTCTGATAAGATTTTTCGAGAATATAGATTTCATTGTTTTCTCGTTCATGATGGTCGGTGACCTGATATTTTTTGTCTAGATCGATGTTGCGCATTTCTGTTGAGAGAGCATTTAGCGGTTCAACAATACGTTTAACCATCACGTAGGAAATAATACCGACAAGGATCGAAACGATAAGTAAAAATACAATCATCAAAATTTGCACGATATCAATAAGTCGATAAATTTGATCATAACTAATAAGGGTAACGATTGTTAAACCTTCTTGAAAATAGTTTGAAGCCTCAAAGTTGTTGCTGATCACTATGTATTTGATGCCATCGACAACTATTTCCTTTTTACTTAAATCAAGATTGGCCGTTGTTAGGCTTATAACCTCATTATTTGTCGAGACTAAAACCCCTTCTTGATAAGTAATTATACTCAGCGAATTTTCATAGCTTAGCGCTAAATAGCTGGAAATTGCTAGTTCTTTGAGATAAAACAGTGAATAAATGTCATCGTTTTTGACACCAACAACAAGCGCATAATCATCATTATATTGGTATTTATTTAAAATTACAAACACGTTTTCTTCGTCAAATTTTGCAAGAGCATTTGAATCTAAATAAAATGGTTCATGATTGACTGTGTAATATTGATTCTCATATACTAAGGCGACATCATAATATAAATCTGGATTTAACTGGTTGTTTTGTTCTAACTCTAAAAGAAAATCTTGTTTATCGGCATTGTTTTTAAAGTCTGCTAAGTTGCCACTATTAAAAATCGAGTTTTTATAAAGGGCGACATTGTAAAAAACATCAAAAAGATAATCATCAACACTGCTGGCGTCATCTTCAATTTCTTCAACCAGTGAATTATAGATGTATTGATTTTTATAAACACTAATTCCGACTAGTGTCACACTAAAGGATAGGGTGAGAACAATAAAAACCGTCAGTAAAACGTTAAGACTAATTTTTAAGCGTTTGATCATACCTTTTTAATAAATTCACTAGGGGTGAGTCCGGTGTTTCTTTTGAAAATCATTGTAAAATATTTTTCATCGTTAAATCCGACTTTATAAGCGACTTCTTTAACACGAAACTCTCCAGTTTTAAGGAGGGATTTAGCTTCTCTAATTCGTGTGTCGACAAGAATCTTATTAAAAGTTGTGCCTAGTTGATCTTTAAACATGTGCATTAAATAACTTTCTGAAACATTTAATTTCTCACTGACATAATTTACGTTTATATTATTCATATATTCTTGATGGATGACATTTAACGCCCTTAAAACGTTAGGCGAGTAAATTTCACTCGCGCCATTATATCTTTGCACCGAGTTAACAAACTTTAGAAGGCCATTATTAGCAACACTCTTCGCCTCTTCATAAACTCGATGAACATCTTCAACTCCATTAAAGACAGTTGAAATGCCGACAGAAAGGGTCTCTTCTTTGAGGGCTTGATATTTATTTAAGGCGGCGGAGACAAATTTTTCTAGTTCCCCTTGATCATGAACATCAACAACAAATGAGGCCTTTTCATGATATATTCCGCAAATATGGCGAATGTTATTGTCCTCGAGCATTTCCGAAAGAATTGCTTCGAAGACATAAAGAACCTCCGTTGCTTCTTGCATTTCGAGCTTCTCATCTAAAACTGCGACAATAAAACAGCCGCTTTCAATCAAAGTCGAGTCATACATTTGCAATTGATTTTTTAAATCATCAAGTGAATCATAATATTTTCTCACTAAGATTCTAATCACTTTACGCTTAATGTCTTCTTTCGAATTCTCAATAATATAATTTGATTTAATCACAACATCCTTTTTCTTGAGCCGTTCAATAACTTTTAAAACCGTATCCACAAGTTCCTCGTTAGAAATTGGCTTTAATAAATAGTTAACAACCTGATTCTCGATTGCGACACGAGCAAATTCAAATTCGCCATAGCCACTTAAGATGATGAACTCAGTGTTTATTTTTTCGCTTCTAATGTTTTTGATCATGTCGAGCCCTGACATAATTGGCATTTTCACATCGGTAATAATAATGTCTGGTTGATGGATTTTGGCAAGTTCAAAACCTTCTTTGCCATTGCTTGCTTCCGCTACGATGATAATTCCGTATTGTTCCCAATTAATGGTTGTTTTAATTCCCAATCTCGCGAGGGGTTCATCTTCAACAATAATCATTTTGTACATATTGATATTTTACCTTTTTTGGACCTAAATTAAAAGACAATAGCCCACAATTAAGTGGGCTATTGCATATACTAGTTAGAATTTGTGACTATTTGCGTTTTTTACCAAGGAAGTAATAAATTGCATAACCAAGTCCGCCGGCGACAACAAGACTACCTGCTGCGATGCCGACAATTGCGCCCGTTCCTAAACCTCCTTCAGGTTCGACTGGATCGGTTGGTTCGCTAGTTTCTGGTTCACTTGTGACTGGTTCACTTGTTGTCGGAGTTTCACCTTCGACAATAACTTGAATGGTCGTGGTACTCATGTTTCCAGTTTCATCAGTAACGTACACAGAGACTGTATAAGTTCCTGCTTGGCTAATAACGAATGTTCCGTTAGTGACACCAACTACTTGGTAGTTATCACCAGTCCCAACGGTAACGACGTAGACGATATCCAAATCAGCAAATGCTGTTTGATTATCAGTTACGGTTGTTGTAAGCGTGACTGTTTCATCAAGTTCATAACTAACTTTATCAGTTGATAATAAGGTGATGACAGGCGCTTCATAATCCGTAGCTAGAAGCCCAGTCATGGTGATTGGGGCAATGCCTCTAACCATATCTAAGGATGAGACACTTAAAGTAAAGGCAGTAGCAGTGTTGTTTGTTCCATGGAAATGAAGTGTCGCACCACTAACTTTTAGCGGATTAATCCCTGATTTTGGAAGATTAATATTGAAGACATTTTCACCCTCGGCTAAATCAGTCGAGAATAAATTGCCATTTGCATCACGGAAGGAGCCTGATGGGTTATCACTAAACCAGAAGACACCACCAGTGGATAACTCGATTCTAATTTCGGCTAAACCACCGACAACGGCCACATCACTATTAAGGACAAGGCGTAAAGTATCACCAGTTTGAGTAATGACACCGGCATCAATTCCGCCTAAATAAGCGTAACCAGTTCCTGCTGGTAGTGCAGTTAAATTAACTGGTGCAGCAATGAGTTCTGTAACTGTAAGGTCTGGAGTATAAGCAAGACGATTTTCAAGCGATAGGGCACCGACAACAACGTCGCCCATTGCACTCCAATGTGAGTGATAATGTTCACTCTTCGTGGTATCAAATCCACTTGCGAGAAGATCAATTTTCAAAACTAGCGTTTCGCCTTCTGCTACTTCACTAGGAACAAGGGCTTGACCATCAACACCAATCAATTGGCCGTCTTTTAGATATTTAGAGGGCATTCCTGCTTGTTCAAGTGCGAGCGTAGTCGTCCGACCACCGCCAACACCACCAAGGAATTCAAGTTCTAAGTAACGAACGTCAGCTTCAATATAACCGACGTAAACATAATCACCAACCACAACTGACTCATCATTAAAGACTGTGCCTGTATAGGTTAGATCAGCCTTATCAGCATAGAAAATTGAATTAATTTCAATTGTTCCTGCGGTATGACCCCAGTAAACAGTGATTTCACCATTTAATTTACTTGGGTCTAAAGCTTCGTTTTCTGCGACATTAAGCAGTAACCATGAGAATCCATCGGCATCGACATATGGATAGGTTGCTTCACTTAAGGTTGGGAGTCCAAACCCGGCTTTAGCATCTTTAAGCCAGAGTGCGGCTGTTTGTGAACCAAAGAAATTAAATCTTAGGTTTTGGAAATCAGCCCCATCATCGGCTTTAACTTGGAGCACAAGGTAATCTTTAATTTCTGGATCACGTGCCATCCCAAGGAATAATGAACCATAACCTTGATCACCAGTTAAAGCAGGAATGACCATGCTTTCGCCGTTAAAGGTTACGCCATCAGCGTTTGCATAGTTAGCAAGGAAATTGATTCCGTGTGCTTTAAATGCCTCTGGTGCTTCACCATAAGCAGTATTATAAGGACCACTACCGACAAAGTTGAAGTCATTAACAAGTGAGGCTTCATCAAGGTTTAAACCTGGATAAATTGTCTCAGTTGTTTTGACAATACAATCGGAAGCAAAGAAATTATTGATAAATAGTTCGGTTGTTGACTTGATGGAAAGTCCCGCAAATTCTCCAACTAAACCACTATTTGCAAGATTAACATCAACGTTAGTATAAGTTGCAAGACTGGCAGGTAAACCATCGCCTGCGCGATCTTGTAAATTCACAAACGCAACATAATCACCGACAAGACCAGCGGCATCAACAAGCGCAACGCTCATCCCGCTTAAATCACCACTCAAACTCACAATCGCGTTTTCTAAATCGATATCGCTACCGTGTTTGAAAGTGTATGTTCCGGTTGTAAGTGTGACGTGCCGTTTGACAATAACGCCATCAATTCCTGACCAATATGCATTAGCAGGTACTTCGTGACCTAGACGATTAAAGTCATCAATCACGGTTGCATCCAGACTAACCTTACGTAGATCGACAAAACCTGTGTTTGTGCTATCACCGAAAAGACTAAAGCCTAAGACACTAATGCTTGCGGTTCCACCGCCAGCCCCGTATGAGGCACCAGCAAAGGTATTGTTAATCGAAATACTGATTGTCGTCCAGGCACCTTTAGTAACCGCAGTATTAGTAACGCCGTCTTCATTGATTGTTCCCGTCAATGCGACTGGAGCAGTTGACCACGCATCAGTTGTTCCGGTGCCACCACCACGAACGTTAAAGAATAGTTTACTCAGGTCAACTTCGTTATCAATTTTGACTTCAAAAAATAATGTTGCATCTTTCTTTTCAACACCGCTAGCATACTTATACATTGAATTATCTGCTGATGCCGTCGCATGTGAAGTGGATAGATGCGCATAGGAGAATTCGCTATCAACTGCTCCTGTTGCGGATAGTTCCCGTTTGACAGTGTCATGATAAAAACTGTCAATTAGAACGTCTTGTTTGCTGTCAAAACTCCAAGGCGCAGCCTCAGCTCCAACAGCGGCTAGATTGCCTCTACCAACGCCGACCGCTAGGCCGACTAATAATGGTAAGGTTCCTAGCGTCAAAAGTCTTTTCTTTTCCATGTAGGACCTCCTTTTAAGGTTTATTTACTTCCAAAGACATAGACTTCGCTTAACTGTGCCATGTAACCGCCAGCTATGTCATTTGAATAAATAACAATTTTTAAGTAACGCATTGAAACAACGGGGCTAAATTCGACAAGACTCATATTTCCCGTAGTTGGGTTAAATGTATGACTTTGTCTTGCTTTAATTGTCGTAAAGCTTGTCTCATTTGCGTTATAGTCTAGGTTAGAGTTTGAAGCTAGAAGTTCGATTTCTTGATTTCTTGTTGTCCAAGATAGTAAGGCCGGCAAATGTAAGGAAATTGAATTAACGTTATACACGTCTCTCAAATCAATGACAATGTGCGCCGGTAATGTGAGTGATTCATAATAACTAGTGCCATTAGGTTCACCGTCAGTCAAACGCCCAGGATCATAGACATCAGCATAAGTTGTGGAATCGACGATTGGTTTCTTATAACTTAGTGATGGTCCAAACACATACATTGAGGCGAGCTGAACGTGATCAAGACTAAACAATTCGTTTTCGAATCTGAAAATCCGAATTTGTAAGCCTTTAATATCACTAGCATTAAAGGATATATCAATGGCATTGCCTTGGGTTGGGCTAATTGTATAGGCCTTCATGCCGCTGGCGATTGTGTAGTTGACATATTCGCCGCTGCTATTAGCCTTTTTGAAGCGAACTTCAATATTGTATTTATAGGAATACATATTATCTACGGGTGCGATTAATCTGACCCCACCGGCAAAGACCGGTGCGTCAAAATTAAATTCAATGGCGATAAACTCGTCTTTTTGTCCGGTATATGGTTTTGAAATAAATGTTGTTTGTTCGTTGTTATCTAATAAGTTAAGCGCTGGATTAGCAGTTGTATCATAATTCCCGCTTCCATCATCAACCGGCGAAACAAAAGTAAGTCCTGTGCCGTGCGTGACATTAGTGGATGATGCCGTAATAGCGAGTGGCTCACCTAAGTAAGATAAAGCCCCAGTTCTAAAGGCAAATTCGGGAACAATCACTGCACTTTGCACAGTGGCAGGAACTTGTGTGTAGGTGTTCTTATTAGCGTCTAATTCGCTCAGATCATAAAGATGACTTAAGGCCGCGCCAGTTGTTTCCCCTTTGGATTCAACAATCACGGTATTAACATTGTTTCCTTTAACTAATTTAAGATTTTGTTCGTTTTTAATTTTAACGCCAGCGATTTCAATATCCTTAAAGGTGACATTGCTAATCGTCGCTTTATTACCTTCATATCCGCGTATGCGGGAGACAACGGTATCAGCAATGTTCTCAACTTTTACATTTTCAATTAAGACCTTATCAACGTTACCTAAGTTAGGTGAGGTTGACCAGTCGCGACTATATTCAATTGACAAATCAATGAGAAAATCATTTTCACCATCAGTTTGGTTATCACCGAGGTTGAGGGCGTTTTCAACAGTAATATTGCGATATCTAATATCACTTATGTCAGCAACATCAGCATTATGCAGAGAAATTGCAGCTTTGTGAAAATTATAGACGACAGTTATATTGCGGAATTCAACGTTCTTAATATACTCGCCATTGGTTTCAAAACCAACTTCCATTGATTGAGCTAAATCAGTCCATAAAACAACGCCATCAAATAGAATATTTTCACTGACATGTCCATCGTTATTTTTGACGACAAGGCTATCATCCCAACTGCGGACAAAGCCGCTCTTCATAATGACATTACGGCTGCCTTGGAGACTGATGCCGTCGCCATTTGGTCGTGATGTAATAATCTTCACATTATCAATCAAGACATTATCAGAGTTATAAATCGTTGTTGCCCAACCGGCGGGATCAAGAAGGATAATTCCTTCGATTGTGATGTTAGTGCCACTTCTTATTTCAATCGGCACGGTCACATCACTTTGATTGAGGCGCGAATAAATCTCACCACTAATGATGCCGCGCCCCCGAATCGTAATATTGTCTAGTAATTCTGTCCTGATTGAGCCATAAACGTATGCTCCGCCACTCAAATATAAAGTTTGGCCGGATTCTAAAGGAATCGAACCTGCATCATATAAACCAGGTCCTAGATAGATCACATCTTTACTTTCAGGATCAGGAACATCGACTTCGAGTGGATTAGCAAAAAGATGAATAACCTTATTACTATTACCATTTATTTCAATTACATAGTTGGAAGGTTGTTCAATTATAAAATTTAGTGTTGTTCCACTAAAAGTTGGCGTAATTTGATAATCAAGTGGCGAAATTTTAGCGGAGGTAATTGTATCCGCGGTTGAAACTTCTATATTTACACGCCCTTCAAAGTCAAAGTAAGCAACGGCGTTTTTTTCAAAATCATTTGTCCAAGCGAATTCACGACGATGATTTACATTAACTTCATAAACAAATAGTTCATGATCATTAACCTTAATCGTGGCGAGGGAACTACTTGTTAAAAGTTGTGGTCCTTCATATGTAACGACTTTAGTCTCCGTGATTTGTTCAAGGACGACAGGTGGTTCGCTACTTATTGGTGGCGTGGAACTACTTGGGTCTCCACATGAAGCAATCACGCTTAAAAGGACTAAGGCGATAACTGGTTTGATCGTGCCAAAATTTTTCATAGTAAACTTCCTTTTCTATATTGTAATTTTTCTAGACAATAAATTTAATGTGGTAAAACTGCAAAAACACTCTAAAATAATGCATTTTAGATGAATTGTATCGGGTCTAGGAGCAGATTTAAGCGTTCGCTTGAATAATTTCTTAAAATCACGTGGCCAGTCGCAGTCCCAGACACGATACTTAAATTTTTCACATACTCATTAATGTTGAGATATTGATAATTACTTTCAACATTTGTTTTGATGATTGTAATATGTTTAAGCGTGACTCGATCGATTACACTGAGCCGATTGATATAATCAATTCGATTATCTTTTTGCCCTTGAAGAGTAATTTTAGCGTTGTTCCCGTTATCTTTACGATTAACTAAGACATTAGATATTTCAAGATCATAAATGTTTCCGATTTCCGTGGCGCCCACGGCTTTATCACCAAAAACGGTTGAATAAACGGTTTTGATATCGATGAGTTCATTGTTATTGCCACCATCACCTTTACCAGTTTGTAAATTTTCGACCGTAATATTGCTAAATTTTATGCGGTTTAAATCGGCATAGTTACTATTATGAATGGAAATCACCCCTTTATGAAAAGCGTGGAAGACCGTGATGTTTTCAAAAGTTACATCATTAATGTACGCCCCAGCGGTCTCATATCCAATTTCCATTCCTTGCGCTAAATCGACCCATAAGTAGGAGTTAGAAAAAGTAATGTTGTTGGTTGACCCATGAGTTTCTCTATCTTTATTTCCATAGGGATAAGCATAGTTTTTTACAACTAATGCATCATCAAAAGATCTGACAAAAACATTATCTACGACGATATTACTTCCAGATTGAATGGTGATTCCATCGCCATTCGCCCGCGAAGAAATGATTGTGACGTTATTAATGAAGCTATCTTCAACAAAGTATAGATTAAGCGTCCAGGCAGCAGGATCGATAATTGAAATATTATTAATTGTAATGTTCTTAGATTTAATGAAATCAACTGGTACTAATTGGGCGGTTCGCGAAAACGTTTGCCCACTAATGATTCCATACCCTTCAATTACAACATCTTCAACATGATCACCTTGAACGCGAGCGTTAACAACCGCCCCTTCATCTAGGAAAAGCACTTGTCGATTGGTGAGTTTTATATAGTTATTGTTATCAATTAACGCCGAGTTTTCTTTGGTGTGATATCCTGGACCAAAATAAATAATTTCACGTTCGGGGTAAGCGTTTTCTAACTCATTGAACGTTAACATGTCTTCTATATCGAAAATACGTAAATGGATTGCCAAATCAGGATTGTTGTTTGGTTCAATCACGTAAACGCCGGGTTCATAAATTGTGAATTTAATCGTCTTATTATCTAAATTATGACTAGGAATAATATTAAACTGACTTGGGTAGACTTTGGTACTCGCATCGATTTGATATGTTGTTATCAGCGTAAACTCGATTCTGCCCCGCATAAATAGCCGTCCATATCCAGAATCAATCCTTGTGGGTTCGGGGTAGGCAAAAATGTGCGTATTATTCACTTTAACATTTAGTAAGGGGACATCTACTTCTCCTATTAAAAGTTGAGCGCTTGTATATCTTGCGACTTCAGGTGGTAAACTCGGGATATGAACTTGTTTATAAGTAGTCATCTCTTCGCTTGAATGAGTAATGTTTTCGCCGCTACTATTTAAAGAGGGCTCACTAATAGAAGGAGTCGGGGTGCAACTAATCAGAGTTGCCAAAATCATTAATATAGGTAGACGAAGATATTTCATTTATTCAATCCTCAATTCGCTCAGCGAGTCAAATACATTTAAGTGTTCGTCTTCAAAATCGATAAAGACAGTCTCACCAACTTCAAATTGGTTTTTAGGTGAGACACTGGCAATAATTTTGGTTTCATTAAGAATCAAATGGACATAATACTCTTTACCTAATAATTCAACAAATGTCACTTCCGCCTTAATTGCTTTTCCTTCGGGGGCTTTTAATAGTTGAATATTTTCAGGTCTTAAGCCAAGGATGACTTGATGCGTTTGGCTGTTATGAAATTCAATATATTTATTAATAAGTTCATTATTGCTGGATATTAATTCGTTTTTATCTTTGATTTTATTGAGTATTTTCTTATTTAGAAAATTACTTTTGTTTTTTTCTAGTTCCAAATTATGTGAATCAAGAAAGCGTAACAAGTTCGCATTTTGTTGTTCTAACTTTTTGACCTGTTCGTGACTGAACTCAAAAATTATCCGCTCCTTAGCAGGCGCTAAGCTGACATCACTGCCATTAATATTGACGACTCGATTATGATAGGTCGAAGGGAAGACATTCATCGCGGGACTACCCATGAAGGTTGCGACAAAGACATTAACTGGTTGATGATAGATTTCTAGAGGGCTGCCAATTTGTTGAATGAAACCATCTTTCATCACCACAATTCTATCCGCCATTGTCATCGCTTCAATTTGATCATGGGTTACATAAATGGTTGTCGCTTCTAGGGCGCGGTGAAGGGCAACAATTTCACTACGCATCGAAATGCGCAATTTAGCATCAAGATTAGATAAAGGTTCATCCATTAGAAATAGTCTTGCATTACGAACAATTGAGCGGCCAAGGGCAACTCTTTGTCTTTGGCCTCCCGATAGTTCGCGAGGCCGCGAAAATAAATACTTTTCTATATCTAAAACCTGGGCAGCTTTACGGACTTTTTCATCAATTTCGTGTTTCTTATAACGACGGGTTTGATAGATTGGGACTTCATTACTTTGATAGAATGCGAGTTCCTTTTCTTTTTTACCATTTTCTTCTGTTAATGAATTATGCATTAGCGCTAATTTTTCTAAAACAGCTTCTTGTTTTTCAACATCCCCAATTGTTTTAGCTTTAATAACACTACGGCTAACTTTCTCTAAGTCTTGGGCGATATGGTGCAAGTCTTTTTCAATGTGTCTAACTTGTTTATGATCAAAGCCAGTGACAATTTTACCGTTTTGATCCAAAACATTCTCACGAATTTTTCGCATTCTTAAACCGAACGCTAGATTGTTATAAACATTCATATGGGGGTAAAGAGCATAACTTTGAAAGACCATCGCAATATCACGATCTTTGGGTGATAGATTATTTGCTAAGCGTTGGTCAATATAAAGATCACCATGGGTAATTTCCTCTAAACCAGCAATCATGCGTAAGGTTGTCGATTTTCCGCAACCAGAAGGACCCACAAAAACAATAAACTCTTTGGGTTTGACGTCAAGATTAAAATCATGAACGGCTTGAACACCATTAGGATATGTTTTATACATATTTTTGAGACTTATAAAAATGTCATTTTTCATAGTTATAGTTTCCTTACTAAATTTAATATAACCCAAATACAATAAACATAAAAATAACTAGTAGGATACTAGAATAATTTGCATAAATTTACACTATAAAAACAGTTTATGAATAGAAAAAATTTAGTTGTTTAACTAAACTAGATGTTTGCTAAAGGTCTTGGTCAGCGTCTCATTGATATTTAAAATATTGTCTTCATCCATCTTAATAACCTTACGATCATAAGTGACTAAGCCATTAATTTCGTCCTCAACATCACTTAATTGCGTGTAAATAATTACGCTTAGACCTTTTTTAATTAAAGGTTTAACTTGTTTTAAATATAAATTATCAAACGCCGTTTGCAATTTAGCTTTGGTCTTAAAAACTTTATAACCAAAAGACTTTTCGAGATTAAAAACATGATTATCAACCTTTAAACTATACCCGCCAAATTCAGTGATCGCAATGATTCGCTTTTTAATCGCCAACCGATTAATTCTTAATCTTGTAAAGTAGATATGGCGCGAATAATAGTCACCGATTCTCTGATCGCTCCACCCACTAGCGTGATCGATTGGACGAGATTTATCAATATCTTTGATTAAAGTAATGGCAGTTTTAGCATCAAATTGTCCCCAACCTTCATTAAATGGAACCCATGTAACAATTGAGGGAAAGAAAGATAACAAGGAAATCATGCTCTTTAGTGCAAGATAATAGTTTTCTTTTTGTTGCGGTGAGGTGACACCGAATCGGTCCGTGTTTATGTCACTATGATGAATATTAAGAATCATCCCGTCGACAGCGTTTTTATTTATATTGACTGAGGGCGTGAGATTAATCATGTCTTGCCAAACCAAGATTCCGAGTCGATCACAGTGATAATAAAAGCGGAGAGGTTCAACTTTAATATGTTTTCTTAGCATATTAAAACCCATCTTCTTAAGCAGTAAAATATCATCAATCATCGCCTTATCACTTGGCGGAGTTAAAAGACCATCACTATAATAACCTTGATCAAGAACCCCACTTTGGAAGATGGCTTTATTGTTCAAATAAAAGCGGCTTATTCCTTTTTCATCAAGCCGATGCTCGATTTTTCTAAAAGCAAAATAAGACTTGACGGTTTCTCCGGCAAAAGTAAATTCCACATCATATAGATTAGGGCTTTCTGGACTCCAAGCCTTAAACTTTTCAATTGTCGTTCTTATTTGGCGCTCACTTGAAACGATTTCTTTAATTAATGTCTTACCATCAAATATTTTGACATTAACCTGACCAACGCCAAATTTGCTAAGTTTAAAACAAACTTCCGCTTCATCAAAATCAGAGATGATTTGAACTTTTTCAAGATGATTTAAGTTATAACTTTCAAGCCACACTGTTTGCCATACTCCACTTTGTGGTGTATACCAAATCCCCCCGCGCTCTTTGTTTTGTTTACCAATTAAATGAGCGGAGTTGCGTGTTTTATCTTTAACTCTTAAAAGAATTTCAAAACTCTTAGTGCCAACGACCTCACTAAGGTCAACACTAAGGGGCAGAAAGGGAATTTTATGTGCTTTAATAAAGCGTGAATTAATATAGATATCCACTTCTTGATCAACCGCCCCAAAATGAAGGATTAACAGATCTTTTCTAAAACCTGGTGGTAAGTTAACGCTCCGCCGATAAAATAAGAATTCACCATCAAGTGGGGTTTTGTTTACTCCCGACAAAATTGATTCGGGAGAAAAAGGGACAGTTATTTGCTGGGTAAACTCAGTAACAAGCTCCGCTTTTGAAATCTCAAAATCCCAGACTCCATTGAGGTTGAGGTAAGAATCACGGACAAAATTTGGACGAGGATATTCACTTAAAGGAAGTGAACCTTCCTCATAATAGCCAGTTAATAAACCGATGTACTTACCAGACATTGCGAACTTTCTCCGCAAAGCCGAATGCTTTGTTAATCGTGACCACCTCATCCTTGGCAATCTTAATTGCCCCACTGAAGTGTCCAAACACTTGGTGAGAATTTTGTCTTAAAAACAAGAGATTAATCTTGTTATAATTGTCATAAAGCGGCGTGAAAATAAGATCAATGGCCCCATCTGCACTTTGAAAATGCCAATCATCAGTGAAATTATCGCGTGGTAGGCCAAAATCAACATCATTAAGTTTATAAGCCTTACCTTTATAGAAGGCCATGTTTTCTGAGGCTGCGCTTGTATCACCAAACCCATATCCTAAATTGAAACCGAACGGACTTCCATCAGGTAAAACTGTCGACATCGAGCTCCAATACCAAGTATTGTCCCTAGTCCAAACTCCGCGTCCCCAGTCGAGAACTCCTTGAAGTTTATTCAGTTGATATTCTTCCTTGCCAAAAGTAAGTGTGCCCATGGCAATGAGGTTGTTAATTTTTTGATTATAGTAAAAAGCTTTTTTATCATCCTTATAAGGGGTGATAATTACAAGTGTATCCTTGTTCAAATAGCTAATTTGGGCTTTGAACTCAAAAGCTTTGCCCTTGTGAAATTTTGGAATATTCACATATAGTTCTCGTGAGTCTTTATTGTTTATTGCCTTGAACACCACTTTTCGATTTTGAAAAACGATATCTCCTTGCATGGAGTCGGTTGGCATCTTAAGTTTTCCATTTGGAAATGGAATAATATGTTTATAGTCATAGCGCTTGTGATTAACAAAATCAAAAATTGTCGCCCCTACGAGCCCCATATAACTATTATCTGCAATTGTGAGCGCAACACCGAAAGTTTCATCACCAAAGAAATAATAATCCCATTCCTTGATTCTGCTCTTCTTAGCTTTGACCATATTACGGTCATAGTCTAGCACTAGGCTCGTCGCATAACCTGGATGTTTGACTTCACCCAATTCATTGAGCAAGTTGTCTTTAATCGTTACTTGTGTTTGTTTCATGACGTTCCTCCTTATATTTTTCTAAGTTTGTTTTTAAAATCACCACTAATGGGATAAAGGTTAATAAAGCGACAATCGCCCCAGCTAGATAAATGTGCGGAGTTGGGACATATTGAGTTGCGCCAAATTCGTCAAGATATTGAGTCCCCCCATTTTTAATAATCGTTGAACCAATAAATGGTCCGACAACCATCGGTACTAGGACGAAGAAAAACATCCTGACACCACTAAATACACCAGCTCGATCACGTGGCATAATGTCGCGAGCCATCGCATTAAGTGGAACTAAAGCGACTAGGTTTGCGCCCATCATTACGGTCCCCCCTAACATTGTGAGAATGATAACTACCGACTCATCATCTTTAACGTAAAGTCCAAAGAAGAATAGTGATAGCATTCCTAGAATATAGAAAACCGTCGCCGGGACAAGAAAGCGTTTTTTGCCGTATTTATCAACAAGGCGGCCACCGACAAAGGAAATGATAGAAGCAAAGATTAAAATACCACCAAGGATTAATGCATAATCAGTAATACCGACGTAGTATTCGAAGTAAATAATGAAGTAAGGTAGAAAGACTTGTTGAGCAATACCAATAACCATAATTGCGGAAAATATGACATATATTAACCAATTGCGCTTTATATTTTTAGGTACAAAACCATATATTAAGTCTTTGAAATAGTGACTGTCTTCCTTTGGTTTAGCTTCATCTTTAATCACGAACAGGCCAATAATCCCTGCAATCGTAACAGTAATTCCCACGATTAGGAAGAATGTTAACCAGTTGCCTGTTTGCGTAAACGAGTCAAGAGCACCAAATACGACAAGCATGCCAATAAGCGGCATCGTTGCTAGCACGCCTTCAGCACGGCCGCGGTTTTTAGTGGTCGTAACGTCGTTGACCCAAGCAAAGAAGTTTGCATCATTTGCCGTTGAACCAATAAAAGTCATCACGCAATCCAGTAAAATAATCAAAGCGACTGTGAGAATTACCACATCGCTATGCGGGAAAATCATCGCAACATTATTTCTAGTAATGAAGGCAAAGGCGACAATGCTTAAGCCCCATAAAATATAGCCGCCAGACATAAAGATTTTACGCTTACCTAACTTATCACTAAGGGCTCCCATTGTCAGCGTCGCAACTGTGGCTACAATTGCGCTAAGGGCGACCATCCAGGCAATCGCCGTTGGATCATAGGTGACAGTTTTATAAATATAGACGTTAAGATACATGTTTTCAATTGTCCACGCGACTTGTCCAATCAACCCAAAAAGAACAAGAATTGTCCATTTTTTGGCTCCTAGTTTATTATTATTCATAACTTTTCCTCTTAAATATAAGTATATAATAACATAAGACAAATTAAGTGGCAGACAGTGTCTTATTTCACAAGAGAATATTAGAACTTCGACCCTTATTATTATTGAAGTAAATACTATGCTACAATTTGTTTGTTGGAAAGAAACGAGGATTGAATCATGAATAGTAAAATCGCAAAAATTATCACTGCTATATATGCGCTACTTTACGGAGGGGTTAATTTGATTTTAGAATTGGCTTTTTTCAGTTCATCTATGCCAACTCTATCCCTGTTAATAAACATCGCGATTGTCGCTTTTGCGCTTACATTGCTCTTCGTTTCCGATACACAAGTTGAAAAAATTGTGATTATTTTGCTTTTAGCAACTTTTGGCACTAACATTCTCAGAGTTTTCTTTAACCCCATATCCTTTTCGAGAATTTTCTCGTTATCTTTTAGCAGTTATGTTATTCCCGTTGCCTTTACAATCATATATTTTATTTACGTGAATAAAGCCCAAAATGTAGAACTAGACACTAGTACACCAACTTTAGAAAGACGCCTTAATGAACTTGAAAAGGTTTATAACAATGGCCTTCTTTCAACTGAAGAATATCTTGCGAAAAGAAAAAAGATTATCGATTCCATATAAAAAATCCCCACTATTTTACTAGAGAGGACCTTAGATTTATGCTTTTGGGAACCAAGGAATAAATTTCGAGGTTCTCTTTTTATACTCTTGATAGGCCGGATTATTATCATAGCGTTTCTCTAAAAGTGGAACGCCCGATACAAACACTAATAAGTAAGTAATAACTAAGGGACTAATGATAGCAATTAATCCAAGAAAGTTAAGACTGAGGGCGACAATAAAGAACTGACTCCACCACATTAATGATTCACCAAAGTAATTTGGGTGACGAGAATATTTCCAGAGGCCCTTATCCATGACCTCTTCACGGCTCCTACGCGTTTCAATGAACTTTTTAAGTTGGGCATCACCGACAGTTTGAAAGAAAAAGCCCTTAATAAAACCTAGAACTCCAATTAAAAGCGGGATAATAACTAGAAGAGTCAAGACGTTTGCCATCGAAACAGCCGGATTAATCATCGCAAAATAGACTGGTAACGCAATTATTGAGGTAAAGAATGCTTGAAACATAAAGACCTTAAAGAAGGCATTTAACGCTTGTTTGTTGCCCCATTTTTTGCGCATATTAACGTAACGGAAGTCTTCAGGTTTGCCGATATTTCGCCGTGCTAAATATGTCGAAAGCCGTAAACCCCAAATAATCATGAGCCCGGCACTGATAAATTTAACTAAATCTAATCCGCCACCAAGTCCACTGAGGTGTGTAAAAATTAGTGAGAACGTCGCAACTAAAACGAAGCCAAAGCCCCATCCGATATCAACAATAGAATTATTTTTGAGCTTTTGCGCGACAATAAATAGTGTTGTAAAGTAAGTTAGCAAGACTGCAAATACTCCGACAAAATAATATATAATTGTCATTAATCGATCTCCTTTTCATAAGTTACGGCCACAGCGACAGCACCAATTCCAGCGTTCATCGCGACAATTGGCGAAATTAGTTCA
>Ga0265295_1003225_pt1 | contig 24233 bp, 26 predicted proteins | sample Munlansysbiofilm_FD_192503 | JGI IMG/M metagenome (GOLD analysis project Ga0265295, IMG submission 192503) | Leachate microbial communities from a municipal landfill in Southern Ontario, Canada - Methane capture system biofilm | ecosystem: Engineered > Solid waste > Landfill > Unclassified ... | reverse complement strand
GGGAATCCTGACGTTATGGATTTAGCAGTCAACACGTTATTTGAAGTTTTATTTGTAAAAGCAAAAGAATGGAATTATGAGAAGGAAATTCGAGTTATTACTTATATATCTAATGAGTCTGATAGAAGAGTAAGTTTTAATTATATTAAATCTATAATATTGGGTGTTAGTTCGAGTGAATACGTAACTGAATTGCTTAGTAATTTGTGTAAAGAAAAAGGTTATAACTTGCTAAAGTATGAATTGCATGAAGATGAGTACAAACTCAAGTTAATGCCTTTTGATATTAATTTAAGGGAGGAATAGTCTATGAGTGACTATGCAGGTAGAACATTTGAATTTGTACCAAAATCAGAATTAAATCCTGTTAAGATTCAAGTTGAAGAGATTATAAATTTGCTCCAAGATGCTATGCATGAATTTGGAGTGACATTTACTTTTAAACTCGTGGGCAGTGGTGGTAAACACCTTGTTACTAGAGCGGTGAATGGCAATACTGGTTTTGACTTCGACTACAATCTAGGTATTCAAAAAGATGGAGACCTAAGTGACAGAGAGCTTCGTCTTAAGGTGAAGAGTCAGCTAGAAAGTATTTTAAGTAGAACTGGATATTCTACAGTATCTCCTGGAAAGCAATCTATGACGTTTAAGTTCGTTGATCATGAGAATAGAAGAGTCATTCATAGTTGTGACTTTGCAGTTGTAAATGATTATGAAGATGAGAATGGAGATTCTATTCAAGAAATATTAATTTGGCAAAAAGAAGATGATACTTATGTGTGGAATAAAAGACCATTTGCTAAAAACCATTCCGACAAATTATCTAATCTTAAAGCAAATGGGTTATGGCAAGAAGTCAAAGATGAGTATTTAAAAATTAAGAATAATAATCAAGACAAGGAAAAGAAATCATTCTCGCTTTTCTTTGAAGCCATCAATAATGTGTACAATCGCTATGAATGGAACTGAGAAGAAAATTAAAAAGCTGCTCTTAAGCATCAGCAAAGAAGATTTTATGAGCAGGATGGCATTTAGTACTCAAAAAGAAAAAGAACGATGTGAACGATATCTAGAATTAAAAGGCGTGGCATATCATGCTGTATTAGCTAACTATATTGGCCTTGATGAGAATGGGAAAGTCGAGTATAAAAAAGTTCAAAATATGTATGTTTACGATAAGCGTATACGATACATCCTCTATAAATTTTTATCAGCATTAGAAGAAGGAATTAGAGGATACATTTCAAATCACTACAACACAATGGAGAAAATTAAGTTCTTATCTTCTAAGATTTATACAGCTGTAGAAGATGGTAGTAGTCTGTCTAAGGAACTAGAGAATTTTGATTTTAACGCTTTGATACAACTAGCTCAAAAACTGCAGCCAAATGATTTGAACATGTTGTTTAACAAGAACGAGAATTTAGAAATTAATCTTCAAGCAGTTCGAATATTGAGAAATACTGTAAGTCATCACAGAATGTTATTTGTTTATGAGGATTTCGGAGAATGTATAATAGATGATACTACTAATGATTCTCTTGCGGTAAACATAGTAAATCTATCGAGACTCATAAATCCGTTTTATAGACAATTCCTTCTAGAATCAATCAACAATGCTCAATTTGACAAAGATGATGATATGTTTAATGCATCATTGCCAGAATATGCAAAACTTCATATTGAAGCGGAATAACTTATTGAGATGATATATCATGATATGTTAAGTGTTACATTAATAATTGTATAGATGGAAAGTATATTAGGTTCACTAATTGAATATTATGGAGTGTAATTCATGATGAAACTTATAGAGAAAATTGGAGAAATTATGGAAGCATTTACGATAAAAGTTCCTATTGCATGGAGAATTATTTTTGGTGTAATTCTTGTTGGAGGAATTGGATCTGCTATTATCCTTTCAGTTTTGAATCCTGGTGGCAATCAGTTATCAGAAAGATCAGAAAACAAAGAAAACGTGTATTTATTCGAAGAAGTTCTATTTGCAGATGAAATATACATAAAGGTAATAGGGATAAACGTAATAGAAAATAATGATATCTACACGTTAAATTTGCAAGTAAGAATTGAGCAATGGAATACTGATATAAACATAAATCAACAAGAAATTAGACCAGACATGTTCGAGTTGAGATTAGTTGATAGAAATGCAAGTTCTCCAATGTCTGTGTTCGTTCAAAGTTTAGCAAACGCTACAGTTTCTGCCATGGCTTCTGGTGCATTAGGTGGAGATATAAATGTTATTGAAGAAACTTTGGGATTTGCTGGAGATTATGTGACAGGAGCAATTGAGAATGCTACCAGTGAAGAAGGACGTACGATTGGTGCTAACCATGATACTTTTGAGTCGTATTATCCGTATTTAGAAAATGGAGTTTCGACCATCATTGACTTGTCTTTCGTGTTAAATGAAGATTTTCTGAACAGTACCAAAACAATGGTTCTTTCTATTGATGATGGATTAAGAAGAGTTCAAAAAAACATCTTCCTAGTATTGAGATCTAATACATCACCCTACAATATTCAGTTTGATCTAGATGGTGGTTCAATCGAATCATTAAATAGTATTATTGCCGTGAATGTTGGTCAAACAATTGATATTCCGGATGAAGTTCCAATTAAAAATGGCTATCAATTCCTATATTGGACATCAAAAAAAGGTGATAAGTCGACAAAAATAAGAGATTTATATTTCTACACATACGAAGAGAACAAGATATTTACTGTTTATGCGTATTATCAACCTACAATACCACTTGATCAATTTGTGAGTATTGGAGACAATGTTTCATTTAAAGATAACACTGTTTTGTTAAAGATAACTAATGCTTTTTATTCATCAGAAGTATTAGTGCAAAACCCTGATTATGAAGAGGTTTTGATGCAAGCCGGTTTGGGAAAAAAATACCTAGTTGTTATCATTATTATAGAAAAAAAGTCAACTGGCAACAATCATACCCTAGATAATGAAAATGATTTTTATCTTGAAAATGATCATTCAAAACGAAATGTGAGTAATTATTATGGATACACAAAATTCAATAGCATTAAACCGATTGATGACTATTCTTGGATAGGACTTGAAATAAAAGATATAGGAACATATCAAATAACTTTGGTTTTTGAAGTCTTAGAGTCATTTAATTATGAGAAAAATTTATATTTTCTTGAGGTTGATTTTTATGCTACATCACTTGCAGATTCAATACTCATACGTTAACGCTTAGGGGTCTGATTATTAACCCTTTAAACACCACACTATAATTCAATGAATGTTCATATGTTGCTATAAAAATCATACTTAGGTAAGGGGTATAAATAATGAATAATAAAAATACAGTTTATGAAAAGTTCTATATTCGAACTAAAGAAAGAATCAATAAGTATAAGCAAATTGAAATAATTGGCGATGGAGAGAAAAAGTTGATTGAAAGCATTCAAGGTTTAAGAGACGAAATTAAACCTATTCTTTTAAATAATCTAGAAAAAGATATAAATTTTACGGATAACAAGTACTCACTATCTATGCTATTTATATCAAAAACAGATAATATATCTCATTTGGGCACTATTGTCGATAAACTCATTAGTTTTAGATTGTTTTACGAATCAACCTACAGTAATGGAAAAAACTCAACCCATGGAAGAAATCCAATTTTACAAATACTTATAGAGGACTTTTTAGATACTTTCAATGTAATGATTTCTAGGAAAAATTGGAAAGATATATCAATCTATGATCAGTTTAGAGGGTATTCTAATCGTATTGATAAGTGGCATTATGTTGCAGATAATATAAGCGAGTTGACAGTTGATTCTGAGAGTATTTTGCTTTCACTATCTTGCATTGATAATATTGACGATGCTACTGAGATGTTATTCAATGGAATTCCTTTAACAAGTGATTTCTTTTTTGTATGCGTTAATACCCACAAGGATTATGATGATATTATTCGTAGAGGATATATCAGCAACTATAATGAAGAACTTAATGTTTTGAACACTTTTTTTAGAAGACATAAGCTAAGACACCTTACGGTCTTTAATCCTTCCAGGAAGAATTATTTACTTTTGCTTGATACTTATAAACCGAATCGTCATCACTATATTGGTCACGGGACTAGAGGAGATGCTGTAAACACAGAAAAAGATTTTCTTATGTTTAGAACAAAGTCAAAAATAACATCAGCTGACATTTCTTCAGCATACTCAACTCATATAGGGCAATTTATGTTCATAAATTGTTGTGACTCTATTCTTGTTTCTCAGGAATTAAAAGATTCGTGCTTTGAAAGCACAATTGGTTATAATCATTCACTAGACAATAAAGAGGCGGTATATTTTGCAGATGAATTCTATAGACTTATGAATCCAAGAGGATTTAACATGAATTTTTTAACTAACTTTAATATAGTAAAAAGAACTTTGAAAAGTCAGTCTTTGCAAGGATCTTTTGGCCAAACACTGGATTTCGATGGATATACAGCATATCAAAAGTAAAAATGCTACTTTTATTAGCCAGATTTCCTAACAATGTCATTAATCATTATGAATATCTAAATTGGTGATGTTAATACTAAGAAAAAGTCAATGCTAATAATCACATGTTTAATAATACACAATGCATATCGAGGCTTTTAAAAGTTCAATTGATTTAAGGGTTCTAAAAATTTTATAGGGTGCTAATTTGTATTAGCACAGGTTACATTAGACAGTCGAGTAAAGGGGATTTAAACCCTATTGATTATTCTTGGGGTTAAAAGATCAATGATGGTGTTTCCGACAAGATAATTTCAAAGTAAAATCCAAAAAATATGTTGCTTTGCTATTTTAACCACCTGTCTAACCATGTAAGGGGAAACATATTTTAGCCATATTTGATGTTACTTCAATACACACAGGGTTGATTTTGCAAGCAATATGGTTTTTTCAACGCACGTTGAAAGTGTGATACTGCTTTCTTTAAACACAGCTTAAAAAAGCTATTTATACAATAGAACAAGAAGCATCTAACCCCCTAAATAGTGGGTAAATGCTTCTTTTTTTGTTTTATGCGTAATGTGGAAACATCAAAAGATGCACTAAGTATATATTTTATTTGAGTGTGGAGGAAATCAATTTAACACCATTGATGTATTGCAAATTACTCCATCTTTATTGTTCAAAATACTCCACTGATATATTTCAAAATACTCCGTTTAACATTGCTTGATATGTTAAAGTATGATAAAATCTAGGTAAGAAAGCGAGTGATATAATGATTTCAACATATCTTAAGCGTAATATTGATAGTGAATTAGATAAATATATAGAGGCCTTTGGTGCGGTGTTAATAACGGGTCCAAAATGGTGTGGAAAAACGACTAGTGCATCTATGAAGGCAAAAAGTATTTTAAAATTACAAGATCCTGATAAATCACAGGGATATTTATTGACTGCACAGACCAAACCATCACTCCTACTTGAAGGTGAAAAACCTAGACTAATAGACGAGTGGCAAATGGCACCTGTTTTGTGGGATGCTGTTAGAACGTCTGTTGATAATTTAAATAGTGAAGGTTTATATATATTAACAGGATCAACAGTCGTAGATGAATCAAAAATTATGCATAGTGGTACAGGGAGAATTGCTCGCTTAAAGATGTATCCTATGAGTTTGTACGAGTCAAAAGAATCAAACGGGTTAGTTTCTTTAAGAGGGCTGTTTGATGACAAAAATTATAATATTGATGGGTTTAAATCAGACTTACCAATTGAAAATTTAATTTTTGCTTCTTGTAGAGGCGGTTGGCCTTCAAGCTTAAGTAAGAAAACAGAATCGGCAAAGTTGCTAGTTGCCAAGTCTTATATTGAAAATATTATTCAAACGGACATTTCAACAGTTGATGGTAAAAAAAGAGAACCAATTAAAGTTCAACAATTACTTAAGTCATACGCGAGGAATATAGGCACAATTACATTAAATAAGACAATCATTGACGATGTTAACGCTAATGTGAGTTTATCAGAATCAGCGTTTTACGAATACATCAATGCATTAAATAAACTTTACGTCATTGAAGATTTGCCAGCATGGAATCCGTCAATCAGGTCTAAAACGTCCATAAGGAGTTCTAATAAGAAAATGTTTATTGATCCATCGATTGCTGTTGCAGCTTTAGGCTTAACACCACAAGTGTTATCTCAGGACTTTGAAACATTTGGATTTATTTTTGAAAATTTATGCGTTAGAGACTTAAAAGTGTATGCATCTTCACTTGGTGGTAGATTATCTTATTATAGGGATAGGATGAATCTTGAAGTAGATGCCGTATTGAACTTAGAAGATGGAAGATTTGCTCTAATTGAAATCAAGTTAGGTTCAAAACAAATCGAAGAAGCAGCGAAACATCTCTTAGAAGTAGTTGATCTAATTAGAAAAGCAAATGAATCAAGAACCTCACATAAATTAAAAGAACCGGATTTATTGATGATTATAACAGGTGGAGAAATGGCATACACAAGAGAAGATGGTATAAAAATTATACCTATAGGTTGTTTAAAAGACTAATCATGATTGTATCTAAAACATTTTTAAGAGGATTAGTCATATACCTACAATATCACCTAAGACTTGATTTTCTGATTTTTAGATGCCATTTCGCTTACCATAGTAGAAGACAATTTTAAACATTTATGGAGACTATATGGATAAATCAATAATTATTAATAGAAAAAAATCAGTTAGTATAAAGGCAACATTACTATTACTTTTCGCAATTTTATTATTTGGATTATTTTTATACTTGTATTATTTCAAACCAGTATGGTTAACTTCCGATATTCCATTCTTCTTAGTCGTTATCGCTTATTTGATTATGCCGATACTATTGTTTGCTTTTATTTTTTATTTTAGAAGTATCTTTAATCACGAGCCTGTTTTAATTGTCAATGAAAATGGCATTCACGAACAAGTGCGCTATCGCTCAGTAGGTATGATTAAATGGATTGACATTGAGAAAATCTCAGTTCAACCTTATATGGATAAGACATATCTTATACATATTTATTTGATTAATCCGGATGATTATCTCATAAAGAAATCACGTTTTTCATTTAAAAGACTTAACTACGGTCATGTGATAATCTCTAGTTTGTATTTTAAGAATGATTTTGAAAAAGTGATTGAGATCATTAACTATCATTTTAAAATGAATCAGGTACCATCTCATGAGTAAATTAACTATATTTGATCATCTTGTCGATGTTGACGAAAGAGAAAAGAATGCAATTAGAGGTACATTAAGATGCTCTTGTGGCAATGGTTACTTTAAGATTTACTATTATGGTAAACGTACAAGAGGCATACTTTCTCCAGATATTACTAGACTAAATAAAAGAATAGTTTTTTTAGCCCACTGTGAGTTATGTGATAAATCATATGGATTCGATAATCGTAATCTATCCAAAATACTGTTTAATGAGCAATCGATAATTACACAAGATTTGATTGTTTATGATGATGAGAAACACAAGATCAGATTCTCATTTAACTATTTCCCAGAGAAGTTTAAAAGCAACGACTTTGAAGATTTGATCGTTGAGATATTTCAAAAAAAGAATAAGTGGAAAGTTGTGGTTGAAGAATAGAAATCCACTCTATTGTAATTTATCTAAATTGGAGCATTTGGATTACGAATCAAATTGCAAATTTTATCGTATACGCATTAAGATGTGTAATACTTCTTTATACTGCGTTGCTAGGACATCATGAAGTTATTGATAATTGGCTTAAAGATACTATTGTTGGCATAATCACATTAATCGTTCTTATTCTTTTAGTGATTCTAGCAGACAAAAAAGTATTTAAGTTCAGCATGAACAGACGCAAGAAGAATACTAATAAAGAATGAAGGATGAAGTTTATTGTAGTACTCATTTTCATAAATCACAAATGAAAGGTTAGATTAGTATGAAGAAAAAGAGAATAGCTTTAATTGGATTACTATTAGGTATCGTAGGATTACTTTTGGGTATTTTAAGTATTCTACTCTAATATTTTCAATAATTGATACATTGAGAATACAAGACATATCATCGGAAATATGTTACTTTGGTATTTTAGACAGTATTCAACCATTTAAGGGTAAACATATTTTAGCCCTTTTTGATGTTACTTTAATACACACAAGGTTGATTTTGCAAGCAATTCGGTCGTATCAACGCACGTTGAGAGTGTGACATTACTTACATTAAAAACGGCTTAACAAAGCTATTTATACAATAGAACAAGAATCATCTAACTCCTTAAAATAGGGTTAAATGCTTCTTTTTTTGTTTTATGCGTAATGTGGAAACATCAAAAGATGCATTAAACATATATTTTGCTTTAGCAAGGAAACACTCATCTGCCAATAATATATTGATTTTCTCCAGATAATAGCATATAATAAAATTAAGTGGAGGAAATAATATGATTGTTACAACATTAAACTTAAAAGAAAAGTATAAGAGTTATACGGATATTAATGGCAAAATCAAAAGAGATATTGATAATGGTTTCTTATTTCCTCTTGTACGAGGCATTTATGAAACAGAAAGCTCTGTTGATGGTTTTTTACTTGCTTCTTATATTTATGGACCATCCTATTTATCTTTCGAATATGCACTTTCATATCATAATCTCATCCCTGAAAGAGTTGTTGTTTATACGAGTGCTACATTCAACAAACGAAAAAGTAAGGTTTATCAAAATCATTTCGGACTTTATACCTATAGAGATGTTCCAAATGCTGCATTTCCTTATTCAGTAAAAGCTTATGAAGAAGACGGGTATGCTTACTTTATAGCTAGCCCAGAAAAAGCACTATGTGATTTACTATATAATAGAAAACCAGTAACAAGTATCAAAGAATTAAAGAGACTGCTTTTTGAGGATTTACGGGTAAATAAAGATATGTTTGAACAACTTAACTTTGATGAAATACTATTTTTATCTGATAAATACATATCGAACAATATGAAGTACTTAAGAAAATACATTGAAAGTGAGTATATGAAATGACAATTATTCAGCAGATGATCAATAAGTATAATCCAAAAACCTTAGAAGATAAGAAGCATGCGATAAAAGACGTTTTACAAGAAGTGGTGTTGGCTGGTCTTTCTAAAACTGACTTTTTTACCCATGCTGCTTTTTATGGTGGAACAGCTTTAAGAATTTTTTACGGAATGGATAGATTTAGTGAGGATTTGGACTTTAGCTTACTTGTATCAGATGATACTTTTGATATAAGTAAATATTTTAAACCAATAAGTGACGCTGTAAACTCACTTGGACTCAATTTTGAAGTTTCCAAAAAGGATAAGACGGTAAACTCAAATATTGATTCAGCTTTCATCAAAGGTAATACAAAAGAAACCTTGATTACTATTTATTCAAGTTCATCAGATTCTAGACTTATTATTCATAACGAAAAGATTATCATCAAGTTTGAAGTTGATGTAAATCCCCCACTATATGCACAGACAGAAATTAAGTTTCGATTATTACCATTCCCATACCAAGTTCGAGTTTATGATGCCTCATCGTTATTTGCTGGCAAAATTCATGCAGTGATTGCTAGAAGTTGGAAAAACCGCATAAAGGGCAGAGATTTGTATGATTATGTCTATTATTTAAGTTTAGATACAAAAGTGAATTTAAAACATTTAGAAGCTAGATTGAAACAAACTAAAACAATTGACGAAAACATCAAATTGTCAAAGGATTTTTTAATTAATATATTGGAAAAACGATTCGATGAGATTGATTATGATATTGCGAAATCAGACGTTAGACCATTTATTAAGGATCAGGCTACCTTAGACCTTTGGAGCAATAATTTTTTTAAATCCATTACGGAACAAATTAAAGTCGATTTGGAGGAAACTAATGATTAAACCTAAGAAACTGAAAAAAGGTGATAAAGTAGCTATTGTTAGCCTGTCTTCAGGCATTTTAGGTGAACCTGAAGTAAAACATCAATTAGAACTAGGTATAAGAAGATTAAAAGAACTTGGTCTTGAACCTGTTTTTATGCCCAATACGCTAAAAGGTTTAAACTTTATAAAAAACAATCCCAATTATAGAGCAGATGATTTAATGCTTGCATTTAAAGATCCAACTATAAATGGTATTATTTGTGCAATAGGTGGTGATGATACTTATAAAACGATACCATATCTCATGAATGAGGAGTTTAAAAAAACAGTACATTCAAATCCGAAAGTTTTTGTGGGGTTTTCAGATTCAACCAATAATCATTTAATGCTAAATAAATTGGGATTAGTTACTTATTACGGGTTAAATTTTTTATCAGATCTTTGTGAACTACAAAAGGAAATGATTCCATATACACGAAAAAGCTACGAGAGACTGTTTATAAACGATGAATCATTTGAAATAGAATCTAGTCCGAAATGGTACTTGAATAGGACAAACTATGATGTTGATCAAATGTTTATGCCACTTAACGAATTAGATGAAGACAAAGGGCATGAGTTTTTAAATGGATCGGGCGTCATTGATGGTGTTTTTTGGGGTGGTTGTCTAGAAAGTATCTATGATTTGTATACAAGTGAGAGGTATCTAGATCAAAGGCATATTTATAATCGTTATGGGTTAATTCCTAACAATGATTATTTTTCCGACAAAATCATATTCCTTGAAACAAGTGAAGAAAAACCAACGCCAGAAAAGTTTCATAGAATGCTATACTTTTTAATCGAAGAAGGTGTCATAAGTCATGCCAAGTGTTTATTAGTTGGTAAACCATACGATGAGGTCTATTATCACGAATATAAAGAAGTATTATTGAAGTTATCAAATGATATTGGTTTACCAATAGTATACAACTTGAATTTAGGACACGCACTCCCCAGAACCATAATTCCTTATGGGATTAAAGGAAAAATAGATTTCGATAACAAGTCTATATTAGTTCAAGAAAAAATATTTGAATAGTGATTGATATCTACTATATTTTCTAACATAATTAAATGTTTGTTGTGTTGACCAAGTATACGATATAATTTATGTTGCTTTGGTATTATGATCAAGTTTCAGCCTAATAAAGTTAAACATATTTTGGCTCATTTTGATGTTTCTTCAATACATACAAGGTTGATTTTGCAAGCAATCTGGTTGTTTCAACGCACGTAGAGAGTGTGACATTGCTTACATTAAAAACGGATTAACAAAGCCATTCATATAATAGAACAAGAAGCATCTAACCACCTAAATAGTAATTAAATGCTCCTTTTTATTAGATGTTCAATCGTTTATAGAATGTAAAAAAATATCTAAAAACGAATAATTCGTATAGTTAAAACGTGACTAAATAATATTGAAAACTATCCTCGAAGACTTAACGTGACTATTTTTGTGTGATAATATGATGATGAGGATAAAAATAACTAATTATTAGTCACGAGGTGATAATGTGAATAAACTGCCCTTTAATATAGATTTAAATGAAATAGAAATATTAAAAGAACTCAACACTGCGAATCATCATATAGGCGAGTTAAAAGGTGTACTTAGAATACTTCCAAACTCTGGAATTGTTTTGAGTTTAATTAATCTTAGTGAGGCAAAAGACTCATCTGCTATCGAAAATATCATTACGACCTATGATGAAATATTCAAAGAGATTGTATCAAAGACATCTATTGGAGGAAAACCTAAAGAAGTCATAAATTACAAGCATGCAATCGATCATGGATTATTGATCATGAGACAAAAAGGATATATCAGTACAAATATACTTGTAGACATTCAAAATGTCATCGAGCCGAATAAAGGTGGCATTAGAAAACTTCCTGGAACAGTAATCATTAACGATAAAACCAATGAAGTTGTTCACACACCGCCACAAAATGAAACAGAGATTCGTGAACTCATGCATAATCTTGAGTTATTCATCAATCAAAATAATGATTACGACCCATTGATTCAAATGGCTTTAATCCACTTCCAATTTGAGAGTATTCATCCATTTTATGATGGAAATGGTAGAACAGGCAGAATATTAAATATCCTATATTTGGTGTTAAAAGAAAAGTTGTCTGAATCGATACTCTATTTAAGCAAGTACATTATTGAAAACAAGTCACAATATTATGCTCTTTTGAAAAAATGCAATGATGACATGGTAAATATAAAAGATTTTGTTGTATACATTTTAAAAGGTATTTCTGAAACTTCTAAGCATACAATCAATCTCATATTAAGAATCAATCAATCGATAGAGTTAACAAAAGAAATGCTGAAAAAACGATTGCCAGATATTTATCGTTATGAGATAGTCGAGCATTTGTTTTCTTACATGTATACAAAAAATGAGTTCTTTAGAGAAAACTTGAATATTTCTAGAGCAACTGCAACTAAGTACTTAAAGCTGCTTGAAAAAGAAGGCTTCATTGTTTCTGAGCAATTAGGCAAAGAAGTAATCTATAAAAATGTCCAATTGCTAAATCTTGTTAAGGAATAAAATCATCAATGAGCAAAAGGTGAATTGGTTATGGTGTATTAGGTAGGGATTATGAACATATGTTTAGAAATGATTTACATGATAAACGATCAATTGACGAAACACATGAGAAGTATCACTAATTGATACTAAATTAGGTTACTTTGGTTTTTTGATCGTTTTCAAACCTGCAAAGGCAAATATATTTCGGTCGATTTTGATGTTACTGTGATACGCAAAAGGTTCAATTCACAAGCAATTCGGTCGTAAAAGCGGTTTTTATGTCATTTCATCGTTCGTTAAGAGATTTGAAGAATAGAACAAGTTGCATCAAGAAAGAAGGTCTGGTTATGGCATTATTTGTTAAAAAAGCACCAAAAAACACTTTTTTAGGTAAAAGTAAAGCAAAGAAATATTTGAAGACCGTTAATAAAGACGAAAGTCCTCAAATAGACTTATTAAGTATGTACGTGAATGGCGAATTAGAAATAATACTTCAAGGACACGATTTTGATTTAATCGAAGTGTTTGTCGATAAGCTTAAAAATGGTACGCTAGATTTACAAATTAATTTGCGCTTTGGTATTAAGAATATAGGGTTAGATTTTTTTCATGATCATTATGAATATTGTTATTACCTGGCTGGGTGCACACCTGATGAAGTCGAGAACTCAATCATTAAACATGAGTATAAGGCGTTTGATTTCAATGGATTATTAAAAGAAATGGCGTCTAGATTGCACTAAAAAAGCCTTAAAGCGTTACATAAAACTTAAGACTGAGGTTCTAGCAAATGAAGAATTTTATGTATACATATCCTGATTCAAGAAAACAGTTTATTGAAAATTGCAAAATAGTAGATAAAGACCCTCAAACGGATTATCGAATCCGTTTTGTTTGTGATGATGAGATTTTATTTGGTGTTAAAAGAGCAGGTCATTCTAGTGGATACTGGTTCAAAACAAACATAATTGAAAAAGAAGATGGACTTCATATACTTGGAGAATTAATCCTTATGGACTATAATAATAAGAAAATAGAGTTATCGAAAAAAGATAAACTAATTGAGACACTTTTTATGGCGATCTTTATCCTGCTAACTTGGTGGCTTATTTTCATTTTTTGGCTTATTAAATCAATACGGTGGTTATCTAACAAAATTGTTGGAAAGAAATATGAGCCCAATCGAACCAAAGAAGAAGAATTAGATCGATTAATGATCAATCAGTTAGGTTGTAAGAAAGTGTCATGATAGGAATCAAAATAAGTGATTTGATGTCTCTATTTTAAACGACATAGATTGATTATTGAGTAATGGGAATCTAAATAAAAAGTCATTTAGAAATGGGATAACAATTGAGGGAGTCATATGAAGAAGATGTTTGTGTTTGATTACGATGGGACGTATTATCGGAATTCTTTGGAGTTAAAAGAAAATATGAATTTAATGAATTCCGTTCGTTCACAAGGTCATTTACTTGTGATTGCTACAGGCAGAAGTTATGAGAGTTTTATGAAAGAAGCGAACCGATTTTCATTAAATTATGACTACTTGATATTAGCAAGCGGAGCACTGGTTTTAGATCAAGAAAAAGTGATTCGTTCTTATCCAATGACAATGAATTTAGTGATTGGTGTGGATCAGTTGTTAGAACCACTAAAGAAACGATGTCATTCACACCTTTTTATTGATGAATTTAAGAATAGTTCAGTCCTTGGTGAGTTAGATCAAGTCATCAAGATGAGCTATACGCTCTTTAAAGAAGAAGGTAGTTTTGAGGTAAGAGCGTTAATTAATGACTACACAAAAGAGAAGCTTAAAACCTACGTGGTCAGTGGAGAAACACAAGACTACATAGAAATCATTTCAAAAGATACGAATAAAGCCGTTGCCATTGAAGTGTTATTAGATCATCTCAATGAAGATTATCGTGTCATTACCGCTGGTGACAGTGAAAATGACGTAGAGATGTTAGAAGCCTTTGATGGCTATCTGATGAGTAATCACGATAAGAGACTAGAAACCAAAGGCTTAAAAGTGATTGATTCGATTGAGGCAATTATCAATATAGAGTTAAAGAATCAATAGAAGCAATCAAAATTTGATTTAAGTTGAAAAAGAGTAAAGGGGTGATTCGATTGTCAACGAACAAAGATTATATCGAATTTGTAGTAGAGCAACTCAGTGGGTATACTAACGTTAGGTATAAAAAAATGTTTGGTGAGTATATGGTTTATGTGGATGATAAACCATTGTTTTTGGTTTGTGATAACACCGTCTATGTGAAGAAACTAGATGAAATTAAGTCGTTTTTTCAGCCAAATGAGGTAGGCTTCCCCTACGTTGGTGCCAAAGAACACTTCATACTAGACATTGAGAACAAAGCATTAACTTTAGAGATTTCTAGAGAGCTAGCACGCCTTATTGATGTAGCTAAGCCTAAAAGGAAAAAGGTGATAAGTAGTCAAACAGGTGAAGTTCTAGCTTATATTGAAAACCTAGATGAAGAAAATCAAGTGATTATGAACCACCTAAGAAAAAGACTAAAACAAGTCTTTCCAGAGGCGTTAGAACGCCTTCACTATGGGGTGCCATGTCTCTTTGATGAAAAACCATTTTTTTATTACGCAGCATTTAATAAACACATTAGTATTTTCCCGCCATTACCGCAAGATCATCCACTGTGTGATAAAATCGCACCTTACAAAAACGATAAAGGGAATTTGTTGTTTCAAAAGAAAGAGACTATCCCTTATGATTTAATTATTGAAGTCGCACTTGCGTTAAAAGACTATTACACCAATTAATTCAAATTCGAAGCAATTTAATTGAATCAAGGATGTCCAACTGTTAAAATGAAATTGAAAGTAGGGGATCTTATGAATCAATTTCATCAAAAACCAACCACGCACTTAGGTGTCATTACACTTGAGGTTGTGAGTTTAGAAAAAATGACAAAATATTACGAAACGGTTTTAGGGTTAACCACCTTAGAAAAATCAAGTGATGAGGTTTTATTAGGTGTATCCAATAAACCACTCATTAAGCTCTATAATAATAAAAACACGATAAAAGCTTATGAAAGACAAAGTGGGTTATACCACTTAGCCATCTTACTACCAACCATGAAAGACTTTGCGTCTTACTTGTTATACCTTAATGACTTAAAGTTGATTGAAGGCTTATCAGATCACGGGGTATCCAATGCCGTGTATTTTACCGACATTGAAGGTAATGGGATTGAGGTCTATGCGGATAATGAACCACAGTTATGGCCAAGAAAAAACGGTCAAATTGAAATGGTGACAGAACAAGTTGATGTGGAAAAACTAATGAAGCTAAACCCACGACCATTTACGAAATTGCCGGATGAAACCGTCTTAGGGCACATTCATTTGCACGTGTCTAATTTAGAAGAAGCCAAAGCTTTTTATGTGGGGCTACTTGGACTTGATTTGATTCAAGCTTACGGCAATCAAGCGTTATTTTTAAGTTTTGGTGGGTATCACCACCACATTGGATTAAATACGTGGCTAGGGACAAACGTTAAAAATAGACAAAACAATCAATCAGGCATCAAGAGTTACCGTCTAATCTTCAATGACGAAGAAACAAGAAGTGATGTGGTAAGAAGGTTGGTTGCCTCAAACTATAACGTCGACCAATCAACTTCTGTTTATCAGGCCACCGATCCATTTGGGCTAACGATTCAATTAGCATTGTAAATCAAAAATCAATAGCTTAATACAAGTAGAGCCCATGAGGTTCTATTTTTTTTACCGCTTGGTAAGCGTTACACTTAACCAACAAAAAGATAAAAAAGAGTGATTATAAAGTTCTAGATGGTTAAAAAAACGATTGATAAAAAATAATGATTAATATATAATTTAGACAGGAGGATTTTAACAATGACCGATGTATTGATTATTTTAGGTTTAGTAGCTGTTCTACTAATCATCTTATTTGCGGCATCCTACGTAAAAGTAAGACCAGATAAAGCCGTGATTATTACAGGGCCAAGAGGCTCAAGAATCGTAACAGGTAAGGCAACCATACGTATTCCATTTATTCAACGAATCGATATGTTACCACTTGATCTAATTCAAGTTGACATTCGTACGAGTTCAGCGGTACCAACCAATGAATTCATTAACATCTTCGTGGATGGGGTGGCAAACATCAAGATTCAATCCGATGAAGCATCGATTAGACTTGCGGGCGAAATCTTTTTGACAAGATCCTTAGAAGACGTTAAACAAATTGCAAAAGAAGTCTTAGAAGGTAACATGCGTGAAATCATTGGGCAAATGAAACTACGTGAGTTGGTTCAAAACCGTGATAAGTTTGCTGAACAAGTTAAACTTTCAGCGCTTGCCGATATGAAGAAAATGGGGTTAGATATCGTTAACATCACCATTCAAAACTTCGCAGATAAAAATGGCGTCATTGATGACCTTGGGGTTGACAACATCGCACAAATTCGTAAAGACGCAAGCATCGCAAGAGCAAACTCTGAAAAAGAAGTTGAAATTGCAACCTCAAAAGCCAAAGAGTTAGCCAACGACGCAAGAATCAAAGCCGAGTTAGAAATTGAACAACAAAATAACTCACTTGCCTTAAGACAAGCTGAGTTAAAACAAAAGGCCGACGTTGCCAAAGCAACTGCGGACGCTTCATATGAAATTCAGTTTGCCAACGAAGCGAAAACCATCAATATCTCCAAACAAAACGCTGAGATTGCGAAGCGTGAAAAAGAAATCGAACTTCGTACCAAGGAAGTTGAAGTTGAAGAAAAAACATTAGAAGCACGCATTAAAAAAGCGGCAGAAGCCGAACGTTACGCCAGAGAACAAAAAGCTGAAGCTGAATTATTTGTTAGAACCAAAGAAGCAGAAGCAACTCTAGCCGAAGAAGAACGTAGAGCTCAAGCGGTAAAACTACAAGCAGAAGCTGAACGTTTCCAACAAGAACAAAAAGCCATCGGTATTCAAGCGGTTGGTTTGGCAGAGGCCGAAGCGATTCTTAAAAAAGCCGAAGCCATGAAGAAAATGGAAAGTGCGGCAGTCTTAGAATTAGTTCTAAACTCAAATGTGCTTCCGAACATCGTTAAAGCAGCGGCTGAACCATTAACGAAGGTCGATAAGATCGTTATGTATGGTGAGGGTAATAACACGAAACTAATGTCTGATGTGATTAATTCATCGACTCAAGTACTTGAATCGGTTAAAGAAGCAACAGGACTTGATCTAGCTTCATTACTTGCTGGGTTTGGTGCAGCTAAACTAACCAAAGACGCAAGTAAAAAGGAAAGTGACCAATGAAAAAGACCATACAAGTGCTAACGATATTCTTACTACTTTCTTTGATGGTTGGTTGTCAAACAGAAAAGAAAACGTTTGAAAAAAATGGTGTAAGTATCACACTTACTGATAGATTCATTGAAAAAGAAGTGGTGCAAGTAGGTTTTTACTTGGAATCGAATGACCACATCTTTATGTCAAATCGCGAAAGTAAAGAATCACTTTCTTATATTGGCGTGTCTAACTTAAGTCAGTACACCACACAAGTCTTAGCATCAGCAGGAAAAACAGCTGAGGTACACACAAGTGAGGATGGTTATCGTTACGCGTATTATGAATCCGTGGTCAATGACCAAAGTTTTGGTTATATGTTACTGACATTTGAAGGCGAAGATCATTTCTACACCATGAACTTTGGTTGTTTATCTAAAAACTTGGAGAAGAACAAATCACTTTATTTCCAATGGGCAAAGACCATCGTCATCGAGTAAAACATACAGAAGTTGACCGCAAGGTTAACTTCTTTTCTTATTAAAAACCAAAGCTGTGATAAAATAGAATCAATGAAAAGAGGGATTAACGATGAGTGATTATTTTGTATCAATGACGTTTAATGACCAGTTCAAAGGGACCTTAGAAACCAATCAATCGAGCCTATCAATCGGTATGGAACAAGGAGACTTTAGACCTTATCAACTGCTTTTTGGGGCTTTAGGGTCTTGTTTTTACGCCACTTTCTTAAGTGTGTCAAAAAAGATGAGACTGTCTTTTGATGAAGCGATTGTGACGGTTGATGGTAAAAAGAGAACCACAATACCTGAAACCTTAGAAGTCGTCTATTTGACGCTAACGATTAAAGGTGGGTCTGACCATGAAAAACTAAAAAAAGCGGCCAAACTTGGCGCGGATTATTGTTCGATTCATGAAACCATCAAACAGGTTGCTGACATCAACTTAGAAGTCATCTTTACAAACGAATGAAAAAGACAACGCTTTGTTATCTAATTAAGGACGATTCGTACTTAATGTTAAAACGAGATAAAAAAACAAATGATCCCAACCACAGTAAGTACATTGGTGTGGGTGGAAAAGTTGAGCCAGGTGAGTCAGTTACCGAATGTCTATTAAGAGAAGTTTATGAGGAAACCGGATTTAGATTAACTGGTTATCATTACCACGGCATCGTCTATTTTCATTCCGATACGTTTGAGTCTGAAGAAATGCACTTGTTTACCTCAAGTGAGTATCTAGGCACCTTAAAAGAAACCATTGAAGGTAGTTTTTATTACGTCAAACAAACAGAGGTCTATGAGCTCAATTTGTGGGAAGGTGATCCAATCTTCTTAAAGGCAATCGAAGAAAAACAACCATTTTTTAGACTAAACCTATACTATGAGAAAGATAAACTGATTAGTCATCAGTTTTTAGAAGCACATGAATAAAGACATATTTTTTGAAAATGAAGGGCAACAGTTTCGCCTAAGAGCGTGTGGTATTATCATTAGAGACCAACAGGTGCTCATGGTAAAAAACGAACAGGATCGTTATTATTATGCGGTCGGTGGTGCAATCAAACAAAACGAAACCACCGAAGAAGCCGTCATAAGAGAAGTGTTTGAAGAAACTGGGCTTAGACTTGAAATCGATCGGCTATTATATGTTCATCAAAACTTTTTCACTTTTCGTGATAAGCCATTCCATGAACTTGCTTTTTATTACTTAATGAAAGATAATCTAGGTGCCATTCAAAGTGACTCTTATAACTTTGAAGGTGTAAAAGAACACATGGTATTCCTACCCATTAATACCTATCATACCTTTGAGGCTTACCCAAAGTTTTTTGCAGAAGCGTTAAAAAACATCAAAGAAGATGTTAGTTTTATTACAACAAGAGAATAAAAACGACTAATTTTTTAGTCGTTTTTTAAATGATTATCCATTTTTGTATGTTTACTTAAGAGTCTAGATAGCGCTTGACCAAATAAGAGCATTAGATAAGCAACTAAGCTAAATCCGAAGAAGTAAATGAGGACAAATAGGGTATGTGGTACGTGAGGCTCAATTAATGATAAGACCGGTAACCCATTTTCAAATCGTGAGTTGATAAAAAACATATTGAATGTACCATCGTTGATCAATAGATTAAATAGCTCGTTTAACACAATGGCGCTAAGAACTAAAACACCAAAGGTCGTCATGGCTTGTTTCATGGTTTTCAAGCTAAATTGAACCTTTGATAACAATAAACTCACGCCAACAATCGCCATAAATCCATGATGGACCATGGTTTGGATGTTAATCCCAATGGTTTCAACAAAAACAGTCGATGGGTATAACATGACTGCGATGCCTGCAAAAAAGCCGTAAGTGGCTAAAAAAGACAATAAGTGCCCTTCAAGTCGTTCGTTTTTGGATAAACCGTAAAGGACAAACAAATACATTGGGGTTGAACAAAATTGGAAGGGAAAGGCATACCACTGATAGTCGTTTGCCTCATAGGTAAAGATGATTTGTTTGTATATCTCAAGAACTATCATGAGTAAGCCTAAAAGCAGTAAGGTTTTCTTAAGTTCTTTTGTGGTGGTTTTTCTAGCGTATTTGACACCCAAAAACATCATTAGAAACATCAATACTAAAAACAAGTAATGAAACCAACTCTCAGAAAATGATTCATAAGCAATGGGGGTTTTCATTTTGTAATCTAAAAATTCTAAAATTTGTTGCATAACAGATCTCCTCATATAATACATTTATAAAATAAAATAGATTATAGCATTAGGGCAGAAATAAGCATAGATGAATCAAACAAAAACGCATTTTTCACACGAGAAATGTAAAAAAATGCGTTAATTTATAACTCTCTTTCAAACGTCAAATAAAATAGATAGGTATCTACCGTGGTAATCTTATTTAAACGGTAGCCAAGTCTGGCTTGTTCATTGATGGCTTCTTCAAGCACTTTTGCGTTTTCTTCCTTATTTTTGAGCATTTTGATTCGGATCGCAACGACTTTGTAATCGTACATATGTGACCTCCTTTGATTCATTATCTAAGCATAGTTTAGCATAAAATAATGAATTAATAAAGATTGTTTTATGATATTTTTATAAAAAAAGAAAAGTGACGTTCACTTTTCGATTAATAGCACAAATGGCGCATCCGACTTATTGAGCATTTGGTAGGTACTCACTTGAAATGGTTTTTCTAAGGTTTTTAGATAAGAAAGCAGAAGTAGAGATTCTTTCTTACCTTCCTCATGCCCTTGGTAACAAGTCACTAGAATGAAACGAAGATCAGGTTCTTTTAAGAGTTGTTTGATCGTTTCTAGGGTGATCGTCGCTTTGGTTGTGATGGTTTTATCGCCACTTGGTAAGTAGCCTAGATTAAAGATGGCTCCATCGACGTGATTCACATAGTTTTGGTAATTTTCATGTGAATCACAAACGAGTCTCACATTTTTGATGTTGTGCTCATCCAAACGTTCTTTTGAGATTGAAATGGCTTTTTCTTGAATGTCAAAGGCGGTGACGACAGACGCAAGTTTCGATAGCTTTAGTGTATCGTTACCATTACCTAAGGTCATATCAAGCACGTGATCGTCTTTCTTGACGTGGGTGTATAGGTAATAATCAACAAAAAATTGTATCTCATAATGTTTCATAAAGATCACCTTGAAAGAAGTTTTCTTTTCTCATGAGTTTGTCAATTTCGTTTTGAACCACAAATTTCTTTATGGTCCATTTGGGTTCAATTAAGAGTTTTAAAGGCGCATCACCAGTCACACGGTGAACGATGATGTCTTTTCTTAGATGTCTTAATTGTAATACCGTGATATCGACGTAGTCTTCTAAGGATAAAATCGGAAATGGGTTCTTTTTATAATCAAACCCCATTTTGGTTTTTTCCATCACGTGCAGCATGTGAATCTTGATGCCTTGAATGTCTAGCGTGTTTAGATGTTTTAGGGTGTCAAGCATCATTTCTTTGGTTTCGTAAGGTAGGCCATTAATGATGTGAACGACGACCTCAATGCCTCTGTTTCTTAAGGCGAAAACAGCCTCATCAAAACAGGCAAGATCATGCGCCCTGTTAATCAAATCTGAGGTTTCTTGATGAATCGTTTGAAGCCCAAGCTCAACTTGAACAGGCATCTTTTGGTTTAATTCTTCTAAGTAGTCTAGGACGTCTTTGCCTAGGCTATCTGGTCTTGTGGCTATCGAGATCATTTTGATGTTTGGATCGAGTGTGATTGCCTCATCAAAGAGTGCTTTTATCTTTTCAATTGGGCCGTGTGTGTTGGTATTGGCTTGGAAGTATACGACATAAAATGCCTCATCTTTCCATTTGAGGTGCATCATTTCTTTGATGTTTGTAAATTGTTCTTTTAGTGGCTGATACTTATTACCTGCAAAATCCCCACTACCAAGCGGCGTACAAAACGTACAACCGCCACGGGCGACGGTACCATCGATATTTGGGCAAGTAAAGTTGCCATTTAATGCGATTTTAAAGACTTTTTTTTGATATTTGGTTCGATAATAATTGTTTAATGTGTTATAATGTTTTTCAGTATTCATCAGATTCATAAAATCACCAATTGTATTTTAACACACCAACACAAATATGTTATAATAAATGATAAGAGGTTTTGATATGATTAAACGATTAAACATCAGTTTGTTTTCCCCAAGTAAAATTGCATTCTTTTTAAAAGATAAGAAAAGATACGTGTTAGGCTATCTTTTCCTTTTAACTATGGTGCTTACGATACCAACGGCCATTGAACTCTCATTTGATTCAGGGTTAAGTTCAAGTGAGCTGTCACAATTAAGTACGCAAGTAGAAAAACAAAATATCGACTGTAACATCACCTCAGGCGTTCTATCAAATGCGTGTGAGATTACACCGTTTAACCTTGGGCCGTTTGTCGTTACGACTGCTGCGTCAAACGACAGCGAATACTATTTGGTGTTAGCTCAAAACGGGGTTCAATTTTCGTTTATGAACCAAACGCTAATTGAACTGAGTTATCAAGATTTAAACCTAGAAAACATTGACTTATCACTAACAAATGAAACCGATAAAGAGACGTTTGAACAAGCGATTGTGACGTTATTTGACAACACAAGAACACAAAGAAATACGATTTTTGTGATTTCAAGCTTTTTTGCAGACTATACACTTTTTATCATTCTAGCGTTATTGATTGCGTTTGTTTATGGCATGATGCCACAACGACTCAAATACCCATACCGCTTTAAGATGGCAGTCTATAGTTTAAGTCCTTACGTGGTGATTTTGTTAATCGGAAAGCTTTATGGGGTAGATGAGTTATTCTTTATTGGGTTATTCTTACCTTATATTTATATGCGCCTAGCCTACACTGGGCTATTAAACATGTCAAAAATAGTGATTAAAAAAGAAGAAACAAAAGACTAAATAATACGATCAGGAGGGGTCATGTGGATAAGTTTGAATTATTTATAAAACAGTCTAATTTTAAAGACGCCGTGTTAAATACCGCAACACTTACAACGGTTGAGGTCAATCCAAACCTCAAAAAATGGACCTTTAAACTCGTATTTGATCAAGCACCAAGTCCAAATAGTTTGGACTTGTTTTTAAAGCAGTTATCGCTTTACTTTAAAGTCCCAAGCCACGTCTTGCATATGGATTGGTTTATCTCGTTTAAAGATAAAGAGTCTTGGAAAAAAGACGCGATGCTCTATTATCAGTGGATGATTAATCAAATTGTCGAAGAAAAAGGATCTATCTCAGTATTTAAAAATTACGAAGTCACGTTTAAAGAAAACAAGTATTTGATCTACATCGATCAAAGCTCGACGCATTTAAATAGACATATTAAGACCTTTGATCAGTTTTTTAACAAATACGGCCTACAAGCGACCTTTGAATTAGTCGTCAAACAAGAATTGGTTGAGACAAAAACACTGATTGAAGCAGATGAAATCAATACAATCAAAGAAATTGAAACCAGGGTCACACAAAAAAGAAGTTATAAAGAAGAACCAAAACAAGATTTAAAGAACTTCAAACGGGTGTATAAGGCAACCAAAGTCTCACCAATCAATCAAGTACCAAAAGACAATTACGAATTAGATAAGCATCAAAACACCGTTGGGGATGCTAGTTTCGCCATTGAAGGTGAAATCATCAAACAAGAAATTCGTACACTTAAGAACTCGTCACTCTTAACCTTAACGGTTGCTGATGAGGACGATGCGATTGTTGTTAAGCAGTTTTTATATAAAGAAAAAGACATTGAAGAAGCCTCAAAATATAAAATTGGCGATATCGTCAATTGTAATGGCCGTGCGACTTATGACACGTTTGCCAAAGACGTGGTGATTATTGCTAATCTTATCTCATTTATTGAAAAAACATCAAAAAAAGAACGTA
>Ga0265295_1003224_pt1 | contig 24234 bp, 21 predicted proteins | sample Munlansysbiofilm_FD_192503 | JGI IMG/M metagenome (GOLD analysis project Ga0265295, IMG submission 192503) | Leachate microbial communities from a municipal landfill in Southern Ontario, Canada - Methane capture system biofilm | ecosystem: Engineered > Solid waste > Landfill > Unclassified ... | reverse complement strand
AATTCTGATGACCATACGGGGTACCCTATAACCTTCTCATTTAAACCTTTATAAAATTCATCCCAAGCATTTAAAACCATTTTTTCATAATCATTAATATAGTACTTTTTATCAACTGAATTTTCTTCAAATATATTAGAATCAAATATTGATAAATCCTTTTTTTTACCGTTTGGTATTTCAAAACTGAGTTTATTTATGCCCATATCTTTTCGAACACCTAAAATGTATACTCTCTCTCTCAACTGTGGTATTCCTAATTGATGTGGACTAACGATTATAGGTTCATTGTTGATTACATAACCTAGTTCATCCAGTGTTTCAACTATTACTTTATATGTATTACCTTTATCATGTCCAACCAAATTTCTTACATTTTCTAATATAACAAATTTAGGTTGAGAAGTTTTTAGAATACGTGCTATTTCAAAGAATAGTGTTCCTCTTGTTGTATCTTCAAACCCTTTTTGTGCTCCTGCTTTAGAAAATGCTTGGCAAGGGAATCCAGCACATAATACATCGTATGGTTCTATATCTTCAGGATTAATTTTAGTAACATCATTATCTGAACTGATTCCATAATTTTCAAAATATGTTTCTATTGCATATTTATCAATTTCTGATGCTAATACACATTCACCACCCAGATTACTCATAGCAGTGTGAAATCCTCCAATCCCTGCAAATAAATCTATAAATTTAAATTTTTGTTTTGTCATTTTTTTGTCTCCTTTAAACAAACAATACCGCATAAAGAAATTAATGGAAGACTAAAGTATATTATTTTTTGAAAAGTGTACAAAACATCCTTTTCTACCTCTAGTAAGCAGTATGTAATAATTATTCTTAAGTAATTCGCTAAATTTATATAAAAACTCTTTTTCCATTTTAGAGTCATTTTTAATATAATTCAATATATTCTTAGTTGAATTTACAGTATCTTCAACTGTTTTTCCAAATGATTGCTTTGTTATAAACAAGGTTTCTGGTAACTTCATTTCCTTAGCAACACTTATCATCATTTTATAATGTTTAGCACCATTAGGATTAGCAACTAAACCGTTTTGTGTCATTTCAGCATCTCCACCAATAATAACTGAAATATAATCAACATCTAAACCTGGTAACCACCATGTTCCAACCCAAAGTTTTCCATTATATTGATTCAAATAGTTTTTATTTTCAATATAAGGTATCCACTTGGTCTCGCCTAAATACCCCCAGTTTGTGAATATTTTCGAATTAGACCTTGAAGTAAATTTATCAGCGTCATTTGATAATAATCCTGTGACAGCGACTGTTGCATCAGGGTTATTTCGTATAACATTAACAGTATGATTTTCTAGTTCGTCAATTGTATCAAAGATTTTAAAATCAAATTTATCATCTTCTTCTAAATCACTTTTGCCATTTAATACTTTTTTAACATTTGACTCAAAAACTTGTGAACCAGAAAATCTGACGCTATTTTGTAACTCAATAGATAAAAAATCCTCTCTTCCTTCTAGAGAATTTAATTCTCTTAATGAGTTATCTGCATTAATAGTCTGTGATTCATCGTAACATAGAATAAGATTTGCTTTTCTATCAATCATTTCAGAAATTATGCCTTCCCTATTGTGCTGTGCTTCATCCATTAAAATATAGTATTTGTGACCTAATGTTTTCCCCACCATTCTATTTAACGAAAAAGAAAAGGAAAATGATCTTTCAACTTCTCTAAATAGACTTTGATATAGTTTAGTATTCTGTGCTCCAGAAATAAAAATCGGTCTCTTTTCATCACTTTCTTCTCTCAATAAATTAATGTATAAATGAAGTAGTATTGCTGTTTTACCCGATCCAGCAGCTCCAGTTATCCTAACAATTTTTTTACCATTCTCAAATGATTCAATCACTTTATTGACAACTTCTTCTTGTTCAATAGTTAAAATAAAAGGATCGTGTTTTGTAATTATAGAGTTCATTGCATTAATAATTGATTTTGAAGGTTTATATTCAGCGTTTAATAAATCACTGAAAATTGAGGGTTCACTAGCAATTAAATCCATACCAATTGCCTTGATTACTTCATCTAATTCTTTGAATACTAAAATATTAGACGTGTTTAATAGTGGATTTAATTCTATTAACTTTTTTATTCCACCTTGCGAAAGATTTTTCATATAAACAGAAGGTTCTACTTTATATTTTTCTCCTATGTTTAAATAATCAACAAAAGCAGTTTGATGTCTACTTACTTGGATTTGAGGATGCAAAGTTAGTGAGTTGTTTCTATATTCTCCAAAATTGTATTCATATATATTACTATCCACCCATTGCTTCACTTCAATAATATAAGCCTTCTTATTTTTATTCGAATCAATACCTGCAATTAAAACATCTATTCCCATACCATCAATAGGCAATGAATATTCAATTGCAATGTATAAGTCTTTATTCAGTTGATTTAAGTTTGATTTTTTTAAATCATCAATTAAAACTTCCCAAGCTTTCACTTGAGAACTGTCAACAGTATCATCAATCATTTTTAATTGTCTTATTATTTCAAACTTTTCATCAATGAGAAACTCTCGGATAGTTTTAATATATTTACTCATTCCTTAACCTCATATTCATATTTTTCGAATCTAGTATCATTTAAATCAATCATAACTTTCTCGTTTCTAGGTGTCCCATTTGAGTTAATCATTCCTTTTTGAAAAGAACCCACAAGTGGTAATGTTTCCTTATCTACATAAACAAAAATTATTTTGTTAAGTTTAAAAGAAGTTTTTCTCCTTCTAGAAACTCTTCCTTCATCTTCTCCTCTAAGAACATAAGCACTCTTCTTTCCTTTTAATTGATCATGCCAATTTTTAAAAGATTGATTATCATCATCAAATTCGACATCACCACAAGCAACAATAAAACAAACTGCCCCATAATCGCTTATCGCTTGTTCAACTTCAAGATACCCATTTGTCGGAACTTTTGAGGTTGAACCTTCAAACTCAGAATGTGATTTAAAATCGTAATTAATTCCCTTAAATCCATCAAAACTCACCATTCCATATTTTTTCCCAGGTATTTCGAAAAAAGAATCTTCTGCCAAAATTTTGCCACAAACAAATTCAAAGTACCATCCTGGCCATTCCATTTGTCTCCAATTTCTGCTACCATTATTTTTCATGTAAGTTATAGTTTCTTTACCTTCCCAAAAAATAGGCAACTTTGATATTAATTTCTCAAATATTCCCCTTGAGATAGTTGAATTATTTATTTTCTTTGAAAAACACATAATATCCCCCTCTTTTCTTATTGTTCTAAAACTAATGTCTTTAATTTGGTTTTATTTTCATCTCTATTCTTTTTTGTATAACCTAAATCATCACATATAGCCTCAATTTTTTGACAAAAAATATCAATTGAGAGACTATCCATACATAACTTATTTTCAACTCTTTTTGATTGATGCCACTGAAGATTATCATCTAATGGGTGTTCTGGTCTAAAACCTTCAACATTAAATATTTTATGATTCATTTGAGTAATCCAATTAGCACCTACTTCAACGATGGCTCCCCACGATTGCCCCATCCTAGTACTAGTTACATAAATAACATACATTTTTTCGTCTGAAATACTGTCAACAAAAAATGATCTAAGATAATCATATATACTATGTCCCTCTGGTATTCTTGATATTTCATCATCTGCATTACTGAAAATGATGTCTTTCTTAGGAATTCCATTAAATAAAAGCATTTCATAAATGGTATCAGCTAAATCTTTGTCGTGCCTAGTTTGACTAATCAAAATCCTTTTCTTATCCCTATCCACTAATGGTTTAAGACCTAAGAGACCTTTATGTTTTTCTAGAGCCTCTCTCACAATTGCTTCTACAACTTCAGTTTTTGATAATTCCTCTTTTGAACGAGTGTTAATAGATGACGTTACTTCACTTGTCACATTAGTTTCATATGATAAGACATTTTCTTTAAAAGTTTCCTCTCTACTTTTATATTGCTGAAATTGTTGTTCTCTACCTTCTTTATTCTTTATAGATGTCCATTTAATTCTCATATTAATGATGTCTGATAGTAATTTTTGTGCATAAATTGATACCAATTCATATCGTTTATCATCATCTTTATAGCCCTGTCTATTGCTTAGAGCCATGTCAGGCAGCATGGTTTCTTCAAACAAATCAATATGTAACTGCCCAACAACATAAACTTCCGGAAGTTTGTTTTGTCCTATCCTTGGTAAAATATTGAATTCTCCCATTTTTCCATTTGAATATAGTGATAGAAAATTGTCTTGAAATTCTAGTAATTCAACCTTTCTACCACGAGTTGATCTATATGCGCCAATCCAACCTTTAACAATTAGTTCAAATTTTTCAATTTCACCTTCTTTTGTTAATAACTCAACAGTTTCCTTATACTCATTTCTTTCATCTTTTAATTCTAGTACTCTTTCTTTTACTTCTGGATTGAAATGTTCAGTTAGTGGTTTATATTCATCACCAATTGTTATAATTGATGCTAATTCTTTAATTATGTTGATATCAAAAGAATCAATAATTATAGAGTTATTATCCCTAATTATATGAATTCTAAAATCTGAACTGACTACTGGAAACATTTTAATTAGGTTTTTTTTGATTACATCTAAACCTTTGTTTAATTTATATTCGGGATTTGGCATCCTAATGGACGTTCCGTTTATATCTATCTTTTCAAAAATTACATCATCTTCTCTAATTGGTTCCAATAAACCATTTTTTGGAACTTCTCTTGATAATATAAATCCTGATTTTTCTCCTGATGAAACAGTCATTACACTTACATTAGGCGATACTGCAAGGGCTGACAATTTACCTATACCTTTTCTTCCCATTTTAAGTCTGTTATTTGAGGTTTTTGAGTCTTCAGTATCAACTCTTGTTTCTTCAGCAATGCTTAGATACTTATTCACATCACCTTTGCTATATGACATACCAATTCCATCATCTTCAACAATAATTTCATTGCCTTTGTCAATTATATATACATTTTTAGCGTCTGCATCCCAAGCGTTAGCTATTAGTTCTGCAAGAACGTAATAAATATTTGTATATAAACTAGGTCCCAATAATTTTAGTATCGCTGGATCTATTTGTAATTTATATTCTTTATCACTCATCGTATCATAACCCCTTTAGATGATTTTTAATACTGATTGCAATTACTTCGCCTAATCTAACCGGTACTGCATTACCAATTTGTCTTGCAACATCAGTTATGTTGTAATTTGAAGTCGATACAAATTTATAGTCTGCTGGGAATGACTGGAGAATAGCCCCTTCTCTCAAACTAATTGCTCTATCTTGTTCTGGATGGCCGTATCTACCGGTCCCATATCTGTTAAACTGTGTTGTTAGTGTTGGAGAAACAGTATCGTACTCCATTCTTCCATATACAGAACTAAAGGTTTTTCCTGATTCTCTTCTATAACAAGCGGGTAATAATTTTTCATCCCAATCTCTCCAAGTTCCACCAGGAATTGATGATTTTATTCTTTCTAGATTTAATGTGTTTAAAGACGCTGCTCTATGCAGTGGATCTTCTTCATGAGTTTGCCCTTGTATTATCTCAGGTAAATTTCCTATTGCTTCTCTTACAGTAACTTTATTGTTTTTATGTGTTGGCTCAATTAGTTTTATCTCACCTAATTTTGACGCCAATAATAGAAGTCTTTTTCTTCTTTGTGGAACACCATACTCTGAAGAATCAACAACTTCATAACTAACATAATATCCACTTTCTTCAAGTTCTTTAACAAAGTCTTTAAAGACAATTTCATTTCTTAATGATGGAACATTTTCCATTGATACAATTTCTGGATTAACTTTTTCAATGTGATCTAGAAATGAATATAATAAACCCCATCTAGATTCTTTTGTTTTATCTTGCTCATTTTTTTGCAATGTCGAAAAAGGTTGGCATGGCGCACAACCCATTAATATTTTAGTTCTAGATTCACCAAATATTTTAGAAATTTCTTCAGAAGGGTATGTTCCTACATCATGTAAAATGAATTTAGAATTGTTGTTTTCTGTATAAGCAAATTCACAAGTAGCATCTATATCAATTCCCGCCACTACCGGAATACCTGCTTTAACAAATCCATGAGTTAATCCCCCAATCCCACAGAACAAATCAATTGCTTTAATTGACACAATATAACCCCTTTCATCCTGTAACTTTAATCAAATTTTATATAAAAATAAAACTTCCCAAACTTTCCACTATTTACCCAATCCTTTAACTAGTTAAAAAGGGTATTCATTTACTCATTTAAGACTTCATAAACGTACATTATTGACTTCTTAAATTATATCATATAGCACTGTTTTTATCCAGCCCAAAACCGAAGTTCAAAAGTCTTCGGTGATGGTGTTTTTGCAGTTATCAATTGAATAGCGTTTAATAGTGCTACTCTTCATTTACAAACAAGTTGTAATTTTCTTCTATGAATTCTTTAGTTGTTTTTAATTCTTTTAAATATTTCGAGTAAACTAGTTCTGCAAATTCTTCTGCTTGGATCTCGACAAGTAGGTTTTCATATACTCCAACACTATCATCATAGTTTTCATCTTTAAACTCTAATTCTAATTGAATTAGTTCTTCTTCAGTAAATAGTTCGCTTGTCATTCCTAGTTCTCTTTTAATCAGTTCTACGTGCTGTACTGCATGAAATACTTCATGGAATGCACACTTAACAATTCTTTCATCTTTAGCAGTAATTAACCAATCTCTATTAAATCTAATTGAGAAAGAATCTTTATCATAAAGTCCGGAATGTAATTTAGATTTAAACACTTTTCCTTTGTTAATGAACACCCAAACTGGTTCATTTAAATTTGCTATTTTTCTTGCATAGTTAGCTGCAGCAATAACTAACTTTTCATTTCTACTTCCATTACAATTATTCAACTTAAACACCTCTTTTATTTTCATATCATTATATTACATTGTTTAGTTTAAATCTAATTTTTTTTGAATTTTTAAAAGTAATAATTTGGCTTTTATAAAAGTTTGTTTTTGTTGGTATTTAAGTTTCAAATTGTAATAGTTTTTTATCAAATTTATACTTATCTTCTAACACTTGTCTTTTTATTGAATTCAGATTTTATTCTCTTAACTTCTTTACTAATTGTTAAAAGATAATATTCGTTATAATAAATTGTTTGTTTAATTTCATCATCTGGAAATAGTTCTTTAGCTTCTTTTGTTAATAATTTATCAACTGTTCTATTAACCTTAGACAATTCTTGATATTCTTCAGATAGTAACCATTCTAATGTTTTTTGATTTTTCTTTAATGCATTAGTGAAATAACCTATTTTATTCTTAATCTTGTTCTTGTCGTTATTTGACATTTTTCTGTATTGAAATAAGAAATATTGAACATGGTTTCTTAATTCTTCAAATTCATATGTCTTTTCTAAGTATGATTCAAAGAATGAGTTAAACCCTATTAGCAAATCTAGATTACCCTGATCTATGTAATTTGAATAGATTAGATACTTTGTAAAGATATGCGCATTAGAAAATTGAAAATGCCATTCATTTATCATTGTATTTCTAATTTTTTCAATTGTTTTAGAGTCACTTGTAAAAGTGATTTTATCATTATTATCATTATTATCATTAATATCATGATCGATTGATTTAATATCTAATATATCATCTATATACTCTAATCTCTTATCTCTATACTCTATGTGGACATTTTCGTGGACAATTTGGGGGACATTGTCCCCATTGTTATTTTCTAACAACTTCCTTTCTCTTTGTTTCTTTTTTATCTCTGCCCACCCTGTTGTAGAACCTACTAATTCATTAAAGTTTGTTATACAAATTATTTGTTCATCATCAACATATAATAGTCCTATACTTTTTAACATTTCAATTGCTACTCTAATTGTGTCAATTTTGAAAAACATTAGTTCCTGGGTAATCATTGATAAATCATATATCATTTCTACATCGTGTACTTTTTGGATTAGTCTTCCATTAGAATTAATAGTTAACATGACTAAATAAATGTATATACTAAAATACCAGCCACCATCTGGTTGTCGCATTAGTAATTTTATCTCTTTGGAATACATTAAGTCTTGTCTGAGTTTAATCCAAAAATAGATTTCTCCTCTTTTATCATATTTAGCCATTTCAATCATCACCCCTATAACAAATGTTCATTTTAAAATAATTCCTTAAATATCTCACAAAGAACATCAATAACTATTCCATTACCTGCGAATGTATAAAGTCTAGTATCGGAGAATTTATCAATTATTAAATCAATTCGATCATCAGTCCAACCCATCAATCTTAATGATTCTCTCGGTGTAATTTTCCTAATCATTAATGCCTTATCTTTTTCTACGATAACTCCTAAGTCACTTACCGTTCTTTTAATTGTTTGTATTTTTCCTTTTTGTACACAACCACGTTTTTGATGTGGTCTATTAATATAAATTCCATCGCCAAGATAAGCTTCTTTGTATCCTTTTACTGTAGCTTCTGGAACTATAACAAAGTTATCAGTTGGTGTTGAACCTTTTCTTGTTGTTATTGTAAATGCATATTTGCTCTTGGCTGTATCATGCGGTTTAAATCGATTGCCTCTAATAAAACCATTACGGTCTGTTGGATCCGTGCAATATAGCAAAAAAGCTTCACTAATAAAATATTTGGTATCTACTTCTGGTTCCAGATAATCTATCAAACTTTTTTCTAGTGGAAATGCTTCTGGAAATTTATAATCTTTGTTTGGATCTTTAATTGATATTAAGAACACTCTATTTCTTGTTTGAGGAATTCCATAATCCTTTGCATTTAATTGTTGCCAATAATTTTTATATCCTTGTGCTTCTAAAAATTCTAACCATTCATTAAAACTATGAATGAATTTTTTTGATACTAACATTGGTACATTTTCCATTATTAAATATTTAGGTAATTCATTTAAATCTTTTGATTTCATTAAAAGTCTTTCTACTTCCCACAAGAGTGATGATGCAGTATTTGAATCTCTTTCCATTCCACGCATTTGTCCAGCTAATGATATATCTGTACAAGGTGCTGAATAACACCATAGGTCAGCCTTAGGAAGCCTTTCTACCATTGCTATGTCACCGAAGTTAGGAACGTTGCCATGTAATTCTTTGTAAGCTTCTATAGCAAACTTGTTTATCTCTGAAATACCCTTTAATTCGTGTTCTATTTGATTTCTTCTTAATGCCTCAGCATAACTGCCAATACCAGCAAATAACTCAATTACGGCCAATTTTTGGGCTTGTTTAAAAATAGGTGTTGTTTCAACCTTGTTATCATATATTTTTTTCATATATTTATATTCCTATTTCTTCTTTAATACATCAATTGGTCTTTTTTTAACTTCTATTGATTTTGATTCTAAGAATTCTTCTAATGCTGTTTCAGTAACTCTAATTTGATTACCTAACCTTATCGCTTTTAATTCGCCACTCGTAATATATTTAGTAATTGTTTTTCGAGATACATTAAGAATCTCGCAAATTTCATACATACTATAAACTTTCATTTTGTCCTTCTCTTTCCGTTTGCTTTTTCTAAAATTTCGTTTATATATTTAATTCCTTTTTGGGATACAACTATTTGGGTTGTTTCTTTTTTCTTATCTCCAATTTGTGCTATCCAAACGAAACTTCTAAAGCATCCATTTTCTACTAAACTAGCTTCTGGTCTGCAATATTCATCTATTGCTCCACATTGTCTTAAATGACCTAGAAGTTGTTCATATGTAGTTTTATATTTTAATTTTTCATGTACTCTTCTTAAAGGTATTAAAGTTGTGTTATCGGTAAATTCAAGATAAATTCTTGCACCTTCTTTTAATTCATCAACTTGACCTTCTAGTATATTAATTTTTCTAACCTTTTTTTCGTAGTCTGTTATTAGCAAGTCTTGATCCTCTTGTGGAAGTATCATTCCTCTAACAAAACCACTGTATGACATTTTCAAATCATTAATTATTGTTAATATTGATTTTGCATAATTATCTGCATCTTTGTTTCTTGAAAAGTTCTTAATGATGTCTAAATCTTCTTCTGCAATACCAGCAAGTTTTCTTGTCGCTCCACTTACTTTTGTTTCAATGTAATTTAGATTCCCTCTATATTTTTCTGGTAAATCTTTAGTTTTTAATTCAAATAATTTTTTTAAATCGCTTATTTCAATAAAATATGTTTGAAGTTTCCCGCTAAATATGATTCGTACAGTTTTGCCATTATAAACTGTTACCGTAAATACTTTATTTTTCATGTTTACCTTCCCTTTTGTTTTTTAGAATTGCATTTGAAACTAATTCGTTAGTTCCTAATTTCATTTTCTCAACTAAGTGAGAATAGATTTGAGTACTTGTAATACTTGAATGTCTTAACGATTCTTTAACTTCTAGTATTGAAGCACCTTGTATTAAAGAAAGTGTCGCAAAAGAATGTCTTGTTGAATGTGCAGAGAAAGCTCTGCTATCCAAACCTATTGAACGAAAAGTTTCTTTGATCATCGTTCTTATAACAGCTGTCTTCATTCTTATTTCTGTTTTGTTTCTTAAATAGGTTGTAAATAACGGATTATTTTTATCAGTAAAGTTATCTTGGTTTCTCATTTGAAGATAATCAATTAAAATAGCATAAACATCTTCAGTCAATTTCACGTAGTTATCTTTATCATCCCTGCCTTTACCTTGGATGTATAAAACATAACTATCGCCAACTACTTCTATATCTTCAATATCCGCTCTTTCCATTTCTATAGCTCTAAGTCCTGTTGTAAATAAAATGACTATTATCGCTAAATTTCTTTTACCTTTTTCATCAACTGCTTTTTTCTTTGCATTATGAATTACTTTTCTAATATCTTTTTCTGTTAAAGGTTGTCTTTTATAAGTAGTTGCCACTTTTACACCTTTAACCGCATAGGTTATATCTTCATCAATGTTATTAAGTTTCAAATGTCTATAAAAACCACGTAGTACTACTAGTGTTTTTTGAATCGTTGATGATGAAAGTTTCTTTTTAATAAGATATTCTTTATAAGCCAAAATTACATTCCTATTTGGGTTAGTTATGGAATTGTCTTCTAAATACTTCTTATATTGATTGAGTAACTTTCTATATGATTCTTTAGAAATTTCTTTTAAATCCAAAAATGAGATATACTCGTTTATTTTTTCTTCCAGACTATAGTTCATCATTAATCACCCATCTAGAATCCTTCCTAATGCCTAGAGCTCTTCTCTCCCTTTGATATTCCAACTCTCCTTTACACAAAGTTTCAAAATCTGCTTTTAGAACGTTCGCTATATCATTAAGAAATACGACGTCCATTTTGTGTCCTTTGATTCCTTGTTCTATTTGGTAGTAGTATGGTTTTGATAACATTAGACTATTTGTTACCTCATAAATTGATAACCCCGCATCTTTTCTTAATTCGTACAAATACAATCTTAAGTGGGGTCTTTGTTTTTGTTTCGTTCTTTGTTCATTCACAACTCATCTCCTCCAGTTGTGATAATTGTAGCAACCAAAAAACGTTTATCTTTATCTCTTAAGTTTTGTTAATTCTTACTTTGCAATTTGTAAAGTAGATATTTGCTAATGCTTACCAATAACTACGTTAAACGTATATATAATTGTATATCATTATTAAAAAACATCTCATCTTTAATTTCTGATTATTTTCAAATTTTACTATTTGTAAAGTATTAATTGTGCTATAATTAAGAAAAAGAGGTGGTTTTATGAAATATTCTGTTAACAAAGTTATAGGGCAAAACATCAAAACATTAAGAACCTTTACTAATATGACCCAAGCAAAACTTGCAGAAATGCTTAAAGTTTCTATTGCAACAATGTCACTATATGAAAAAGGAGAACGTTCTGTTCCCCTGGATTCATTACTAATTCTTTCAAGAATATTTAATGTTAGTATTGATGATATGTTTTCTGTATCTACTTTTGAACACGAAAAAGACCACGAAGTTTATTTCGAACATTTCAAATTTGGTTCTTCTACTATTTTCTCAAGTGGTGAAACTAGAATATCAAACCCACATTCAATGTACTTTACTTTAACTGATTTGAATGGTGATACACTTTTATTCTTAAGAGCAACCGAAGTTACTGAAGGATTAATGTTAGTATCAGAAAGTCAAATCATTGGTACTTTAGATAAAGTAGATGCTAATTCACTAAAAAATAAAAGACTCTTTCTAACAACAATTTCTGTTTTTGAACGAATTGATGGTAAAGAGCCTATTTATACTTACGTTGATCATAATGGTAAAAAGTTAGTAATGAAAAACAAAGCGATGTTTATTTATTACGGATATTTAATTGCACGTATTAAGCATACTGCAAAAACTGAAGAAATATTTTTTAATACAAATTCTTAATCTGTATGCTGTGAGCCAACCCAATGGCTCACTTTTTTATAGTATCATATAGGTGGGTTAGTTATAAATTTCAAATTACATTCCTAAGAATATTTATTTTTAGGAGTTTTTTTGTATGAAAAATTATGAGATTTTAAAAACGAAATTATATGATTCAATAATTCTATCATTATTGAAAAGAAACATAATATCACTTGATGAGGCTTTTGGTTGCCTTAAAGATATCAATAAAAAGAATAAACCTCCAATAGACTTGAATAAAGATTTAAGTATGGTAAAACACAAAGGACTTACCAATCCTATAACAGGTAAAAAAGAATTGGAGGATGTAAATTATGAGTAAAGTCATTCAGGTTATTAAACCTATTAAGTCTAATATTGGTGGGACTTCAATTATTAATGCACCAAAGAAAAAGGTGGCTGCTTATGCTAGAGTATCAACTGATTATGAAGACCAGATCAACTCTTACAAGGTTCAGTGTGAAGAATACGACAATATAATCACTTCTAATCCTAATTATGTCTTTGCTGGTATTTTCGCTGACCAAGGGTTATCTGGAACTCAAGCAAAGAAAAGACCAGAGTTTATGCGTATGATTGAATCTGCTAGAGCTGGAGAAATTGATTTAATACTTACTAAGTCAATTTCTAGATTCGGCCGTAATACTGTTGATGTCATTACATATATGAGAGAACTTCGTGAAATAGGAGTTGAAATATTTTTTGAAAAAGAAAACATTTCTTCTCTTGATCCAAAGATTGACTTCATGTTAACAATTCTATCTAGTATTGCTCAGGAAGAATCTAGGTCAATATCTACTAACGTTAAGTGGTCATATGAAAAGAAATTTAAAAAAGGAATTGTTGATGCAAGAAGAATTTACGGATACGATGTTGTAGATAGTAAATATCAAATCATCCCTGAAGAAGCTGATGTTGTTAGAAAAATGTTTGAACTTGTTCTAAGAGGACATAAAGTTAATGATATTGCTAAAAATCTAAATGCTTCTGGAATTAAGTCACTTACTAATAAGGATTGGACTTATGGTGCTATCAAACACATCTTGAGTAATGAACGTTATATCGGTGATGCTTTGCTTAGGAAAACAGTAACTATTGATTACTTAACTAAAAAAGTAGTTAAAAACGATAACGTTGCAGATAAGTATTATGTTTCTAATAATCACGAAGCAATTATTACAAAAGATGATTTCGAAGCTGTTCAATTACTTCTTAAGGATAAAAGTCGTTCTTTAAGAAACACTAGTAAGATAACAAAATATCCTTTATCCGGGATTATTTACTGTCCTAAATGTGGTAGAACATTAAAAAGGCAACAAGTTAATCGTGGTGTCAATATGCGTGTAGTGTTTAATTGTAATCATTATTATGGCAACGAACAACTTTGTTCAAGTACTACTCCTAATTATGATTTAGTGTTGGAAGCTACTTACGATTCAATTAGAGAACTTTATTCTAACGAAAGCGCATTAGAAAATCTATTTGAAGTATTTGATAATAATATTGCATCTAATAATTTAAGAAAAGAAATCAATCGTTTAAAAGATGATGTTGATAGTCTACTTTCATTACATTATGAAGATACTGAAAACAATGACATTGTTAATCAAATAAATTTTAACAATGAACAAATTGAAAATTTAGAACAAGAACTTATTCTGAGTGTTACTTCTTCAGTTAGACTTGATCACATTAAATCTTTAGTTAAGAAAGAACAATTTACTGATAGTTTGGTTCATCCTAAGGATTTCTACTCCCTAATTTTTGCAGATACCAAAAAGATTACTTTTATAATTTCTGCGACTAAAACAATTGATGAACTATTAAAAATCTATAAATTAGTACTAAAGACTGAGCCACTATTAAGTAAAATGTATGTTGCTAAAAGTGGTAAAGAGGGAATATATTATGAGGTGCTAATTTATGAATAATGTTCAAGTAATTAAAACTTTCAATCACACTACAAAGTTAAAACGTGTTTGTGGATATGCGAGAGTTTCAACAGCTGATGAACATCAGGAATCATCTTATAATCTGCAAGTTGATGAATTAGAGAGTTATATTCGAAATACTCCTGGTTATGAATTTATTGGCATTTTTAAGGATAAAAAAAGTGGTAGAGACACAAGACATCGACAAGAATTTAATGCAATGATTGAACTCGCACTTATGGGCGAAATCGATGTAATAATTACAAAATCTATAACACGCTTTGCAAGAAATATATTAGATAGTATTTCAATTATCAGAAAATTAAGAATTAATAATATTGAGGTCTTCTTTCAAAAAGAGAATATCTCTACTTTAGATCCATCAATAGAAATGATACTTACTATTTTGTCTATGCACGCTGAAGAAGAGATTACAAATATGTCAGAAAATGCCCTTTGGAGTATACGTAGAAAAATAAGAAAGGGCGGTAATCTTACCACCTATCTTTATGGTTACGATATCAAAGGTGAAAAATGGACAATTAAGAATGATGAGGCTAAAATAGTTAGAATGTTATTTGAAATGTACGTTGGTGGAAAAACTTATAAATCCATGATTGACAAATTATATATGATGGGAATTAAAACTCCAACTGGAAATGTTAAGTGGCATAAAGGTACAATTGATTCAATGTTACAAAATGAAAAATATGCAGGACATATGGCACTTGGTAAATCATACATTAAAAACGGTACGCAATTCAGATTGAAAAGATTAGCTTATCAAGATGATATGATTTTGAACCATCATATACCAATTATTAGTCCAAGTATGTTTGAATCGGCTTTAGAAATTAGAAATAGTCGTAGCCGAAATAATCTTCCTGAATATGTACCTCTCGAAAAAAGAATCACACCTTATTATAAATTTGTTTATTCTATAGAAAACGAAAGTTACTTAAGATATGTGCTTGAAAAACCAAAAGGTAGATATGAAATACCAACTCTTTATTGTTATAATAAACAAAATAGAAATCGTGTAATGTTAACTGTTAAAAATCTGTTTATATTATTAAATGATTCCTTGGAAAATCTTTCAAAACAAATTCAAAGTATCTATCCAATAATTACACAACTTATTAGTGATAAATTGTCTTTATGCGAAAGCAAAATCTTTGATGATTCATCTGAAAGAATAAATCTATTAACAACAAAGGTATCCTTAATAGATGGCAAATCAGGTTTGCCGAGATTCATAAGAAACATTAAATCTTTTACCAATTCTGAAGATGTTAATTATTTTAAAAACTTTGTTAAAAGTGTCGAAATAATTGATTCTCAAAATATTAAAATTAAATTATCTTTAATCAGTGATGATAGTTTAGATGTTCCTCTATTCTCGAGAAACATAACTTTGAGAATAGGAAACACTAACAAGGACATCACTTATTATTTATCCGTTTAGGTTCAAGCACATACCCCGGAGTGATTTTAAAAGAGTTCAAGCACATACCCCGTATTATTAATAATAAAATATTTGCAAATAAAAAGTCTATCTAGAAAATGCATTTTTCTTCTAAATAGACTCTTTTTTTAGTAAAAAAGCCCTTAATAGGGCTAATTTTATGTGAAAATGGTGTTTTTATGTCACCAATCAAATATTTTTTTGGAGCAGCCGACGGGAATCGAACCCGCACGATTAGCTTGGGAAGCTAAAGTTCTACCACTAAACTACAGCTGCATCTAGACAATTATATCATTAAAATACTGACTGTCTATATATTTATGAGCATATAATCAAGCATCGTTTCTGGTTTTAGACTTCTTAATGTTATCAAAGAGGTTTGAGCAAAAGTTAAGTTCAATCTCAAACCTCTAATGTTTTTAGTGTCATTCGTTTATCTTCTTTAGATTAAAGAACTAATTTCTTGAATCTTTTGATTTCTTCATCGGTCAAGCCAACATGTTTTAAATAATTATCAAGATTAGTAAAATTTTGATAGAAAATTTCATTAAAATCTTCTAGATATTTGAGACTTGGTGTAAATAGTGCAAGTGGCAGCGTTTTAAGAAATTCCCAATTTTCCAGGGCATAAAGTCGGAGTTGCGCATAGCTCTCTAAATAGTGAGCTTGGCGATCGGTAATATCGACCCCCGCTGCTTCAAGAATCATATTCGCATAGACGCCGGTTCGATCTTTACCAACTGCACAGTGAATCAGTAATGGTTTCGGAGCGTTAAGAAGGACTTGAATCACTTCTTTGGCGTTTTCAGGATTGGCAAGCATTTCAAAATATAAAGCCGCCATATCGTTATCATCTTTAGGTAATCTTCCGTCCCCATTAACGGCGACATGATAGTGGTTAACTCCCGGAATCTCCTTGGTCCGATCAGGTTTATTAATATTGTCATCTTTACTTCTTAGATCGAGGACACTTTTAATCCCCATTTGTTTGAATGTTTCTAAATCATCATCATCCATTTCATTAAGACGTGCACTACGATAAATAATTCCACTTTTGGTGAGACCATTTTTAGTGTGATATCCGCCTAAATCACGGAAGTTCATAATTTTGTTAAATTTATATGTTCTTTGCATGAGGAAATAATAGCAAAAATATCCCCTTTTTAACACCCATAAACAAAACAAGTATCAATTTTTAACCTTATTGTAAATATGGACTTATTGTTGACACAAATTGTAAATGTATCTTTCGGCCTAAAAACCGCCGCAATTTCGACTATATTTCTTACTATCCTTGTTTTTAATCAAATAATTAAAGTGGGTCCTAAAATAAATGAATAAAGATATTCGTTAAAATTTAATTAAATGATATGATTTCTACTTAAGGAGTATTTATGAAAATAAAACATTTGATTCTTCCTTTACTTGCGGTTTTTATTGCCTCATGTTCAGGAAACCCTTCGGATTCAACAGCGAATTCGAACCCCTCTAATCCTAGTAGCGAGACGCCACCTTCAAGCCAAATTCCGAGCGACACAACAAGCGAGGCGCCAAATTCACAACCAACTGGTAAAGCTGAAATTAACGGAACCGCACTTAATGCATTCTTTGGTAAGGATGTTTATTCGAAACTGCCAAAGATTTATTCCGATGATTATGAATTCTATGATGATTCATCAGTTGATTATCCAGTCGATATTTATGTTGACCTTTATGACTGGACCGAAGCAGAAGGTTACGCATATGATGATGCCTTGTTTGAATTATTAGATCTTGATGAAGAAAATGGATATATTCTTGAAGAAAATCTTTTTGTCATCGTCACTGAGGATCTAGAATCTTTCGATACAGCCCTCTATAGCGTTAATATTTATTCACTAGGTGCAAGTGAGCCAGGCGAACCAACCGATAAAGATGAAATCGATGGCGCCGGATTAAATGCATTCTTTGGCTTTGATATTTATGGGACTCTGCCAAAAATTTATTCAAACGATTATGATTTTTATGATAATTCATCTGATGAATATCCAGTCGACATCTATGTAGACCTCTTCGATTGGGAAGATGCCGATGCAATCGCGTATGATACTGAATTAGCCCTCGCATTTGAAGAAGATGCGGAATTAGGCTATATAATTGGTGAAAACATTTTCGGCTTTGTATTGCTTGATGAAGAAGCATATGATATTCCCGTTTATAGTTTTAACATCTTTACAGTCGGAGATACTACTCCCGTGGACCCAACTGATCCCATCGACCCTGTTGATCCAGGCACAGTTGTCACTTCAACGATTACTTCTAAAGCAGCAAATACTGCTAGTATTGCGAACGGGAACGTTAAGGAACACCTCGTTGTTACTAATGATGCGGGCCTAACCGTTACTTATGCGGCAAATGCCTCAACTGTTACAAGTATTTTTAATAACTCCGCGAACGAGATCCGCCTTTATCCAGGGGCTGGTAATGGAGGTTCACTAACGATTAGCTCAAGTAATGGTTCAGTTTTCGCATCTATTACCATTGCCACCACCCAAAATGCGGGTTACCAAATTAATGGTGGCAGTACAATTACTACCTCAGGAATAACAACCACGCTTGCTGCCAATACTACATCAGTAAAAATTCAAAACACAGTCGCTGCAACTTCTGGCAATCAAGTTAGAATTAGTTTGATTACTGTTGAGTATGTAAGTGGCGGGACAATTGACCCAGTCGATCCAACAGATCCTGGTGAAGAATTAACAGTTGGCGCAACAACCGTTTTAAACGGAATGAAAACGATTAATGAATACCAAAAACAAGGTTATTCAATTTCAGGAATGCCTTCCACTGGCAATGTTAATGTCTTACTTATCCCGGTCGAAATAAAAGGTTACCCGTTTCCAAGTGATTATAAAGCTAATTTGGAATTAGTCTTTAATGGCACTAGCGCGGCAACCGGCTGGGAGTCAGTTGCTTCCTATTACACAGCCTCAAGCTATGGAAGTTTGAACTTATCATTTGATATTACCGATAAATACACAACTACTAACACCAAAGCCTTTTACGAAAGTAAAGGTGATTACGGTGATGAGTTTGCGATTGTCGAGACTTTAAGCGCCGCTGGTAGTGTTGATTTTAGTCAATATGACTTTAATGACGATGGCTTAATTGACAGTGTTATCTTCATTTACTCAACAGCATATGATTATGACGTCAACCCATGGTGGGCCTGGTGTTATAGTGGTCAATATTTTGAAGACCACGCTACACCAGTCAAAGATGGTAAAGAATTTGGCTACTATATGTGGGCAAGTTATGAATTTATGTTTGACGAAACCCTTGGAGTTAACGCAAATGTTGACGCCGAAACTTACATCCACGAATTTGGTCATCTACTTGGCTTACCTGATTACTATTCACAATCTCACGCTACTGGACCTTTAGGTGGTTGGGATATGATGGATTGGAATGCTGGTGATCATGGACCTCTTAACAAACTAATGTTAGGTTGGATTGATCCTCTCGTTGCCACCGCTGGCTTTCAATACGATGTAACTTTAGATAGTTACTCACTTGATACTGATGGTGAAGACGTCGCCCTTCTTATTCCTCGTAGCAACGCTAACTTTAATGATGGTGATGCCTTTGATGAATACTTATTAATTATCTACTACACCCCAAATGGCCTCTATAGTGGTCATATGGGTACGGATGCTAGTATTAGCGAAGCGGGAATTGCCATTTATCATGTCGATGCTCGTTTAGCTAATGATGCTAATGAATGGGAATTATTCCTTAATGATAATGAAGGAACCTCGACTTTTCTTGTCAGTCTCTTAGAAGCCGATAAGAACAATTCGATTCCTTCAAACTCTAGTGCGGTTAGCAATAGCGACATCTTAAGAAGTGGCTCGATTGATCTGTCAACATATTCATGGAACCAAGGTGGTTCAATTAACGTTAAAATCGCAATTGAAACAATGCTTCCAGGTTCTGCAACTTTAAATGTTGAAGTTCGCTAAACAAAGCTAGATATATTTGACGAGAAGGTGAATAAAATCACCTTCTTTTTCTTTGCAAAAAAAAAAATACACTGTGGAGTGTATAATCTTTTAAAATGGTGGATGCTGAGGGGATCGAACCCCCGACCTTCTGTACGTCAAACAGATGCTCTCCCAGCTGAGCTAAACATCCAGCAAGTTGTATTTTACATATTAAAGCGCGATTAGTCAATATCTTTTGGCAAATAACTTAGGGAAACACTAATAATTTGTTCGCCCCGTAATTGCGAGATATTCTTCGTAAAGTTTTAGGCAGGCTTTACGGTCTAGTTCTAAAACTTTCTCACCCATTCCTTGTTCTTGCATTTGATAAAACACACTGTCACGAAAGCCGATTTTTTCAGTATCATCGATGTTACAGCCATAATAAACTTTATTTATGTTTGCCCAAAGGATTGCCCCCATACACATAGGGCATGGTTCACCTGTTGTATAAATGTCACAACCACTAAGATCAAAACTGCCGAGCTTCTTACTCGCGGCTCTGATGGCTTGCATTTCACCGTGGCAAGTTGGGTCATTGTTTTTTACAACTTGATTGTGACCACGTGCGAGAACTTTGCCATTTTTAACAATCACCGCTCCAAATGGTCCACCATGACCTAGATGTATGCCCTTTTGGGCTTGTTTAATTGCCGCTCTCATAAATTTGTTCATAATTGCTCTCCTTATATAAATATTATAACCACACCAGCGAATATAGTCCTAATATTCTTGCTTGATCCAAATTTTAGAAAAATACTTATCTGCCAATCTCTATACTCAATCCTTGTTAAAAAGATGATTCTATGATATAATAAATTTACTGTTAATGTAGCGTAAAATTATTTACAACTTATTAAGCATTGTTCTTGCTATATCCATGAAACTGGGTATAATCATCAATGCAGTTAATATTAACGGACTGCCCCGCCCCCCCTGTGCAAAATTATTGTAAAAAGGAGGTGTTGCATATGAGGTTTCTAGAGAAACTAGCCAGAGCACTTATTGATCAAATATTAATGAGTGGCAATCGCGACTAACTAATAACAATTAGTTAGGCGCCCCGACGCTAAATAGGCGTTTTTTTTATACCCAAAACCCGAACTTATGTTACTTCTTATGCTAACTGCTATAAAAAAATTACTATATTATTTGAAAAAAATAGGAATTAGCATAAAATAATCATAAGGAGACTATAAATGAAACATAACAAATCACTCAGTTTTGCTGCCTTAGCTCTTTCTGTAGTGAGTCTATCTGGTTGTGGTATCCAAACGGCAATCGAAACGATGGCGTTAACCGCAGCGATGGATTTACCCTACATTGTCAATAATATAGATATAGACACTCAAGAACTCGCGCAATATGAACATATGCCAACGACAAGGACCAAACAAGCCGACATTAAATATGTTCAAAACATTTTAGCGATTCCTAAAACAATTACTCTTGATCAGTTTAAAGTAACAGTCAACTTTGAAATTACTTCACCCGATTTAACAAACTTTCTCATCTTTGAACAAGACCTTGCCGATTTAGGTGATGGTGGCGCCGCCCCTGAAGGGTTAGAAGGCGTGGGCTTAACTGCCTTTGTGATGATTCCCGTTGGAACTGGCGATTATGCGTTTAAAGAAAACACGGAAGCCACTTCTTCACTTACAAACTTTGCTGACTATCTCAGTGGTAGTTTTGAAGTAATGGATGTTGTTAAGATTACTGAACAATTACAAAAAGAAATTAAAATTGATGTAACTGGTAAAATCGGTGGAGCCGAAAAAACCAAATCATTCTATTTTAAAATTAATCGGACTAGCTTAGACGATTTAGCCTCAATCGCCAACACTTCACTTGAAGACCTTGGCGTACCAGCTGAAATCGCTGAATATATCGCAGATTGGCCGGCTGAACCTCAACAAGAAGTTTTAGATTATGTTGCCGATTCATGGCCAGCCGAAATGCCTACTGAAATGCAAACGCTAATCGATAATAATGAATGGCCCGCTGATCTACCAGTTGAATGGCAAGAAGAATGGCCAAGTCCTGAAGTTGCGGAAACTTGGATTGAAGAAAACTGGCCTGAAAACCTTAGTGATCTTGACTGGGCCGCTGCTGCTGGTATTCTCGGAATGATGGATATGCAACCACAAGGTCGTCTTCCTCGCGCATAATAGATAATCTTACTAATTAAGGTAGTCACTACGACTACCTTTTTTTATTGCATATGTTAAACTATTTCTATACTTTTTAATGGAGGAATTTATGGCAGATTATATTTATGGCACTACTAAGGAAGCCAAAAAAACAAGTTTACTTGCGCAAACCTTTGGTTGGGTCACAATTGGGTTAATTCTTACTAGTGTTATCTCGATTGGACTAGCACTTTTATTTAATACTCTACTAAATAATGCGGGCACCAATGCTGAACAAACAGCCTTAATGAACATCTATCTGATTGTGCTTGGGATAGCTAGTGTGATTCAAATTGTTTTAGTGATTGTAATTCAGTTCAGCGTGATCAGAAAAGGTCCAACGGAAAAGAATATTACCGTGCCTTATCTACTTTATGCCGCCAACATGGGAATCGTTCTTTCTTTTCTGGTCCTCTTAATGGAGTTTGAAATTCTAGTTTCCAGTTTAGCGATTACCGTGATTCTTTTTGCTTTAATGTATTTATTTGCCAAACAAACCAAACTCAACCTAAGACCCGCTGGCATTGTCGGTGGAACGCTCTTAATCGGTGGAATTATTTTGTCGATTGTTAATATCTTTTTACAAAGCAGTGGTCTTGACTGGTTACTCAGCTTCGTATTGTTTGGGGCTGTGATGCTAATTACACTTTTCGACTTATGGCAAGTTGCCAAAGCAAGTGAAGCTGGTGTGACCAGCAAGAATCTTGCCGTCTTCTTTGCGTTTAATCTCTTTGTCGATTTCATCTATATCTTTATCCGCATCATCTACTTTGTCTTACGAGCGCGTAGCCGTTAAGAATTTGTAGTTTGGTTCACCTGACAGTGAACCTTTTTATTAATAAACAATGAGAGAATCAGATTTATTTAAGTGAAGATTTTTCATTTATAGTAAACTATTAAACGAAGGTTAAATTATGCTCTTACTTAAACATTTCCGTAAATATTACTTAATATACTTGTGGGCATTCTTGCCCGGAATTTTAATATTGTCCGGGATAGATTATCTGCAATTAGAAATCCCACGTGTGATTGGCGGGATCATTGATGGCGTTGATAACGGCGTTATATTTGAAATCTCACAAATTAACAAAGATCTCCTTTATCTTTTAATAATTGTTGTCATTATGACCATCGGTCGCTTTTTGTGGCGTTATCTTCTATTTGGCACGGGCCGCCGGATTGAGACTGATATTAGAAGAGAAATGTTTCTACATGCCACGAAGTTAGATCAAACTTATTATTCAAAGCAAAAAATTGGCGGACTCATGAGTTATTTCATTAATGATCTAAATGCCGTCCGTGATTTATATGGCCGTGGTACTTTGATGCTCGTCGATGGACTTGTTCTCGGATCCTTCGTGTTAATTCGAATGTTTGGCCTTAATCCACAAATGACGGGTTTTGCTCTGATTCCAGTTGGGTTGATGGGAATTTTAGTTTTTTTCCTTAATATGAAAATTGAAAAGAAATTCAAAATTAACCAAGAGGCGTTTGAACACACTTCGGATTTTGCCCAAGAATCTTTCACTGGCATTACGGTTATTAAAGCCTATGTTCGTGAAGCCGCTGAATCTCTAGGGTTTAAGAAAAAATCGTTAGATGTTTATAATAAATCGATGGATTTTATGAAATACATCATCGCCATCAACGTCATCATCAATGCCCTAATTAGCCTGGTTATTCTTTCTATTATTGCGTATGGAGCGATCCTTATTGGCTATGGCGGGCTTACAAGTGGCGAACTTACCGAATATATTTCCTACTTCTTCTCACTGTTATGGCCGGTTTTTGCCATCACCATGTTTATGTCGCTAAATGCCCAAGCACAAGCAAGTGCAAAACGCATTAGTGAGTTTTTAAACGCGAAGCCCGAAGTTGTTGAGCCACTTAATGCCATAAGCGACGTCAACCTCACTGGGGCGATTAAGGCCCACAACCTAAGTTTTACCTACCCAGATAGTGATAAGCCTACACTTCATGAAATCAACTTTGAAATTAGAGCTGGCGAAATGGTTGGGGTTTTAGGACGAACAGGCAGTGGTAAGTCGACGCTTGTTGAATTAATTCTCCATGTTTATAATACGGAGAAGGGAATGTTATATTTTGATCAATATGATATTAACGAACTC
>Ga0265295_1003223_pt1 | contig 24253 bp, 17 predicted proteins | sample Munlansysbiofilm_FD_192503 | JGI IMG/M metagenome (GOLD analysis project Ga0265295, IMG submission 192503) | Leachate microbial communities from a municipal landfill in Southern Ontario, Canada - Methane capture system biofilm | ecosystem: Engineered > Solid waste > Landfill > Unclassified ... | reverse complement strand
GGTTTTTTATAGCGACGAGGTAAGAAAATTAGAAGAATTGACTTTACAAGAAAAGTCAATGGTAGAAACTGAGTTGATGTATCAAGCTGGCTACGTTTTGACGAAAGATTTTTTATCACGGATGATGCCTAGCATAGATGAAGAGATTTTAGTCGTTGCCGGTGTGGGTAAAAACGGTGGCGATGCTTTGGTGATGTTTCGTGAACTAGAAAGATTGGGATATAATATCTCTTTGTTTGTTTTAGGAGATAAAGACAAGAGTAACGCTTGTTTTAAACATTATTATAACCAACTTGATGAAAGCCACAAAGAGATTCATTCTGAAGATTTAAAGAAGAAGCTTAAGTCCACAAAATTTGTTATTGATGGAATCTTTGGTATGGGTCTAAAAAGAAATATTGAAAATGAATTGTATGAAATTATTGAACTTATCAATAATCAAAAACTAAAGGTTTATTCAATCGATTTTCCTAGCGGTATCAATCCTGATAGCGGTAAAGTTATGGGTTGTGCAGTGCGTGCTAAGTTCACAGGTGTTGTCGGGGCTTATAAATTAGGCAACTTCTTAAATGATGCTTTGGATTATCATGGAGAAATCAAACTATTGGATATTGGGTTGTTAGAGGGATATAGCGACATTTATTTTCTTGATTACAATGATTTGGATGTTTCTAGAATAAGAATTCATAACTCATATAAATATACCTATGGAAATAATGCTTTTGTTGGGTCCAGCAAACTTCCTGGAGCGATAAATTTAGCTGCGATAGCCGCGATGAAATCGGGACTAGGCCTAGCTGAAGTCTTTTATGATCAAGAGGCTAGTAGATATTTCATTGAATTGATTTATAAGAATATTTCTGAACTAGAAGATCTGGATAAATATGATGTGTTTTGTTTTGGTCCTGGTATTACAGATTTTAAAGATGTGTACCAGAATATTCTTTCTAAAGTTGTTAAACTAAAGAAGAAGATAGTTTGCGACGCTGGGGGATTAAAGTATCTCGACTTGAAGAAAACTTATGATAATCTAATCATCACACCTCACGCTAAAGAGTTGAGTAAACTTGTTGATTTGGATGTTATAGAAGTAACTGATAATCCAGTTAAATATTTAAGAATTCTAGCTAAAAAAGGAATCATTACTCTTTTAAAGGGAACTACTTCAATTGTTCAAGAACAGAGATACACTTATCTAATGCAAGCGAAAAACAATGGTTTGGCTACTGCGGGAACTGGTGATGTTTTAGCGGGAATTATCTCCGCCTTTTTAGTTGAAGAGTCTACGGTAAATGCCTGTTGTAAGGGTTTAGCTGTATTTATGAAAGCCGCAGATTTTGCCAGAAAAAGAAGAGGAGAAGTATCAATGGTTGCATCTGATGTGGTCGATAATCTTTATAAGGTTTGGTCAAGATGATTAGTTATATTTGAGAGGGTGAATAAAATGAAATACTTAAATACTAAAGAACAAATTGATAAGACAGTCGTTAACTTAGGTGCGGTTGTAATTGGGGATGTTGTTCTAAAAAAGGATGTTAATCTTTGGTTTAATGCTACAGTAAGAGGGGATATGGCCGATGTTTTTATTGATGAGGGTACTAATATCCAAGATAATGTAGTTGTGCATACGAATACAGATACTCCAACTAAGGTAGGAAAGATGGTTACTGTTGGACATAGTGCTATTCTACATGGATGTACTGTTGGTGATTATGCCTTGATTGGTATGGGCTCAATTATTCTTGATAAGGCTGTTGTTGAGGATTATGCTATGGTAGCTGCAGGAACTGTGGTTCCTCCAGGTAAAGTCGTTCCGGCAAAACATTTGGTAATGGGTAATCCGATGCGTGTTGTAAGAAAGCTAAGTGATGAAGAAATAGAGGCTAATATTGATAATGCCAGAACTTACATCAAATTATCTAAGGAGTATTCATTATGAAAGAACTTATAGAAAAAACTATGGCATATGTCAAAGATAAGGCAGGTAATGAAACTACTGGGCATGATTTTCATCATGCGATAAGAGTTTATAACATGGCGGTATATTTATCCATAGGTTATGATGTGGATGAAGAAGTTGTATCACTAGCAGCTTTATTACATGATTTAGATGATCCGAAAGTTGCTGATGAAAATAGCATATTAGCTCTTGAGTTTTTAAATGAAAATGTTGATGGACAAGTTAAAAATCAGGTTATGGATATAATTACAAATATGTCTTTTTCCAGTTATAAAAAAGGAAAAGTAATGACTAGCTTGGAAGGTAAAATTGTTCAAGACGCTGATAGGTTGGATGCACTTGGTGCAGTTGGAATAGCTCGTTGTTTCGCTTATTCCGGTAAAACTAGTAGAATGATTTACGATTACTCTATCGATGATGATTCAGCTATAGCACACTTCTATCAAAAACTGTTTACCTTAGATAGTTTAATGAATACTGTTGAAGCCAGAAACATTGCGGAAAAGAGAATTGATTTTATGAAGAATTATTTAAGAGAATTTTTCAAGGAGTGGCAATGATGATTGATAAAGAATATACCGTTAAGGAATTAATAAACGGATTAGAAAACCATGATTTTACTTCAAGGGATTTGGTTGATTATTATCTTGAAAGAATTATGAAGTATGATAAAAACGGTCCTGAACTAAACTCAATTGCTGAGATTAATCCAGAAGTATATGAAATAGCTGATTCACTAGATCGAGAAAGAAAAGCAGGTAAAGTCAGAAGTAGGCTTCATGGAATCCCTATTGTGATTAAGGATAACATTAATACTTATGACAAGATGCATACTTCATCTTCTTCAATTGCTTTAGAGGATTTTTATGCGCCAGAAGATGCTTTCATTATAAAAAAATTAAGAGATGCAGGAATAATAATCTTGGGTAAAGCGAATTTAAGTGAGTTTGCTTATTTTATGAGTTTTGATAATATGCCTTCTGGATATGGTTCAAGGTTCGGTCAAGTTAAAAGTCCTTATAGTAAAAAAATCGATCCGCTTGGTTCTAGTACAGGTTCAGCGGTTGCGGTTAGCGCTAATTTAATCCCTGTTTCAATCGGAACTGAAACCAATGGTTCATTGACAGCTCCAGCAAAGAATAATTCCATTTCTACAATCAAACCTTCTATCGGTATGGTCTCAAGAACTGGTATAATTCCAATTTCTCACCATCAAGATACAGCCGGGCCTTTAGGCAGAAGTATTGAAGACTGCGCATACCTTTTACAAGAAATATATGGGTTTGATGAAGAGGATCTATATTCAAACAATGTTCTTAATAAAAGTTATGATTTTATAAAGGCCTTGGATCGAGAGGTTAAGGGCGATAGGATTGGATTTGTCAAGTATAAGAATCTGGACTATTCTGATGAAGAGAAAATCATTGAGAATGAAGCTAGAAAATTCTTTGAAGGTTTAGGTATAGAAATCTATGAAATCGAATTAGAGTTAAGAGATATGCCAAATCACATAACTCTAATCTATGATTTTAAAGTGGATTTAAATCATTACTTAGCGAGATATAAGCCAGATAATATCAGAACACTAAAGGATTTAATTGCTTTTAATGATCAAGATTCTAGAACCAGATTAAAATACGGTCAAAGTATCTTTACAGCTTCTGAGAAAACTAGTGGTGCTTTAACTGAGCCGGAGTATTATCAAAAGCGAAAGGAAATTCTTGAGATTGCCGGTGAATATCAGAGATTGCTTGAAGAAAAGAATTTAAAAGCGATAGTGTCTGTGAAAAGAACCTCTCATGCGCCAATCTTTGGGAACCCTGTTATTGCGACTCCAGCAAAAGCTTTAGTAGATGATGAACCAAGAAGTTTATTCTTTATCGGTAAACTTTACCATGATGATGATTTGTTTGCCTATACAAATCGATATGAAAAGAAGTTTAATAAAAGATTAAAACCAGATTTGGAAAATATAAGATAAAAAAAAGGCCAACTTTTAAAGTTGGTCTTTTAATTGTTTAGTAATTATTTAGCTTTTGATTAAACAGTAGGAATCTCAGAAACCCAGATTAAACCTAAGCCTTTAGTGTTGTCATTGAATTCAGCAAAAACTATGTAATATACGCCAGCTTGTAAAGCAGCTGGATTGTCATTCCATGCACCTGAAGTGAATGTTACAGCTTCTTCGCCTTCACCTACAACGTTAGAAGTAGTTGCATTTTCAACGAATTCAGGAACAAATAATGTATCAGGTGTTAAATTGTTAATTTGACCTGATTCAGGACTTTGTGCCCACCAGTCTCTTGTGTCTGGATCACCAGCCATTGTACGGATTACTTTAACTGTTAAATTACCGTTTAAAGTAGTGTTAACGCCATCGATAATGTAGTTAACAGCCCAACCAGCATCTTCAGCAGGAAGTGTAGCTTCTAATAAGTATAAGAATTTTACACCTTCTAAAGCTTCAACGATTGAAGCAACTCTTGGGTCATTAATAGAAATAGCTTCCATCATGCCTTCTGGTTTTGTATCCCAACCATTGAATTGACCAGTTGCGTAGTAATCTTTTGCTTCGTTAACTAATGATGTAGGGATTAATCCTAAACCTTTAGTGTTGTCATTGAATTCAGCAAATACGATTAGGTATGAACCAGCTTCTAAAGCGGCTGGATTGTCATTCCAAGCACCTGATGTATAAGTTACAGCTTCTTCGCCTTCGCCTACAACATTAGAAGTAGTTGCATTTTCAACAAATTCTGGCATGAATAATGTATCAGGAGTTAAATTGTTGATTTGACCTGATTCAGGACTTTGTGCCCACCAGTCTCTTGAGTCTGGATCGCCAGCAGCAGTACGGATAACTTTAACTGTTTGGTTACCGTTAAGTGTTGTGTTAACACCGTCGATAATGTAGTTAACTCCCCAACCTGCATCAGCTGATGGTAAGTAGCCTTCTAATACGTATAAGTATTTAACGCCTTCTAACTCATCAACAATTGAAGCAACTCTTGGGTCAGATAATTTGATAGCTTCCATTTTGCCATCAACTTTTGTATCCCAACCGTTCCATTGTCCAGTTGCGTAATAATCTTTAGCTGCATTTTCTAAAACTTGTTCTTCTGTAGTAGGAGCTTCTGTAGTAGGAGCTACCGTTGTAGGAGCTTCAGTTGTTGGAGCTGCTGTAGTTGTTGGATTACAAGCTGCTAAAACAAAACCAAAAGCTACTATTGAGAACATTAAAGCTAATTTTTTCATTTTCTTCTCCTTATTTTTATTTAAATTTTTTTATTTAAACTTGCTATAATTATATCACCGCGGTGTTTTACTGTCAATTGCTTTGACCTTTAGCAAGATAAATGTGTAAACGCTTTTATTATTTTAAAATTACTGAAGTTTTAGGACTGAGTGTTAGGGTTTGACCGCTTAATGTAGCGGTTCCTTGTCCAATATAAGCCCTAATTTGTTCAAAATCAAACTCTGTGAATAAACTTAGGTCTATCACGACTTCCGAAGACCCTGTGTTATGGAAAATTCCTACTGTCGAGTCTTTATAAGTTGATAAGAAACCACCGAAATTATAGAATCCTGTGAAGGTTAAAGGCGTATAATCTCCTCTTGCAATCTCAGGGTTGGCCTTTCTAATCATAATCAGTTTTTTGTAGTGATTGTATAGTGAATCGCCTTCTAATATCTGTTCAGCCACAGTGCCATTTGTTTGTAATGATGAATTATAAGTGGTTCCAACAGGATCATTTACAGTGTCTCCATCACCCCAAAGCATTGCTAAACGTCTGTTGGCATCTGTCATTTCGGTTGATCTTGAACCTTTCATACCAATCTCTTCGCCGTAGTAGATAAAAGGATTACCATATGTTAGCATATAAAGATTAGCTGCCATTTGCATTTCATAGTCATCTAAACTTAAATATCCTGCCGCTCTATCCATATCATGATTGGAAATGAAAGGAGTAAGGATTGCATTTGGATTAACTGCTTCAATCATATTTCGATATCGGTTGATGTAACTAACGAAGTAGTTTACATCATCTCTTTGTTTAGCTGCAGTAGTGACTGCACCATCGATTGTACTCATGCCGAAATCAAAGTTACTGAATGATTCATAGTATGGAGCAATCAGACTATCTCCAGACCATACCTCACCGACGATATAAGTATCAGGATTGATTTTTTGACATTCTGCAACGAACCAATTCCAAAACTCGATGTTTCTTTCCTCTTCGTTAAGATATGGGTATTTCGCTGCATCTAGTCTAAAACCGGCTACGCCTTTTTCAAACCAGAAAGTTATAATATCAATAATTTCATTTCTAACGTCTTCGTTATCAAGATTAAGTTCCGGCATCTGCGAAGAAAAGTTACCTTCATAGTAATAGTCACCTGCAAGCAAGTAGTAACGTTTGTCAGGTTCTTTTTCTTCTTCAGTAACTATTGTGTAATAGCCAACATACTTATTATCGAAGTCATTAGTTTGAACAGCGAGTTTAGCTGCTTTAAACCAAGGATGTTGACTTGAAGTGTGATTTAAAACTAAATCAATGATAACTTTAACATCTCTGTCATTTGCTAGTTGAGTAAGATTTTCAAAGTCTTCAATTGTACCGTATTTTGAATCAATTGCTTTATAATCGGTAACGTCATATTTGTGATATGAAGGAGAAGGCATGATTGGCATGAACCATATTCCTTCAATTCCCAAACTTCTTCCTGAGTCATCGTCACCATCATTAAGATAGTCAAAACGGTTGATTACTCCTTGCAAGTCTCCATATCCATCATTATTTGAATCGGAGAAAGAGCCTACAAATATTTCATAGTAAACTCTGAACTGATCGTCTAAAGCAACCGGCGTTAATAATTCATCTACTATCTTAAATTCAGGATTTGTATCGATTGTTGTTATTTCTGTAGTTTGATTGTTGTTGCAAGCCATAATGGATACTCCGGTAAATAATGTGATTAATAGAAGTAGTATTTTTTTCATAAATATCAACTCCTATCCTTTAACAGCACCAGCAGTGACTCCTTCAACGTAGTATTTCTGCATTGATAAGAATAGAGTAACAATTGGGATAGCAACAACAACTGAACCGGCAGCGAATACAGTGAATTGACTTGAACTGACTTGTTCGCCGTACATCATTTCATATAAACCAACGGCTACGGTATACATCTGCCTATTTGTACCTAAGATAACTTTTGCGAAGATGAAGTCCATCCAAGGTCCGATGAAAGCTAATAAAGCTGTGTAAATAATAATAGGCTTTGATAAAGGCAAAACGATTTTTGTAAAGATTTGTGAGTTTGTTGCACCATCTAATCTAGCCGATTCCATCAGAGAGTTAGGGATAATGTCAAAGAATCCTTTGGCTACATAAAATCCTAAACCTGCACCTGCAGAATAAACAAGAATCAAAGCGTATAGTGTACCTGTCAAGCTGATAGCTTTTAGGATGTAGTAAATCGCGATCATTGACATAAATCCAGGGAACAAACCAAGGATAATCGCTATACCTAGGAATTTCTTTCTCATTGGGAATCTTAGTTTGCTCATAACGTAGGCAACTGATAATGTGAATAAAGTTGACAAAATGAAGGTAAATACACTGACGATTAAAGTATTTGTAAACCATCTTATAAACGGGTTGTTTCCAGTAGGATTTTCGAATAACAGTTTAAAGTTTTCAAATCCAATCCCCTTAGGAAAATAATTACCTACAACAGTAGTAATAAGATTACCGTCACGATATTCTACTCTAAACGCACTTAAGATTATCCAAAGAATTGGGTATAACCAAATGATTGAAAGAATACCTAATGTAATATAAGAAAATATTGTTGAGGATAGTTTGGATGCTTTTACGCTTCTAAACTTTTTTTCTTTTTTTATCATTGGAAAGCATCCTCCTCTTTAAATGATTTTGATCGTCTATAACTAATTAAAGTAGCAGAAGCTGTAATAATAAAGGTTAGAATTGCGATTACGGAACCCAAGTTATAATCGTTTTGTTCGATGGTTAGTTTATATAACCATGTAACTAAGAGGTCGGTTTGGCCGGCTATCGCACCTCCGCCTGCTCTTGGCAAGCCGCCTGTCAATAGGAATATTACGTTAAAACTTGTGATGTTACCAATGAATGAAGTAATCAAATAAGGTGTGGTCACAAAGACGATGTAGGGAATAGTAATGTTAAAGAATGCTTGTCTTTTTGTAGCCCCATCAATCTGTGCTGCTTCATATAATTCTGAAGGAACGTTCATTAAAATACCTGATGTCATCAACATTGTATATGGTACACCTATCCAAACGTTAATTAGGATTACGGCTATCCTTGTGGTCCAAGGATTGCTAGCGAACTGGAGGATCTCAAACGTGGATCCTTCGGCTAGAATTCCGATGTTTATCAACATTTGATGAACCGGTCCTTGATTCATCAACAAGCTCCTCATTGCCAGCAAAGTAACGAATTGTGGTAAAGCTATGGTGATAACGAAGATTGTTCGCCATAGTTTTTTGAACTTGACTTCTTTTTTATTGATTAGTAAAGCTAATAAGATACCACCAATATAGTTAGTAAATGTAGCGAAGAATGCCCAGATAAGTGTCCAGCTAAGGACTGGAAGGAATCTTCTAGAGATTTCACCAGTACCAGAGAAAATGTTGCTGAAGTTTAAAAATCCAACCCAATCAATTAATTGCTGACCAGCAACATGTTCTTTATCGGAATTGGTAAACGCGATAAGAATCATAAAGATTGTCGGTAAAATAGTAAAGACTAGGATACCGATTAATGCTGGTGTTAATAAAGCAACATGAAATCTTTCGTCTAACAATGATTTAATGTCTTGTTTAAAGCTAGTTGGTTTCTTATTGTGTCTTTTATCTAGATCCGCTTTGTAAGAACTCTTGATACTTGAGTTGTGGGCAATGATGTAAACGGCAATAATACCGATTACAATAACCCCAAACAATAGCATCAACATTGAATTGTCTGTTGGGATAATCTCAAAGGTAAAGTCGGGGTTAAAAATGATTCCGCCTTCTTCAGTCCCTAAAGTAATCAAGTTTCCTAAGGATTTAAAACCAATAGGAGTGTTGTTTACAGTCGGTGAGGTAATCATTAAAAAGAAGAATCCAAACTGTAATGCAAGATAGATAAAGCCCTTTATAAATTGCTTATGGTAGAAATTACCGGCACCCATAATTAGATGGGATAATTTAGTTCCGATGGAACCGTCCATAAAACGGGCAAAGAATTTCTTGAACCCGTTTATGATAGACTTATAAAGGTTAATAAAAAATTTTAATATTTTATTTCCGATTTTTTGAAAAAAAGATAAAAAGCGAGATATTACACTCGTCTTTTTATTTTTTCTATCTTCAGTATGTTCCATATTATCTCCTTAAGATATTTTTAGTTTTTAAGGTTTTTCGTTAACTCCTGTTTTCCAGATAGTTTCAACATATTGCATTTGTTGAAGAATTTCAGCAAATGTTGAATAATTGCCACCGTTGTTTTCTAATATTTCTAGAATTAGATCAGGAGCACCTTTTTGGTAATAATATGTATTGAACTTGCTTGATGCGCCAAATGGTTGAGGAATTGAGAATTCAGCCATTTCTAATTGCATTTTAGCTAATTGGATTTCGATTGTATCTTCTTCGAATGCTTCGAATTCTGTTAGAGCATTCTTGTAAGTAGGTAAGTTGTTCGCTGCTTCGAATGACTCTTCTTGAACTTCTTTTGAAGTTAAGTATAATAAAATGTCTTCTAGGTATTCTTGATAAGCACTACCTTTTTTCATGAAGAAGGCTTTTGTATCATAGAATGAACCTGATTGGAATACTGTACCAGCTTCAACGTCACCATATGCTTGTGATTCAGTGATTGTGAATTTTGGAAGAACAGCAATACCTAGGTTGTTACCTAGAGAGTCTTGTGCTGAGTCAAAATGCCAAGCACCTCCGATAAATGCAATTGTTGATTCAGTTTGAAGTTGAACTTCCCAAGCTGTTGAAGAAGAACTTACAACACCGTTTGGATGAGTAAAGAAATCTTGACCCCATTTTAATTTGGCGATTGTGTCATCTCCAGTACCAAATGTGTTTTCTAGAACACCGTCTTCATATAATCTTAATGAAGTTTCTTTAGTTCCATCTTCTCTAGCAAGAAGAATGAATGAGTTGTTGAATCCATCAGTTCCTGATAATGCTAAAGCTTTTTTGCCTGCTGTAGTAGCAGCTTCTAGAATACCTTCCCAAGTTTGAACTTGAGTTTCATTGATATAAGCTTTGTTATAGTAAAGAACTAATGATTGAGCAACGTAAGGAACAGCAAAAGTAAACTCTTGTCCGCTTAGTGATCCTTTGATAACATTTTGGAACATTTCTGGGTTGTCATTTTGAATTTGTGCTTGAAGTGCAGGTGTAAGAACTGGCATTACAGCACTTGATCCAGCAATAAGTCTTCCTAGGTTATCATGGGCAGCTGTGAAAATATCTGCACCTTGTTCTGTATCGTTTAGGAAAATACCTGCAGCACTACCTGTGTCAACAGCTTCTACTAAGAAGTTGTGAGGGAATGCTACACCATTTTGTTCTTGGTAATAAGTTTTATAATCTTCCAATTTTTGAGTGTAGAATGCTTGTGATTCTGCACCAACCCATACTTTAATAGTTCCGGCTTCAACTGTTGTTGTCGGAGCATTTGTTCCGTTTGCAGTTGTTATGTCTTCTGTTGTTTGTTTGTTACATCCAACAAAGGCAAAAACTGAAACTACTAGGGTTAATAATAACAATAATTTTTTCATATTTTTCTCCTTATATATTATTTTATTGATTACAATTAGATTTTATCACTTAATAAAAGCGTTTGCAAGGGCTTAGCACCGCATCAAAAAGCAAATGCCTAGATTTGCCTACGTGTTACCGTTTTCATTTTATAAGTGTAATCCCTAACAATTAATATAACTATGATATAATATGGTTGGATATTAAAAATATATGGAGGAAAATATATGAAAAAAATACTATTCATGGGGCTTATGCTGCTAACGGTATTTACATTTGTTGCATGTGGTGGCATTACTACTGGAAACACAACTAATCCAGTATCAACTGATGGTAATACAACTAATGCACCAACAACAAATCAAACAACACAAGCGCCTACTACTACACAGAAAACTACGATAGTGGATCCTGATTCTCCAAAGATCTTTATCCATTATTTTCGATTTAATGCAGACTATACAGATTGGAACATTTGGGCATGGCAAAATAAGCCTACCGGATTAGATGGAGCTGCTTATTATTTTGAAGATGATGACACGGCAGTTGAATATAATTTCGGTGGGAAAGTTTTGATGATTAATATCAACGAAACATTCCCTGATATTACGAGACTTGGCTTAATTGTTAGAAAAGGCAATTGGACAGCTAAAGATATCGATGCCGATAGATTCGTTGATATTCCTGCTTTAGGACAAAATGAAGAGTTTCATATTTATTTGGTTGAAGGCGATGAAAGAATTGGTACTTTCTTAGGTGATCCAGATGGACCTTCAAAGAATCCTAAACTTAAATATGCGTATTTCACTGATTTAGATGTAATTAAGTTTGAAGGAACTGAAAGTTTGAATGCCGAGTCAATTGTTGTTAAAGCTGATGACGTAGCTCAAGAAATATTAGAAAGAAATGTTTTAGGAGCTATAGGTACAGTTACTCTAGTTGATGAAATTGATTTTTCAAAAGTTTATACTATTGAAGCGACCTTTAGTGATACGATAACGAGAAGTTTCCCTGTAACTTTCGATGGCATATATGATTCAGCTGAATTTGAAATGGCGTTTGGTTATGAAGGTGATGACTTAGGTGCTGTAGTTAACGCCACTAATACAAGCTTTAGAGTTTGGGCGCCAGTATCACAAAGCGTAACCTTAAATATTTACGATACTGGTACACCCGAAGATTTTGGCGGAACTGATACACCGATTGCAACTTATGAGATGATAAAATCCGAAAAGGGTACTTTCTATCATGTCGAAGAAGGCAATCTTCATGGTAAATATTATACTTATACAGTTAACAACGGTGGCACTGAAGCAGAAGTGGTCGACCCTTATGCTAAGAGTGCAGGTGTTAATGGTCTAAGAGGTATGGTCGTTGATTTTGCTCAATTAAATCCAATTGGATTTGAATATGATTTCCGCGCTGATAACATGGTTAATGTAACTGATGCGATTATCTATGAATTACATGTTAGAGATTTGACTAGTCATTCTTCTTGGAATGGTAGTGAAGAAAACAGAGGTAAATTCTTAGGATTAGTTGAATCAGGAACAACCTTTGGAATGTATAGAACCGGATTTGATCATATCGTTGATTTGGGTGTAACCCATGTTCAAATCTTACCATTCTTTGATTTTGGTAACGCAATCGATGAATCAAGATTGGATGAAGAAGGCTATAATTCATTTAACTGGGGTTATATGCCACTTAACTTTAATGCTCCAGAAGGTTCATATTCAAGCGACCCATATGATGGAGAAACAAGAGTTAGAGAATTAAAACAAATGATTATGGAGTTCAATCAAGCAGGAATCAGAATCAATATGGACGTAGTATACAACCATCATGGCGAAACTGCTAACTCTAATTTTGAACTGATTGTTCCGGGATATTATTTCCGTAAAACTGCAACTGGTGCATTTAGTAACGGTAGCGGTACTGGTAATGAAACAGCTTCAGAAAGATATATGATGAGAAAGTTCATGTTGGATTCGGTAACATTCTGGGCTGAAGAATATAACATTGCTGGATTCAGATTTGACCTAATGGCATTACATGATGTTGATACAATGAATATGATAGTAGATGCATTACACGCAATCGATCCGACAATTATGGTTTATGGTGAACCTTGGATGGGTGGAACATCTCCGCTTTCAAGTGAACTTCAAGCCGGAAAAGCAAATCTTTATAAAATGCCTGAGGTTGCAGCATTTAACGATGATTTAAGAGATGGTGTTAAAGGTAGCGTATTTGGTTCTACTTTAGGTGGTTTCGTACAAGGTGTTTATAGTATAGCTGGTGTTGATACTATGGCTAGAGTAAGATATGGTATTGTTGGTGGTATAGCACATCCATATATCGAACCTTCTAAGTTATCAGCGCAAAAGGTTTGGCATACTGTTCCAACTAAAACAGTTAACTATGTAACCGCTCATGATAATAATACATTGCATGATAAACTTTATATGTCTTTAGATGAAATTGGTTATTTAGAATTATTAAATGCTTTACAAAAACAATCTAATGCAATAGTTCTTGCTTCTCAAGGTATTGCATTCTTACATGCTGGTGATGAAATCTTAAGATCTAAACCGCTCGTTGATCGAGTCGGATTTGATCACAACTCATATCAATCACCTGATGCGGTCAATCAAATCAGATGGGATTCGTTAGAAGATCCTGAAGTGCAAGATATGTATAACTATTACAAAGGATTAATTGCTTTAAGAAAAGCACATAGCTCATTTAGAATGACTGAGACTCAAGATGTTATCGATAGTTTAGATTTCATTTATACTGATATTGCCGGAATGATTGCTTTTGAAGTAGATAATTTAATCAGCGGCGACACAGCTGAATCAATCCTAGTTTTCCATAATTCTAATAAATCTGACGTAAGTATTACTTTAGCTGAAGGAGCAACTTATTACTTAGTTGTTAATGAAGATTCTGCGGGTACAGAAACTTTAGAGACATATACTTCAGGACAAACAATTTCAATAGCGGCTAATTCAACTTATGTAATATTGGTTGATTATGATAATAGATAAATAAATCATTACTGATAAAGATGTTAAAACTCACGTTTTAGCATCTTTTTTTTACTTAAGAAGCGATTTCATAATAATTATGAGTTGTTCTTATTGCTTTAATTTTTGAAACATGGTACAATAAAACAAACAAAATCAAACATAATCAAACAAGGAGGTTTGTTATGATTAGTAACAATCGTCAATTAGAAATCCTTGAACTCTTAAGCCAAAAAGGAAATGTAAGTGTTGAGGAACTAGCTGAAAAATTCAAAGTATCAAAAATGACAATTAGACGCGATTTGGAAAAGCTTCAGGAGAACAACCTTTTACAAAGAACTCACGGCGGAGCTTTAATGAACCGGGTTTTATTGCAAGAAATGGCATATAATGAAAAACGTGAAGAACACTCTGAAATCAAACAATGTATTACTAGAAAAGCAGTATCTTTTATAGAAAATAATAAAATTCTTTATTTAGATGCAGGTACTACAACTTTTGAGTTAGCTCAAAAATTGCCTAACCAAGGTTTAACAGTAATAACTAATGACATTAGAGTTGCGACACATTTGATGTTAACCAACAATGTTGTTATTTTCTTGGGTGGTATGATTGGTAAAGAAACTGGAAGTGTGACTGATGTTTATGCTCAAGAGATGCTTGAAAGTTTCAATATTGATTTAGCGTTTTTAGGTACGTCATCAGTTGATAATGAAATGAATCTTTGTACGCCTGATATCAATAGAATGAAGATGAAAAAAATTGCTTTTGAAAGAGCTACTAAGAGTATCTTGTTGGTGGATTCATCTAAGTTCTATAGCAAATCGCTTTACAAGATTTTAAACATTAATGATCTTGATGTAGTTATTACTGATTTTGATCCAAAAGATCTTGGAGATTTCGACTTGAAATCTACTGAGTTTATTAGTGTAAAATGCAGAAGAAACGAGGATGAGTAATGCTTAAGACCCTATTTGTATGTGATGATTCAACTGGTGCTAATGCCAGTGCCATCTTGTTGAATAAGATTAATTTAAAGACTTTAAGTGCGATCAATCAATGTGATTTGCCTGACTATAAAGATTATGATGCTCTAGCTATATCTACCGACTCAAGAGCAGTTGAAGAGGGGGTTGCTAAAGCAAGAGTTTTAGAAGTTCTAAAGCAGTTTAAAAATGAAGATATAGCAGTTTTAAATAAGCGAGTAGATAGTACCCTTAGGGGGAATCTTGGAGCGGAACTGAATGCTTTCAAAGAAGTCTTTCCTAATAGGAAAATCGCTATAGTACCATCTTTTCCTAAATCTGGAAGAATATGTAAAAAGGGTCAAGTTTATGTTAATGGAATATCGCTTGAGAATACTGACGTAGCTAAGGATCCAAAGATGCCGATTGACACTAGCGATGCTTATACATTATTTAAGAAGCAGTTCAATGGCAGTTTGACTAATATATATAAGGATGCATATGTTGATAAATTTGTTTTAGCAGAAAAGATAAAAAAAGCTTATGAAGAATACGATGGAATTATTTTTGATGCGGAAACGAACGAGGACATTGCTCTAATTTCTAGAGCGCTTTGCGTATCCGATTGTAGTGTTATAACTGTTGACCCAGGAGTTTTTACTTTCTACTATACTAGAGAAAAAATTAAAGCAGGAGTAAAGGAAGAAAAATTCTTATATCTGGTTGGTAGTGTGGTTGATACTACTTTCCATCAGTTGAAGTATGTTAGAGGTAAAAATACTTTTAAAGTTATACCTTTGAATCCGATAGATTTACTAGATGAAGAGAATGTTGAAAGTATTAGTAAAGATGTTTTGGAAAAAATCAAAGTTTCAACTCATAATCATATAGCTATTTCTACATTTGATTTAGATAATAGAGTAATTTTGGATCTTTTTAAAATAGCTAAAGAGAAGAAACTTGAAGTGGATGATTTATCAAAAATCATTAACCTGAGTTTAGCTAAAATCGCTAAATATATCTTAAAGAATTATAAAATAAAAGGCATCTTTTCCAGTGGTGGCGATACAACATTAAGCTTTTTGATGGATAACGATGCCAAAGGAATCGAACTTATTGATGAAGTAATGCCTTTGTGTGTTTTTGGTAAAGTTGTTGAAGGCAAGTTTAACGGTCTGCCTATAATCACAAAGGGTGGAATGATTGGAAATGAAGATGCTTATTTATTAATAAGTGAATATTTTGAAGGGGTGATGTAAATGAATAAACCTATAATTGGGGTTCCTATCGGGGATCCAGCTGGAATCGGTCCAGAAATAGCTATTAAAAGCGCTATGGATGAAAGAGTTTTAGATCATGCAAATCCGCTTTTAATCGGCGATACAAATGTTTTACAACAGATAATTGATTTGTATAAATTAAATGTGAAGATTGTTGAAGTTGACGATCCAAGAAATGTTGAATTTGAATGGGGCTACATCTATGTTTACCCTGTTCAAAATATTGATATGGATAAATTGGTTTTAGGTAAGGTTGACGCTATGTGCGGTCAAGCTGCTTTTGAGTACATCAAAACTAGCGTTGAGTTAAGTGATAAGGATTATATTAAAGCAATTGCGACTACACCAATTAATAAGGAAAGCTTAAAAGCTGCTAAAGTGCCATTTATTGGTCATACGGAAATCTTCGCATCTTTATCTAACACTCATGATCCATTGACGATGTTTGAAATTGAGAAGTTAAGAGTTTTCTTCCTTTCTCGTCATGTTAGTCTTAAACAAGCTATCGATATGGTTAAGAAAGAAAGAGTAATGGACTATATCAAAAGATCGCATGAAGCTTTAGAACGTTTAGGTGTTAAGGGAACTATAGCTGTAGCGGGATTGAATCCTCATTCAGGGGAACATGGATTATTTGGTTGGGAAGAAGTGGAAGAGATTGTCCCTGCTATAGAAGAAATGCAAGCTAAAGGATATGATGTTATCGGTCCCGTTCCGGCTGATTCAATCTTTGCGATTGGATTAAGCGGAAAATGGGCGGCGATTTTATCGCTTTACCATGATCAAGGTCATATTGCGACCAAGACTTATGATTTCCATAGAACTATCTCTATTACCAATGGAATGCCGTTTTTGAGAACTTCAGTTGACCATGGAACCGCTATGGATATTGCTGGAAAAAACATCGCGAATGAGATTTCAATGTCTGAAGCGATACTTCTAGCCGCTAAATATGCTCCATTTTTTAAAAAAGATAAAAAAAGAACATAAACGCACAAAACAGCATTGACAATAATGCTGTTTTGCTTTATAATGTCTGTGTAAAACTATAAAAGAACATAAACAAACAAATAAAAAATATATAGGAGGATTTAAAATGAAAGCAATTTTATCAGGCGACCCGATGATCACAAGCGAAATGTTCAAACCGGCATATGAAAAACATATAAAGAAGTTTTTCAATGAAATGGCTATGGGAGATTTTGAAACGGATTGGGCTTCATTGCAAGACAGAAGATTAAAAGTAGAACAACAAGGTCCGGAAATCGAAGTGGTTCCAGACATAGTATTAAAGGAAGGCAAAGACGCTGAGTTATTAGCGGGATTGTTTGTTCCTGTATCTTCTAAATTAATGGATGCTATGCCAAATTTAAAAATAGTCGGATTGGCTAGAGCGGGAAAAGAAAACATTAATTTAAAAGAAGCGACAAAAAGAGGAATTTTAGCTTTTAACGTTATGGGAAGAAATGCTGAAGCTGTTAGTGATTTTGCGATTGGTTTAATGTTGGCGGAATCAAGAAACATCGCTAAAGCTCATAATTCCATTAAGAATAAAGGTTGGCAGAAAGAGTTTTCCAACGTTGATTTTGTTCCGCAATTAAAGGGAAAGAAAATTGGTATTGCAGGATTTGGTTATATTGGTAGATTAGTAGCGCAAAAACTTCAAGGTTGGGATTTAGAAGTATTGGTTTATGACGCTTTTACTCCAGAACAAGATATCATTGATGCTAATTGTAAACCTGTAGATAAAGAAACATTATTTAAAGAATCTGACTTTTTAAGTATCCATTTACGTTTAGTTGACGCAACTAAGGGTTGGGCTTCAAAAGAGTATTTAGATATGATGAAACCAACTTCTTATATTGTTAATACAGGAAGATCTGGTCTAATTGATATGGATTATTTATATGAAGTATTAAAGAATAAGAAGATTGCTGGAGCTGGTTTAGATGTTTTTGATGAAGAACCAATTAATCCAAACTCTAAGTTCATTGATTTAGACAATGTTACTTTAACAACTCACATTGCCGGAACTACTACAGAGGTTTTAACTGGATCGCCTTATTTATTGTTTGAAGACATTGAAAGATTCTTAAGCGGTAAGAAAGCTCAATTCATATTAAATCCTGAAGTGTTAGAAAATGAAGATTTCAAGAAATGGCTTGCAGGTGTTAAAAAATGATTGCAAACTTGAATGATGTTTTATATAAAGCTTTAGAAGGAAAGTATGCAGTAGGAGCTTTTAATGTATATAATTACGAGACAATAAGAGCTGTTATCGAAGCTATAAAGGAAAACAAGACTCCAGCTATCATTGCTTTCGGAGAAAAGTATTTGGTTAACATGGAGTTGAAAGAGATTGCAAATCTTGTTAGAACCATGACTTTGGATATGGATTTGCCAGTAGTACTTCATTTAGATCACACTAAAGATATCGATACAATTAAGAAAGCTATAGACAGTGGATTTACATCAGTTATGTATGACGGTTCACATTTAAGTTTTGAAGAGAATTTAGCTAATACAAAATTAGTAGTAGAGTATGCTCATAAGAATAATGTTACTGTTGAAGCTGAACTTGGTTCAATCGCATTAGGAAGTCATTCCAATGAAGATGAAGGTGTTACTAATTACACCGATCCGCTTCAAGCCAAAGAGTTTGTTGAAGCAACAAAAGTTGATTGTTTGGCGGTTTCCATTGGTACTGTTCACGGAATGTATAAGGGTGAACCAAATATCAGCGTTGATAGATTAAAAGAAATAAAAGCTTTGGTTAATATTCCTTTAGTATTACACGGTGGAAGTGGAACTCCTAAAGATACAGTGCATGAATGTATTAAAAACGGTATCGCAAAAATTAATGTAAATACAGAAATTTCTCGTCAAGTGGTAGGGTTGTTCAGGAGTGCGATTGCGAAGAATGAAGAAGTGCATTATTCTCAACTAAGTACTAAAGCGGTAAAAATCGCTAAAGAAACAATTATCGAACACATGGAGATGTTTAAGGTTTATGAATAAGGGAAAATGTATTGCGATTGTTGATGTTGGAACTCAGAGTATGCGGACTATCCTCTATAATAAAATAGGGGAGTCCTTGTATACCTCCCAGTTGCCGTATTCGCCGATATTTAATGGTATTGAGGTAGAACAAGATCCCAGGACATGGAAGGATACTTTATATGCTACTTTAAAAGACATTAATGATTATGCAAGAAAAAACAAATTAACAATTGAATCAATCTCTTTGACCTCTCAAAGAGCTTCAATCATTCCGGTCAATGCACAAGGCAAGGTGTTATATAATGCGATAACTTGGCAGGACAGAAGAAGTTATGAAGAAACCAAGAGTGTTAAAGAAAAAATGTCGATGCAAGAAATCTATCAAAAAACCGGACTTAGACTAGACTCATATTTCAGTGCTCCAAAGATGAAATGGGTTAAGAATAATATGCCGGATTTATATGAAGAAACCTATAAGTTTATCGGAGTTCAGGATTATGTTTGTTATTTATTGACGGGAAGATTTGTTACTGACGTAACTCAAGCGGCTAGAACGCTTTTGATGGATATTCATAAGTTTAAATGGGATGAAGATTTAATTAATGCCTTTGATCTTGATAAAAACAAGTTGGTTGAAATTGTAGCTCCTGGATCTTCGGTTGGTAAGTTATCGTCTCAAGCTATTGAAAAAACCGGTCTTTCAAGCGATATTGATGTAGTTCTTGCTGGAGGGGACCAACAATGTGCGGCTGTAGGATTAAATGTTTTGACAGAAGGTACTTTAGAGGCTAATATCGGAACTGGATCTTTTATTATCGCTCATGCTGATAAGCCAGTATTTGATGAAAATATGCGTGTGCTTTTAAGTGCGAGTGCAGTCCCTGGAAAATGGGTTGTTGAAGCAGGATTGTTAACAAGTGGGAATATTTATGCATGGTATCGTGATCAATTCTATAAAGAAGACAGTTTCGATAATATAAATAAGGAAGTTATCGAATCAAAAGCAGGAGCTAAAGGCTTGTTGTTAATACCGCATTTCAAAGGTAGTGCAGCCCCTTATTGGAATCCTTTATCTAAAGGAGTATTCTTTAATGCGACTTTAGAACACACAAGAGGAGACTTTGCTAGAAGTGTTTTGGAAGGGATAGCTTTGGAAATGGCTGAGAATATCGAGCTTATAGCTAATTTAATCGGCTATGTCGACATTATTCATGCAGCAGGTGGATTAACTAAATTCCCTACTTTCAATCAAATACAAGCAGATGTATTTAATAAAGCTGTATCTGTGTATGATTCATCTGAAGCAACGGCTTTAGGAGCTTTAATATCTTGCATGGTTTCTAAAGGAGAGTTTAAATCATTTAAAGAAGGTTTCCAAACTTTGAGAGGTAAAGCAAACAAGGTTACATACCACGCCGATCCTAAGAATAGATTCTTATATACTAAGATGTTAAGAACAAAGAAACAACTTTATCACGCGTTAAATGACTCGCAAATCTATACTTATATGTCTATGAAATAATTAAAAACAACAAAAAAGAACATATAAGTTCATTATTTACTTAAAATAACGCTGAAAACGCTTACAAATTCACAAAATAAACACAAATGCACAAAAAAGACTTGTTTTTTTGTAAATTATGTCATATACTTAAAAAAGATTTATATTAAAATAAATATAAAATAAAAAAAGAAAAGGAGATTTAAAAATGTTCAATGCATTATTTGGAGCTTTTGATCCAACTACGATTAACCCTACACAAATGTTAATCGGTCTTGCAGTAGGTGTTGTGGTATTAGTTGTTTTAGTAACAATGACTAAAGTCCCAGCATTCGTATCAATTATTCTAGCAGCTTTGCTTGTTGGATTAATTGGTGGTGTACCAGGTGGAGAAATTCCTGGAATCATCGCTAAAGGTTTCGGTGGTACATTAGGTACAATCGGTATCATCATTGGTTTTGGTGTTGTAATGGGGCAAATTTTTGAAGTCTCAGGCGCTGCAGAAAAAATGGCAAGAATCTTTATCAAATTATTTGGTAAAGGAAGAGAAGAACTAGCTTTAACTTTAACTGGTTTCATCGTTTCTATCCCTATTTTCTGTGACTCTGCATTCGTAATTTTATTCCCGATTGCTAAATCAATCTCACAAAAAACTAGAAAGAACTTAGTAGTATTAGCTGGTGCTTTAGCTATGGGTCTTGTAGTTACTCATACAATGGTTCCACCTACTCCAGGTCCAATCGCAGTTGCAGGATTCTTTGGTGTTAATCTTGGAACTATGATTTTAATGGGATTAGTTGTTTCTGTTCCAATGACAATCGCTGGTTTACTTTACATTAAATGGGTTGGAAAATCATTAGTAATCGTTCCAGATGAAAACGGTGATGCTCAAAGATTAGAAGTTCAAGGTCAAAACTTAGTTGATTTCGACTTAAGTGCTGAAAGAGATAAAGAACTTCCAAGTGGATGGTTATCATTTGCACCAATCTTTGTTCCTATTTTATTAATCGTATTAAATCAAGTACTAAGTACTGCTTTCAATTTGACAGGATTCTTCGCTGGTTTCTTAGGATTTATCGGTCATCCAATTCCTGCAGTTGCAATCGGTGTTCTTATTGCAATCTACGGTTTAGGATTCAGAATGCCTAAGTCAGAAATTATGCCTCATATGGAAGCTGGTATTAGACAAGCTGGTATCATTTTACTAGTTACAGGTGCTGGTGGCGCTTTAGGACAAGTAATTAAAGATACAGGTGTTGGTAATACAATCGCTAATGCTATCGTTGATTGGGGTCTACCTGTAATTTTATTACCATTCATCGTAGCTACAGTTGTTAGATTTATCCAAGGTTCTGGTACAGTTGCTCTAGTTACAGCTGCATCAATCACTGCTCCAATCGTATTGTTAGCTGGTGGTTCACCTGTATTCGGTGCTTTATCAGCAATGGTCGGTGGTGTATTCTTCGGATACTTCAATGATTCATACTTCCACGTAGTTAACCGTTCAATCGGTATAACTGACTCTAAAGAACAGTTAAAATTCTGGTCTGGTGCGACAACAGTTGCTTGGGCGGCAGGGTTCGTAGTAATCTTAATTCTTAACTTAATTCTTGGCGGAGTTATGTAATAACATTTTTCATTCTTTTTAAAAAGAGTAATCCTTTAGAACTTGGATTACTCTTTTTTTTCTTCTTTGGAAATCTTTAGTATTTTAATACTAAGCCTTAAATGGTATAATTGTATTGGTGATGAAATGAAAATTTACTTGAGGGAAAAAGGTTCGTTATTTTTAACATTTGCTTTTTTTTACCTGTTGATTGAGTTCGTTACATTTCAATGGGTTGAATTTAGTATTTTACCGCAATCTTTTTTAATTGATTTACTGTTTATTATAATCTTTGGATCTGGGGTTTTTTTATTTAGATCTAATAAATTATCAATTATTTATATAACGATTATTCTCGGTCTGGTGATGACGGTTTTTTTAATTAACGCGACAATGTATTCTGTTTATTTCGAACTATTTACACTTCAACAATTAACCCTTCTGGGTGAAGCAACAGCAGTATTTAATTTCGAGTTTTTATCAATACCTTCGATAATAGTCGCTACGGTAATAGCTTTTCTTTATTTTTTGACGTTAACTTATCTTCATCGTAAAATGTTTAGATATTATGAAGATATCCCTCAATATTATAGGAAAACGCTTATTGTGATGGGTGCAATTTTTTTGTTTGTAAGTTTGACTTTTGTCAGTGGAATTAAAAGTATCAAACGTTTCAATAACGCTTTATATGTGACGACTTTTAAAAGAGCTTCTTTAGAGCAGTATGGATTAATCGGTTATTATTATAAGGAAGCAAAATCTATATTTACTGGAATCCTAATGAGCAATCAAGCGAATATTGGTGATAACTTAATCCCAGTGATGGAATCGGAACCAACTGAATATTTCGGGGTTTTAAGTGGGGCTAATGTACTGACGATTATGGTTGAATCATTACAGCCGTTTGCGGTCAGTGAAGAACTGACACCTAATCTTTACAAAGTGACTCAAGAGGGACTTTATTTCAGTAATAACTATAGTGAAAACAAAACAAATTATTCGGAAATGATTGGGATTACCGGAAATTATCCGACGATTACTTTAAAACCTAATAGTTATGAGTATGATTTTACCCATTCTTTGCCGAAAATATTAAATAATAAGTTTGGCTATACGACTTCATATTTTCACGATAATGTCGGCACTTTTTATGCGAGAAGTTCGATGATGGAACCGATGGGATTTGAGAACTCTTACTTCCATGACGATTTGTTCCCGGGGATGAAGTTATGGACTTGGAACGGCGATTACACTCTCGACTCCGTAACAGTTGAAGAAGTTATCGATAATGCCGATTTCAATAATCAGCCTTTTTATTATTTTTGGTCAACCCTTTCAATGCACGGACCTTATTATTACGGACCTAAAAACAAAGAGTTATTTGAAGACTTGGGTTATTACGAAAGAATTGACCAAGCGGTTTTAAATGGCGATTGGGTAAATCCTTTGGAGAACGGCGCTGAAGCCGATAGACTTAGATTAAGACATTATGAAGCGGCAGTGATGGATTTTGACCAGGCACTGGGTAGATTGTTATATGAACTTGAAGTCAATGATTCTTTAGAAAATACAATTATTGTTATTTATGGTGATCATAACGTTTATTATCATAATCTGCACTTGGAAATCCATGATGCTGAAGCGTCTGAATATTATAATATGGAGCTTTACGATTCTTTCCTAGCAATTTATAATCCGATTTTAACAGAAAAATATGTTGAAGATAATGACACAAATGTTATCGATAAATTTACTTCTCCGCATGTGATTGTTCCAACATTGTTTGATCTGTTGGGTATTGTATATAATCAAAATATCATGTTATCTGATTCAGTCTTTAGCGATACGATGGAAGTTTTTTATTCGAACAAGTTAACAGCTTTCTTCACGAACAAGGTTTATAGCAATGATGGTTACGAAGTCATCTATTACAAAGAAGAAGTAGATTTGCTTTATGAAGAGGAATTTTTCAAGATTTGCGAGGAACATCGTAGAAGGTTGGATATCATAAATTATTGGTATGATGTTACTAAAGAATATAATAGATAAAATTAAAATTATTTTGCTTGAATAAAGATTAGGGTACATGTATAATATCAT
>Ga0265295_1003222_pt1 | contig 24257 bp, 17 predicted proteins | sample Munlansysbiofilm_FD_192503 | JGI IMG/M metagenome (GOLD analysis project Ga0265295, IMG submission 192503) | Leachate microbial communities from a municipal landfill in Southern Ontario, Canada - Methane capture system biofilm | ecosystem: Engineered > Solid waste > Landfill > Unclassified ... | reverse complement strand
GATTACAAAATTAAGCAAGTTATCATTTTAAAACCAAATCCCCCTGCTTTTGCTCATTCCGCTAAGCTCCATGAGCAAAAGCAGGGGGATAAATTCATTAACAACGTGGTGAAACTTTACAATTACATATTATAATATCTTTTTTATTGGACAAGCATTTTTACTGGTGCAACAATATATGTTTTTAAAGGTTTTACTATCTCTAAAGCTCTCTATTTGATTTTTTGTGCAAATTGTAAATGTTAATTTACACAAATCTACCAAACTATTATAAGAATTAGCAGATTATAATACCGCATCCAAGTATCACATAATCACAGTATCACAGTTATTCCAGCACGCTACCGCACGATTTTTTTATCGTGTAGTTGTGTACAGAGTCACTAAATCACAGAATTACTTAATAAACCGGCGTAAAGTCCATATTATAAAAAGCAAAAGCATATTGATCAACAATTTCATCAATAATTTTATCTGTTGGTTTTCCGCCACCGTGTCCTGCTTGAGTTTCTATTCGTACTAAAACAGGATTATCGCCTTTATAGGCATCTTGTAATGTCGCAATATATTTAAACGAATGTGCAGGCACAACTCTATCGTCATGATCGCCAGTGGTAACCATTACAGCAGGATATTCGATGTCTGATTTAATATTGTGGATTGGAGAATAAGCATAAAGATAATCGAACATTTCTTTATTGTCAGCACTTGTACCATAATCGGTTGCCCAATAACGTCCAATAGTAAATTCATGATATCTAAGCATATCCATAACACCAACTGCTGGCAACGCTACTGCAAAAAGATCTGGACGCTGATTTATTACAGCTCCAACAAGCAAACCACCATTTGAGCCTCCTTGAATAGTCAATCTTTTTGAAGAAGTATATTTTTTGGCAACAAGATACTCTGCTGCTGCAATAAAGTCGTCAAAAACATTTTGCTTTTTCTGTAGAGTACCAGCTTTATGCCATTCTTCACCATATTCGCCTCCACCACGTAAATTTGCAATAGCCACAACTCCTCCTTGCTCAAGCCACAACAAACGACTAAGGCTAAAAGACGGAGTAAGCGAAATATTAAATCCACCATAACCATAAAGCAAAGTTGGATTATTGCCGTCTAAAGCAATTCCTTGTTTGTGAACAATAAACATGGGAATTTTTGTTCCATCTGTTGAACGATAAAACACTTGCTTTGTAACGTAATCTTCAGTCTTAACACCTAATTTTGTAGTGTAATATAAGTCTGATTTGTTATTCGCAATATCGTATTTGTAAATTGTTGCAGGCTCGGTAAATGATGTAACTGTATAAAAAGTAAAAGTATCATCTCGCTTACCCGCGAACCCACCTATTGTTCCAATCGCATTATTATCTAAATCATAGAGAAACTTACCTTTTTTATCAAAAATCTTAATCGCAGAATGTGCATCAATCATATAAGTTACGATAAACTTACCACCAATATAAGTAGCATTTTCAAGAACACTCTCATCTTCAGGAATAAAGTCTTTCCATGTAGCTTTTGAAGGATATTTCAAATTAATCTTAATCAATTTATATTTTGGAGCATTATAATTTGTATAAACATAAAGCACATCATCAATTTCTTCAATAACACTATAGTCATTATCAAATTCACTTATCAATTTAATAACTTTCGAGTTTTCTTTTGTAAGATCTTTATAAAACAAAGCATTTCCCGAAGTTGAAACTGTTGCAGAAATAATAAGATACTTTTTACTTTCGGTAACGCCAGCATAAAAACCTGTTTCAGGATTTTGCGTGTCTTCATAAATCATAATATCTTCTGACTGATCTGTACCAATTTCGTGGTAATAGATTTTAGCATCTGTGTTTACGCCTGAAAGCTCCTGACCTTTTGTAGGTTCTGGATATCGGCTATAGAAAAAACCATTTTTATACCATGAAATGCCTGAGAATTTAACCCATTTTAAATGTTCGCTAAGGTCTTTACCTGATTCGATATCTCTAACGAATATTTCTTGCCAGTCGCTACCCGCACGCGAAATTGCATACCCAAGATAAGTTCCAGCATCCGATACCGAAACAGCCGAAAGCGAAACAGTTCCATCATCGGCAAGAGTATTAGGGTCAAGTATTTCAATTTCCTCGCCTTCTAAAGAGTTTTTATAAAATAACACAGACTGATTTTGCAAACCATCATTTCGATAATAAAAGAACTTATCGCCCTTTTTAGTCGGAGCTGACTCTCTAGGAAAATCCCATATTTTAGTAAGACGTTGTTTCATTTTTTCACGATATGGTATAGTCTCAAGATAAGCAAAAGTAAGTTCATTTTGTGCTTTTACCCACTCGGCAGTTTCAGCAGAATTGTCATCTTCTAACCAACGAAACGGGTCTTTAACTATTGTTCCAAAATACTCATCTTCAACATCGCCTTTCAAAGTTTCGGGATACTTGAGTTCAAAGTCCATTTTATTACTGTTTTCAGGATTATTACACGAAAAGAAAAAAGCTATAAGCGTCAAAAACATTAAATATGATAATTTCATTTCTATAAAATTTTAAGTTTTCTCAAAAATAAGGATTAAAATTGTGAAAATCTTATGCTTTAACACTATATTAAGAATTATTAACGCAAAGAGAGTGTGATTTAGAATAAAAAGTGATTGGGGGGAGTTGGGAGTTGGGAGTTGAGAGTTGAGAGTTGGGAGTTGGGAGTTGGGAGTTGCGAGTTGGGAGTTGGGAGTTGGGAGTTGGGAGTTGGGAGTTGGGAGTGTGGAGTTGGGAGTTGGGAGTTGCGAGTTGGGAGTTTCAAATAAACTTCATTCCAAATCTGACAAATTTAAAAATTCAAAGTAATTTCCAGAATTTTCTAAAATTTTAATAAAATTATCGAAACTTATTGCAAGTAAAGCATTTAACTCATTTGGTAAAAAGGTAAGATTCGATTTTGTCTTTAGTGTTTCATCAATAAAAACTTCAACATGATTTTCGGTATCATTAAACAGGTTAAAAACTGAGATAGCTCCTGGCATTCCTTTTATCCATTTGTCAATTCGTTTTTGGGAAGCGAACGATATTTTACCTTTTTTAAATTTTTGCTCAAGTATTCTTATATCCACATCACGGTAATAATCGGATATTATCAAAAAATGTCTGTTCCCTTTGTGGTTTCGCATAAATAAGTTCTTGCATCGTGTTGCATTTATTTGTTTCCAGAAACTTCCATCATCTTCGGTTGAGAAATCACGAGGAGATTCATAATACTTAAAGTCGATACCTAATTCTTTTAATTTTTGATATACTATTTTTTGTCCAATCATTATTTTGTAAAATATAAATCGAGAAGTTTATTTGCAGCAACAAAACTACTTAGTTCATTTTGCACAACTTTTCTCTCTAATTCAACAATATCTTTTTTCATTTTTTTATCCTGATAGAATCTGTCTTTTATTGCCTCCTGAATGGTTTGATGCATCCAAAATTTAGCTTGGCTATTTCTATTATGTTTGTAAAAGCCATTATTTTCAGTTAAATCTAAATAATTTAAAATAGTATCCCAAATGTCTTTGATGCCAGTATTCTCAAGTGCTGAGCAGGTAATTACGTTTGGAGTCCAGCCCGATTCTGTTGGTGGGAAAAGGTGCAAAGCATTTTGATATTGAGCTTTCGCAAGATTTGCTTTTTGCACATTATTACCATCGGCTTTATTAATTGCAATTGCATCTGCCATTTCCATTATTCCTCTTTTTATACCCTGCAATTCATCTCCAGCACCAGCAAGCATAAGCAATAAAAAGAAATCGACCATTGAATGTACAACCGTTTCGGATTGCCCCACTCCTACAGTTTCGATAAAAATAGTGCCATAACCAGCAGCCTCGCAAAGAATAATGCTTTCGCGAGTTTTACGAGCGACACCGCCAAGTGAACCTGCCGAAGGCGATGGTCTAATAAAAGCATTTGGATGAGCGGCTAAATCTTCCATTCGTGTTTTGTCTCCCAGAATAGAGCCACCGCTACGCTCACTACTTGGATCAATAGCCAAAACAGCTAATTTTTGTCCCGAATTTACTATATGCATACCAAGAGCCTCAATAAAAGTTGATTTCCCAACCCCTGGCACTCCTGTTATCCCAATACGAATTGATTTTTTTTCATACTGCAAACACTTTGCTATAATCTCCTGAGATAATTCAAAATGTTCGGGTAAAGTGCTTTCAATTAGCGTTATAGCTTGGCTCAAAATATTAACATTTCCTTTTAAAATGCCATTTACATAATCATTAACCGAGAAATTTTTTTTTTGCTTACGATGTTTTATGATATTCGGATTTATTTGAGGGGGTTGCTCAATTCCACTATTTACAACAAGAGCAGAATTTTCAGCCTTACTTTCTTCAACTTCACCTTTATAGTGTTTCTTGCTATTCGACATATCACTAACGAATTTTATTGTCAATTAGATAGTTTTTCACGTAATCATCTGCACCATCAGAAATATTACTGAATTGTTTATCATATCCTGCGGCTCGAATTTTAGTAATATCTGCACAAGTATAATATTGATATTTATCTCGAATATCTTCGGGCGTATCAACAAACTCAATATTGGGTTCTTTTCCTAATGCTGCAAAAACCGATTCGGCAAGCTGGTTAAATGTGGCTGCCACTCCTGTTCCAACATTATACATACCCGATTTACTGCGATTTAGCATAAAGTAAGCCATAATATCACATACATCTTTTACATAAATAAAATCGCGTTTTTGCTCCCCGTCCAAATAATCGGGATTATGAGATTTGAATAATTTTAATTTGCCAGTTTTTGATATTTGATTAAAAGCATGATATATTACTGACGCCATTCGAGCTTTATGATATTCATTCGGACCATAGACATTAAAGAATTTAAGCCCAACCCAAAAGAATGGTTTTTTCTCTTGTGTCAAGACCCATTTATCAAAATCATTTTTTGAAACACCATAAGGATTTAATGGTTTAAGATTTTCTGGATTCTCAGTATCACTAAACCCAAGTTCTCCCATACCATAAGTTGCAGCTGACGAGGCATATATTAATGGCAATCCGTATTCGCAACACTTACGCCAAACCATTTTACTATACTCGGTGTTTAACTTGTAAAGAATTTCGATATCAAATTCGGCTGTATCCGTTCTGGCTCCAAGATGAAATATTATTTGTACAAATTTATGATTTTCATCTAACCATTTTCCAAAAATATTTCTGTCAACAAGTTCTTTTACATTCTTATCAATATAATTTTGCTTTTTCTCTAATTTAGAAAAATCATCAACCAAAATAAGGTCAGTATAAGACCTTTCGAGCAATTCTGCAAGCATATTGCTACCAATAAAACCTGCTGCACCTGTTATAACTATCATAATAAGACTTATTTTTGCAAAGTTATTAAAAATTATATGAATTAATAATAAAGTAAAGAAATTAACTCCGCTACCTCACGATTTTAAAACTAACTCCGCTACCTCACGATTTTAAAACTAACTCCGCTACCTCACGATTTTAAAACTAACTCCGCTACCGCACGAATGCATCGTGTGGTAGCGGAGGTGGTTTTAAAGATAGAATCCAACACTAAATACTATCTTATTAACATTATATGCCCCTTTTTCGACTGTATTAAGCCATTATACATTTCAGCCTCAACATAATAACTGTAGTTATCAATATTTTGTATTTGTCCTTTATAAAACCCATCCCAACCTGTGTGAATGTCGTCGGTATAAAATACCTCTTCGCCCCATCGATTAAAAATTCTAAATTGTAAGAGTTTCTTAATTCCAAAACCTTTTACATATACAATTCGATTTCCATCATTTCCCAAAGGAGTAAATGCCATTGGTACATCAAGAGAATATTCTTCTCTTACAATAATATCAATATAATAATTATGTCTAAAGCAATGCAAACTATCCTCAACTTTAAGATTGTATCTTGTACTTTCAAGTGGATAGAAATATGGCATTGGGCAATCGTAGCATGAAATAAATGTTTGAGGTGTCCAAGTATAAGTTAAATTCTCTTGATCGGCAATTAGATTAGAAAACACTGTATCTCCTATCAATATTGAATCAATTTCGGGAGTAATAATAATATTAGGTTCTTGCATTACAGATATATAAACAGAATCGAAGCTTTCGCATAATTTGTCATTAATAACCTGAACAGTGTACATTGTATTATCAATTGGGCTAAGACTTGGCGTCGGACTATTAATATCAGATATTGCAACATCTGGCGACCAAATATAACTTGTTCCACCTGTAGCATAAACTCCTAATTCATCACCATAACAAATAATTGTATCATTATGAATTGTAACTTGCGGCAAAGCAAACACATTTATTGATGTAGAAACACTATCGGTGCAAGCATGGTCGTCTTCAATTGCAAGAGAAATTTCAACGCTTATGTCATCGGCACCGCTATTTTGAAAAACAATTTCCTCTATAGGGTTTCCTGAGCCATATACTTCACCATCAACATACCAAGTGTGGTAAACAGCATTTCCCGAATCCCTTGTAAGCAAAGCATCAAAAGGCGAACATGCACCATCAGTAATTATCGTTGCCTGTGGATCTGTAATAATAATACCGGCTGTTACATCAAAAACATAAATATCATAAATAAATGAAACAATACAAGTACCCGAAGTCAATGTCAATGTAACAGGATAATAACCATCTGGTGGGACAAGATCGTAAGAATGTGTAAAAGATGCTAAATAATAGGCATTACCTCCACCAACAACCCATTCAAAATCATCAACACTCTGCATATTAGTTAGTTCAAACTCAACTTCCTGCCCAACACATGCTACAGTATCACTTATAAAAACATCAGCCGAAGGGCCGTCAATTACTAGTGTTTGGGAATAAGTGTCAGTACAACCAGCAGAAGTCTCTATATTTAGTATAATATCAAAAGTGCCTGGCAAAGTATATAAATACTCTGGTTCCTCAACATTTAAAGTATCATTTGTACCCATAATCCATTGATATGTAAGAGGCGTTTCGGAAGGTACGACTGAACTATTTTGAATAATTTCAGGTTCAGCAGGGTAGCAAGGCAATGAATAATTTACAAGGCTAAAATTTGCAGTCGGCTCTTGAATGACAATATATTTTGTATAAGTTGCCTCATCTGTACAGCCTAATAAGTTGTCAACGTGCAAATACACATCAAACTTTCCTCCTGCAGAATAGGTATGAGATGGTGCAGGCTCATTTCCAACCACATTTGCTCCTTCTCCAAAATTCCAAGTGTAAGTATAAGTCGGATCTGTTTCTGTTGCATTAAACAATACTTCTTCTCCTATACAAGCTATCTGGTTGGGTGCAGAGAACTCGGCATTTACAGATGCAACGGTAATCCAATCAATATATGTAGTATCATGAGTACAACCCGAAGCTGTCGTAACATAAACGGTAACCGAATACGTACCATCCTCATCAAATAAATATTGTACTTGAGTTCCTATAAGTTGATCGCCATTATTAAAATTCCATCTAACCTGAGATATCGGTTCAGCAGCTAATGATTCATCTGTAAACGTAGCGAGCAAACTATTACATCCATAAGTCTCATCAACAGTAATATGAATCTCAGGACCTAAAATATGAATCTCATCAGTTATTGAATGTTCACACTCGTTACCATCTCGAACAGTAAGTGTTATTGTATAATATCCAACTTGTGTCCATTCGTGCTGCACAGCAGACTCAGTTATCCAACCCGAATTTGAACCATCACCATAATCCCAATAATACTCAGTAATATTTTGAGATAAACTTCCATTTAAAACAATCATTTCATGAGCACATATCTCATCATCATATAACGCAAAAATTGCCTGCGGTGAAGATACATTTACTTGCACCGAGTCTATAAACTCACAGCCAGTTATCGAATTATATGCAGTTACTTTACACCAATAACTCCGTTGAGCTGGAAATGTTATAGGATATGTTTCATCAGTTGACCCAATATCAGATTCAACAGGAACTTTTGTTGATCCTTCAATATAATAAAATTCCCAGTCCCAATTTTCAGCTTCTATATGATCGAGTGTAAATACAAAATCTAATGGACTTGCACAATCTGTTGTATTACCAATAGATTTAATAATTGGTCCTTGAATATATAAGCTATCCCAAAAAAGAGTATCCCTACAACCATTATATAATGTTATAATATGCAAATAAACCCAGCCTGTATCCTGATCAAAAGCATGTTCGGTATATTCTTGGTTTGCATCTTCGTTACTTGCTGAATCAATCCACCACGTAAATTCATAATCTTCCCAATCCCATTCGTAAAGCCAAAGAGCCAAAGTATCTTGTGCACAAATGATATGGTCTAAAGGTAAGGGCGAATGTTCGTCATCATTATCAAAAACATCAATTTCAGGCTCATAAATTGTCCCAACTGTAATATCAAGCGTTGACATTCCCACACATCCATTATCATCAGTAATTGTAAGAGTTACAGTATAATCACCAGCATTAAAAGTAGATGTTTCAATAGGTCCTCCGTCAGAATTTACTTGTCCATTATCAAAATCCCAATTGTAATTTACTATAGTAGTTTCTGGTGTTGTACCAGTATAAGTAAACTCAACATCAACAGGTTCGCAACCTTCAGTTGTATCTGCAACAAAACTTGCATCAGGAACATTTATTATAACCACAGGTGTAATATATGTATAAGAACAATCATTATCTGTTGTAACTGTTAATGCTGGAGAAAAAACACCTGCTGATGTAAACTCATGAGTTGGATTTGGAAGATTTGATGTTCCTCCATCTTGAAAAACCCAAAAATAACCTGTAACATTTGACGAAACATTACTTGTAAACTCAACACTAAAAGGTACCACACAAGAATATAAGTCCGTTGGATTAGTAGTAAAAGAAGCGGTAACTGCTTCGACTGTAAGTGTAAAGCTTACACTTGTTTCACAAGGACCTCCAGGGTCAACAGTAAAAGTAACATTCTTTTCACCCGAAGTGTTATAAACATGAGTTGGAGTATTCAAATAACTCACAGGACTTCCATCTCCAAAATTCCACGAACACGAATAACCAGTTTCATTTTGAAAATGAACATTTTGATTTTTACAAACAATATCTCCTTCCAAAACTAAATAATCTGCAGTTGCAGTAGTTATTTGCACATAATCATCATAGACAACTGTTGTTTCGCAGCCATAATCATCTATTGCTATCAAGGAGACATCATAAAAACCGTCAGAAGTATAGTTGTGATTTACAGGAGAGCCAGAACCATGAGGAGACCCATCTCCAAAATTCCAGTCTAGGGTATAACCAAGTCCAAAGGATGTAATAACATTAGCATTAAAATTAACCTCATGCGGAGAAAGGCAATACGTAGGATTATTAGACGTGAAACTAATAACTGGCAGTGCAGCAACAGATACCATAGCATTTTTAGTATATTGTGCCGTACAATTATTAAAATCTGTAACAATCAAACTAATATTAAAATTACCACTTGTATTATATGTATGCGAAGGATTTGTAATAGCCGAACTTGTTCCATCTCCAAAATACCATTGCCATGCCATAATTGCCCCATCACCAGGTGTTGATTGATCTGTAAAATTTGCAGTGTAAGGAACACAACCAGTTAAGTGTGTATCATCAAAATCAGCAGTAGGACGATTATATATCGTAAGCACCATAGTTTCAGTATATGATGTCCCATCGCAAGTAATTGTCAACGAAACCGTATAATTCCCTCCATTAGAGTATGTAAATGTTGGATTTTCTAAACTTGAAACATCTCCCGTACCACTTACCCAATAATAAGTTTCTGTTCCTGAACATCCTGTTGTAGTATTTGTAAAATTAATATTTACTGGAGCACAGGCTTTTGTTACAGAGGCATCAAAACTCACAACAACTTGTGTTAATGCACTAAACGTAAATAACAACAAGTATCCAAAAAGTAAAATTATCCCTTTTTTCATGTTACAATGCTTTTTTTAAAAAAAAATTTGTTTCTTTCCAAACAAAAATACTATATTTGAACGAATTATAAAACATTAAGCATTGAAAAAGTTAATTATTTTTTTATCGGCACTTATAATTTATTGTTTAACAACAATTAAAACCGTGTATGCACAAGACATTCACTTTAGTCAGTTTTATGCTTCACCTATGTCGTTAAATCCTGCGGAGACTGGTTTTTTTGACGGGAATTGGCGTTTTACCAATAATTATCGTACTCAATGGAGTGCTATCGGTGTTCCATACAACACTATCTCGGCTGGTTTTGAAAAACCTTTCAAACTAAACAAAAACTCAAATTTCGGATTGGGTGTGTTTTTCATTAATGATAAGTCAGGAAGCAGCCAACTTACCGTAAATAAGCTATTCCTTTCGGGAAATTATATGCTCACAATCGATAATATCCATAATTTTGGAATTGGTGTACAGTTGGGATATGTTGTTAAATCTTTTTCGATAGATGGTTTAACGCTTCCCAGCCAATACAATACAAACACTGGATATTTTGATCCCAATTTACCTAATAATATTAATACCTGGGAAGAAAACATTAATTATCCTGATCTTAACCTCGGCTTTGCATATAAAGGCAAATCTGGTAAATTAAATCCATTTGGTGGACTAGCATTATTTCACATTATAAATCCTAAAGAATCTTTTTTAAGAGCCGAAGACAAATTACCTATGAGATTAGTGATGCACGGAGGCATTGAATACGCATTAAAAAAGAATATTATCATCAAACCAAATTTACTGACAATGTATCACAAAAGAGCTGGAGACTGGATAATTAGCACTTTGGGATACTACTTATTGCCTCAAGGCAAAATGATTGACAAAGTATTTGTCGGAATACAAGGACGAACAGCAATTAACACTTTTGATGCTATTATATTTACAGGAGGACTAAGCTTATATGGTTTTGATGTGGGTTTAAGCTACGACATCAACATATCAAAATTAAGTGCAGCTACTAACAATAAAGGGGCTTTTGAAATTTCGATTATTTACAAAGACTTAACAAAACAACTCACTAAAATAGCACTTCCTTGTGATAGATATTAAAATTAAAAAAAATGCAAGCAAATAGTTTCAAAAGTGGAGAATATTATAAATTTTTAGGGCGAAAAATAAACAGTTTTGATTATGAATAAAATTTATCTCTTAACACTAATAATAATAATTTTTAATACAGTAAGTTTTGGACAAACAAGCAAAGACTCCGAAACCCAAACCTATCGACCTATGCAGGTTTTAAAACAAGCCAAAATTGCCCACAAATCTGGAGACATTTTTTCAGCAATTGATTATTATCTTATTTATGATGAGCTTAAACCAAATAAGCCTAAAGTTCTAAGTGCACTAGGAAATCTATATTTACGTGAAAAAAACTACACTCAAGCCAAGCTTTATCTCTTAAAATCTTATGAAACTGCACCAAAACAAAACTTTCTTGATTTATTTAATTACGCCCGTTGCCTTCATATTCTTGCCGATTATGAAGAAGCCGATAAATACTTTGCTCTTTTTATTTCTGAAACTAAACGCGAAAGCGATTTAAAAGAATACAACAGGCTCGCAAAAGTTTATATCGAAGGAATTGCTGCAATTCCAATAATAAAAGATAGTGCATTAAATGTAATTATAACTTTGCTCGATACAGCTGTGAACAAACCTCATATCGAATTTTCACCTATCCCTTTCGACAATAATAAACTAATATTTGCTTCTCTACCCGAAAAAAAAATAAAATTTTACGACCCCGATAAAGACACTCTTCCAACTCGCAAATTTTATATTGCTCAACGGCAAGCAAACAACAAATGGAAAAACCTTGGCGAATGGGATAAAACTATTAATGGACACAATACTAATACAGGAAACGGGGCTTTTTCAGATGATAAACAAAGATTCTACTTCTCAAGATGCGAAAAAGATTTTAAACATAATATGATATGTAAATTATTTGTTTCAGAACTAAAAAACAATGAGTGGCAAGAACCAGTAGAATTACCCGAAGTAATAAATACTCCGATGACAAGCAATACCATGCCTACAGTCGGCATTTCAAGAAAAAACACGGATGTTTTGTATTTTGTATCAGACCGAGAAGAAGGCAGAGGTGGGAAAGATATATGGTTTACATATTACGACCCCAGAAAAGAAACATGGAAAGAGCCTAAAAATTGTGGCAAAAGAATCAACACTCTTTTAGATGAAATCACTCCATATTATAATATAGACACTAAAACTCTGTACTTTAGCTCCGAAGGGCATCCAGGATTGGGAGGTTTCGATATTTATAAAACATTTGGTGAAGGAAAAAGTTTTGATGGACCTAAAAATGTTGGATACCCTATCAATTCAAGTTTTGACGATATTTATTACATCTTAGAAGACTCACGAGAAAGAGGTTTCTTTACTTCAAACCGTAGCGGGGGATATTCTTTACGACACGAAAATTGCTGCGATGACATATACGAGTTTATTCACAGAGATTACATCAACATTGCTGTAACAGGAAAAGTTTTTGGCATTACCGATTCGCTTTTCTTCCTTAGTATTAAAGATGAGTACAAGGCAAACCTAAGTCTCGATCTTGATATCCTTGATAAAAGTGATGATATTGAATTACTCTATGATTACCCAGTAAACTTGTATATTCTTAACGGTAATGGAAAGGAGTATTTTATAAAAACTTGTCTTACAAGTCCTGGAAATTATTTTTTTAATTTAGAGCAAGGTAAAGATTATATTATTTCAGTAAAAGACGTTAATAAAAAAGAAATAAGACTTCCACTAACAACAAAAGGTATGATAATATCCGATACTATTGTAATGGATGCGATTATGGTTAGTACTTTTCCAGCTCAATCTTTAGTCGTAAAAAATATCTATTATGAATTCGCAAAATCAGAACTCACAAGTTTAGCAAAAACAACAGTTGATAATACTATTTACAAAATACTTCAGGCTTATCCCAATATAATAATCGAAATCAGCTCACATACTGACAGTATTGATACTAAGGCCTTTAATATAAAATTATCCCAAGATAGAGCTCAATCTGTTGTAGACTACCTAATTAATAAAGGAATCGATAAAGAGAGGCTCGTGGCAAAAGGATATGGTAAAACACAGCCAATTGCACCTAACAGCAATCCTGATGGTACAGACAATCCCGAAGGCCGACAAAAGAACAGACGCACCGAGTTTAAAATCTTAGGGCAAATAGATGATGACGATGAAATTATATACGAGGATGACTAATGATAAAAATCCCACTGCTTAAAGATCATCATAATCACTTTTTTACCTATTCTGCTCTGAATAAGGCAATAGATTTGTTCACTATCAACTCAAAAGATAAAGCTCTACAAATTATCGGCGAACATCAACATTCTAATATTACAATTGTAAAAGGATGGTTTGATGCTTACTATAAGTTTTCTGACGCAGATATTAACAGGTTCCCTCCGCTGATCATCATAAATAATTCATTACATAAATATCTCTTTAACGAAGCGGCTGCCGAAATAATAAAAACTGATTTCCCAGATTGGATTGAAAATAACAATAATCAAAATTGGGTTGAGAAAAACTTAATGCAAATTTTAGCATATATCTCGACATTAAACAAATTTAATAAAAATAGTTACAAAACTGACTTAAATTTATTTCTATCAAAAGGTGTTTATTTTGCATCGGATATGTTTGTTACAGATATTGCGATTATTGATTTTTTATCAAATAACAACAAAAATGAACGTACAGAAATATGGACATCTCCCGATTTATTCCCAGAATTAAATAATAAACAAAAATCTGTTTGCAAAGGAGTTAAAATGTTTACAGACGGAGCATTGGGAGCAAATACCGCAGCAATAAAAAACTATAAATTTAACTCAAATCCAATTTTAACTTACACAAACCAAGAACTTTTTCAAAAAATTGAGCAATTTTTAGAATTTAATACTGGCATTGCAATTCATTGTATTGGTGATATCGCAATTGAACAGACAATAACTTGTCTTGAAGAAAATAAAAATCAAATAGGTAAATATCCTATAAGATTAGAGCACGCCCAGTTTATTACAAAAAAACAAGCATTTAGAGCCAAAGATTTAGACCTAATTCTAAGCATGCAACCAAACTTTAACATGGACTCCATCATTTATAGCGATCGTCTTGATAAGGAATATTGCAAAGCCAACAATCCTTTTAGAATGCTTATTGATAAAGCTGATTTTATTCCTGGCAAAGATCTAATACTTGGCTCCGATGGCATGCCTACAGGAATCGAAGGCTGTATTCAACAAAGTATCTTCCCTCCTATTTCAGAACAAAAACTTAGTTTGGACGAATTTGTAGCAGCTTATTGTATTGATAACACAAATCATGGACATATCGAAATAGAAATCGACCAACTAAAAAAGAAAGTCATTAGCCGAATTATATGTAAAAACAATTTGTAATACTAAAACCGAAATCTTATATTTGCCGATAAAGTTATAATATTATATGAAAACAAGTCTTCGAATATTTGCCTTATTTACCATTATTTGTTTAACTTCTTTTATCTCATCTTTTGCAAAAGGAACTGAATTGCAAGTTACACTAGTGGGCATTAAACAAAGCAATATATATGTTTATTCAATTGCCGAAAGCAAAAATAATCTAATAAAAGAATTTAAAGATGTAAAACAAAATCAGACTGTAAGTGTTGATATTCCACAAAATTACCTCCCAGGAGAATTTATAGTTTACTTCGAGTTCAACTCATCCCCACAAACACAAAAACCGCAAACTGCAGAAAAAATGATTGTTTTAAATGATAAAGACATTAAATTTTATGCCAATCCATTATTTATAAATAATTTAGACAGCACATACTTTAGCGAGAATGATATTGAAAATAAAACCTTAACAAGTTTCATAAAAAATACCGTTAAAAACATGAATATGTTAGACATTTTGCAAACATTTTTATTAAGCTATGACAATTCTACATCAGATGTTTATAAAGCTGGCATAGAAGAATATTCGCAAAGATGCACAAAACATAATAATTGGATTGACGAACAAATAAACGAACACAAAAATCTTTTTTGCTCAAATATGTTTTACTTCTATTATGTCCCAAACATTAACTGGAATGGAAATACAATGCAACAACGACAAAGTATTATTGATAATTATTTTGAGGGCATGGATTTCTCAAACACACAAATATTAAGAGTATCGTATCTTAAAAATTGGATGGATACCTATGTAAATAAATACATAGAACTCGCTTCTTCTTATGAAATGGTAAGCTCACTTTTTATTACTGCTGGACAAACAGCTATCGAAAAATCAAAAAAAGGCGATCCATATTTTTACGGTTGGATGGTCGATTATTTTTTCAATGGATATGAGTCGATGAATATTCAAGAAGGAATTACGATGCTTGAAAAATACACAAAAGACCCTAATTGCATGACATATAAACGAAAAGAAATCGAAAAACGTGTTACTGGGATTCAATCACTTCAAAACGGAGTTCTCGCTCCCGACTTTACATTTACTGAGGCCTCTGGACAAAAAACAAACTTCCATAATTATAAAACCGAGGCCCCTTATAAACTTGTTTTATTTTGGTCGGCTGATTGCGAGTACTGTCATGAAATAATAACCGAATTATATGAGTGGAATCTAAAAAACTCATCAAAACTCAAGGTTTTTGCAGTTAGTCTTGATGAATCTGAAACCGAAATTCCAAAGTGGAAAATAGAAAAAGAAAGACTAAATGCGTGGACACATATTCTCACACAAGGTGGCGTAAATAGCACTGAGGCAAATGCTTACTACATTCTCTCTACTCCTACAATGTTCATAGTTGATTCTAAAACAAATAAAATTGTGTCATCGCCTATGAGTTTTGGGGAAATAATGGAGGCTATAAAGTAAATTTCTACTCATCATCAAATAATCTTAAAAACTCCTTAGGAATTTCGCTTTTAAATTGCATTGGCTCTTTAGTAACAGGATGTGTAAATCCAAGAATCCAAGAATGCAAGCCAATTCTATTGAACGGACTTTCAGGAGATCCATATTTTTTATCTCCAACAATAGGCATACCCAAATCACTCATGTGTACGCGGATTTGATTTTTACGTCCTGTATCCAAAACAATTTCAACTAATGAAAATGGCTCGTTTCTTTGTAAAGTTTTGTAATGAGTAGTCGCAAGTTTCCCTTTTTCTTTATCCTGAGTAGAATAAACTTTAAGGGACTTACTTTCAACCAAATAAGACGTAATCTCGCCATCCTCTCTAACTGTAGTACCAGAAGTTACAGCAATGTATTTACGTTCAAAAACCATTTCCTTCCAATTGTGCTGTAATAATTGTTGAACCTCAACACTACGTGCAAAAAGCATTAAGCCAGAAGTTTCTCTATCAAGTCGATGAACGATAAAAATTCTATTTTTTGGATTCTGAACTTTTATATGATCACTTAAAATACTATATGCTGTTAAATTCACCTTATCAGTAGCAACAGAAAGCAGACCCGTTGGCTTGTAAACAACAATAACATCTTGATCCTCATATTCAATTCGTAATCCTTTTAAATCTCGACCTTCAAAAATTCTTCCCCAAAACACAACAACCTTATCTCCAGCAGTTAATGTTCGATTGTATCCTGTCTCAATTTGATGATTAACTTCAATATTCTTATTTTTTAGCCAAGTTTTGATTTTATTTCGACTTCGAGCAGGGAACTGTTGCATTAAAAATTCAATCAATTCACATTCCGCGGTAACTTTAAAAGAAGTCTCTTTTATAGGAGCCTTTTTTTTTCGGAAATTCTGATGCCCTTTTTTGGGAGTATTTTTATTAGATTTATTATCCATGATGATACTGTAAATAAAATTTGTGCAATTTAGGAATAATATCAAAAACAATTAGCATTCATTCAATTTTCAGCAATATAAATTGAATACTTAAGGATTTACGCATTGATTTTCTACCATTTATTAATGCAGTTCTTTTATTTATTAATTGGATACATTATTTCCTTTTCTTTTAAAGTCAAGTCATTCGATATATTCTTCATTCTCAGAAACATCATAATCATTAAATAAAATCTAACAATCAAACCACCCTAAATATCACAAATACACATAAAACATCATATAGTTACTCAAAATAAAAGGATATTAAAATAATATCTTAATTTTGTCGTTTAATTGGTAATTGGTATTTCAATTTAAATACATATTTAGGCATTTTGAAGTGATTTGTTATAAAATAAAAATAAGCATAAAGAAATTAGATACGCAATATGTAAGGTTTTTTAAATAATTCTTTGCCATGACTGAAAAAATAGAGTTTCTTAAAAGAATTTACCAGTTAATAAGACTAAAAGCTACTGGTTATCCTAGGAATTTGCAGAAAAACTTGGAGTTTCTGAAAGAAAAATGTATCGGTTAATTAGAGACTTAAAAGAAATTGGATGCCCAATTGTTTATGATAGTTATACTGAATCTTACAAATATGAAATTGATGGCTGTTTAAAAATAAAATTCTTTCCGAAAAACTCTGAAAATATAGACATGAAAAACATAAAAGGAGGTTTTTCTCAAAATATTTTGCCCACTGACAATATATGGCAGTGGCATGCTTTAGATTTGTGGTGTGATAATTCACATTATGTCTAATTAAAAAATTATTTATTATGAAAAAAAAACTCGAATTAAAAAAAGAATCTGTTGCTGCTCTTAATAAAGAGGAGTTAGGTCAGGTAAATGGAGGAAATGTTTCAACTTGGGGATGCGTTTTCGGTATTGGAACTTTGATTGTTGGAGCAGCTTATCTTTATGATCATTTCAATCCAGATTATTCATACAACCTAAATCAGGGAGAACAAAATGCTGCAGGAACCCAAGTCTCTTGTGACGTAATTAATGATGCATGTGTTATCTCAGATGTATATGTTTGTGGTTAAATATATCAAAACCAGTCTTTTAAAAAATAAAAGGCTGGTTTTTTCTTGCTTGTGTGTTGGTTTGTTTGCGTTTTGGATTACATATGAATATACTGGACTGTATTATATTTTTATTCAAAAGAAAAAAATAGAACCAGAAAATGTAAATGGAATTATTCAGGATTATTCAGGAGAATGTGCGTCTTATTTTTCAGCAGCATTTAACGAAAAATATGAAGTGGGGTTAATGCGTTTTGGAGAAGGTGTAGTTTGTGTAAGTGCACTAGGCTCCTTTGACGATGTAGATGTTAAGTACTTAAGGACTGCTACAGAAATTCTCAATAAAGCTATAGGAGAAGAAAAGTTTGAAGTTGTTGATTATAGCATCATTAATACAAACATTTCTGTTATTTATTTGCCATTGCCACAAATAGGAAATGAACCTTTTGGCAAATGTTCCAAACTGTTAAATAGTTTTACAAATGAGATAAAATTTGCATCTATTTATATTTACAAGATAGAACAAATAAATTTTAGAAAAAGAGTAGTAATGCATGAGCTTTTGCATGCAATCGGTTTTGGTGGACATCCTCCAAGTCTTTTTGACAAAACATTTTTGACAGATAAAAACCTGAACCCAGATATTTACACAGATAGTTTGCTTTTTTTTGAAGCTGAAGCAATAAAGATGCTTTATGATAAAAGATTACCTAATCATTTAACTAAAGATATGTATGTTGAGCAGATATCAATGTCTCCTCTTAAGAAAAGTATTAACATTATGAACTTGTAATAAGATATGAAAAACGAAAAAATAAAATCAAAAGACATTTTAATTACAATAGGTATAATATTATTTATCACAATTGTTGTTCTTTTTATTATTGGCTCTTTATTTTGGGTTCGCTTCTTTTTACAAATATTATTATTGTTAGCATTTATAATGCTAATTGTTGATGTTGCCAGATTAAAAAAGGAAGTAAAGCGTTTGCAAGAAGAGCTAAGAAACAAATCACAATTATAGTAACAATGATAGCAGAGATTCCAGACTTTAGAAGATCACTTAAATTCGTTATTTCTAAATCAAATGCAAATAAAAACGTTAAATCTAACTGCCTTTTTGGGTGGAATTTAGATAGAATTATTTTTCAATTAGTAAGTAATAGCTACATCAAAAATGAAATACATGAAAGTGATAATAGTTTTGATAAATACTTTATGTCGTTTTATAATGATTTATTATACAACAAGAATTCAATGAATTTTGCAGGAGTATCTGGTGTTGTTTGGGCAACAAATTATTTATTAAAAAAGAAATGTATTTTAAACCCAAAATACTCTATTAGCGAAGATTTTGCAAAAACGATATTAGAATGCGCAATTAAGATGCAGGAAGATAATATTTACGATTTGTTTTCAGGCTCAATAGGAAATGTGATGACTTTTACTTCAGTAGTCAACGATTTCAATGATGATAATACCAAACATATTCTTGATTATCTTACAATTTTAGAGAAATCTGCTGATTACGACAACTCCAGTGATGGTTTAAAATGGATAAGTTATCATTTAACCAGAAAAGAAAAAATCTATAACCTTGGATTATCACATGGTAATGCCAGTGTTATTGCGATATTGTGTAAATTTATTGAAACTATCAACAATGAAGTGATTCAGAAAAAGACAAAATCAATGCTTTTAAAAAGTATTAATTACATGCTTTCTAATGAGATTGACTATAGTAAATATAATTGCCATTTTCCAAATTACAGTGTTGAGTATTACAAGGGAAAGATTGCTAGAAGTAGACTTGCTTGGTGCTATGGAGATTTAGGAATCGCCTATACTTTATTAAGGGCTTCGAAATGTTTGAATGACAACAAACTTTACGACAAATCTATACGGATATTAATCGACGCATCAAATAGAACAGACTATACTTATAACAGTATTTATAATCCCTGGTTTTGTCATGGGACTGCAGGTAATGCTCATATTTTTAGAAAAACATATGAATTAACCAGAGAAAGCATTTTTAGAAATTCCGCCAACTTTTGGATTAATGAAACTATAAAAATGATTGAGAATGATTATGAAGATTATGTTTTTATTAAAGTGCCATCTTTAAAGAAAGATTTTTTTTTAAATATTGAGAAAGACTCTAATTCTATATTGGAAGGATATCCTGGAATCGGATTAGTTTTATTGGGCTTTCTTTATAATGATGATTGTGAATGGGACGAATGTTTCTTATTAAGTTAATTGTCTTTCTATGGAATTAGAATATAAACCTTTTCAAAAATATATATTAAGGACACCTTTAAAATCAATAAAGTGCTTAAATAAAACAAATTATGTTTTAGCGGATTTTATAAAAGAAACCGAATTTTTACAAGGAGTCAGGTTATCTTCCCCATCATTATATAAAAAAATAATTAATTGGGAAAGTTTAAAAATGAACGACAATAAGGAATATAAAAAGTTAATTTTATCAACCCTTAAATATTACACAAGAGCTTGTTCCAGATGCACACCATTTGGATTGTTTGCTGGAGTTTCTGTAGGTAAAATATCAAACAAAACATGTGTAATAAGAAATAAAACTTCAGATAATATAACAGTTACAAGATTAGATTTAGACATGTTGTTTTTATTTATACATTATTTGATTAGCCTACCAATTATTCGAAATAGTATTTTATTTTTCACTAATAACACGACATATAAATTATTTAATCGCATACGATATATTGAATATAAATTCGTCAATTCTAAGAAATTATTTAAAATTTCAGAAATTGAATCAAATAAGTATATTAATAAAGTTTTAAAAATCGCCAGGAACGGGTCTATACTTTATGATTTAATAGAAGCAATAAAAGATTGTGGGTTTTCCAATGAAGATGCTGAAGAGTTTATTAATCAATTAGTCAATTCACAATTATTAGTAGCAGAATTAGAATTGAATATTACAGGAGATGAACCTCATATTGAGCTATTTAAACAACTAAATAGTATAAACTTAGAACAGAATTCCTTTTTAAAGAACTTAGAGGCAATTTATAAAGAGCTTAGTAAAATTGACCAAATGCCAATTGGAAGTGCTGTTTCAATTCTTGATGAATTAGAGTATTCCATAAAATTGATGAATCCGTCATTCAATGTAAAGTATTTTTTTCAATCTAATTTAACCATAAATACAACTCAAAATACAGTCTCTGAAAATGTTTTAGAATCCATTAAAGATGGTCTGATTGTTTTAAATAAGCTGACACAAAAAAATACTAATACAAATTTACAAAAATTTAAAGATGAATTTATAAATAGATACGAATATAGTGAAGTTCCGCTTGCGTTAGTATTGGATCCCGAAAATGGAATTGGTTATTTACAAGATAATAAAAATAATTATACATTTTCTCCTCTAATAGATGATCTGATAGTATCCAAAGAGTATAAATCATCTCATGTTTCATTTGATAAAACACAAAGCTACCTTCTACATAAATTGACAACAGCACTAAAGGAAAACTCTGAAATTAATATAAAACAATCAGAACTGACATCTTTTAATGAGAGCTGGGATGATTTACCAATAACTTTTTCTGTAATGATAAACATTGTCATGGTCAATGGAGAAGAGTACTTTGTTATGAAAAGCGTTGGGGGGTCAAGTGCAACAAATTTAATTTCACGATTTGCTAATGGGAACAATGCAATAAATGAATTATTATATGAAATTGTTGACAAAGAAAATCAACATGAAAAAAATTTGGTTTCAGCAGAAATCGTACATCTTCCTGAAACAAGAACTGGAAACATTTTGTTAAGACCACATTTAAGAAAATATGAAATCCCTATTTTAACTAGTTCAACTCTAAACTTTGCAAATCAATTACCTTTGAATGATTTAATGATTTCAATTCAAAACAATCGAATTGTTTTACGGTCTAAAAAACTCAAAAAAGGAGTAATTCCATATTTAAGTAATGCACATAACTATTCTAACAAAAGTTTACCAGCTTATCATTTATTAGCAGATTTGCAGAATCAAGATTTAAGAAACACATTATTTCTAAATTGGGGATTTCTAAAGACCCAATTTAATTATTTTCCAAGAGTAACTTATGGTAAAATTATTGTTTCTCTAGCATTTTGGCAGATCTATCAAGATGAATTAAAACTGATAATCAACAATAAAAGCTTCGAGATGAACGAATACTTGAAATTAATAACAAAGAGGAGAATTCCTAGAGACGTTCTTTTAGTTGAAGGAGATAATGAGTTGTATATAAACAATGAAAACTCAGAAAGTGTAAAGATGTTATTATCAATTGTTAAAAACAAACCTTCATTTATTCTAAAAGAATTTCTTTTTGCTGACACAAATCAATTAGTTTTGGATACAGACGGTAATCCATACACTAATGAGTTTATTTTTTCCTTTTACAAGAATTAATTTTTTTAATAATGAATATCAAGAGAACTTTTTTTATTGGGGAAGAATGGTTATATTATAAAATTTATTGTGGAAATAAAACCGCTGATAATATTTTGAGTAATATAATAAAACCAATTTCAGCAACTCTTATAAAAAATAAGTATATTGACAAATGGTTTTTTATCAGATATTCTGATCCCAAAAGTCATTTAAGGGTTAGGTTTCATTTTTCAAATAAAGACAATATTTTTTTTGTAATAAATCTTTTACACACCAAGCTTAATGATCTGGTTGAATCTGGTGTTATATGGAAAGTAATGACGGATACATACACCCGAGAAATAGAACGATATGGAACAAAAACAATGGAATGTGCTGAATCTATTTTTTATAATGATAGCGTTTTAGTTGTAAATATTTTGAGTTTTTTAAAATGCACAAATAGTAATGAATCAGATAGATGGCAGGTTGCATTGATTTCTATTAATGAGTTACTAAACGATTTTAAGTTAACTTTGTCAGAAAAATATTTACTTACAAAATATCTAAAAGAAAGTTTCTCTTTAGAGTTTAAAAGCGATACTAATTTAAAAAAACAACTAAAAAGCAAATACCGCAAGGAATGCGAAAATATATTCTCGGCACTTGGAAATAAATTATTGTTCCCAAAGTGCCGCAAATTAATACTAGATCGAACAAAATCGAATTATAATTGTATTCCTATTTTGAATAAATACATTAAAAGCAATTCTATCAGAAATAATTATTTGTTTAATTTTATCCACATGCACAATAATCGATTGTTCAGCAATCAGCAAAGGTTGCATGAGTTAGTCTTGTATGATTTTCTTTATAATTACTATAGATCAGAATTAGCAAAAACTGGGATTAAACTTAAGGATATTAATAATTACTAATTTTCCCCCCACTACTCTCAACTTGACTCAATGGATTGCGGGACAACCTGCCTTCGCATGATTGCAAAGTTTTATGGTAAATCATATACTTCGCAAACTCTGAGACAAAGATCTTACATTACCCGTGAAGGTGTTTCCTTATTGGGAATAAGTGATGCGGCCGTAAGTATCGGAATGCGTACAATGAGAACGAAAGCAAATAAACTGTGAAATATACAGCTAAGCAAATCAAGCAATAAAACATGTCTCTATTTTGCAGAAAGTATAAAATGCATTATTGAATAAAAAAGTACTTCAAGGAACAACAAATACATCTTTAGATTTTACACTTATTTTTTATTTACTAAAATATTGCATTATATAGAAATAATCAAGTGCTTAAAAGCTAATTAGCGACAGAATATTTTATTGATATATATCAAGCTCATTTTCAGGAGCATAAAAATTAAGCAGTCCTTTTTGTAAAAAAGCATATTTGTATAAAAGAATATTATTGTATATTTGTCGTTTGCTACTGTACATAATGCAGATTTTGTATTCGACAATAAATATTTAAAGCACTATGACTGATAAAATAGAGTTTCTTGAAAGAATTGACCAGTTAATTAGACTAAAAGCAACTGGTTGTCCTAGGGAATTTGCAGAAAAACTTGGAGTTTCTGAAAGAAAAATGTATCGGTTAATTCGAGACTTAAAAGAAATTGGATGCCCAATTGTGTATGATAGTTATAGAGGCTCATACAAATATGAAATTGAAGGATGTTTAAAAATAAAATTCTTTCCGAAAAACTCTGAAAATATAGACATGAAAAACATAAAAGGAGGTTTTTCTCAAAATATTTTGCCCACTGACAATATATGGCAGTGG